>Ga0302325_10003799_pt1 | contig 35304 bp, 21 predicted proteins | sample Palsa_T0_2_FD_201948 | JGI IMG/M metagenome (GOLD analysis project Ga0302325, IMG submission 201948) | Peat permafrost microbial communities from Stordalen Mire near Abisko, Sweden - Palsa_T0_2 | ecosystem: Environmental > Terrestrial > Soil > Palsa > Peat permafrost | place: Sweden: Abisko...
AGGGCGTAAAAGTTGCCTTCGTCCGATCCGGAAAACACCAGCCCACCCGCGGTGGAGAGCACACCGGCCCACGGTGGCGAGAGCAGTTTGAATTCCCACTTCATCTCGCCGGTCTCGGCCTTGAGCGCCCGTATTGCGCCCCAGACGTCATCGGGCGGCAGCTCGTTTTCGCCTCCGCCGGCAAACAGCACACCCGGCTTGTACGGAGTCGTGCGCTTGAAGTAAGTGGCGCCAATCTCACGCACGGAAACATAGACCAGATCCGTCTTGGGACTGTAGGACGGGCTCTGCCATACCGTTGCGCCATTGGCGTTCGGCCAGATCAGCGCTCCCTTCTCGGTAGGCTGCGAATCAGGAAGCATGATGGGCCGGCCTTTGGCGTCAAGCCCTTGCGCCCACGTCTGCTTTGCATACGGACGGCCGGTGATGAATTCACCGGTGGTGCGGTCCAGCACGTAGTAGAACGCGTTGCGATTGGCGATGGAGATGAGCTTGCGCTTCTCGTTCCCCACGACTGCGTCAAAGAGGATGGGAACGTGAGTCGAGTCCCAGTCGTGCGTATCGTGGGGCGTGAACTGAAAATGCCAGCGCAGCTTTCCAGTATCGGCGTCGAGCGCAACAAAGGAACAGGTGTAGAGGTTGTCGCCGGGCCGTACATCGCCGTTCCAGTCAGGGCCCGGGTTGCCGACGCCCCAGTACACCAGCTTGAGTTCCGGATCGTATGCGCCTGTGACCCAGGTGGCACCGCCGCCGGTCTTCCAGTCGTCGCCGGACCACGTTTCATGACCCGGATCGCCGGGCGCGGGAATGGTATAAAACCGCCAGGCCTGGTTGCCGGTGCGCGCATCGTATGCGTCGATAAAGCCGCGAATGCCGGCTTCGCCTCCACTGACGCCCACGACCACTTTGCCGTCAATAGCTAGCGGCGCCATGGTCATGCTGTAGCCCAGCTTGTAATCCAGCACGCGCGCCGACCAGCGTTCCGTTCCGCTCTTCAGGTCAAGGGCGACGAGATACCCGTCAAGCGTAGCCACGAAGAGCTTGTCATCCAGCACGGCCGCGCCGCGGTTGGTGTGGCCGAACCCGATGCTCACGAAGTCGGAAGGCAACGGCCGGTTCCATTGCCACAACGTTCTCCCCGTGCGCCCGTCGATGGCCGCCGCGGAGTTCGGCCCTGTGACGTAGAGAATGCCGTCAACCACAATCGGGGAAGCTTCCGTGCTCGGATCGGGAAACTGATGGGCCCACTTGACGTGCAGGTTGGCCACGTTCTGCGCGTTGATCTCGGTCAGGGGCGAGTAGCGATGCCCGTCGAGCGTTCGCGAATACGTGAGCCAATTGCCCGGCTCCTTGTCGGCGTCCACAATGCGCGTGAACGGCACCTGCGCCCGCACGAAAGAGGCGGACAGGACAAGCAGTATCAATACCCTCATGACGGTCCCCGCTGGGCGGCGAGATAGGCCACCAGGTCATCCAGTTCCGTTGCCGAAAGCCGCTTCTGGTAGGAAGGCATCGGGGTGGTGCCGCGAAGCTTTTTGAGTTCCTTCAGGTCGGCTTTGCGAAAGCTGTAGAAGTGGCCGGAAATGTCGCGAATCTGGATGGAGAACGAATCCTCATTCAGGCGGATGCCCTGGATGGAAGTGCCGGACAAGGGGGTCGCTTCGACCAGCAGGAATGAGTCAGGGATGGTGAGCTCCGGATGCTCGAGCGTCTGGTGGAGCTGGCCTGCTCCGCGGCGCGCGTTCACGTCGGTCAGGTCAGGTCCCACCGCGTTTCCCAGGCCGCTCACGATGTGGCACATGTCGCAGTGTGCGTGGGTGTACACGGCTGCGCCGCGCACGGGGTCGCCCGGCACCTTCTCCTGGGGAACCCTACCCAGCGTGAGCACATAACTCGCCACGTTCGCGACCTCGTCGTCGGTCAGGAACCATGCAGCGGGCATGTCCGGCGAAATGCCGTTACCAATGAGCGCCCTCAGGCTCCTCTCATCGGCTGCATGCTTCAGCTTCGGCGTATGCAGGTTCGGGCCGCGCCCGCCGCCGCCATCGAGGCCATGGCAGGTGGAGCAATTCTCCTGAAAGAGTTTCTTACCGGCAATCGAATCGGGTTTTGCAGCGGCAGACTGTGCCGAAACCGTGGCCCAATTCCATGGCGATGCTAACGGGCACAGAAGGACCGCGCAAAGAGAAAGTATCGCAGTGCGCATCGTGGTGAATGAGAGGCTAGCTTCTCAAGGTGTGGTTGTCAACCGATTTTGTCTTCTTGCTGTTCGGATTACGGGCCGGTTCTAATCGGGCTTGTGGCGAGCCAACGCGGTCGTTGAGCACCTGGTTTTTGTTTGCCGGTGGTTTGTTCTCCGCTGTGGATAAAGCGCTCGTGGACGGCGTCGCTGGGTGCGTTGGGTCACTTGTTGGCGACTAAATTCGCTTCGCTCACTTCGTGAAACTTGAAGTCGAAGATGCCGTCGAGGTGGATTGAGCGCCGCATTCAGCCGTAGACCATGGTCTTTGCGCTGGATCTGCGGTTTTGGGGAGTTGGTAGCGATGTGCATAGTTAAATTGCTGAGAGGCACTGCTTGAGCGGGCATTCTCTGGTTTATCGCCCAACCGGACAGAACCCCGGTTTTCGGATAAACTCCAGTTTACCCTTGGCGCTCATCCCGCCTTCTGAAGCACCAACCTGAAGCGAACATTAGCAGCGCACAAATCCCGACCAGAACCGCGATACCGATGAGGCGTGTATTCCAATCGATAGGGGCAACGAAACACACTCCCGCGATCATGACAAGCGGAACCAGCGAGAAAATGCCGAGTCCCCATGCTGCGATTGTGAGCCAAGTCGATTGGAGGTCACTTTGCATGTGTCGAGATTCTCCGCCCTTGAGAAGGGATTATAGAGCCTGACGGATTCAACTCATGGTGACAGTCTAGGCGTTCTGGATGTATGGTCGTCAATCCGGACATTACACAAATTTCGGGTTCTGTCCGGATTGTTTGAATGGAAAGTCTAGGAGGAGCACGAGGTGTTGCGAAAAGCTGAACTCAGCCTTGAAGCTGATTCAGAGAACAACCTCGGAGGCTCCTCAGAGACGACATGTACTACATCGGACTTGACGTTCACAAGAAGACGATCAGCTACTGCGTGAAGGATGCAGCTGGTCACGTCCACCAGGAAGGCAAGTTCGGATCGCTACTCCCACGAACTGGCCCTGGTCCGGGAGAAGGAAATCCAGCGAGGAAACAAGAATCGGGCCACTCTAGCGGTGGCCAGAAAGATGGTGACCTACATGCTCGCGGTGGAGCGCAGACAGCAGGATTTCGTGCCGGCCGAAGGGATGGTGGCCAGGGCAGTAGCGTGAAAAAACTTTCCAATTAAGGAAAAAACAAAAACAGGATTATTCGATGCGCAGGCTGCCAGGTCCTGCAGATTACCGGCTGGGCGACGAAGGCAACTTCCGAGGCCCCCTTCGGTTTGTTTCGGGACTGGCAGAGAACACATACTCAATCTTCTGCGATAGCTCCTCGGAGCTTGAGGCAGCAAATGGATGTCCGGTCCTGCGGGGAGCAGGGACCACCAGCCGAGAGGCACACGTGCGCAGGCGAATGACTCGAACAGACGGAATGCGCGCTCCCCTGAGCGCGCCCAGGAATCTTGTGCTTTTCGGTTGACAAAGACTTTCATGGAGGCCGGTAATCCGCCCGGAACGGTTAACGAGCCCACTTATCGGCTGTAATCTTCGCTTAACGGCAAGCGAGTTCAAGTAAAATTCGGAGGATAAACCCGTCTGTTGCCAGAACGTCTTTCCTTAACGATTTACTGGGGTGGGGTCCATCGAAGCTATCCAAATTGGAGTAAGGGAAGGTTAGCTAATTAGTGGGAAACAACAGAGTGATCGACTGCATAGCCGCGACGAAGAGCTATGTCTCTCAACCCGTTCTTCGAGGCATAGACCTCGTTCTAGAACCTAGCATTTGTGCCTTATTAGGGGCTAACGGTGCTGGCAAGTCCACGCTGCTACGCTTGCTCTCCGGACTAGAGGAGCCAGACAGTGGTTCCGTGTTCATCGGCGGACTGGGTTTCCGGGACCATGGAGTTGAAATCCGGCGGAATCTGGGTGTGCTCCCCGAGGGGCTCGGGCTGTTCGAGTCTTTGACGGTCATCGAGAACCTGATGGCAGTTGGACCTATTTATGGACTCACGAAGAGCGAAACGGCAGCTCGAGCAGCGGACCTGCTGGGACTGCTCGATCTTACGCAAGGACGCCACACCGTTGCACGCGATTGTTCGTTCGGCATGAGGAAGAAGACCGCCTTGGCCATGGCCCTCCTGCACAAGCCCCAGGTCCTACTTCTTGATGAGCCGTTTGAAGGGATTGATCCTGCATCGTCCGCTGTCATTGAGACGTTGCTTAGCCAACTTTCCAGCAATGGCACTACGATCTTGCTCACCTCTCACATTCTGTCGATCGTGCAGAAAATAGCCGCCCGAGTAGTCATTCTTCACCAAGGTCGAATTGAATCAGACTTCAACCCGCCCACGACAGACGAAGGAGTTGAGGAGGTGTATTTCAGCATCGTTGGCGAACCACAGCCGGAGGTACCGGATTGGCTCAGATCCTAGCCCTTCTGTTCTTGTTGAAGAAACTGATGTTGAAGGAACTGGGCAGCCTTGCCTCCGTGCGTTTCAACAACTTCCTGTTTTCCATCCTCTTCATTATGTCCGCGGGTTTAGAAAGCGGGGCACCGAAAGCAGCATTCTGGAGTACGCTCTTCTTTCAAATTGTCCTCCTTGCGCCTCTGCTTGTTACTTTTTCCATCGATACACAGCATAGGTTGCCCCCGGAGCGAGTCGCTACGTGGCCACTGGCACGTACACAAAGACTCTTGCTCAGTTCCGTAAGTTTTGCGTTGAATCCATTATTTATATTGTTGTTTTTTGGCTACCTGTTCTGGATGGGCCTGGCCGCGGGTCTCTTTTTTGTTCTATTGGCGCTAGCCGTCCATGGGACGGTATACGCCGTTGGCCGTCTCCCGTTCGAGCTAAGGACGCCTGCAGGTCTCAGCATATCGAGGACGCCCTTGAAGGTCGGCGGAATCGCGCAAGAAATGTGGCGGGAGTTGCAGGGAACACTCGACTTTTGGGCCGCGCTGCTTATAGCTGTTAGCGGAACCCTTTATCGACTGTTCGGGCGGGCACCAGAGCCCGAAGCATTTCCGATGCTGTCGTTATTCGTGGGCATTGCAATGAGCACGATTGCGCAACGCATGCTCCGTCTGGATGAGGGACGAGCGTTACTGCGCTATCGTCTCCTACCGATAGCAGGTTGGAAGCTGCTCGTCACGCTGGACATGACTTTCCTGATCCCGCTTGTCGTCATGGTTTCACTCCTAAGTCTACGGACAGGTGTTGCATTTGGCTTGATCGCTATCGCGGTCGGGCGATACCCGTCGCTGAGGCAGCGGGCGAACCAGCGTAGATGGCGTTTTGTCGGAGCAGATCCACGTTTCGGAGTAGCACAGGTTCTCTTGGGCGGATTAGCTGGAATCGGAGCGGCAAGGGCGGGACTCTGGGTCTTGGCCGTTGCCTTCGCCGTCTACGTGGTTTCCATATTCTGGGGAGAACTGCTCTGGAAACGCTCCCTGAGTCCTTAGTCGAAGACATGTCCCTGAGCACTCATTGAAAGGGTTCCGGGCGGGTCACTTTGTGAGGTGCAATTTCGACTACAACGGATCATGTGCTTCCGTCTTTCTTTGGGCTAATTATCGAGAACAACATCGTGAATCCTACTACCGATTTCTGCGAGGAGCCAATCGTTTCCTCCCCCAATTCATGAATGAGTCATTGCCGGGACGAGGCTTAAGAATTAGCTTCGGCAACAAGAGCGTGACATTATTCGTAATATTTAGTTAGTATGTTCTCCTATAGAGAAAGGTTGCAAGTGTTTGTTGGGAAACCCAATTTCGGTCTTCCGTGGGAGAACTCGCCGCCATCGCATTCGCCGCTGTCGGTTCGCCGATGGATTCAGCAAGTCCCTGATCCGAATGCTCCTGCGCGACTCCGTCTTCTAAACGATTCCGAGAAGCATTGAGGACATAATTGATGCGATCGCCGATAGCTATCCTGGCATTTGCGCTCTGTCTTTCCGCGGCTCCCAGCGGCTGGGCTGGCAATACCATTCCAAAGACTGCCTGGACGCGCCCGCTGGGGCTTCCGCTCGAAAATCCCGGAGTGACGCGGGTACCTGGCGACATCGACGACGGCTACTGGCAGGGTGTTCCCGTTGGCGGCTTTGGAGCCGGAACGTTTTCCCGAAGCTATCGCGGCGACTTTGCGCGCTGGCACATCAAGGCCGCGACGCATAAATACGAGACAGTGTACGCCAATCAGTTTGCCATGTTCCAGCGGTCGGAGGGTGACGCGAAGGGGACTGCCCAAGTGTTGATGAACGGCCACCCCAAGGGCGATGAACTATCCAGTTGGCAGTGGGATTATCCGATCGGAGCGGGCGATTACGATGCACTCTTTCCCAAAGCCTGGTTTGACTACAGGTGGAAAAAGTTCCCCGTGCATGTGGTGCTGGAACAGTTTTCGCCGGTTATTCCAAACAACTACCGTGAATCCAGTTATCCTGTTGCGGTCTATCGCTGGCACGCGGAGAATCCAACCAATAAAACTGTGACGGTATCCGTGCTGCTTTCGTGGACAAATATGTCGGGATGGTTCCGGACGTTCACCCGCGACTTCGCAGGGACGCCGAATCAGGGCAACCATAACGACTATGTTTGCGAGCGCATCGCCGGGGTAGGGACGATGAAGGGAATTGTCTTCGATAGAAATCGCGCCGGCACCGAAGCCAACGAATGGGACGGCCAGTTTGCAATCGCGGCGCTCGAATCGCCCGGCGTGGAAGTCAGCTACCAGACGACTTTTCAGGCCAGCGGAGACGGCCAAGCCGTTTGGGCACCCTTCTCGAAGGATGGCAGGCTCGCTAACGACGGAAAATCCTGGGTGAGCGACAAGGAGAAGCTGGCCGGCGCGATTGCACTGAGGTTCACCTTGCGACCGGGCGAGACAAAAGTTATTCCCATGGTCATTGCGTGGGACTTTCCGCTGGTTCAGTTTGGAGAAGGAAGAAAGTGGGACCGGCGCTACACGGATTTCTACGGAACGTCTGGCCGGAATGCATGGAAGATTGCGCGGGATGGGCTTCTCCATGCCACGGAATGGAGCGATGAGATAGACAAGTGGCAGGCACCGTACGTAAACGACGACAGCAAGCCGCTGTGGTATCGCGGCATGCTGTTCAATGAGCTTTATGCGTTGACCGATGGAGGAACCTTCTGGGGGCGGCGAGCGGGTTCTGACCCGAAAGCTGCGCCGTCGTTTGCACTGCTTGAATGCTTCGACTACGCATATTACGGCACGCTCGATGTGCGCTTCTATGCGTCGCTTCCACTGCTGAAGTTCTGGCCGGAGATCGATAAGCAGGTGCTTCTGGAATTTGCCGATACCGTGCCTAAGGAGTGGCCCGAACAGGGGCTATGGGTCTGGAAGTCGGAGCAGACCGGCCACCCCGTCACCCACAAGCGGAAAAAGATCGGCGCGGTGCCTCACGACCTGGGCGTGCCGGAGGGCGATCCCTTCATTGCCGTGAACGAACCCGGCTGGCAGGACACCAACGACTGGAAAGACCTCAACTCCAAATTCGTGTTGATGGTTTATCGCGATTATGTTTTGACGGGGCGAACCGACACTGCATTTCTTAGCCGCACCTGGCCTGCAGTAAAGGCCGCGATTGAATATTTGCGCCAATTCGATCATGGAGGCGGGGTGCCTGAAAACGGCGGCTACCCCGATCAGACTTACGACGACTGGGTGACGACCGGAGTAAGCGCTTATTCCGGCGGCCTGTGGCTGGCCGCTCTGCGTGCCGCGGAAGAAACCGCGCGCATTCTCGGCGATATGAAAGCGACTGCGCAGTACCGCGCTCTTTTCTTGAAGGGGCAGCGAACTTACATCGCGCAGCTTTGGAATGGCGAGTACTTCCGCTACGATACGACCAGCGAATCCAAAGATGACATTCAGGCAGACCAACTCGCCGGGCAGTGGTATGCGAATCTCACTGGTCTCGGAGATATCGTGCCGCATGCCATGCAGGTCTCGGCGATGAAAAAGATATTCGAAGTCAACGTGATGAAATTCGGCAACGGCGAGATGGGCGCGGCCAACGGCATGGCTGCGGATGGCACGATACTCACCAATGCCGAAGCAAAGGAAGTGTGGGTGGGAACCACCGCGGGCTTTGCAGGCCTGTTAATGAGCGAAGGGCTGAAAGATGACGCGTGGAAGACCACCTGGGGTCTGTATCACGTGATCTACGAGAGCAAAGGCTACTGGTTCCGCACGCCCGAAGCGTGGGACATCACGGGAAACTTCCGCGCCGGCATGTACATGCGGCCCATGGCCATCTGGGCTCTGGAAATGACGCCGCCGCGTGCAAAATCACACGAGTGATTCTTCGCGCAGGACCGCCTGGGCGGATTGATCCTTATACAGCGATCCTTCTTTCATGATGACGTGCAGATTCTTCTCGCGCACAACCAGGTCAAGATCCTTGAGCGGGTCGCCGTCCACCAGCAGCAGATCGGCGATGTAGCCTTCCTTCACCTGGCCAAGCTCATTGCCCAGGCCCATTACTTGTCCACCGATGCGGGTGCCGCATTGCAGCGCTTCGTTCGGCGAGAAGCCGAGCAAGTCGACGAAATGCTTGAGATCCCGCGCGTTGTCGCCCTGCGGCGACTGGGCGAACCCGTAGTCTCCGCCGATGAGGATGCGCACGCCGCGCTTGCGAAGCTCCGTATAGACGGCAGCTGTTGAGTCGATGACGCGCTGCATCTGCCGTCCGACTTTGGAATCGCGGTGGAAACCGAACGGTTCGCCCTCGTAGAGCGTGCTGTAGATGATGCCTATCGCCGGCCCTACAAAGATTCGATCCTTTGCGGATTCCAGCATGTCGATGGCTTCCTCGTCCGCAGATTCACAGTGATAGATAACGTCGATGCCGCAACGAACGGCCCGCTTTACGGATTCCGCCGCGCGCGCATGGCAGTTGACCTTCTTGCCGAAATCGCGCGCGACATTCACAGCCATCTGCACTTCATCGTCGCGCATCACAGTGAGTCCGCCGTGGGCCGCGGGGCTCAGATCGTCTCCGGAGATATTCACCTTTATGTTGTCTACGCCTTCGCGGCAACACAGGCGCACTACCTTTCTGATCTCTTCCGGGCCGTCGGCAATCATGCCAAAGCTTTCGTAGTACATGTGCGCTTTGCGCTCGTCGCCCAGCCCTCCGGTGACCGTGATTTCGGGGCTCGCGGCACGAATACGCGGTCCGGGGAACTCTCCTGCATTGACGGCATTGCGGATGACTACATCGAGCCGCAGCTTCGAGGTGGCGGCGCTATAAGCACTGGTAAAGCCGTGGTCGAGCAGCGTTTTCGCATTCCGCACCGTAAGCAGCACATGCTCCTCCGGTGGAATGTTTCCGAGGTCGGAATCGTTGACGGCGCCGCCGAAGGAGATATGCGCGTGGCCCTCCACCAGGCCGGGCATCAAGGTTCTGCCGCGGGCTTCGATCACGATGGCGCCATCCGTGGCGAGCTTGTCTGGCGCTCGGGTGATGGTCTTGATTCTGGACCCCTCGACAAGCACGTCGGCAGGAAACGCGGGTGCACCGCTGCCATCCCAGACGCTGGCGCCGCGGAAGAGAATTGGGTTCATAAGACTTACCTCCTTGCGAACTGGTTGCACGGTTTTATTTGCGCATTAGCTATCGGCCACGTAAACGCCGATGCGCGCCGCCAGGCCGGGTGACAAACGCGCGATTACCATGCCATAGACCGCGGATACACAAAGAGCACCGAGCGCGATCCACGGGAAAATATTGAAGGGCCAGAGCTGACCCGGCTGGATGAGCCCCCACAAGGGAAACAGCATAATCAGTGTGCCGACGATCGGCAGCAGGACATGGCGAAAAATGTTGAGCTCATCGCGATGGTAGCGGATCACGTAGATTGGAAGCGCGAGATTTGTGAGCATGTAAGTCAGAATGATGGGGATGGTGCCGAGTGTCCCGGCAAAGCCGAAGTAGTCCATTGGCGCCACTCCGCCGAGCAGCCCGAAGCCGAGAATGAGCACAACGGCAAGAATGAGAAATACCCACAGCGCGCAGTGCGGCGTCTGGTGCCGTGGATGAACATTGCCGAGGAACTTTGGCAGCAGCCCTTCGCGGCCTGAGTTGAACAAGATGCGCGCTTGTGAGTTGAGCCCCCCGATGAGCGAACCGAAGATGCTGGTAACGCCGGCAAGGTACGCCACCACAAGCAGCCTGGGGGCAGAGGCCTTCAGACCGTCAATGAAAGGCAGCGGCGAGGCGCCCAGGGCATGCGCGTCCATTTTGAATCCGACCGCGGTTGCATACGCGAGGACCATGTAAAAGACGCCGATGGCCAGCGTGCATGAAATCAACGCACGCGGAACGTCGCGTCGAGGGTTTTCTGTCTCTTCCGCGAGCGAGGCCGAGTTCTCCCAACCGAGGAACAGATAGATCGCGAGTGGAAACCCCGCGCCCAGTCCCGCGAGACCGCCGGACAGGTTCGAGAACTTGAATGGCGCAAGAGTCAAAGCACCTGAATGAGAGACGATCATGAGGATGCTTCCTAAGATCAGCAGCGCAACCTCAAAGTAGAAAAAAATGCCCGACCAAAGCGTCGAGAGCGCGACGCCTCGCATCACCAGCCAGCCCGTCGCGGCGGAGATCAGCACGGTGAGGATGGCCCAGTGAATCGAGATGCCGAGGAAGATCCTGAGCGTGTCGGCGACCCACGTTCCCGCGACGGAGACGACCGTGGACGCGGCGACGATGTATCCGAAAGTAAGGAAGACCGAGACCGCAACGCCGACAGAAGGACCGAACGCTTTGCCGGTAAACGTTACAAAGGATCCCGTCGACGGCGTAAGCCGCGAGAATTCCGCGATCGTGTTGGTGAGGAAAAGAATCACGACCATTGCGGTGAGGATGGTCAGCGGCGCTGCCAACCCGGCTCCTTGAACAATGACAGCGAAACCAAAGAAGAAGCTCATCGCGGGAGCAATGTTGGCAAGAGTAGACGACACAATGTGACTCGCGCTGAGCGCATTGCGGCGAAGGCGGCTTTCACCGGCGGTAGTTGCAATCGGTTCTGTTTCACTCACCGACAAAGTTTCCTCTGACTCGATTCGTTGGCATTTATGCGGCGCTTTCTTCGCCGCGAGTATCTATTATTCATCCTCAACGGGATTGCTCAGTATACCGATTCCATCGATCTCAACCTCGCACAGATCGCCGTGCTTCATAAACAGTGGCGGATTTCGCGCCATTCCAACGCCAGCGGGCGTGCCGCTTACGATGATGTCTCCCGGCGAAAGCGTGATGGCTTCGCTCAGAATCGAGATGAGCCGCGCAATGCCGAACACCATGTCGTTTGTCGAAGCGTCCTGGACCACTGCGCCATTCAGGCGGGTCTGGATGTGCAACCCCTTTCCGCCGGCCGGGAGTTCGTCACCGGTTACAAGGTAAGGGCCGAAGGCTCCGGTATTGTCGAAGTTCTTGCCGACAGTCCATTGCGGGGATTTCTTCTGAAAGTCGCGAACGGATGCGTCATTGAAAATTGAATAGCCAATCACATGGATGAGCGCTTCCTCCTCTGCAATATGGCGCCCCGCGGTCCCGATAATCGCAACCATTTCACCTTCGTAATCGAGTTGGGTAGAGGCCGAGGGGCGGATGATTGGCGCGCCGGAAGCAGTCAGGCTGGAGCTGAATCGAGCGAAGATGGTAGGATAGTCCGGCACAGTGAAGCCGCTCTCGATTGAATGATCGACATAGTTGAGTCCCACGCAGATGATCTTGCCGGGAGCCCGAAGAGGCGGCAGAAGAGTGACTTGGTCGAGATCGATGACGGGCCCGTTTCGGAGTTTCGCTGCTGCTGCGTCAAGCGCACCGCGACCTCGCTGGATGACGGCGTCGAGCGAGCCGGGATAGCCCACCTCTTCGCTGAGCAGGCCATGGAATTCTCCATTTGGACCGGCAGCCGCCAGCCCCGCCTTCTCTCCGGTCTTGAACGCGGCAAATCGCACGACCTTCGCCTCTCATCGTTTCCGACGGAAATCCCATGGAGGCCCGTCGGGTAGTTCTCAGAATATTGAATATTGTGTATTTGTCAACGAATAATATATTTTATTGGACTACGTAAAATCATCGCCGTACGATATCTCAAGTTGAATTCATTTGAACGAAAAGGCGAGTATGAACAAAGAGTCTTCTGCGAACATGACCCAGTCGGCGTATGAGAATCTGCGCGCCGACCTTCTCGCATGCCGCATATTGCCTGGGAGACGACTGAAGATTCAGGAATTGTGCACTCGCTTTTCGGTCAGCCTGGGGGCCATTCGCGAAGCGCTGTCGCGTCTTACATCTGAAGGGCTGGTGGTGGCGGAGCCGCAGCGGGGCTTTCGCGCAGCACCCATCTCGGCGCACGACCTGGTGGATTTGACGATGGTTCGGGTGGAGATCGAAAGCCTCTGCTTGAGGCGTGCCATTGCGCGAGGCGATGTGGCTTGGGAATCGCGCTTGGTGGCGGCGGCGCATCGGCTGGCGCGTACTCCGGAGCGAGCGCCGGATGATCCCGCGCGCTCAAACGAAGACTGGGCGGAAGCGCACGCGGCCTTTCATCTTGCGCTCCTTGATGGTTGCAACAGCCCCTGGCTGCTGTATCTGCATGCGCTGCTCTACGCGCAGAGCGAGCGCTATCGAAGGCTGTCGGTACCGTTCGCGGCCAAGCGGCGCAACGTGAACAAGGAACACCGGGGCATTGTTGCCGCGACACTTGCGCGCGATGCCAAACTCGCCGTGCGTCTGCTCGCCGCGCATCTTGAGGCAACGACACACATCCTGCTGGCCGCAAAAGCGGAGGGGCGAAAACTGCTGGCGGAAGCGCCAACCGAGAGTCTCTAAAAGTTGTGCTTCGCCAAGAATACCGATCTGCCGTGAAATCGAGTATATGGGCCGGATGCTCATTTTGGTCTGGTCCGTGCACAACTGGGGTTCATGTTCCGCCTTCTAAGGCTTCTTATTATTCTCTTTGCACGATGTTTTCGCTCCCGTCGCGATCTGATCTTGGAAAACCTGGCGCTGCGGCAACAACTCGACGTTTCAAGAGGAAGCATCCTCAGCCGCGACTTGCCGCTTCAGGCCGATTGTTTTGGGTGTTGCTGCGCCGGCTGTGGCCCGGGTGGAAACGAGCGTTGATCCTCGTCCAACCGGCCCCCGGAAGGGATCAACTCATGAAATGATGCTGACCTCTCCGCATGGCTGTCCTAACCGGCCCTCGGCAGTCTCGCTGACCTTGGGCTCCCGCTCATTGAAAGCCCCCACCGGCTGGTTGCCGATGGCGTTTGCTGGATATCCGGTGAGAACCTAGAACCACTTCAGGCTGCTGAGCCGCCTCTGGATGTCGATATTCTCTGCCGGGCGTACGTAACGCATGGTTGAAGCCAGCTCCTTGTGCCCCATCATTTTCTGCACCGTGCGAATGTCCAGACCGTCACGCAATAGCTTAGTGCCGTAAGTGGCCCTGAACTTATGCAGACCCCACTCCTCACACTCCCGTGACCTCTTTGGATTCTCCATCAGGCAGCCTTCACATTTCCCACAGTTCAGTCCTGCGGCGCGAACCCTCCGCTTGAGGGTTCGGAGCATGTGGCCATCCAGCTTCCCTTCCTTCCCAAAGATCAACGAAGATTCCCCAGCATGGTCCCGATGATATGCACTCGGCCGCGCCAGCAACCCGTCGCTGAGGGACTGCTCACGCTGCTCATATGTCTTGATCCTGGATTTCCATCGGGGCTTGGGCTGGACCTTTAGCTTCTTCGTTTCATGGTTGATATCGGTCCATTCAAGAGGCATTGCGTCCCGTTCCCGGAGTCCCGTTTCAAGGAGAACCTGGTACAGCAGGTTTTCCTTTGCGGATGTGACCTTGCTGAACAGGTCGTTCAGTTGCCAGTCTGTGTAAATCTCCGGCAGTTCCTCGTCAAAGCGCGGAGTCTTCGGGAAGGGCTTGCCGGCGGCATCGTCGCTCTGGAAGTCGTAGCGGAGGTACTTCAGGAATGCCTTGACGCTGGCGTGCCGGTTTTTCACCGTACGTGGGCTCATGCCTCGATTCTGCAGCGCCACCTGGAACTTCCTGACATCGGAGTGGACAACCTCATCGACGTACCGGCGCCCGATCACAGCCAGAAACTCGTCACACGCAAGCCGGTAGACATCGGCTGCTTCGTGAGCCCCGTTGTCATTTGTGTCCTTGAGGAAATGCCTGAGTTCCTCAGAGATGAGCTTCCGGCCTGGGTCCACCGGCGCCAACTTGATTCCCGCTCTACTTGCTTTGGTGATTGCTTCCAGTTCCCTTTCTTTCTGGCGGCGAGCGTTCTCCGCATCGGCAGCCGGAGCGTCTCCCAGTGTCTTGAACACCAGCTTAGCGCCTTCGTTGTAGCGCAACTCGTAGTGCCCGATTTCGTGCATCACTTCCAATCCATCAACGATTGCCATCGCCGGTTTCACGCGTCCGTTTTTGTGGTAAGCCGCTGGGTAATACCTCCAGCCGGCATCGGTCTTCACCCGCCGCATCAACGCCACAACCATGTTCGCCATAAGCCCTGCTTTCAAAACTGCGCACATCCATTCACTTGACGAACACCTGTAACCTGGATGCCTCGCTGCTGAAATCTATAGCATAGCTATAGCATGATTCGAATTTCCCACTCAAACCCCATTATTTATTGATTATTTCTTATTATGGCTGAGAATCCTCATCTCCCCGCCATTGAACTGGCCCAAGTAAACCCAGAGGCGTTCAATAGCGCAAAGATAAATTGATTAGAATAAGCAATCTAAATACGAAGCCTTGCAACAGCTTCCAACAGAGGCCGACCTCCAGCGAGTGTATTTCTGGGCGTGTCCCTTTTCAGAAGTGGGTGTATTCTGGACGCCTATGCACGGCCTTGACCTTAGGCTTCTCGTGTATTGTTTCATCGCAGTTGTCATCGCTACACTTGTGTTCCGCCGGGTGCTGGCGTTGAGGCGCACGAGGGCCCTGTCGAAGGCGGCTCAGGAATTGGGCTTCTCCTTCAAGGCGGCCGATCGGGGCGACGGAGCTGAATTGATTCAAATGGGACCTCTCCTGGCGCTGGGCCTATTGAAAAACTCGCGCCAGTACGAAAACATCATGACCGGAACCTTTGCTGGTTTGAAGACCTCCCTATTCGATTTCCGCGTCCAAACGGTGGCTGCATACTCTCAGGGCGTGGACTTCCCATATTTCAAAATGGGCCCACAGACCTCTTGGGCACCTGACCGCGCAATCCAACGAGCTGCCGATTCTTTGTTTCCGCAGGCCTCTCACGACTTTGAATCCCACCCCGATTTCTCGCGCCGATATAGTCTTGTCTGGTCGCTTAACGATCAAAGAAAGAACGACGAATTAAAGGAGCTGTTCTCCCCCGCTCTCCTCACGTTCCTTCTGGAATTGCCTCCCGAAAATGGATGGCACATTGAGGGGGCTGGCGCCGTGCTCATCGTCTATCGCGAAGGCAAAACCGTTCGCGCCGGAGAGTTTCGCTCATTTCTGGACGAAACCTCCGCCATCGCGAGAGCATTCTTCAGCTTGTGCGGGCTGAAGAAGCCGACGGCTTTAACGTAGTCAAAGCAGCCAGGGCAGCGGCTGCGGCGCTTGCCAGGCTGCCCCGCCTCTCTCTGGCGACGAAGCTCTATGAACTCAACTGCTCAAGTCATTCGGAGGCAGTAGACAATCGACAATCGCAGGATCATTCCATATAGGAGAAGGCGATGACAAAACTCACGAGCTTTCAAGAGGATATTCGTCCGCTCTTCACGGACCGGGATATTCACGCCATGAGCAAGGCTTTCAATCTGGCGAGTTACGACGACGTGAAGGGGCACGCGGCCATCATCTACGATCGGATTCGAGGCATCGGTGGCGCAGTAATGCCGCCGCCGCCGCCACGAGGAGAAGGCCCCTGGCCTCAGGCTTACATTGAGCTATTCGCTCAGTGGATCGCGGACGGATACCAACCTTAGATATATTGTTTCGAACGAAAAGCCCTGCTTTCGGACTTCAAGCGGTCTTGCTGTCGTCCTCCGCGAAACCGCGGTAGCGCACTGGAAGAAGCGTTCCATCTTCTGCCTGGCTTGCGCCCCTGGTAAACTTTTCGACAGCGCTCGACATCTCATCGTGAAGAGTTTTCAACGATGAATCCTGAAGCTCGCCTATCTTTTGCGGGATCGGAACTATGCCGGCTCACCCACTGATTCACACCGTCTCGCGCTTGGCAAGCCTTCCCGGATTCGTAAGCGCGGAGCGTCGCGCATTTACTCCTGTCGCAAAGCTTGAAGGGGATCGATCTTCGCGGCTCGGCGCGCGGGGATGTAGCAGGCCAGCAGCGCGAGAACGGCAAGGAGGAGCGGAGCGCCGATCAATAGACGCGGATCGTCGAGACCGATAGTGAAGGCGTCGCTAAAGGCAGTCGTGATTGCTGAAAGCGCTTTGGCCAGCGCGACAGCGCCCAGGAATCCAATCACGGTTCCAATTGCAATCAGCGTTGCGCCCTCGCGGAGCACCAGCGCCAGCACTTGCGATTTGCGTGCGCCCAGCGCCATGCGAATGCCGATCTCCTTGCGCCGTTGCGCCACCGCACACCCGGTTACTCCGGCCAATCCAATGGCCGACAGCGCCAGGCCGAAGACGCCCATGGCGCCGAACGTGCGCAGAGCTGAACGCATACCGGACCGTATCCGTTCAAGGTACTCGCTCAGCGTTTGCTCGTTGAAGAGAGTCAGATTCGGATCCATTGAAGCGACCACGCTGCGCACCCCGCCAAGAGCTTCCTCTGCCGAACGCCCGCGCGCGATAATCGTGATCCCGCCGCCTGGGGGCTGAGCGAAATCATGGCGCGTGAGGGGAGGATAGGCGATGGGCTGGGTGACGCCGCCGGCATCTTTCATATCAGGAACCACGCCCACGACTTCGTATGCGCGCCGGTCTCCGCGAAGGTGCTTGCCGATGGCGTTGTCCTTGCCAAACAAGGCGCGTGCGGCTTTTTCATTCAGCACCAGTGGCAGCGTCGGAACCGGGGCTCCGGAGGCAATGGGCGCCTCGGCATCGACGCGCTGATCGCTTTCCACGAATTCCCGCCCCGCAAGGACGGGCTCATTGAGAACGGCAAAGTATCCCGCTCCGACCATCTGTTTGGCCACGTCCTTCTGTACTGGCGACGAAGTACGCGGATCGTCGACGGTGAGATGAAAATCGTCATCTTGGCCGAGCATATAGGGCGGTTGCGCGGCAAGCGCGAAGCTGGTCACTGCCGGTGCGCTCCTCAGTCGCTCCGGCAGCCGCTCAAAGAAAGTCTGAGCTTTATCCGGCGTATAGCCGTCGCGCACCGGATCGACGAAGAGAAAGACCATGGTTTTCCGATTAAAGTTCGTCTGGATGCTGTTTCCGTTCAAGATTCCCAGGACCAGGAATCCCGTGACCAGCAGGAGCAGCAGCGAGCCGGCCACCTGCGCGCCCATGGCCAGATTGCGCAGGCCGAAGCGGCGGTTTCCAGACAACTGCTGCGCCGCGCCATCTTTGAGTGCCGATGTAACGTCGGTCTTTGTCGCCTGCAGGGCGGGGAGGATACTGAAGCCGATGCCGCACAAAACAGCCAGCACCAAGACGAAGATCGCTGTATGCCAATCGAGGGCCGTGTCAATGTTGATTGGCGAGCCGGCGGGCAGCCGTGTATGAGCGGTTAGCGCCCACAGACCATATGCCATCGCGAATCCCGCGGCGCCACCGATCAGCGAAAGCAGAATGCCTTCGGTGACCATCTGGCGGATGAGGCGGAATCGGCTGGCTCCGACGCCGAGGCGAATGGCGAGCTCCTTGCGGCGACCGGCAGCGCGCGCCAGCACCATGGTGGCAAGGTTGAGGCACGCGATGGCAGTGATGATCACCATGAGCGCGATGTAGAATCCGAGGATTTTTGGACGGAGCTCGCGTGGGATCGGTACGCGAGTGCCCGCGGAAAGCAAAACGACACGCTTCGCTTTGTCCTGCTGCGGTGGCGCGAAGGGATCGTCTTTGTCGAGACGGCGCGTGATGCCGTCCAGCGCTGCCTCACCAGAATCGATGGTGATGCCCGGCGCAAGGCGGAATAGCAATTGGAAGTCCTTTGCGCTGCTGTTGTGCAGCACGTCGTTGCCGAGTTCCGGAGCCAGCGTGGCCGGCACTGTGGCAGGGACGAAGAGTTCGGCTGGATTTGGAGTAAGAGCGCCGTCGAATTTGCGCGGGGTGATACCGACGATGGTTGCGGGCTGGCCGTTGAGATGAATCGTTTGCCCGATTGCGTCAGGATCGGCGTTCAGGCGGCTGTGCCAATAGCGGTCGCTGATCACCACGGACGCAGCGGAGCCGGTCTTGTCCAGATCGGCGCTAAGAAGCCGTCCTCTCTGCGCGTCCATGCCCAGGACGGAAAAATAGTCCGGTGAGACCAGTTGCCCGTAGACGCGCTCTGGTTTGCCGTTGCGGCCCTCGAAGGCGACGTTGAACTCCACGCTGTTCATGACGGCGGCAACGCCTGCGAAGAGGTCCTTTTGCTCGCGGTAGTGCTCGATGTAGGGGTAGGACGCAGGATTCATCGCCGTGACCAACTGCTCTCCGTGGTCTACGCCCGGAAGAGCGCGTGTGAGCAGCGCCCAACCCGAACTGTAGACGTTAGTCGTGAGCCCAATACCGAGTCCCATCGAAACAATACCAACCACTGCGTAGCCCGGCGACTTCATCAGGGTGCGCGCGGCGTAGGGCAGGTCGCGGCTCATTTCGCTCAGGTATTCGATGGGCAGGCGAAGCAGCAGGTCGGCGATGAGACGGACGAGGCCCAGGACGCCGTGGCGCTTTGCGACGTGGGCGATTGCGTCCTCCCCGGTCTGCATCATCTCGTTCCCGAATGCCAGCTTGAACTCATGCGGGAAGGCCGCAGCCAGCCGCCGGTAGATCGGCCATGCAATGTTCATTCGGTTATCCTCGCTCTGTCACCATCGTTTGCTTGGTCTGAATTGCCTGAACCAACTCTTTGAGGCGTTCGCATTCGGCGTTGAGTACTTGGCGGCCCAGGGGCGTAAGGCGGTAGTAGCGGCGGCGGGCGTCGTCGAACTTGGGAGCGGGCCGGGCGCTGGACTCCTCAATAAGGTCGGCCTCGATCAGCCGCTTAATTGAGCCATAGAGAGTGGCCGGCCAGAGACGAATTTTCCCGGTGGTCCGCTGCAGAACTTCCTGCATGATCCCGTAGCCGTGCTGTTCTTCCCCGGCAAGGGAGAGCATGATGTGGAACCAGTGTGTTTTGAGCGGGAGGAAGGATTGGATCCGGGACTCAGTCATGTTGAATATATATATTCGACGATATAGATAAATGTCAAGTGGTTTCTTTGTCGGGGAAAACTCAACGGTTTGGGTGGCAGACGGAAACGCGGTCCGCGTGCGACATCTGCACGTCTTCCGGAGACGGTGAAGATACGAAGCAGCTTGGGGTGTTTATCAGCCGGCACTCCAAATTCGACCGTTTCCAGTCGGCTGGAAAGACGAGTCCACGAAAGCGCCGTATGCGTCAGCAATCACTTGTTGAGTAGAGCCGACCATGTGAAGCGCCTATGACCGTTAGCACCGTCGCGGTGGCACTGGGACTCAATTCAAGATGGTACGAACGCCATCCTATGGGCATGCGTTGGCGTGATCTTATTGATCTATGACTTCATCGGGTTCCTCCGATAGGCTCGGGGCTTCGCCTGGCCACTCCGTCGCCAGCAAGCGGTTACTGCCATGGCTGGTCGCGGTTGCGTTTTTCATGGAGTCGCTCGACACCACAATCCTTAACACCGCCGTACCAGCGATCTCGGCAGCTCTTCATGTGGGTCCTCTCAGCATGAAGGCGGTACTTGCCAGTTATACGTTGAGCCTCGCGGTGTTTATCCCTATCAGCGGTTGGGTCGCGGATCGGTTCGGCACGCGACGTGTGTTCGCCACCGCCATCGGACTCTTCACGCTCGGGTCATTCTTATGCGGCATATCGAGCAATGTCCACGTGCTCGTTGCCTGCCGCATCCTGCAGGGCTGCGGCGGCTCCATGATGGTGCCGGTGGGCCGCCTTACCCTGGTCCGGACTTTCGCCAAAGCCGATCTCCTCCGCACCATGAGCTTTGTTTCCATCCCGGCCCTGATCGCTCCCATGCTTGGTCCCATCGCCGGCGGTCTGATCGTCGGCTATCTGCACTGGCGGGTGATCTTCTTCCTCAACATCCCGATCGGTTTGATCGGGCTGATTCTCGTCTATCTGCACCTGCCGGACTACCGGGAAGAGACACACCCACTCGATACGGTTGGGCTAATCCTGTTCGGTTCAGGCATTGCCCTGCTTTCCTACGTGCTGGAAGTATTTGGAGAACATACCCTGGGGGCGCGAGAAATCTCGGGGTTGTTGATCGTTTCGCTCGCGCTGCTCGCTGGGTATTGGTTGCATGCAAAATCGATTGATTTTCCGTTGCTCGAGCTCAGCCTGTTCAAGATTCGTACCTTCCGCGCAGCGGTCAGCGGCAGCTTCTTTACGCGCCTCGGCATCGGCGGCGTGCCATTTCTGCTGCCGCTGCTTTATCAGGTGGGCCTCGGCTTCAGTCCAGTGCAGTCCGGGCTTCTAATCATGCCTCAGGCCCTGGCTGCCATGGCGATGAAGGCGGCCATGCCGCGCCTGTTGTCAGCCATCGGCTATCGCTGGGTGCTCATTTCAAATACCATCATCCTCGGTCTGTTCCTTCTGCTCTTCGCGACGATTGGGCCTTACACACCGGTTTGGATCATTGCGCTTCAAGCATTCTTCTACGGTGCATTTACGTCGTTGCAGTACACAAGCATGAATACGCTTGTCTACGCCGACACCACTGACCCGCAGTCGAGTGCCGCCAGTTCCATTGCGAGCACCGCGCAACAAATGTCGATCAGCTTTGGTGTGGCTACAGCGGGATTGGCGACGGCGTTCTTCGTTCCCAGCAACGGCCAATCGGCGCCGGCTGAAATGATCCACGGTATTCATAAGGCGCTGATGGCGCTAGGGACCCTTACCATCGTTTCGGCGATCGTCTTCCGTAGCCTGAGACGAGGGGACGGCGATTCCGTCAGCAACGAAAAGGTCTTTCATCCCGGTGGTTGAGCGGTATGCGAAAACCCGGCAGACGCCAAATGCGTTGCCGGGGCTGACGGTTGGTGCGCGCCACTGGGATTTGCTTCAGCCTCCTCGACGCACTCCCTGCTCACGGTCCGCTGGTCGCTGGGTTCTCCACTCCCCGCCGCTGAGCCATCCGGTACTGGCCCACGGCCCAGTCCTGGCCTGCCGGCCCTATGCGCCTTGCTTCGGCGAAGATCTCGGCCATCTGGTCGGCCAGACTCAGGCGCGTCTGGCGGCTCGCGGCTGCTTCGCGCAGCAAGCGGAGATCTTTCGCGCCTAGTTCGATGGTTGCCGCAATGTGTTCCGGGGGATTCAGCATGATCCTGGCATACGCGGCGTAAAACGGCGACTGGAACAGTGCGTTGTTTACGGCTTCGAAGAATATATCGGGATCGAGTCCCTGCCGGGTTGCGAAGACAAAGGCTTCGGCAAGCGAATGAATCATGGCGCTAATGAGAAAATTGCCGCCAAGCTTGACGGCATGCGCCTGCCTCGGTTCTTTGCCGACCACGGTAATCCCTCGGGAAAATGCTTCGAGCAACGGACGAGCGCGGTTCACCGCGTTGTCAGCGCCGGCTGCCACGACCCATAGCCGGCCCTCCTCAGCCACGCTTGGTCGGCCGAACACCGGCGCAGCCACAAAATCGACGCCGCGGCTCGCGTACTCCACGGTGAGCCGTTCACTGAGCGCAACGCTGATTGTGCTGCACGAGACGTGAAGCGCACCCGGTGAAAGCGCGTCAATCAGCCTGTGGATGCCAAAAAGCACTTCTTCATACGCTGCATCGTCAAAGAGCATGGTGATCACGGCGTCGGCGCCTAGTTCGGCTTCTGCCGGGGTCGCAGCGGCGATCGCGCCTTCGCGAATCAGCGGCTTCGTGCGCGCTTCGCTCCGGTTCCACACCGACAATTCGTGTCCGGCAGCGAGCAGCCGCAGCGCCATCGGAGTTCCCATATTGCCCAATCCCAAAAAGCCGACCTTCATGGCAATCCCTTTCCGAGAGCCTCGTGTTAACTTTCGCAACAGCGCTTATGAGATTAATGTTCCAGAACCAAGCGTGCCTACAATACTATGTGCATAAGCAATACGCTTGCCGTGCCAAATCTGGTTCCGTGGGATAGAACTCTGAATAGCCCCGTGCGCAATTTCGAGAAAACCCGAACGGAATTCCAGGAGATACTCGCCAAGCCCATTCGCGAACTCGGGCTCAAACTCGAGGGTTCTCCGCTGGAACGATTCGTTCAGCAGCTTTATCGCGAACTGGAAGCCAAGGGCATTCACAAGTTCCGTCCCCTTTGTTATCTCACCGATGAATGGGGATGTCCCTCTGGCGAGCCCGTCATCGGCATTCCGTTCTATTTGGCCAACCCGGACCTGGCACATCTTGAGCGCGATATGAACGACCTGGAAGACGCCCGCGAGATCATGATGTATATGCGTCATGAGGCCGGGCACGCATTCAATTACGCGTACCAGTTGTACAAGTCGGCTGAGTGGCGCGATCTCTTCGGTCCATTTCGCCGCGCATATCGCGATAATTACCGTCCCATACCGTTCTCGCGGAAGTTTGTTCGCCACATGGCCGGGTGGTACGCGCAGAAGCATCCGGATGAAGATTTTGCGGAAACGTTTGCGGTCTGGCTCACGCCTCGCTCGCAATGGCGAAAGCGCTACAAGGATTGGGAAGCGCTTGCCAAGCTCCAATACGTCGATCGCATGGCTCGAAAAGTCGGAGATGTCGAACCCATCCGGCGTCGCGGCCGCATCGACTTCACCGTCGATGAGATGGAATCGACGGTCGGCGAGTTCTATCGTCTCAGCCTGCCGGAGGAGGTTCCGGTGCAGGAACTCGCGCTGGATACCGACCTGACGGACATCTTCAATATCTCCCCCAAGCGGCATAAGGGCGTGCGACCCGCCCAGGAGATGTTGCATCAGCATCGCAAGCCCATTGTCGACAAGGTCGCGTATTGGAGCGGCGTGCAGCGTCCGATCATCAATCGCCTGGTCGAAGCCATCTGCAAGCGTGTCGGGGACCTGGGTCTGCGCGTGGATGTTCGACGCGAGTCCGAGTACCTCACGGAGTTCACCGTGTACACAACCGCACTCTCAATGAATTACCTGATCCGTGGGAAGTTCATTCATCCCTGAGGCGTGCCGTCACTCCGAATGGAGGCCGCATGAACGGAACGAAGTTGAAGGTCACCGTGCTGTACGACTTGTGGGAAGAACAGCCTGCTGAAGTGCAGGAAGAAGATCCTGCTCCGCGCAAGCACAAGGGGCAAAAGAAACGCAAGAAGAAGCCCCCCAAGCACGACCGCGAAGAGATCTTCGAAGCCTTGGAAAAGCTGGGTCATGAGCCGTCCTATTACGTTCTCGACGGGCGCCGGCAATCACTGCTCGGACTTGCCAAATGCGGCGCCGATCTCATTTTCAACCTCACGGAATCCTATGCGGGCGATGACACCAAGGAGATGCATGTCACTGCATTCCTGGATTTACTCGATATACCCTATACCGGCGCGGGACCGCACGCGAACATTCTCGCGCAGGACAAATCGATCGCCAAGAAGATGTTCGCTTTTCACGGGATTCAGTCGCCCTACTTCGCGACAGTCTATCGCGGCGCCATCGACCACGCACAAGACATCTCGTTCCCACTCATCGTGAAACCCACATCCGAAGATGGATCAATCGGCATCGATGCCGCTGCCGTAGTTAGCAGCGTGAAAGAGCTGATGGAGCGCGTCTCCTATATACAGACTGAATTCGATTCTCCTGCGTTGATCGAGGAGTACATCGAAGGACGCGAGATCTACGCCTCCATCCTCGGCAATTACGAGAACGCGCATGCACTTCCGCTTGTAGAACTTGACCTTTCGAAGCTTCCCAAAGGCATGCCCAGGATCGCCAGCCAGGATGTGAAATTCGAGAAAGACACGGAAGCCTATAAGCTGACGAAATCGGCGATCGCCGAAGACCTCGATGAAGAAACCGTAAGCAAGCTCACCGAGATCGCGGTCAAGGCATATCGCGCCGTGAAGCTTCGCGATTATGGCCGCATTGACATGCGCGTATCGGACAAGGGCGAGATTTATGTCATCGAAGCGAATCCAAACCCATGGCTCTCCAGCGGACAGGAGTTTGCCATGGCCGCGAAGAAATCGGGCCTCTCTTACACTCAAATGATCGGAGAGATCGTGGATCTTGCGATGGCTCGGAACGCCTGAATGATGGCGTGAGGCTCGGGTGAGTAGCGCCGCACGGGTCCAATCGAAGGGGAAGATACGAGGAACATCCCAAGAACGAAAACCGCCCCGAGGCAGCTGACAAGAAACGGATGACAACCTGGGATCACGGCCACTGCTGATGTCTTGTTACATGCCGCCAGCTTCTGGACTTCAAGCGGTCTCGCTGTCGTCCCCTGCGGAACCGCGGTAGCGCACTGCTAGAAGCGTTACATCGTCTGCCTGGCTTGCGCCCGCGGTAAAGTTCGCGACCGTGCTCACTATCCCATCAAGAAGGGTTTTCAACGATGAATCCTGATGCTCTCCTAACGCTTCCTTGAGGCGGCCATCTTGAAACAGATTCCTGTCTCTATCCTCAGCCTCCGTCACACCGTCGGTATAAAGCAACAGCGTGTCTCCGGGTTCGAGTTGAATGCGGGAGGACTCAAACAACTCCCGCTCGAGCAGGCCAATGGGCAGAGATCCTGTGGAATATAGTTCGCTCACCTCACCGCGCCGCAGCAAAAATGGAGAGGGATGGCCGGCACGGACAAACTCAAGATTTCCGCCGGGGTCGAGCAGGCCGAAGAACATGGTTGCGCACCGGCCCACCGCCGCGCGTTGGCAGAGAAATTGGTTAAGGTGATTGAAGACCTTCACCGGGTCGACGCCCAGGGTCATCCCTGAAAGCGCTCCCTGCAGCATGGTGGTGAGCAGAGCAGCGCCCAGACCTTTGCCGGCAACATCGGCAATCAAGATCGCGATGCGGCCGTCGGGCAGGGGAAAGACATCGAAGTAATCACCGCCCACCTCGTTACAGGGCCGGTAAATTCCAGTGATCGAGAAATGCGGATAATCGTGCAAGCCTTGTGGAACAAGGGCCTGCTGAATCTCGCGCGCGATGCTCAGCTCCTGTTCGAGGCGCTGGCGCTCCCGCTCGTGCTCGATCAGCCGGGCATTTTCAAGAATGCTTCCGGCTTGTGCGCCCAAGGCATCCAGGAGCTTGCGGTCCAGCGCGGAAAATGTCGCGGTGCGCTTGGAATCAAGATACACAGCGCCCAGCAATTGCCGCCGGGCGATTTCTGTTGCAGGCTCGACCTGGCGGCGCGGCGTACCGTACAACGGAATCACCACCGACGAGCGCAACAGCTGGGCGACAACGCTCTGCGCGTTCTGCACGGCTATTTCCGCCAGGTTCAGATCCTCATTGACCACTGCGGCTTCAAGTTCGATGGCGCTGCCGAGCACCGAACGGCTGGGATTCATCCTCTCCGGCGTAAGAACCTCGCCGTCGCGCCCACGCGCGATCTTGACCTGCAGCACACCGGACTCGCCGGGTTCCAGCAGCATTCCGCGGTCGGCATGGGTGATGACAATGGCATGATCGAGCATCGAGGCCAACACGGATTCCAACGGAAGCTGTGAATGCATGAGCGACGTCGCCTCAAGCAGAAGGCGGAGCCCGTTGAGTTCATCGGCCGAGTCGGTTCCCATGGAGCCGAGAATGCTTTTCAGCCTGGTCTCAGCTTCTTCCTGGGCGACGGTTTCCGAGGGCAGATGGAAGACAAGCTGGCATCCGTCGTCGGTGCCCAGACGGATCCTGTCACCGTCGGTGAGCGATCGCGCCTTGGTCAGTTTGCCGTTGACGAAGACGCCTTCGCGCTGTCCGCAATCCTCAATCAGGAGCCCGGAGGCGCCCGCGGAAATGGCCACGCACTTGCGCGAGATGCGCTTGTCGTCGAGTGACAGGTGATTGCCGTTCTCCTGGCCCCGTCCAATGAAGAACGGAAGCTCATTGATGGGAACCGTCTGCCTGGGACGGTCAGAAAACACGACCTCGATATATGCGTTGGCTGTAGCAGTGGATTCGGACATAGACTTTGTGTGTGTGAATTCTAGCAGTATTGCTGATTCCAGCGCCGATTGAGGAAGTAACTTACTTTGGATGAAAAAGCAGGTTACGATCGATTATTAAAAACTCTGCGCAATCGATTGCATTCGGGCCGGAATGCGGCCAAACTTCTTGACAACTCATACTACCTTCAATAGTTTATAGTGTTATCGCCCCTGAAAGCCTTTCTCCGGTAAGTGCCAAGTAATCGAGGTCCACTTGTACGGCATGAATGGCCTGGAAGACGGTGCCATTTCCCCAATGGCAATTTGAGTATTTTACTCGGCGGCTTGATGCACTGCGCCGATCGGCTCAGCGCGTGTCCGCTGGCAAGGGGAGATCTTCGCCCTCGATTACCCACAAGTATCCGATTTTGCGCTTAACGGACCCAGGTTCAGCTCATTCACCGGCAGCCCCGATTCCCAGGAGATCTCAAACATGATCCACCAGCCCGCTGTCTCGGCTTCCAAGGCGTTTTTCGCAGGCCTGTCCGTTTCCACCAAGGGTTCCGCTGAGCGGAACCTGAGCTCGCCGCCGAAAACTTCGCGGCGTAGTCTTGCGTGGACACGAGGCGTTGCCTTGTTTGCAGCGGCGCTTATGCTGCTGGGGGCTTTTTGCGTGCCGGCACAGGCGCAGACTCTAGCGCCCACCTGGACCCAGCTGTCGCCCGGGACTAGCCCGGGGGCGGGCTATCTGTCTGCCTTGACCTACGATCCGATCCACAGTCAGGCAGTCTTGTTCGGAGGAGTTGTCGGAGGCAGCTATTCCAGCAACACATGGCTGTGGAACGGGTCGACCTGGACTCTTGCAGCATCGACCGGCCCCTCAGCCCGTAGCGGCAGCGCGATGGCCTTCGACGCGATCAGCGGCGAGGTCGTTCTGTTCGGAGGAGTCGACTCAGGCGGTACTGCGCAGAAAGACACCTGGGAGTGGAACGGTTCCAGTTGGAGTCAGGTGGTTCTTTCCAGTACCCCCCCAGCGCGCTTCAACACAAACATGGTCTACGATGCGGCACTCGGCGAGATCGTCCTGTTCGGCGGCACCAGCGCTGACAATGTAACCGATCTCAGCGACACCTGGGTGTGGAATGGGAGCACCGCAACCTGGACTCAGGTCAACCAGCCTGGCCCTTCCGCTCGTGACACCTTTGGCATGGCCTACGATTCAGTGAACCAGAAGGTCGTATTGTTCGGAGGCTATACCAACACAAGTTATTCGAACCAGACGTGGACGTTCGACGGGACGAACTACTGGGTTCTGCAGAGCCCCGCGAACAGCCCTTCGGGACGCGATGGCCTCGTCATGGCCTACGATCCCGCGCTGGCCGAAACCGTGATGTTTGGTGGGATCAACAACCAGCCGTTAAGCGACACATGGGTTTGGAACGGATCCACCTGGACCAACGTGGCGAACGGCGTCCCGTCGGCGCGGTGGGACAGCGCCATGACCTACGATGCGGAGCAGGGCCAACTAATTTTGTTTTCAGGATGGAACTCGCCGCTACCCGACGACACATGGACCTGGGGCACGCAGCAGAACTTCGGCAACGTGAACGTCTGCCCGACGGGTCAAAGCACTCCGGCGCCGTGCAGCGAAACAGTTGCGTTTACTTATAACGTTGCGACGACGACCACGTTCGGCACGACCCAGGTAGTCACGCAAGGGACCTCCAGCCTCGACTTCACCCTCGGGGGCGACAGCACCTGCACCGGAACCGTCTCGCCCGGCACCTGCACCGTCAATGTCACCTTCACTCCGCAAGCGCCCGGACTGCGCATGGGCGCGGTGAATCTGGTTGACGCCGGCAACAACCTCCTGACGACCACGCCGATCTTTGGCGTTGGCCAGGCACCGGCGCTCGCCTTTGGACCGGGGAGCCAGACCTCGATTCCCGCCACCGGGCTGGTTACCCCGGTCGGCGTGGCCCTCGATGGAGCGAACGATTTATTCGTTGCGGATTACACCGGTGGCAAAGTGGTGAAAATCACACCGGGTGGTACACAGACCACTGTGCAGGCAACCGGTCTTTCCTCACCAATCGGCGTGACTGTGGATGGAGCGGGCAATCTCTACATTGCCGACCAAAACCTCACCCATGCAGTCGAGATCACCCCCGCCGGCGTTCAGACGGCGGTAGGCAGTGGACTGAATAATCCGTACGGCATAGCCGTGGATGGACTGGGAGATGTCTACATCGCAGACAGGGACAACAATCGGGTCGTGAAAGTTACGCCAAGTGGCGTCCAGACCACAGTGCCGGCAATCGGTCTCAATACTCCTCAGGGAGTTGCCGTTGATGCTGCCGGCGACATCTTCATCGTGGACGTTTACAACCCCCACATCGTGGAGGTTACCCCGGCAGGTGTCCAGACCACGATACCCGTCACCGGATTGGAGTTGCCATACGGAGTGGCGGTCGACGCAGCCGGCGATCTCTTCATCGCCGATACCGGTAACGGCGCCCTCTGGGAGGTTATGCCCGGCGGCGCTCAGTTCCAGGTCGGCCAGGGTCTCGTCTATCCCAGCGCAGTGACCGTAGATGGAGCGGGCGATGTCTTCATCGGAGATCAGGGCCTCAACCAGCCGGTCGAGGTCAACCGCTCGCAGCCGCCGACCCTGGCTTTCTTGCCCACGCCCTGGGGCGTGGAGAGTTCTGACAGTCCGCAATCGGTCTCAATTCTGAATGTGGGCAATCAGACATTATCCGGCGGTTTGGCTTTCCCGGTCGAGGATTGGCAGCAAGCTGACCTCAACGGCACTCCTCCCGATTGCACCAACAGCTTTTCGCTGCCGCCGGGCCAGGCCTGCAACCTGAGCGTCGTATTCGATCCTGCGGGCAGCGGCCCGGGAGAAGGCTTGTCGAGCGCAGTTTACGTTTTCAACGATTCTCTGAATATCAATGCCGGGCAGCAGAATATCGACCTCACTGGTTCCACCACGGCGACCGGCAACTTGTTGACAGTCACGGAAGCCGGCACGGGCGGCGGCACGATAACGAGCAATACGACGATCAACTGCGGTCTGTCCGGCGGAAGCGTTGTGGGGATATGTTCGGAGACCGATACGAGCGGAGCCTTGGTGACGCTGTCGGCGACTGTGAATCCCGGGTCACTCCTCGTCTGGGGCGGCGCGTGCATTAGCGCTGGAACGAATCCGCAGTGCGTCGTGACCATGAACTCGTCGTTGAATGTGAGCGCGAGTTTCGCGCAGGGGGATTTCGCCACCGCCAACGTTTGCGTTTCGGGGCAGCCCTCGCCATGCTCCAGCGCCTTCCCGGTGTCCGTCAGCTACACGGGGACAACTCCCGTCAACTCGGCGCAGGCGGTTACGCAGGGAATCACCGGGCTCGATTTCGCGGCCACCCTCGTCACGTGTGGCAGCAGCTCCTGCGCCGTGAGTGTCTCCTTCACGCCGCAGGCGGCCGGGTTGCGCCTCGGCGCGGTTGAACTGCTCGACGGCAGCGGCGATGTGTTGGCGACGCAGCCGATCTCCGGCATTGGCCAGGGACCGGTGGCTGCCTTCAGCCCTATTACGTTGTTCCTGCGATACCTTGGCGGCCCCAACGGCAACGCACCGAATTCAGTCCCCTTGAACGCACCGAAGGGTGTGGCGCTCGACGCGGCCGACAATGTCTTCATCGCCGACACAGGTAATTCTCAGGTATTGGAGCTTCAAGGGAATAACACGCAGACCGTGGGCTCGGGCTTTCAGTCACCAAACGGAGTTGTGGTCGATGGAGCGGGCGACGTCTTCATCGCGGACTCGGGCCTGGGTGAAGTCATTGAAATTCCGGCCGGCTGCCCCGGCTGCCAGAACGTGCCGTACGGCCCCTACGGTTCTGGAGAAACCATCGGCGGCCTGGCAGTGGATGCAGCAGGCGATGTCTTCGTCCCGGATGCTACCCAGGGATGGGTGGCGGAGATTTCTCCGGGTGGAGGATTCCCCTCGAATGTGTACCAACCGGGTGGCGGTTCACGTCCGGCCGGTGTGGCGCTTGACGCAACGGGCGACCTATTCATTGCCGATGCCGGCCTGAATACGGTCGTGGAAATTCCGGCGGGTTGCACCAACAGCAGTTGCCAGTTCCCAGTGGGCACAGGATGGTCTCAGCCGGAAGACGTCTCCGTGGACGCCGCGGGCGATGTTTACGTCTCCGATATCGGGCTGCACGCAATCGTGGAGGTTCCGGCCGGCTGCACCAGCCTCGCCTGCCAGATGACAGTAGCCAACGGGGTGACATCCTACGGCGTAACAGTGGACCCCTACGGCGTTGTCTTCGACGTAGACTATGTCAACGGCTTCCTTGGCGAGATAGTCCAGGGATTCTACGGTTTTGGCTTCGCCCCATCGTTGGTGGGCAACACAAGCGGTGACAGTCCAAAATCCGTCACGCTGCAAAATGTCGGCAACCAGACGCTGAGCGCGACCGGCCCAGGTTTGGTTTTCACCGACCCGGACTTCTATCAGATACCCGGATCGGGCACGCCGGTCGATTGCACCACCGCCTTCTCGCTCACCCCGGGCACGGCCTGCAATGTGAGTACCGATTTCACGCCGCTGAGCGCCGGCTCGGTCTCCGGGAACATCTACTTTTACGACAACGGTCTGAATAACGCACCACTTGCTCAATCATTCAGCCTGAGCGGCATTGGCATACCCGGGTCGGGCGGCAACATCCTTACTGTGACGGGATCGGGCGCGGGCAGCGGCTCCGTGGCATCCAGCGACACTTTGATCAGTTGCAGCCTGTCCGCAGGAAACGCGACTGGGGTCTGCGCAGCAGCCTATCCCAGCGGAACTGCGACGCTGACGGCGACGGCGACCGGGAGCTCGACATTCGCCGGCTGGGGCGGCGCCTGCGCAAGCTATGGTGCGACCGCGCAGTGCACCGTGCCCATGAACCAATCGCAGAACGTAACCGCCGAATTTGTACCGGCGAGTTTGGGCACGGTCGGTGTTTGCGCCGACGGAAATCCTTCGGGATGCACCGGCACGAGCCAAACCGTGACCTTCAACTTCGTCGCAAGCACGACGGTCAGCTCGGTTCAGGTGGTCACCCAGGGCCAACCTGGCCTCGACTTTCAATATGGCGGCAGCGACACCTGCAGCGGCAATACCTTCTCTTCCGGCCAATCCTGCACGGTGACCGTCGCATTCACCCCGACCGCACCCGGATTGCGTTTGGGCGCAGTCGAACTCCTGAACAACGGCAGCGTGGTTGCAACTCAACTGGTCTCCGGCATCGGCCAGGGACCGGCGATTTCGTTTAATCCCGCCACGCAGGTCTCGGTGAATGTCCAGGGCGACTTCCTCCTCGGTCCTAACGCTGTGGCAGTCGATGCCGCGGGCGATGTGTTCATCTCGGATGACAACAACGGGCAAATTGTGGAAGTTGCGGCGGCAAGCGGCACTACCACCACCATCGGCGGGATCAGTTCTCCAGAGGGTCTGGCCCTGGATGGCGCGGGCGATCTCTTCGTCGCGGCGGCCGGCGCCACCGACAAGGTGATCGAGTTCCCGGCCGGTTGCACCGATATCAATTCCTGCGCGCCGGTCGTGTACAACCCCGGCGGCAACTCCAGCCCAGCCGATGTCGCAGTGGACGCATTGGGCGATCTCTTTATCGCGGACGTGGGCCTGCATGAGGTCGTGGAGATTCCGGCCGGCGGAGGCTCTCAGGCTGTCGTCTATCCGTCATCTCCCAACTCCAATTCAGTTCCAGGCGGCGTAGCCGTAGATGCCGCGGGCGATCTCTTTGTCGCCGATTCCGGCCTCAAAACCGTCGTGGAACTTCCCGCGGGCGGCGGTGCGCAAATCCCATTTGGTGGGTTATGGATAAGTCCAACCAGCGTGGCCGTGGATGCAGCAGGGGATGTCTATGTCACGGATACCGGCCTGACCGAGGCAGTTGAAGTTCCACCAAGCTGTTCCGGCGCCAACGCAGCATTCAGTTGCATGGTCTCATTGTCCAACCTCGCCGACTTCCCCGTGACCAGCCTGGCCCTGGATAGCCTGGGCGACGTCTTCGTCGCGGAACCATCGCAGTATCAGGTCCTCGAACTGCAGGCGTCTCTGTCGGCAACGGTGAGCTTCGGCGAGGAAGGCGAGGGATACCAGAGCAACTATGGCAGCTCTCAGTACGACACCCCGCTTTTCATCCAAAACATCGGCAACGGCAGCCAACCGCTCACAGGTTCTGTGGGCCCGATCTCAGGCTTGAACTATTTTGAGGACTCAAACGGCACCACATGCACTTCATTTACGTTGGCTGCGGGCGCGACGTGCGTTGAAAACTTCTACTTCTATCCGCAGAATGCAGTTGGTCTGCTCAACGCATCGGCTGTCGCAACCGACAACACTTTAAGTGCCAACCCTGCTACGCAGAACATCAATCTCATTGGATTGTCCTATGGGTCGCCGGTGTCGGTGAGTGTGATCGGAACGGGCAGCGGCTCTGTCTCGTCCGATCCGCAGCTCGTTAACTGCGCCATCGTTGCCGGTGTCCCTACAGGGGGCGGATGTTCGGGGAGCGATAACACCGGGTTTACGTTTTCATTTTTCGAGACGCCGATTTCGGGATATGTGTTTACCGGCTGGGGCGGCGCCTGCTCAAGTTACGGATCGAACCAGATCTGCAACGTGGAAATAACCGCTCCTACCATCATCATCGCGAACTTTGCTCCGGCGGCCAGTTACACACTGACGGTGGCGGATGTTGGCACCGGCAGCGGTTCGGTGACGGCGACTTCTTCAGCCTCTCCGGCGATCAACAACTGCGCGATAAGCAACGGACTCGTCACAGGAACCTGCTCCGAGAACGATACGAGCGGAGCCCAGGTGATACTGACGGCGACTGCTTCGGGGAATTCGATCTTCGCGGGCTGGGGCGGCGCGTGCGCTAGCTCCGGAGCGAGTTCGCAATGCATCGTGACCATGAATTCGTTGCTGAACGTGAGCGCGAGCTTTGTTGCGCCGGGACCATCGCAGGCGGGGGCGCTGAAGCCCATTACCGCGGGCGTGGTCTACGGGCAGGGCGGCAGCTTTACCTCGAACACGGCGGACACTGGCGGGGTCAGCGCTAACAGCTTATTTGTTCCCGGTGGTTTCGCTTTCGACGGAAGCGGCAATCTCTACGTGGCTGACGGTGGTAACAATCGCGTGCTCTTCTATCCCGCCGGCAGCACCACCGCTACGCGTGTTTACGGGCAGAACGGCAGTTTTACTTCGAATGCTGTGAACAACGGCGGAATCAGCGCCAACAGCCTATCGACTCCGCAAGCGTTAGCCCTCGATAGCGGCGGCAATCTCTACGTGGCCGACTACTATAACAATCGGGTGCTGTTCTATCCCGCCGGCAGCACCACCGCGACGCGAGTCTACGGGCAGGGCGGCAGCTTCACCAGCGCCACCCAGAACAATGGAGGAGTGAGCGCCAACAGCCTGGCAGATCCTTCGGGATTGGCGCTGGACAGCAGCGGCAATCTTTACGTCGCCGACTACGTCAACAGCCGCGTGCTCTTCTATCCCGCCGGCAGCACTACCGCCACGCAGGTCTACGGGCAGAACGGCAGCTTCACCAGCAACACCCAGAACAACGGCGGGATCAGCGCCAACAGTCTGTTTAATCCGGCTGGAGTCGCACTGGACTCGAGCGGTGATCTCTACGTGGCAGACCTTTTGAACAATCGCGTGCTGTTCTATCCCTACAACAGCACCACCGCCACGCAGGTCTATGGGCAGGGCGGCGGTTTCACGACCAACTACGCGAACAACGGCAGCACCAGCGCCAACAGCCTATGGAATCCGGCTGGAGTCGCTCTTGACTCGAGCGGCGATCTTTACGTGGCTGACCAATCCAACAACCGGGTACTTTTCTATGCCGTCGGCAGCACGACAGCCACCCGGGTCTACGGTCAGTTGAACAGCTTCACCACCAACCTCGCGAACGACGGCGGGGTCAGTGCTAACAGCCTGCTTAATCCCGTCGCACTCACCCTGGACTCGAGCGGCAATCTCTACGTGGCCGACTACGACAACCATCGTCTGCTCGAATACGGACCCTTCGGCAACGTAAACGTTTGCCCGTCGGGCGCGAGCACCCCTGCGCCCTGCAGCAACACTCTTGCATTCGCCTACAACGCTTCGATTACGACTTCCTTTGCTACGCCCCGGGTAGTCACCGAAGCTATCACCGGCCTCGACTTCTCGCTCGCCAGCGGCAGCACCTGCACCGGCACGGTTACCGGAGGCAACACCTGCACCGTCAACGTGACCTTCACTCCGCAGGCGCCCGGATTGCGTTCGGGCGCGGTCGAACTCCCCGGCAACGGCGTCAGCTATTTGGCGACCGCGCCAATCTACGGCATTGGCGAGGGACCGGCGGTTGCATTCGGTCCGGGCACGCAGACCGCGTTGGTCGGCGTCGACGGAGTGCACGCAGCGAGAGCGGTGGCCGTGGACGGAGCGGGCGATCTCTTCATCGCGGAAAATCTCAACAACCAGGTTGCGGAGCTTCCAATTGGTGGAGGCGCTCAGACGACGGTCGGCTTCGGACTGAATGGCCCTTACGGTGTGGCGATGGATGGCGCGGGCGATATCTTCATCGCGGATACCGGCAACAACCGGGTGGTCGAGGTGCCGTCCGGCTGCACGAACGCCGCCTGCCAGACGACGGTGGCCAGCGGACTCAATTTCCCCCTGGGAGTGGCGGTGGATGGGGCTGGCGATATCTTCATCGCGGATACCAACAACAACCAGGTGCTGGAGCTCCCAGCCGGTGGAGGCCCCCAGACTACGGTGGCCAGCGGACTGAATAA
>Ga0302325_10003800_pt1 | contig 35304 bp, 27 predicted proteins | sample Palsa_T0_2_FD_201948 | JGI IMG/M metagenome (GOLD analysis project Ga0302325, IMG submission 201948) | Peat permafrost microbial communities from Stordalen Mire near Abisko, Sweden - Palsa_T0_2 | ecosystem: Environmental > Terrestrial > Soil > Palsa > Peat permafrost | place: Sweden: Abisko...
TTTGTTTAGGTTGGCGGGCCGATGCGGACTTCGACGAGATTGTCGGGGTGGAAGTAGGTTTCGGCGGCGTGGCGCACGTCGGCGGCGGTGATCTGGGCGTAGCGGTCGGCGAGCGTTGCGTAATAGGACGGCGAGAGATCGTCGAGGCCGATCTGCAGCAGGTCGCCGGCGATGGTCGAGGTGGCCTGCTCGGCGTTGAGCTGCGTGGCGACGACGCGCGTCTTGGCGCGCGCCAGCTCGTCGGCGCCGACGTCGTCGGTTTGCATGCGCTTGAGCTCGGCCCGAACCACGATTTCGGCGGCCTCGATCTTGGACGGAACGGCGCTGAACGAGATGGTGAACGTCCCGCGGTCGCGGTCGGCGTTGAGCTCGCTCGACGCGCCGTAGACGAGCCCGCGCCGTTCGCGCACCTCGCGGAACAGTCGCGAGTCGAGCGAACCGTTGCCGCCGTAGATCGCGTTGGCCAGGCTCAGCGAGTCGTAGTCGGGCGACGTGCGGGCCAGCGCCGGCGCGCCGAGCTCGACCGTCGTGTCCTCGCCGGCCGTCGTCACGACCCGCGTCTGCGGCGCGGGCAGCGGGATCGGCGGAAGGTGGGGATCGGGCCGTTCGCCGGTCGCGCTCCAGTCGCCGAATTGCGCGGCCACTTGTCGCGCGACGTCGGCCGGGTCGACGTCACCGACGACCACCAGCGTGGTGAGATCGGGCCGCACGAATTGCTGGTCGTACGTTCGCACGTCGTCGAGCGTGACCGCATCGATGGAACGCTCGCTCGACACGTGCCGCGCCGGGTCGCCGGCCGGGTAGAGCGCGTCGTCGAACAGCCGCTGCGCTTCGAACCCGGCTTGCAGCGCGCGCCGTCCGGCGAACGCGGCCATCTGCGAACGCACCAACTCGAACTTGTCGGCCGGCAGCAGCGGATGCCGCACGTCGTCGGCCAGCACGTCAAGCAGCTTGGGGAAATCGCTGGAGCGTCCGTGAGCGGAGAACTGCGTTCCGAACGACAGGTCGGCGGCGAGGTCGTCGCCGACCTTGCGCTGCGCGTCGTAGTCGTACTTCGCGCTGCCCCAGTCCATCAGCGTGGACGTCACCTGTCCGAGCCCTTCCTTGCCGGGCGGATCGAAGCTCGGCGACGTGCGCACGATGCCGTCGATGAAGACGGTCGGGTTGGTCGGGACGCGCTGCACGAGCAAACGCATTCCGTTGGGCAGCGTCGTGACGACCGGATCGACCTCGCTGCGCAGCGCTAGCGGCTTGGCGAGCGCGGCCTTCATCCAGTCGGGTTGAATGACCGGACCGGTCGAGACCCGCGCGCCGAAGTTGTCGCTGACCGACGAGCTCACGTTCTCGGGCGGCTTGGCGTTGGCCGGAGCGGACTGGCCCGGCTCCAGCACCGCGACGACGCTGGCCTTGGCGTACACGCGCCGCGCCACGGCGGTCGCTTCGTCGCGCGTGATCGCGCCGTACAACGCGTCGAACTGCGTCGGATCGGTGTCGCCCGGGAAGACCATGTTCGCGCCGACCGCGTCGCCCAACCCGACGATGGAGTCGCGCGCATACGTCATCGACGCGAGCTGCGAGCGTTTCGATGCGTCGAACAGATCGGGATCGAGACCCTTGGCGAGCGTGGCGGCCATCGTCCGCTCGTAGGCGGCGCGGACCTGGCCGGGCGTGTGTCCCGGCGCGACGATGAGCATCACGTGGATCACCGACGCGCGGCGGTCTTCGAGCGGCACCGGATCGTAGCCCAGCGTGACTCCGCTCTCGACGAGCGCTTGGCGGAACGGGCCGCGCGGATTGAACAGCGCGCCGAGCGCAACGTCGTTGCGGACCTGATCGTGCTCGTACGGTTTCGCGTCACCGGGTGCGGCGTACGCTTCGTCGACGATCGTGTAGGGGTAGTTCGAGCGGTCGGTGTACGTGGCGCCCTTCGCCGGCGCGAGCACGTACTGGCGCCGGGCGGGCAGCGGCGCGCTGGGAATCGGGCCGAACCAGCGCTCGGCCTCGGCGAACACCTCGGCCGCCACGACGTCGCCGGTGACCACTAGCGTCGCGTTGTTGGGCCGGTACCATTCGTCGTAGTACTTGCGCAGGTCCGCGACCGTCGCGTGCTCGATGTCCGCTTTGACGCCGAGCGACGTCGCGCCCAGCCGCGAGTTCGGGTAGACGCGCTGGTTGACGTCGTACAGGAACGAGCTGACCGGGTTGCTGTGCTTCTCGGCGTATTCGGTGAGCACCGCGCCGCGCTCGAGATTCCAGTCGGCCGGATCGAGCTTGAGCCCGCGCATCCGGTCGGCTTCCAGGTGGACGATCGTGTCGACGCGATCGGACGGGATGACGAAGTAGAAGTGCGTCATCTCGTTCTCGGTCTCGGCGTTCACTTCGCCGCCCAGCCGAGACACCATGTCGTCCAAGCCCGCGCTCGACAGATCGTGCGTGCCGCGGAACATCATGTGCTCGAGTGCGTGCGCCAGACCGGTTTTCCCCGGCGTCTCGTCGAGCGCACCGAAGCGGTACCACATGTGGACCTGCGCGACCGGCGCGGCATGGTCTTCGATGACCACGATCTTGAGGCCGTTGGCCAGCGTCCGCGTCTGCGCCGCCGGCGCGGCGCTCGCGAACTGGCTGTCGGCCGGCACGGCCGCGCGGGCGGCGGGCGCAACCAACGGCGAGCAGATCAGGAAGACGGCTGCCAGCGCGACAACCGGACGGCGAGACCACATATACCTTGCGGTACTACACGCAACGCCGTTGGGTTCCATACGGGACGTTCGATTTTCGTTGGCGACGGCCGTTGCTGAGAGCGGGCTGAGAAAAGGAACCGGGCGGTTCATGGCGCCGGAGGCGGATCTTCGGCCGCACGGTACGCGCGGGCGGTGCGCTGCAGCGCCGCAAGGGGCGCCAAGCCGATCAGCTCGCTGCGCGCGACGGAGACGCCGGCGCGCGCGGCGGTGCGGCGCACGAGCTCGGTGACGCGGTACAGCGGCACGGCGTCGGCATCGGTGACGTTGCACGAGACTTGCACGCGCCGCGCGTCGAGCCGCAGCCCGAGACACTTGAGGGTGCGCAAGCCTCCGCTCGATGCGCGCAGCGCACCGGCGATGCGCCGCGCGAGCAGGAGGTCACCGCTCGCCAGCTCGACGTTGAAGGCGATCAAGAACGGCCGCGCTCCGATGGCGATCGCGCCGGCCGAGGCGTGCGCGGCGTCGCCGAAATCGAAGCGCCAGCGCGGGTCGCCCGACGCGCGCTGCGCCAAGCCTTCGAACTCGCCGCGCCGAACGTCGGCCAAGTGCTCGCGGTGCGGCGCGCTCGCCGCAGCGCCGTAGAAGTACGACGGGATGCCGAGCTCGTGCCAGATCCGTGCCGCGGCGCGATGCGCCAGCGTCACGGCGTCGTCGAGCGTCGCCGTGCCGAGCGGCACGAACGGCAGCACGTCGAGCGCGCCGATTCGCGGGTGCGCGCCGCGATGGCGGCGCAGGTCGATGCGGTCGCGGCTGACCTGCGCCAGCGCAACCGCCGCGGCGACGGTCTGTGACGCGCTGCCGACCGCGGTGATCACGCTGCGATGGTGGATCGGATCGCTGGTGCGGTGGACGACGCGCGCGCCCTCCGCTTCGATCGCCGCCGCGCACGCGTCGATCGTCGCCGCGTCGCGGCCTTCGCTGACGTTCGGAACGATCTCGAACTCGTGCGCTATCGGAGGAAGGCCTCGATCGACTCGTCGGGTCCGGGCGGCTCGGCGCGGCCGCCGAGCTGGTCGTGCAAGAAGGCTTCGACGACGGCGTTGAAGCGCTTGTTGTTCTCGGGCCGCGCGAAGCCGTGACCCTCGTCGTCGAACACGACGTACGTCACCGGCTGTCCGTTGCGGCGCATCGCGCCGACGATCTGATCGGACTCCGCGATCTTCACCCGCGGGTCGTTGGCGCCCTGACCGATCAAGAGCGGCGCGCGGATCGCGTCGGCGCGGAACAGCGGCGACTGCTCGGTCAAGAACGCTTCGCCTTCGCCCATGCGCCGGGTGAACGTGCCGCGCAGCGTCTCCCAGTACGGCGGAATCGAAGCGACGAGCGTGTTGAGGTTCGACGGTCCGACGATGTCGACGCCGCAGGCGAACGTACCCGGTGAGAATGCGAGCGCGGCGAGCACCGCGTAGCCGCCGTACGAGCCGCCCATGATCGCGACGCGGAGCGAATCGGCGACGCCCTGCGCGACCAGCCACTCCTTGGCATCGAGCAGATCGGTGTGCATCGCGCCGGCCCACTGCCGGTCGCCGGCGTTGAGATGCGCCTTGCCGTAACCGGTCGAGCCGCGAAAGTTCGGCTGCAGCACCGCGTAGCCGCGGTTGGCCAGCCACTGCACGTAGGGATTGTAGCCCCAGACGTCGCGCGCCCACGGCCCGCCGTGAACGAGCAGCACTGCGGGTAGATCGCGCGGCTCGACCCCGACCGGCGTGGTGAGATACGCGTGGATCGTCAGACCGTCGCGCGCGGCATAGGTGATCGTTCGCATCGGCGCGAGCGCGTAGCGCTCGAGTGCCGGGCGCGTGGCGAACAGCCGTTGCGCGCGCCTGGTCGAGCGGTCGTACGTCCAGTACGACGGCGACCCGTCGTCGACGACCGACGACAACAGCCAGACGCGGTCGGCCGCGTCGAGCGACGCGATGCCGAGATCGCCCGGCACCTGCGCGCTCAGCGCGGCGAAGTCGTCGGCATAGGCGGGATCGAGTACCGTCCAGCCGGTGCGGTCGCGCACGATCGACGCCGCGATCGGCCCTTTCGTGCGCGGCGAGAAGGTGACGTGCGAGACGTCGTACTGAGGATCCGCGGCGACGTCGGCCGGTTCGCTCGTTGCGACGTCGTAGCGCACCAACCGTGCAGCGTTCGAACCGGCACTCGTGATGACGAGCAGGCCGGTGCCGTCGGGCGTGAAGCCGGCGAGCTCCGGCTGCCCGTCGTCGGCGCTCATGCGCACGAGCGTGCGCCACGGCGCATCGGCCGCATCGCGCACGACGATCTCGCCCGACGCGTCGGGGTGCTGGATCAGACCGGCTCGCACCGCGAGTTGCGCGTCTTCGGCGAACGCGCAGATCGTGCCGGGGTTCTGCGTGTCGAGCGTCGTCTGACCGCTGCGCGGGTCGAGCTGGTAGACGTCGAAGACGTTGGGATCGCGGCGGTTCATCGTCACCAGCATGACGTCGGGCCGCGTGTAGTCGATGGCCTGCACGTCGACGCGCGTCGCCTCGTACGGTGTGAGGTCGACCGGTTCGGCGCCGCCGGCCGGATCGGCGGCGAACAGGTGAAAGTTCTCGTCGCCGCCGGCGTCCTGCAGGTAGAGCGCGCGCGCGCCGTCGGGCGCCCAGAACACGTTGCGGATCGGCCGCGCCGGATCGGTCGCGACCACCCGGTCGTCGTCGGCGCCGACGGTGCGCACCCAGACCGACAGCATGCCGTTCGACGGTGCGAGGTAGGCGATCTGCGTGCCGTCGGGCGAGAGTGACGGCGCGGTGCGCTCGGGATAACCGAACAGTACGGCGCGCGGGATCAGTGGAGCGGGTGGCATCAGTCGAAGGCGAGCCGCAGCGCGGCGGCGAGGTCGCGCGCGCCCTCGGGTGAGACGATGCGGCTGAAGCCCAGCTTCGTGGCTTCGGCGGCGCGGCGGGCCGGCTGCGAGACGGCGCGCACTTCGCCCGACAGGCCGAGCTCGCCGAAGGCGACGACGCCGTCGGACAGCGCCGCGTTGCGAAACGCCGAGGTGATGGCCAACGCGATCCCGAGGTCGGCGCCCGTCTCGCTGACCCGCAAGCCGCCCGCGACCGAGCAGTAGACGTCGTGTCCGCCCAGCTGCAAGCCGGCGCGCCGTTCGAGGATCGCGATGATCATCGCCAGCCGCGCGGCGTCGACGTTGGCGGCCAGCCGGCGCGGCGTGCCGTAGGCGGCCTCGCCGACGAGCGCTTGGATCTCGACGAGCACCGGACGCATCCCGACCAGCGTCGGCACGACGCACGTGCCGCTGGGCCGCGGACCGCGTTCGTGCAGAAACAGCGCCGACGGATCGGCGATCTCGTGCAGCCCGCGGTCGTCCATTGCGAACACGCAGATCTCGTCGGTTCCGCCGAAGCGGTTCTTGTACGCGCGCACGATGCGGTACTCGCCGGATTGATCGCCTTCGAAGTACAACACCGTGTCGACGAGGTGCTCGAGCAGCCGCGGACCGGCGATCGCGCCGTCCTTGGTGACGTGCCCGACGACGAAGGTCGCGCAGCCGGTGCGCTTGGCGAACTCCATGAGCACTTGCGTCGTGTCGCGCACCTGCGTGACGCTGCCGGCGAACGACTCGACGTCGGGCAGCCACATCGTTTGGATCGAGTCGATGACCAGCACGTCGGGGACGTCGCGTTCGAGCGCGTCGAGCACGGTGCGCAGGTTCGTCTCGGGGAACACCAGCAGCGATTCGCTCGCACCGACTCGCTGTGCGCGCAGCTTGGTCTGCGCCGCCGACTCTTCGCCGCAGACGTACACGCAGCGCGCCCCCGTCTGCGCGAGCGTCGTCGCGAGCTGCAACATCAGTGTCGACTTGCCGGCGCCAGGCGGACCGCCCAGCAGCACCAGGCTGCCGGGCACGATTCCGCCGCCCAGCAACGCGTCGAACTCGGGCATCCCGGTTCGCCGGCGGGCGATGCGCGTCTCCTCGATGGCGGTCAGCGGCAGCGGTCCGCTCGCACGCAGCGGCGCAACGGTGCGCCCGTGCGCCGCCTTGACCGGCTTGACGACCGGCGCATCTTCGAACGTGTTCCACGCCTCGCAGGTCGGACAACGCCCGAGCCAGCGCGCCGACTCGAAGCCGCACGCCGTGCAATAGTACACCGATCTGGCCTTGGCCACGGCCCCATTGTTGCGCGCCCGAGTGCCAACAGCCTGGCGCTGTACGCGGACCCAGGGCGCGGGGCGGAGAACGTGCCGTCCCGGCATGTCGAACGATCACGTTGCGATTGACGGCTGGACTGCGGCCGGGAAGACGACGGTCGCGAAGCAATTGGCCTCCGCGCTGAACTTCCTCTATCTCGACACCGGGGCGATGTATCGCGCGGTGGCGTACCTCGCGCTGCGCAACGGCGTCGATCTCGACAACGAGCGGGGTTTGATCGCGATGCTCGCGCAGCACACGATCTCGATCGTCGCCGACACCAGCGTTCCGGCGGGCTATAGGGTGGTGATCGACGGCCGCGGTACCGGCGAGCGGCTCTTCGACCCCGACGTCGCGGCGGCGGTCTCGACGGTCGCGGCGCTGCCGGGGATCCGCGCCGAGCTGGTCGAGCGACAGCGCGCGATCGCAGCGCAGGGTCCAGTCGTGATGGCGGGTCGTGACATCGGCACGGTCGTGTTGCCCGACGCGCGACACAAGTTCTTTCTCACCGCGTCGGTCGCCGAGCGTGCGCGGCGGCGGCAGGCGGAGTTCGCCGAACGAGGACTCGACGTTCCCTACGAAGAGGTGCGCGAGCAGATCGCCGAGCGCGACCGGCTCGACTCGACGCGCGCCGTCTCGCCGCTGCGCGCCGCGCCCGACGCGATCACGATCGACTCGACCGACCTGCAGCCGGCCGACGTGGTGGCCGCGATGCGCGCCGCGATGGACGCCGCGGGCGCGTGACCTTCTACGCCGTCGCCAAGGCCGTCGTGACGGCGATCGTGCGGACGACGTTCCGCTTCCGCGTGGTCGGCGCGCACAACGTACCGCTCGACGGGGGCGTCGTCATTGCTGCCAACCACATCTCGAACCTCGACCCGCCGCTGCTGGGGGTCGCCACACCGCGGCCGGTCTCGTACATGGCCAAGAAGGATCTGTTCGCGATCCCGGTGCTGGGCTTCGTGATCACCCACCTGTACGCGTTCCGGGTCGACCGCGAAGCCGGCGGAACGGCGGCCCTGCGCGCCGCGTTGCGGATGTTGAAGGAAGGCCGGTGCGTCGGTATCTTCCCCGAGGGCGGTCGCAACGTGACCGGGACCAACCAGGAAAAGGCCGGCGCGGCCTTCCTGGCCGCGGCCTCGGGTGCGCCGGTCGTTCCGGCGGCGATCGTGGGGTCCCGGCGGCTCCGGCTGCGGGGCCGGGTGACCGTCGTCTTCGGCGAACCGCTGCACGTTGTGCGGAACCGGAAGTCGGATGACGACGATCTGGAGAAGGGAGCGGCACAGATCATGCAGCGGATCCGCGCGCTCGAGGAGAGCATCCGGTGATCATCAAGCGGGCGAAGACCCAGGGCTTCTGCTTCGGGGTCGCCATCACGGTCAAGAAAGCGGAGGAGGCGGTCGAGCGCTTGGGCGCCGACGTCACCACCCTGGGCCACGTCGTGCACAACCCGCAGATGGTCGCCGCGCTCGAAGCCAAGGGGCTCAAGAACGCGGCCCACGTGGATGAGGTCACCACCGAGACGATGTTCGTGCGCGCCCACGGCCTGCCGGTCGAGGTGCTCGACAAGGCGAAGGAGCGCGGCCTCACCATCATCGACGCGACCTGCCCGATGGTGACGAAGATCCACGTCCAGGCCGAGAAGCTGCGCGACGAGGGCTATAAGATCGTGGTCGTCGGCGATCCCGATCATCCGGAGGTCAAGGGGACGCTCTCGCACGTGCCCGGCGCCTGGAGCGTGACAAAACCCGAAGACGTGGCCGGGCTGCCGCGGACGAGCCGGGTCGGCGTGGTCGTGCAGTCGACCTGGAACGGGCCGGGCTTCACCGAGATCGTGCGGCGGCTCAGCGAGAAGTACTACGAGGTCCGCGCCGTCAACACGATCTGCACCGACACCAAGAACCGCCAGAGCGAGGTCGAGGTGCTGGCGCGCGAGGTCGAGGTGATGGTGGTCGTCGGCGGCAAGACCTCGGCCAACACCAAGCACTTGGCCGAGCTGGCCGCGATGAACGGTGCGCGCGCGTATCACGTCGAGGGCCCCGACGAGCTCGAAGCCGACTGGTTCGCGGGGGTGACGACGGCGGGCCTGATGTCGGGCGCCTCGACCCCCGGCTGGCTGGTCGATCGGGTCGCGGACCGGATGGATGCGCTCGCCGGTAGCGCCTGATAGTCTCGAGGCCGCGCTCGAACGGGCCGTGGCCCGGTTCGACGACGGCTCGACCACCAGCGCCCAGATCCGGTACCACTTCGGCTTCGACGAACTCGCTCGCCGCGGGAAGCGCTTGCGGCCGCGCCTGGTGCTCGAGGTCGCGCGCGAAGAAGGCGGGTCGCTCGACGACGCGATCGACGCGGCGTGCGCCGTCGAGATCGTCCACGAGTTCTCGCTGATCCACGACGACATCGAAGACGGTGACCGGTTGCGGCGCGGGCGCGAGACACTGTGGTCGCGGTTCGGTTTGGCGCACGCGCTCAACGCGGGCGACGCGCTGTGCTCGGTCGCGTACCTCACGTTGCTCGACGGGGGCGGCGCCCCGCCGGATCGCAAGGTGCTGATGAACCGGGTGTTGCTGGCCGCGCACCTGGCGATGTGCAACGGCCAGGGGCGGGACATTGCGTTCGAGACCGAACCGCGCGTGACGATGGAGGACTACCGGGCAATGATCGGCGCCAAGACCGCCGCCTTGTTCGGCGCTGCCTGCGAGCTGGGCGCGCTGGCGGCCGGCGCGGCGCCGGACCGGGCGCGCGCCTACGCGCGGCTGGGCCAAGCCTACGGCACGGCCTTTCAGATCGAGGACGACGTGCTGGGGATCTGGGGCGATTCGGCGGCGACCGGCAAGCCGTGCGGCGCCGACCTGACCAAACGCAAGTGGACGTTCCCGGTGGTCTGGGCGCTGGCCGGTGCGCCGTCGCCGGCGCGCGAGACGGTCGCGGCCGCCTACGCCGCCTGCACGGAGCTGGGTCCGGCCGAGGTGCGCGCGTCGATCCTGGCGCTCGACGAGCTCGGTGCGCGCGAAGCGGCACTGCGCGCGGCGCGCGTCGAGCTCGACGAAGGCGACGCGGTGGCCGGCGTGCGCGGGATCGACCGCAGCGGTGAGGTGCGCGCGTTCTTCCGGCGCGCCGCGCGGAGGATCGCATGAGCGCGTCGGCCCGCGCGTCGTTCGTGCCCGCCCAGGCCGCGAGCAGCAGCTTGACGCCGCTATGGACGCTGCTCGGCGTCGGGCTGATCCTGCGCTTGCTGTTCATCGGCAGCGACGGGTTCCACAACGACGTCGGCGCGTTCGAGTCGTGGACGATGACGCTGCGCGATCATCCGACCTGGCAGTTCTACGCCAGCACGGGCTTCAGCGATTACCCGCCCGGCTACTTCATGGTGCTGTGGGTGCTCGGCAAGATCTATGGGGTCATCGGCGGCGCCGACCACAGCTACACGCTGCTGCGCACGCTGGTGAAGCTGCCGTCGATCGCGATGGATCTGGTCAACGCCGGGATCATCTTCGCGATCGTGCGCCGCTACGCGTCGCAGACCGTCGCGCTGGTCGCGGCCGGCGCGCTGGCGCTCAATCCGGCGGCGATCTACGTGTCGTCGTACTGGGGCCAGGTCGACTCGGTGTCGTGGGGCCTCGTGCTCATCGCGCTGTGGTGCCTGCTGCGCACCGGCGACGTGCCCGGCAAGATGGTGCAGCGCGTGACGTGGGCGTGGCTGGCCTTGGCGTTCTCGGTGCTGATGAAGCCGCAGGCCGCGACGATCGCCCTCTTGTTCCTGGCGTATCCGTTCGCGACCGGCGATCCGACGGTGCGCGCGCGGCGGCTGCAGGCGACGCTGGTGGGCGTCGGCGCCGCAATCGGCCTGGCGCTGGTGCTGGGGTTGCTGTTCCATCCGCAGGCCGACGTGTTCGGCTGGCTGTACGGCCGTTACGTCTACGGCAGCGGCTTCTACGCGTACAACACGGTCAACGCATTCAACCTCTACGCGCTGCGCCAGCCGTTCTGGCAAGCGGACTCGACGCCGCTGTCGGTGTTCGGGTACTCGGCCGGTCCGCTGTCGGCGTGGGGGATCGGCTTGGTGGCGGCCGCGACGCTGCTGATCGTCGGGCGCTACCTGCAGCGGCGTGACGACCGCGCGCTGCTCGAAGGTGCGATGCTGTGCGCGCTGGCGTTCTTCGTGCTCGCGACGCGGATGCACGAGCGCTACGTGTACGGCGCGTTCTTGCTCGCCTTTCCGCTGATCGGTTTCGGCCGGGTCGGCTGGTGGTCGTCGCTTTTGCTGACGGTGACGATGTACTTGAACCTGGCGTACTCGCTGGCGTACCAGCAGGTGATGGAAGCCAAGACGCCCGGCATCGACACCGGCAACCTGTGGCCGGCGATCTCGCACCCGGCGGCGCTGGCCAACGTCGTGCTGTTTTTCGTGCTCGGCTATCTGTACTTGGGCGGCGCGGAATACGCGCCGGCGCGCGCCGCGGACGGAACGAGCGATGCGCTCGCCGGTCCGTGGGCCGGGCTCCAAGGACTGGCGGCGCAGGCGCGAACGTGGTTCGACCCGCGCGAAGGCACCGTCGGGATGACCCGCAGCGACTACCTGTGGGCCGGCGGAATCGCCGCGGGCGCCTTCGCGATCGCCATCATCGGCTATTGGTGGCCGCCCGACAAGGTCTTCGACGAAGTGTACTTCGCGCGGGCCGGCGAGGAGTATCTGCGCCACGTTACCCAGTTCGAATGGACGCATCCGCCGTTCACCAAGCTGGTGATCGCGCTGTCGATGATGTTGTTCGGCGGGCTGAAGGGACTCGGCAACACGTCGTACGGCTGGCGCTTCCTCAACGTGGTGATCGGCTCGCTGGAGTGCATGGTGATCTTCGCGTTCGCCAAGCGCATCACCGGAAAGTCGTGGCTAGCGGTGTGCGCGGCGGCGCTGCTGGCCTTCGACGGCTTCCACTACGTCGAGGAACGCCTGTCGACCGGCGAGATCACGATCTCGGTCCTCGCGCTCATCGCCCTCTACGCGCTCTACCGCTACTTGCTGTCGGCGCAGGTGCGCGTCAAACCGATCGTGCCCGGCCGCTTCGGGTCGGCGTTCATCACGACGCTCGCCGTCGGGACCGTCGTCGCGGTCGGGCTGTCGTGGCTGATGAACTTGCCGCCGCCGTACCGGCTGCCGGAGATCGCGGCGGGGATCGCGCCGGTCGACACGGGTTGGCCCAACTACCCCCAGCCGTGGTTCATCGCGTTCATCTACTTCGAGCTGGGCGCGTACCTGCTCGCGCGCTGGGTCGGTTCGCGCGGCGCACGCGCCGGCAGCATCACCTCGTACGCCGACGGCACCGTCGTCGAGACAAACGCGCGGGGCGTCGTGACGGTGAGCGAGCCTCCGGGAACGGGCAGGAATTCCGAGCTGCGGGTGAAGGTCGATCGAAGCGGCGTCGAGACCTATCGCACGCCGGTGGCGACCGCGACGCTCTCGCCCGACGGAACGATGACCGTCGACGGGACGCCCGTCGTGCGCGCCGGCGACGCGCGCACGTGGCTGACGGTGCTGGCGATCGCGCTCGGACTGCTCGTAGCGAGCAAATGGACCGGCGCGCTCGATCTCGGCGTCGCTTTCGCCGCGATCGGGCTGGTGAGCGTGCAGCGGTTCTGGCCGCGGCGCGCGCTGTACGGCAACCCGTACGGTTTCCCGCTCGACGTCGTGCTGACGGTCGTGCTCTTCACCGCCGCGACGATCTACCTGCTGTCGTACATCCCGTTCTTTCTGCTGGGCCACTCGTTCTCCGACATGATCGCGCTGCAGCAGCAGATGTTCTGGTACCACGACAGCACCGTGGCGAACGCGACGCACCCGTACTCGTCGGTCTGGTGGCAGTGGCCGATCGAGATGATCCCGATCTCGTACTACTATCACGATTTCCGGGTCGGCGCCGCCACGGCGAACAGCGCGGCCTGCTGCGTAGCCGAGATCCTCGCCCTGCCGAACCCGGCCGTGTTCCTGTTGGGGCTGATCTCAGTGCCGCTCACCGGCTGGCTGGCCTGGCGCGAGCGCAACAAGGGCTACGCGCTGCTGGTCGTCGCGTACCTCGTGCAATGGCTGCCGTATTCCCGTTCGCCGCGGCTGATGTTCGAGTACCATTTCTTCCCGAACGTGGCGGTGATCGCGCTGTGCGACGTCGTCCTGATCGGCTACGTCTGGCAGCAGCTGTCGAAGCGCTCGTTCGAGACGGCGCGCTGGACGCTGGCGGCGTACGGCGCGGTCGTCATCGCGATGTTCGCGTTCTTCTACCCGGTGTTGGCCGGATCGAAGGTCACCTACGATCAATGGTACCAGCGGATGTGGCCCGACCGGTTGGGAATCCCGGGCGTCAGCTGGATCATCCCGCACCGGCAATAACCCTCACCCGCGACCCATCATCGGCGGAACATGTCAGGTCATTCCAAATGGCACAACATCAAGCTCAAGAAGGGCAAGGTCGACGCGCAGCGCGGCGCGCTGTTCACCAAGCTCAGTAAAGAGATCATTCTCGCGGCCAAGAACGGCTCGAGCGATCCCGACGCCAACTACCGTCTCAAGATGGCCGTCGACAAGGCGCGCGCCAACAACATGCCGCTCGACAACATCAAGCGCGCGATCGGGCGCGCCGGCGGGGCCGGCGAGCGCGAGATCGAGGAGATTCGCTACGAGGGCTACGGCCCGGCCGGCGTGGCGGTCATCGTCGACGCCGCGACCGACAACCGCAACCGCACCGCGTCGGAGCTGCGCTTCCTGTTCAGCCGCAACCACGGATCGCTGGGCGAGACCGGCAGCGTCGGCTGGATGTTCGCGGCGCGCGGCATCGTCGAAGTCGATCCCGGCCGGCTGTCGGAGGACGAGCTGACCGAGAAGGCGCTGGTCGACGGCGTGATCGACGTGCGCTACGAGCCTTCCGAAGGGTCCGAACAGACGGTCGAAATCGTGACCGAGCCGCAGGCGCTCATGGCGGTCAAGGACGCGCTCGAAGCGCAGGGCGTGCGCGTGCGGTCGGCGGCGCTCGCGATGGAACCGACCCAGCCGGCGCGTCCGGCCGGCGACGATGCCGAGAAGGTGCTCACGTTCTTGGACGCGCTCGAAGAGCACGAGGACGTGCAGCGCGTCTACAGCAACGCCGACTTCGACGACGCGCAGCTCGAGGCGCTGGCTTGATGCAGCTCGACGGCGCCGACGCCGTGCCGCTCAGGCGGCGCCGGCGCTTCGCGGCCATCCTCGACCGCGATTGGCTGTTCGCGCTCTCGCTGGCCTTCGCGGTCGGCGTGCTGGTCTGGTTCGGCCGCTCGATCAAGGACTTCTTCGCGCCGACCGCGGCGACGATCTTTCTGCCGGCGTTCACCGGTCAGACCCAAGCCGATGCGCGCAACGAGTGCCAGCGCCTGCAGCTGCGCTGCGTCACGGTCGCGACTCAAGCCAGCGACCGGTACCCCAAGGACGTCGTGATGAGCCAGCAGCCCAACGCGGGGACGCGCGTGCGCGAGGGCCGGCAGATCTCGCTGATCGTCAGCAGCGGCGTCGTCATCTTTCCGATGCCCGACCTGCGCTTCGAGACGCTGCGCAACGCGCAGCTCGACCTCAGCCACTTCAAATTGCAGCTCGACAAGACGACCTACGTCGCCAACGACAACGTCCCGCGCGACAGCGTCGTCGATCAGGATCCGGCGCCGCTGTCGAGCGCGCGGCAAGGCTCGAAGGTGTCGCTGGTGTTGAGCAAAGGGCCGCCGACCGCGCTGCACGTTCCGAACTTGGTGGGGATGTCGATCGACGACGCGCGCGACGAGGCGGCGCGCGATCACGTGCATCTCGGTCAGATCGTCTGGACGCCGTTCGGCAACGCCGGCCCGGCTCGCGGCGCCGTCGTGCGGCAGAATCCTGCGGCCGGCGCCGCGATCGAGCCGTTCGAGGTCGTCTCGCTCCAAGTGAGCGACGGTCCCGGCCAGTACGGCTATCTCATCCGTCAGGTGCACGCGTCGGCGACGGTGCCGGCCAGCGACGACACGGCGCACGTGCGGATCGAGGTGCGCGACGACACCGGCACCTGGAACGTGTACGACGGTTACGCCCAGGGTGGGCAAAAGCTGGACTTCAACGTGACGGCCGTCGGTTCGGCCGAGCTCGACACGTACATCAACAACGAGCTGCTCAACCAGACGGTGATCGGGCGCGAGGCGCCCAGCCCCAAGCCGAGCTCCAAGCCGCGGTGAGCGTCGCGCGCCGCTCGGTCAAGATCGCACCGTCGCTGCTGTCGGCGGACTTCGCCGACATCGCCGACCAGATCCGCATGGTCGAGAGCGGCGGCTGCGATGAGCTGCACCTCGACTCGATGGACGGGGTGTTCGTCCCCAACTTCACCTGGGGGATGAAGATCGTCAAGGACCTGCGCAAGCTCACCTCGCTGCCGTTCGACTGTCATCTGATGATCGTCGAGCCGGAGCGCTACGTCGACGCGTTTCGCGAAGCGGGCGCCGACGTCATCACCTTTCACTACGAGGCGACGCCGCATCAGCACCGGCTGCTGCGCCACATCCGCAGCCTCGGCGCGAAGGCGGGGATCGCGATCAATCCCGGCACGCCCACCACCCAGCTGGTCGATCTGATCGAGGAGATCGATCGCGTGCTGGTGATGAGCGTGAATCCCGGCTTCGGCGGCCAGGCGTTCATCGAGCGCGCCTTGGTCAAGGTCGCCGAGGTGCGCGCGGTGCTCGACAAGCGCAATCCGGCCGGCGAGATCGAGGTCGACGGCGGGATCGGTCTGGAGAACCTCGAGCGCGCGGTCCGCGCCGGCGCCGACGTGCTGGTCGCCGGCAACTCGCTGTTCGGGTCGGACGATCCGCCCGAGACGCTGCGCGAGATGCGCCGCCGCATCGACGCGCTCCCGAAGCCGCGCCGTTGAGCACCTCGGCGCGGACGTCGTTCGCACCGGCGGCGTCGGCGCGTTCGGGTTCGGCGCCGTTGTGGACGCTGCTGGGCGTCGGGTTGATCCTGCGCTTGCTGTTCATCGGCAGCGACGGTTTCCACGGCGACGTTGGTACCTTCGAGTCGTGGACGCTGACGCTGCGAGATCACTCGCCGTGGCAGTTCTATGCGACGGCGGGCTTCAACGATTACCCGCCCGGCTATTTCCTGGTGCTGTGGGTGCTGGGCAAGATCTACGCGCTCGTCGGCGGCGGCGATCAGGGATTCGTGCTGCTGCGCGCGCTCGTCAAGCTGCCCGCGATCGTGATGGACCTGGTCAACGCCGCGGTCGTCTTCGCGATCGTGCGCCGCTATGCGTCGCAGACCGTCGCGCTGGTCGCGGCCGGCGCGCTGGCGCTCAACCCGGCGGCGATCTACGTGTCGTCGTACTGGGGCCAGGTCGACTCGGTGTCGTGGGGGCTGGTGCTCATCGCGCTGTGGTGTCTGCTGCAGGTGGGTGACGTGCCCGGCAAGACCACCGCGCGAGTGACGTGGGCGTGGCTGGCCTTGGCGTTCTCGGTGCTGATGAAGCCGCAAGCCGCGACGATCGGATTGTTGTTTCTGGCGTATCCGTTCGCGACCGGCGACGCGACGGTGCGCGCGCGGCGGTTGCAAGCGACGGGCGTCGGGATTGCCGCGGCGCTTGGCCTGGCGCTGGTGCTGGGGTTGCTGTTCCATCCCCAGGCCGACGTGTTCGGCTGGCTGTTCGGGCGTTATGTCTACGGCAGCGGCGTCTACGCGTACAACACGGTCAACGCGTTCAACCTCTACGCGCTGCTCCAGCCGTTCTGGCAGGCCGACTCGACGCCGGTCTCATTCGGGTACCCGGTCGGTCCGCTGTCGGCGTGGGGGATCGGCCTGGTTGCGGCCGCGACGCTGCTGATCGTGGGGCGCTACCTACAGCGGCGTGACGACCGTGCGTTGCTCGAAGGTGCGATGCTGTGCGCGCTGGCATTCTTCGTGCTCGCGACGCGGATGCACGAGCGCTACGTGTACGGTGCGTTCTTGCTGTCGTTTCCGTTGATCGCGTTCGGCCGCGCGGGCTGGTGGTCGTCGGCGGTGCTGACGGTGACGATGTACGTCAACCTCGCCTACTCGCTGGCATATCTGCGCGTGATGGACGACAAAGTCGCCGGTGTCGACGCGAGCAACCTGTGGCCGGCGATCTCGCATCCGGCGGCGTTGGCCAACGTCGCTCTGTTCGTCGTGCTGGGCTACTTCTATTTGGGCGGCGGCGCCGCGAGTGCCGGCGTCGCCGTCGCCGAGGCGGGGGCATTGGACCGCACCTTCGCTGCGCTCAAGGCCAAGGCGCGAAACTGGTTCGACCCGCGCGAAGGCGTCATCGCGATGACGCGCCTCGACCTGCTGCTCGCCGCCGGCTTCACGCTCGCCTCGTTCGCGCTGTGCGCGATCGCGCTGAGCTTCCCGCACGAGAAGGTCTTCGACGAGGTGTACTACGCGCGCGCCGGCGAGGAGTACCTTCGGGGGTCCGACGTCGGGGGAATGTGGAGCTACGAGTTCACCCATCCGCCGCTGAGCAAGCTGATCGTCGCGCTCTCGATGCTGCTGTTCGGCGGACTGCACGGGTTGGGCGACACGGGCATCGGCTGGCGTTTCCTCAACGTCGTCGTCGGCGCGCTGATGGTCGGCGTGCTCTACGCGTTCGCGAAGCGCCTGACCGGTTCGACCGCGTTCGCAGCCTTCGGCGCCGGGATGCTGGCGCTCGACGGTTTCCACTACGTGCAGTCCCGGATCGCGACCCCCGAGATCAGCGTTGCCCTGTTCTCGCTGCTGACGCTCTACGCGTTCTACCGGCTGTGGCTGGCGGCGCAGGTCGCGTCGGGGCCGCGCTTCGACGGCACCGCGTCGCGCATCGCGTTCGCCGTGACGCTGGGCGCGGGCGTCGTCGCGGCGACCGTTGCCGCGATCGTCGCGCCGAGTCTCGGCCCGGTCAAGATCGGCGCGGGGTTCGCGACGGCCACCCGGGTCGTGCTCGCGGGCTGGGTCTTCATCGTTTGCTGGTTGGTGGGCCGCGTCGTCGTCGCACCGCGTTTCGCGCGCGGGATGCGAACGTCGTACGCCGACGGAACGCGCATCCTGACCGGCGGCACGCTGCCGCGGGCCGTCGCGCCCGACGACTCCGAAGCGCCGCTCGACGGTTCAGCCGGAGTGCTGGCGGAGGAACGCGACGGCGAGCTCGCCCGCACGATCGACCGCGCCGGCACGCTGACCTACGCGACGCCGGCAGCGACCGCCGTCTACCGCGCCGGCGCGACGGTGACCGTCGGGGAGCGCACGTGGCACGCGCGCGAGGCGCGCCTCTGGTGGCTTGCGCTCGCGCTCGCGGCGGGACTGCTGGCCGCGACGAAATGGAACGGCCTGTTCGATTTCGGCGTCGTGTGGGCCGTCGTCGCCGCCCTGTGCGCGCAGCGCTTCCTGCGCCGGCCGGCGCTGTTCGGCAACCCGTTCGGCGTGCCGCTCGACGTCATCGCCGCCGGGATGATCGTGGTGGGCGGGATCGTCTACCTGCTGGCCTACGCGCCCTGGTTCGCGTTCGGTCACGGCCTGTCGGACCTCGTCGAGATGCAGTGGCAGATGTACAACTACCATGCGCACCTCCAAGCGACGCACCCCTACGCGTCGCAGTGGTGGCAATGGCCGCTGCTCGACAAACCGATCCTGTACTACGCGCACTACCCGCCCACCGGCGCGGCGTGCTGCGTCTCGACGATCCGCGCGCTGCCGAACCCGATTGTCTGGTGGCTCGGTCTGGTCAGCGTTCCGTTCGCCGCGTGGCTGGCGTACCGGGAACGAAACAAGGGCTGCGCGCTGCTGGTCGTCGCGTACCTGTTCCAGTGGCTGCCGTGGGTCGCGTCGCCGCGGTTGGCCTTCGAGTACCATTTCTTCCCCAACCTCGCGATCATCGTGCTGTGCAACGCGGTCTTGCTGCAACGCGTCTGGCAGCGCGCGCGCGACGGTGAGGCGTGGCCGCGCTACGCCGTCCTCGCATACGGTGCGGCGGTCGTCGCGGCGTTCGTGTACTTCTTCCCGATGATCTCGGGGTTCCCGATCAGCTGGGACGCGTACAACGCGCGAATATGGAACCCGCATTGGATCTGAGCCGGTGACCGAGGACGAGCTCGTCGCCGGGATCCGCGAGCGGCTGCGCGGCGTCACCGCGACGCGCGTGCTGGTCGGGATCGGCGACGACGCGGCGGTGTGGCAACCGTCGCGCAGCAACCGCAGCGTGATCACCACCGACGCGCTGGTCGAAGGCGTGCACTTCACGCGCGACGTGATGAGCGCGCACGATGCGGGCTGGCGCGCGCTGGCTTCGAACCTCTCCGACGTCGCGGCGATGGGCGCGCGTCCGGTGCTGGCGACGGTCGCGCTAGGATTTCCGGCCGGTACCGATCCGGCGTGGTTGCTGGGCTGCTACGACGGCATCGCGGCGCTGGCCGAGCGCGCGCGCTGCGCGGTAGCGGGCGGCGACCTCACCCGCGCGCCGGCGATCACCTTCGCGATCACGGTCGTCGGCGAAGTCCGGCCGTCGAACCTCAAGCGCCGCGACGGCGCACGGCCCGGCGACGTCGTCGCGGTCACCGGACCGCTCGGCGCGAGCGCCGCCGGCCTGCGGGTCGCCGGCGATCCGGGGCTGGCCGCCGACCCGCGCTTCGCCGGCGTGCTGGCCGCGTTCCGCACGCCCGAGCCTCGCCTCCGGGCCGGCCGCCGGCTCGGCGCCTCGCGTCACGTCCGGGCGATGATGGACCTGTCGGACGGGCTGTCGACCGATCTCGGCCGGCTGTGCGCTGCCTCAGGCGTCGGCGCGGTCGTCGAGACGGTTCCGATCCACCCCGGCGCGCGCCGGGTCGCGGAGGTGACGGGCCAGGATCCCGAGCGCTGGGCGCTCGACGGCGGCGAGGACTTCGAGTTGCTGCTCACCGTCGCGAAGCGGGCCTTCGAACCGCTCGCCGCGCGGTTGAAGGCGGCGACGGGGACGCCGCTGCTGCAGGTCGGCACGATGACCGCCGAGCTGGGCATCCGTCGGGCTGACGGTACCGCGATCCCGCCGTCAGGCTGGGATCACCTGCGCTAGCTCTTCCGCGGTCCGCTTGCAGCGCGACCACGCGACGGGGGTCGGTGACGCGCGACAGGCTTGCCGCCAAAGAGCGGCACGGTTGCGAGTTGGGCGTCGATTGTACGGCGGATGTCGCGATCAGAAAGCTCTTCTCTTGTCTCGCGCCACGTCGCGCGGACTCGCTCTACCATCTCATTCACCACGCGCGTAACGATCCGCGGCGATGCGCCCGCCTCCCGCGCAAGTGCCTCGAACTCCGAAATCGTGATCTGGTTCCAGTGCGTCACCTCAAAGATCGGGATTGCGGGATCGTCATGTATGAAGCGCCGCGTTGGCACGAGGTCGTACGCGGGCGCCAGAATAGGATCAACACCGTTCGGATAGAGCACCGAGAAGTTCTTCAAGTGCGCATCGCCGTTGCCGATCGCAATGTTGAAGACGAGCCGGCGGAGGAACTCTTCGAAGTCCTCGAACCGAAACGCCAGGGTCAACGTCTCGGCGATCCGCGTGTAGATCGGCTTCTGGTACTTATCGTACTCGGAGAAGACTTGCGCAAAGTCCTCCTGATGAATGCGGCGATCTTCGACACGATCGTACCGCCTGATCGCGTATGCGGGGCCACCGCCGTCGATCGCGTCGGCCGGAAGCCCGTGGACGTCTGAAAGCGGAACGAGGCGGTGCTCGGGTACCGTGATCCCGCATCGTGCCGCGAACGTCATCGTCATCGCTTCGGTTTGTGGAAGCGCGTCGAATCGGCGAGAGGGCAATTTCACGATCCAGTCACCGCCGACGCCCGACACGGGAATCGTAAGACCCTTTGCGTCGGGATCCGCCAACGCACTGAACTTCAGCTGGACGCCGGCAAGGGAGAAATGCATCGGCTGCGCGAGCTCGTGTGTGTCCCGCACTGGCGGCGCGGTCGAGGCTTCGGTTGACCGTACGATCATCGCGCCCGGCAGATCGTCGCCGAGCACGGCGATCAAGGCCTCCTCGTCCCGTTCGTCGACACCGGCGGCTTCTGCCAAGTACGTTCTGAGCCGGCCTTCTGGAAGAGCATTTGAGAAGAAAGCGGGGAGCCGGCCGAACCGCGATCGCTGTGGCGCGCGCGGGCGTCCATGAATGTCGATCATGCTCAGGCTGAGCCGAGGACGGCCCTCTCCCCGAACGTAGGCCTCGTCGAAGACGAAGCGTGTTATGCCCGGGGACGATGCGCCGATCGAGCCGACGAGCAAGTCACCTAAATACACGTCAAGCATCGCGCTCGGCCTCCGGCGCAAGCGCGCGAGGGCGGATGAGCGGGGGAGCCTGTTTCTCATCGCCCTTCCCGTCAAGCAGAAGGCCGCGCAAGCGTGGAACCAAGCTCCGGGGAACCACCACGAGCTCGAGGCCGAGCGCTTGCGCGTAGCTCAGGATCGTGTCGAGCCGAGCGTTGCGACTATGTTCGAGCCGCGAGACAACGCTTTGGCGGACACCCATTCGATCAGCGACGGTATTCTGAGAGAGGTGTTTCGAGCGCCGAGCGCGTGCAAGGTCGCGTATTATATCGCTCATGCTATATCCTGCGAATAGTATAGCACAGATGCGATTAGCGCGTACTCGAAGCTATAGCGCCAATGCTATATTAGAAGCGACATCATAGCAGATATACGATAGAGTCGCGAGCACCCGGCCGCTCGGTGGGGCCGGCGCCGGAGGGGAACTAGGCGGCGCCGACGCGCTTGACGCGCTTGCTCCGCAGGCAGTTCGTGCAGACGCGCGCCGTGCGATGCGTTCCGCGGTCGTCGACCTTGATCGCCTGCAGGTTGGGCAGCCACCGCCGCTTGGTCTTGTTCATCGCGTGGCTGACGTTGTTCCCGGCCATGGGACCCTTGCCGCACACATCGCATCGCTTGGCCATAACAGAGCGAGTGTATCAGACCCGCCCTAGCCGGACAAGGCCGGCCGCGCGGATCGACCGCAGGGCGAGGACCGCTCGCTCAGGAACGCGAGGAGCGCTTCATGGCAGTCACGCAGCTCGACGGGCGCGGTTTTGGGAAGTTCGTCGCGGCCGGAACGTACTTTTTGCGGAAGTACCGGACCGTCCTCAACGACCTCAACGTCTTCCCGGTACCCGACGGCGACACGGGCTCCAACATGTACCTGACCGCCAAGTCGGCGCTGCGTGAGGTGCGGGCCGCGGGCGACAAACCGCTCGCCGAGGTCGCCGCCGCCGCGGCGCGCGGCTCGCTGCTCGGCGCGCGCGGCAACAGCGGCGTGATTTTGTCGCAGATGCTGCGCGGCTTCGCCCACAGCGTGCGCCACCGCGGGACGATCGACACCTTCCAGCTCGCGCTGGGGATGCGCGAGGCGGTCGGGGCGGCGCGGGCCGCGCTCACCAAGCCGGTCGAGGGGACGATCCTGTCGGTCGCCGGCGCCGCCGCCGACGAAGCGTACCGGCTGGCGGTGCGCGAGCCGGACTTCTACCGGCTGGGCGACGCCGTGCTGCGGGTCGCCAATGCCGCTCTCGACCGCACCCCCGACCAGCTCCCGGCGCTCAAGGAGGCGGGCGTCGTCGACGCCGGCGGGGCCGGCTACTGCTACTTCCTCGAAGGGGCGCTGCGCTTCATCCCCGATCAAGTCGCCCGCACGACCGCGTTCCCGCGCCGGCCTGCGCGCTCGAGCGTCTTCACCCGGCGCCAGGCCGTCGGTGCCAACCGCTACTGCACCGAGTTCGTCCTCGAGCAAGCGACGATCGAGGCACGGCCGCTGCGCGAGGCGCTCGAGCGGCACGGCGACTCGTTGCTCGTCATCGGCGCGGCGCCGACCATCAAGGTCCACCTGCACTGCGCCGAGCCGGAGGCCGTCCGGGCGCTGGCGTCGCGGCACGGCAGCGTGTCCCGCTGGAAGCGCGAGGACATGGCCGAGCAGCACAGCCTGCTCGTCGTCGACGGGCCGGCTCGCCAGGTCGGGATCGCCGCGGTCGTCCCGGGCCCGGGTTTCGACCGGATCGCGCGCGAGCTGGGCGCGGAGGTGACGATCCCGGTGCCGCCCGGCGCCAACCCGTCGGTGCGGGATCTGCTCGTCGGCGTGAACGCCTCGCTGGCCCAGACCGTCTACTTGCTGCCCAACGACCCGAACGTCGCGCTCGCCGCGGCCGAGGTCCCCGGCCTGACCGGGAAGACCGTCATCGTGGTGCCGACTGCCGACCCCGTCGCGGGCCTCGCGGCGCTGCTGCGGTTGGGCGGCGCCCAAGCACCGCTCGCGCCCGACGAGCTGCGCGCCGCGGCCGACGGCGCGCGCGGCGCCGCGGTGTTCTTCGCCGGCAAGGATGCCAGCGTCGGCGGCGTGCGCGTCCGGCAGGGCGCCGCCGCCGCCACGATCGGGTCGCGGCTGCTGAGCGCACCGTCGCTCGGTGAGGTGATCGCGGACGCCGCCGGCGAGCTGGGCGCGGCCGGCGGCGGCCTGGTGACGCTGTACTACGGCGGCGCCCAAAAAGAGCGCGACGCGCAGAAGTACGCCGCCGCCATCGGCGAACGCTTCGCCGGCGTGGAAGTCGAGTATTACTACGGTGGGCAGCCGTCGGTGGAGTATTGGATCAGCGTTGAGCACTGAACATCTGCCGGTCATCGCGATCGACGCGATGGGCGGCGACGACGCGCCCGGCGCGATCGTCGCCGGCGCGCTGCTCGCGCATCGCGACGGGCTGGGCCGCATCGTGCTGGTCGGCGACCGCGCGCAGCTCGAACCGCTGCTCGGCGCCGAGCGCGGGATCGAGATCGTCGATTCGGCCGGCGTCGTGCCGATGGACGCGGCCGCGGCCCAAGCGGTCCGCAAATCGGAAGGGACGTCGCTCGGCGACGCCGTCGAGCTCGTGCGCGACGGGCGCGCCGACGCGGTCGTCTCAGCGGGGAACAGCGGCGCGTTCTTGGCGATCGCGCTGATCCGGCTGCGCACGATCCCCGGCATCGCGCGGCCGGCGATCGGCGCGGTGTTGCCCGGCCGGTTCGGTCCGGTCGTGTTGTGCGACGCCGGTGCGAACGTCGACTGCAAGCCGGAGTGGCTGGTGCAATTCGGCGTGATGGGCAGCGCCTATGCCCGCGCGGCGTTAGGCATCGTCGAACCTCGCGTCGCCGTGATCTCCGTCGGCGAAGAGCCCAGCAAGGGCAACGCGCAGTCGATCGAAGCCGCGGCGCTGCTCGCCGCGGCGCCGGTGCGCTTCGTCGGCAACATCGAGGGCAAGGACATCCTGCAGAACCACGCCGACGTCGTCGTCGCCGACGGCTTCGTCGGCAACGTGATCCTCAAGACGTCGGAGGGCAACGCGAAGTACTTCGGCGAGGTGTTGCGCGAGTCGTATGCATCGGCGGGGATCGGCGGCAAGCTCGGCGCGCTGTTCAGCCGCGGCGTGTTCGCGAAGATGCGCGTGCGGCTGGATTATGCGACGTACGGCGGCGCGCCGCTGCTGGGGGTCCGCGGGAACTGCGTCGTCGCGCACGGCCGTTCCGACCGCGTCGCGATCCGCAACGCGATCCGCCAGGCCGCGGCGCTGGCCGAGCACGATCTGGTCGGCTCGATCGGCGCGGCGGTGAGTATGTCGGCCGGCGAACCGGCCCGCTGATGGCGCAGGTTTCGCCGCCGGTGAGCGCGGTCGCGATCGTCACCGACTCGACCTCGGATCTCGCCGAAGCCGACGCCCGCGCGCGCGGCATCGACGTCGTGCCGCTGTTCGTGAACTTCGGCGACACGCGGTTTCGCGACAACGTCGACCTCACCCGCGAGGAGTTCTACCGCAAGCTGGCCAGCCTGCGCGCGCTGCCGACGACCGCGCAGCCCACGCCGGCGATGTTCGAGGACGCGTTCCGTCCGCACGTCGAGGCCGGCCGCGCGATCGTGTGCCTGACGATCATGAGCGGCTTGTCGGGGACGATCAATGCGGCCAACACGGCCGCGCAGGCGTTTGGGAACGCCGAGATCCACGTCGTCGACAGCGAGACGGTCACCGGCGGCTTGGCGCTGCTGGCGCAGCACGCCGCTGAGATCGCGCGCGACGGCGGCGACGCCGCCGCCGTGCTGGCCGGCATCGACCGCGACCGGTCCGTGCTGCGCGGCTTCGCCAGCATCCCCGATCTGTCGCATGCGGTGCGCACCGGGCGCGTTTCGCGCGCGCAAGCGTTCGTCGGATCGCTGGTCAAGATCGTTCCGGTGCTGCGCATCGAGCAGGGCAAGATCGAAGAGCAGGCGCGCGTGCGCACGTTCGCGCGCGCGCTCGAGACGATGATCGACGCCGCCGCCACCGAAGCCAATCGCGCCGACGGGGCGCGCGTGTGCGTGATCCACTCGCACGCAGCCGGCGAGGCGGCCGGCGTCACGGCCGCGCTGCGCGCCAAGATCATCACCACCCCGATCCTGTTCGAGCAGCTCGAAGCGGGACCGGTCATCGGCACGCACGCCGGGCCCGGCGCGGTCGGAATCTTCGTCATCCCGGGCTGATGGACGCTCCGAGCGCGGGCGTCTACGTCCACTTGCCGTTCTGCCCGTACGTCTGCCCGTACTGCGACTTCGCGAAGTGGGCCTGGGACGACGCACGTGCCGACGAGTATCTGCGCGCGCTGCGCGCCGAGCTCGCCGCTGCGCCGCCGGTTCGCGCGCGGACGCTGTTCTTCGGCGGCGGAACGCCGACGACGTACGAACCTGGCGTCATCGCAGCGCTGATCGACGACGTGCGCGCACGGTTCGCGCTGCCGGCCGATGCGGAGATCACGGCCGAGGCAAACCCCGATCCGTCGTTGTCCGAACGGCTCGCAGCGCTGCGCCGGGCGGGCGTGAACCGGCTGTCGATCGGCGTGCAGTCGTTCGTGCCGGCCGAGCTGCGCGTGCTGGGCCGCCGCCATACCGCGGCCGACGTCGAGCGCGCGGTCCGCGCGGCGCGCGGCGTGGGGTTCGCGAACCTGTCGGTCGACCTCATCTTCGGCGTGCCGGGCCAGACCGAGACCAGCTGGAGCGCTTCGCTCGACGCCGCGGTCGCGCTGGGCGTCGAGCACATCTCGTGTTACGGGCTGACGATCGAGGCCGGGACGCCGTACGCCGCCTGGTTCGCGCGCGAACCCGGTGCGTTCGCCGGCGAGAACCGCGAAGCGGCGATGTACGCGCTCGCGATCGAGCGCTTGCGAGCGGCCGGCTTCGAGCAGTACGAGATCTCGAACTGGGCGCGGCCCGGGTTCCGCTCCCAGCACAATGCGATCTACTGGGCGAATGATTGGTATCTGGGACTCGGCGTCGGGGCCGCGTCGTACCTCGGCGGCGTGCGTTCGACCCACACCCGCGAGCTGGCCGAATACTGCTCGGCCGCGCTGGGCGGCGGGCCGATCCCCGGCGAGAGCGAGCGGCTCGAAGGGCCCGCGCGGGCCGGCGAGGCGATCATGCTCGCGCTGCGGACGGCCGAAGGAGTCGACGTCGACGCGTTCCGCGAACGCTACGGCTTCGATGTCAACGAACGGTACCGCGAGGTGGTCGGCGATCTGGTCGCGGCGGGCGTGCTGTCCGCCGACGCACGGCAGCTGCGTCTCACCGAACGCGGCCGCTTCGTAGCGAACGACGTCTGTGGCGCGTTTCTCGTCGGCTGAGCGCGGTCGCGGCCTCGCGACCGCCGTGCTGCGCCTCGTCTTCGCGGCGATCTTCGGCACGACCGGCTTCCTGCTGGGGCGCGAAGCGTACGTTCACCTGTTCTCGCTGCACCTCGACAGTCAGCTGGCGCAGTACGCGTTCGTCGTCGGCGCACCGGTGCTCGGCGCGATCATCGGCGTGCTGATCGTGCCGCTCGTCCAAGTGCTGTTCGAAACGGAGCTCTATACCGTCGAACGGGCGATCGACCGTCTCGCGCCCGGCGAGCTCGTCGGCGGCGCGGTCGGGCTGGTGACGGGACTGGTCATCGCGTTTCTCGTCAAGAGCATCCTGTTCGAGTTCGTCGCGTTCGCCGGACCGACCGGCAGCTACATCGCGATCGCGCTCTACCTCGTGCTGTCGATCTTCGCCGCGTTTCTCGGCGCGCGCGTCGGTGCCAAGCAGCGCGTCGCGATCGGGCGCATCGCCGCGCCCGCCGCGGCGGCCGGCGGTGGCGGCGAGCCGAAGCTGCTCGACACGTCGGTCATCATCGACGGCCGCGTGCTCGACATCGTGCGGACCGGCTTCTTGGAAGGACCGCTCTTGCTGCCGCGCTTCGTGCTGCGCGAGCTGCAGCTGATCGCCGACAGCGCCGACTCGCTCAAACGCACCCGCGGCCGGCGCGGTTTGGAGGTCCTCTCGGCGCTGCAGCAGAGCACGCCGCTCGAGATCGTCGAACGCGATCCCGAAGACGTCGCCCAGGTCGATGCGAAGCTCGTCCGGCTCGCGCAGGAGCGCGGCGCGAAGCTGGTGACCAACGACTACAACCTCAACCGCGTCGCGCACGTCGAAGGCGTCGCGGTGCTCAACATCAACGAGCTGGCGAACGCGGTCAAGACGGTGCTGCTGCCCGGCGAGGAGCTGCGCGTGGCGGTGATTCGCGAAGGACGGGAGACGCACCAGGGCGTGGGGTATCTCGACGACGGAACGATGATCGTGATCGAGAACGGGCGCCGCCTGATCGGCGAGACGGTCGACGTCGCGGTGACCCGCGAGCTGCAGACGAACGCCGGGCGGATGATCTTCGCCAAGCCCAAGCGCGCATGAACTGGGGCGTCGTCATCGTCGCGGCCGGCCGCGGCACGCGGTTCGGGCGGCCGAAGCAACTCGTCGAGCTGGCCGGCAAACCGATGGTCGGCTGGTCGATCGACGCGTTCGCGTCGATGCCCGAGATCGCCGAGTTGGTCGTCGTCACCGAGACCGAGCTGCTCGAGCCGATGGCGGTGCTCGTCGAGCAGCGCGTCGCGCACGCGCGCTCGCGCGTCGTCCCCGGCGGAGCGACGCGCCAAGCCAGCGTGCAAGCTGGGCTCGAGGCGCTCAGCGACGAGGTTGCCGCGGTGCTCGTGCACGACGGCGCGCGCCCGCTGGTCCTGACGTCCGACGTGCGCGCGGGGATGCGGCCTGTGCGCCCGGGGATCGCGTCGCTGCTGGCGACGCCGGTCGTCGACACGGTCAAGGTCGCCGGACCGGACGGCAAAGTGACGCGCACGCTCGATCGCAGCGAGCTGTGGGCGGCCCAGACGCCGCAGTTCGCGACGCTGGCCGACCTGCGCCGCGCGCACGCCGAAGCGATTCGGCGCGGCCGGCCGGCCGCGACCGACGATGCAGCGCTGCTCGAGCGGACCGGTTTCGACGTGCTGGTGATTCCGGCGTCCGCCGACAACTTCAAGGTCACGCTGCCGGAGGATCTCGTGCGCGCCGAGGCGCTGCTGCGCGATCGTGCACCGCAAGGCCCGGCCGAAGAAGAGGTGCTCGTCGTCGAGTGCTTCGTCGATCCAAGGGCGGTCGATGCGGTCGTGCTCGAGCTCGAATCGCGCGCGGCGCGCATCGACGAGGTCGATCGCGATCTGCCGACCGCCACGGTCGTGCGCGCCTATCTCACCAATGCGGCGCTGCGCGGTTTCGGCGCGCGGCTGCAGGCGCTGGCCGGCGACGACGCGCTGTTCACCGCGCACCTGTCGCATCTCGCGCCGCGCGCTCCGTCGGCCTGATGCACGAGCCGCAGTTTCGTGTCGGCCACGGATTCGACGCGCACCGGCTCGTCGAAGGCCGGCCGTTCGTGCTCGGCGGCGTGCGGATCGAGTATCCGAAAGGTCCGCTCGGCCATAGCGACGGCGACGCGCTCACGCATGCGATCAGCGACGCGCTGCTCGGCGCCTGCGCGCTCGGCGATCTCGGCGCGCACTTTCCCGATACCGACCCGCAGTGGAAGGACGCGGACTCGCTGCGGCTGCTCGCCGCCTGTCACGAGCTCGCGGTGCGCCACGGCTGGACGATCGCGAACATCGACGCGACGGTCATCGTGCAGGAGCCGCGCCTCGCGCCGCACGCGGCGGTGATGCGCGACGCGATCGCCGACACGCTGGGGATCGAGGTCGGCCGCATCAGCGTGAAGGCCAAGACCAGCGAGGGGATGGGCTACACGGGCGACGGCAGCGGCATCGCCGCGTTCGCGGTCGTGCTCGTCGAGACGATGGCGCGCCCGTCGGCGCCGGCGTAACGGCGGCTGCGGTCGGGGTCGTGCTCGCCGTGCCGGCGGCACGATTCGGCGGACAGTCGTCGCCGAGGCCGCGGAACGGGGCCGACTAGATCACAGAGCTTTCGCCGGGCGTTCGCGCGAGCGGAGGCGGCCAGGCTGCTGGGTGAGCTCGCGGCGGCGGCGCCGGTCGGTCAGCTCGTCGCCCCACGCTCCGCTCGCGGCGCACTCATGCGCGACCGCGGAGAGCGCGTCCATGAAGCGAACGGCGCCCGCGATTCTTTGGTGGTCGAGCGGAGCATTCATGAGCCCAGGCTAGCGAAGGACCGGCGCGCGCTCCATCCGGGACGGTACGGATATTCGCGAAGCCGCTACCGAGAGGTGACCCGCGCCAGCAGCTCGACGAGCTCACGGCGATTGGTGACCCCGAGCTTTCGGTAGAGGGCGGCCACGTGGGTCTCGACGGTGCGCTCGGAGATCACGAGGCGCTCGGCGATCGCCCGCACGGGGCGGCCCGCGGTGACGAGCGAGGCGATCTCCCGCTCGCGAGCCGTCAAGGTCGCGTCGCCTCGCCGGCGATCCCGTGCGGTACCGATCGCCGTCAGCCGCCGCACCTCAGCCGCCGCGCCAACCCGTTCGAACGCGGCGACCGCGGCGGCGGTTCGGCCGGCCGCTTCGAGCGCGTAGGCTTCGTCGAGGATCCAGCCCGCGTCGCGGAAAGCCGCCGCCGCCCGGCCCGCGTGCCCCAGCGCTTCGTCGCGGCGCCGGGCGCGACTCGCCGCGCGTGCGTCGGCGAGCTCCAGAAACCCGCGAGCGGGCAGCGCTCCGTCACGTTCAGCGATCTCGGCGAGCAGCGTCCGAGCCCGCTCGCGCACGAGCGGCTCACCGAAGTGCGACGCGGCATCGAGCACCCAGTACGGCGGTTCGGCGACGTCGAGGACGGCCGTCACACGACCTGCGACGTCCCCGGCTTGCGCGGCCATGTGCTTCCCGGCGTATGCGTATGCGCATGCCGCGGCCAAGAGCGCGGCGGAGGTGAGGTCGTTCTCGAGCAGCGCCTCGTCGAGGTATGAGAGACAGCGCTCCAGCTCGTCGGCGAGCCCGCCAGTCAGCAGCCGCACCCGCAGGTCGAGAGCGACGGCAGCCTTGCGGACGCGGCTCATCCCGTGCTCGATCGAGATCGATCGCGTGAGGAGCCGCCGCCCTTCCTCGAGCTCACCGCCGATGACCGCCCCGAGCGCGACATTGATCGACAGCACCGCGACGTGGTGGAGATTCTTCGTCTGCTCGGCGATGTCGAGCGCCTCCGCAGAGAGACTCCGCGCCGATGCGAGACGGCCGTACCCGAGCTCGAGGTTGCTCCAGTTGTTCAGCGTGCGCAGCGCGAGATCGCCGTCGGCCGTTCTCCGCGCGCCGTCGATCGCCTCACCGAACTCTGTCCGCGCCTCGGCGGCGCGTCCCAGCAACGAGAGGGCGTAGGCCAGCGCGCCGCAGTACCGTGCGCGGACCCCTGAATCGGGTTGCGCTCCGAGCGACGCCGCGTGTTCGAGACGCCCGAGCGCGTCGGCGGGCCGGCCGATTGTGGCGAGCAGCCCGGCGAACATCACTTCGGCCTCGAAGCGCAACTCGGCGTCGGCTTCGACGCCGGAAGTTGCGACGCGCTCCGCCGCCAACATCCCCTCGTCGTACCGGCCGGCCTCGACCAGCACGCGCGCGCGCCGCAGGCGCAGGCTCCACGCGCGCCGCGTTTGCCCGGCGTCGTCGTGGAGCCCGATCGTGGTTTCATACCAGGCTGCGGCACGTTCGGTCTCGCCCAATGCATAGAGCACCTCGGCGACACGCTCGCTCAACCGGGCGCGGTCCTCGGCGCCGGAACAGGCCTCGAACGCGCGCTCGAACGTCGTAAGGGCGTCGGCATACGCATGAACGGCGAGCGCGGACTCTCCGGCGCGTTCGTTCCACACGTCAGCCGATGGATCTCCGCCGCGCCAGGTATGCTCCGCCACGGCCGCGACATCGACGACCGAGGCGCGAGTGAGCTCTTCGGCGACGCGCCGGTGCTTGGCGCGCGCCTCGGCGCGAAGCAGCTCGGCATAGACGGCCTCGCGCGTGAGGGCGTGCCGAAAGGCGAACGCGTCACCCTCGGCGTCGTTCTCTTCCACGATGAGCTGCAACTCGCGCGCCCGGCGCAGCGACGGATACAGATCGTCGGGCCGGCGCCCGATGAGCGCGCCGATGAACGCCGCCGAAAAGCGACGGCCGACGACGGCCGCTTGCAGCAACATTTCGCGGTCGGACGGCTCCAGCGACGAGAAGCGCTCGTGAACGCTGGCACGAATGTCGTTGGGGACGCTCGGTTCGTACATCCCGTCCCGGTCAAGCCGCTCGAGCACGCCGCGCAATAGCTCCTCGGCGAACAACGGACGTCCGTCGGAGAGTTCGCGAATCCGCACGCGAGTAGCGGCGGGGACGCGCCGTCCGATGTCGATCAGCGCAGCATCGATGATGCGGTCGATGATCGCGTCGGGCAGCGGCGCGAGCGCGATCGCGTCGCCGGCGTCGTGCTCCAGCGAGGCGAGCATGCCGGCGCGTATCGAGTCGGCTTCGACTTCTTCGATGCGGTACGTCGCGATGACCAGCGCCTGCGAACCCTTCAATCGTCCGACGAGAAATCGCAGCAGCTCGACCGAACCGCCGTCGGCCCAATGGAGATCTTCGACGATCGCGACGAGCGGACCGGCGCGCGCCGTCTCGGCGACCGCCGCGGCGATCGCTGCGAAGCGTTGGCTCTTCTCGGTCTCCGCACCGAAGGCGACGTCGGCGATCCCGAGCTCGTGCAGCGCCTCTTCGACGGCGAGATATGGCGCGTTGGCGTATTCGCGCGCGCGTGACACGCCGATGCGCGCGCCGCGAGCGCGCGCGATCGCCGCGAACTCGTCGATCAGCCGCGTCTTTCCGATCCCGGCTCCGCCGCGCAGGATCACCCCACCGCCGATCGCGGCGCATCGACCGAACGCTCGGTCGACGAGGTATGCGGTTTCCTCGCCGCGTCCAAGAAACTCGCGGCACAAGACACCCGTGGTGATCACGTTGCGGTCGTCTTCGCTGCCGGTCGCGGCGAAGCATGGTTTATCCCGGCGCTGCCGAAGCCCGCCGCCATGTCTACTGAAATGCTCGAACGACCGAACATCCTGGCGGTGGGGATGCCGCCCGGCAAGCCGGAGAATCCGCCCGGAGGCGGTGACGGTGGGGACGACATCGAGGAAGACGACGAAGAGGAAGACGAAACGTAGGGGGCGTGAGTTGAGCTCGGGCGGAGCAGCGCCGCGCCGCCCGGACTCCGACACGAGGTGATGGACCGCCCAGGGGAGGGTCGTGCGCTTCGCCTCCGTTTCGCGGTCGCGCCGGCGCGCACGATGCACGTCGGCGCCGCCCGAACGGCGCTCTTCAACTGGCTGCTCGCGCGCAACGGGGGCGGCCGGTTCATTTTGCGCAGCGACGATCTCGGCGTCGCGACCGATCGCGCGGCGGGCGAACACGCCGTCGCGCGTGACCTGCGCTGGCTCGGCCTCGACTGGGACGAGGGCCCGGACGCCGGCGGGAAGTACGGGCCGTATCGCAGGTCGGAGCGCGGCGCGATCTATCACGACGCGATCGAGCGTCTGTGCGCGAACGGCGCGGCGCACCTGCGCGAGGGTGCTGTCGTGCTGCGCGCGGCGCCGGGGACGACGGTCGTTTCCGACCTGCTCCACGGCGACGTGTCGTTCGACCATGGCGCGCTGGGCGACGTCGTGTTGCGAAGCGCGGACGGTGCGCCGGCGGACGTTCTCTGCACTGCCGTCGACGACGCGGCGATGCGCATCGATCTCGTCGTGCAGGATGGCCGCCATCTCGACGGTGCGGCGCGGCAAACGCGGGTGGCCCGCGCGTTCGGCGTCGCGCCGCCGCGCTTCGCCCACCTCGGCGCGCTGCTCGAACCGGTCGGGGCCACGCGTCCGGAGGACCGCGCCACGGCCGGGATCGACGACCTGCGCCGCGCCGGCTATCTGCCGGCCGCGCTGATCGAGCATCTCGCGCTGCTGGGCTGGTCGCCGCCCGACGGCCGCGAGACGTTCACCCTCGACGAGCTCGTCGCGCTCTTCTCGCTCGAGCGCGCCGGCGTCTCGGCGATGCACTTCGACGCCGCACGGCTGCGCGCGTTCAACGCACGCGCGCTGCGCGCTCTTTCGCGCGAAGACTATCACGCGCTGATCGTCGAGCGCATGCAGCGAGCGCGGCTGCTCGAAGATCCCGTCCCCGACGCGGCGCACCGCTGGATCGAGACGTTCCTGGACGCGTACGGCGCGGAGGTGCATACCCTCGGCGAAGCGCTCGACGAGATCGCCGCGCTGCGGGCGGAGGCGACGGCGATCCCAGCGCTCGAGCTCGAGCGGCTGCGCAACCGTCAGGTGCTGTTCTACTTGGACGCCGTGTCGCAGTACGTCGATTCGCAGCCGGAGCTGCGCGGGCTGCCGCTCGCGCACGATCTGCCGGCGATCGCGAGCGAGTTCGGGATAGCGCGCGACGACGCGTTCGGCGCGCTGCGCATGGCGCTGACCGGGACGCGCGACGGCCCGCCCCTGACCCTGCTGTTTCCGCTGCTCGGACACGATCGGATCATGCTGCGCATCGGTGCGGTGAGCTCGCATATTCTGCACGGGCGGGGACTCGAGCCGATCAAGTACGGTCCGGGCGGGGTTCCGTTCGAAACGATCCAGCCGCAGGTACCGCAAGCAACCGGCGACCGCCGCGACGGGTCGTAAGAGCGTCGTGGCCGAGAATCCGCTCGAGACGTTTTTGGCCGATCTCCGCGCGCCGGTCGAACGCGACCCGGCGGCGCGCGGCTACCTTGACGTGCTGCTCTCGTACCCGGGCTTGCGGGCGATCGTCGCGCACCGCGTGATCCACGCGCTCTACCGCCTGCGGGTTCCGCTGCTCCCGCGCTTCCTCGGCTCGGTCTCGCGCTGGCTGACGGGGATCGAGATCGATCCCGGCGCGACGATCGGCAAGGGCGTGTTCATCGATCACGGCATGGGCGTGGTGATCGGCGAGACCGCCGAGGTCGGCGACGGCTGCACGATCTACCAGGGCGTCACGCTGGGCGGAACGTCGCTCCAGCGCACGAAGCGCCACCCGACGCTGGGCCGTGACGTGACCGTCGGCAGCGGCGCGGCGATCCTCGGCGCGATCTACGTCGGCGACGGCGCGCGCATCGGCGCGAACTCGGTCGTCGTCAAGGACGTTCCGCCTAACGCAACCGTGGTGGGCATCCCCGGCCGCGTCGTCTTGGTCGACGGCAAACCGGTCGCCGGCGGCGACCGCCGCCCGCGGGTCGATCTTCCCGACCCCAACGCGCCGCTGATCGCCGAGCTGACCGACCGCATCGCAGCGTTAGAGGCGCGCCTCGCCGAACTCGAACGGCAAAATGCCTCTTCGCCTCTATAACACGCGGACGCGCAGCGTCGAACCGCTGCGCCCGCTCGAGCCCGACCACGTTCGCATCTACGTCTGCGGGCTGACGCCGTCGGCGGAAGGCCACCTCGGTCACGCGCGCTCGTTCCTGTTCTTCGACGTCCTGCGCCGCTATCTCGAACACCCGCGCAACGGTTACCGGCTGACGTTCGTGAAGAACGTCACCGACATCGACGATCGATCGATCGCGACCGCCGAGCGGGAAGGAACGACGTTCGACGCCGTCATGGCGCGCCACTATGCGTCGTTCCGCGCCTCGATGGCGAAGCTCGGCGTGCGCCAGCCCGACCACGAACCGTTCGCCACCGGCTACGTGCCGCAGATCGTCGAGATGATCGGCGAGCTGATGGAGCGCGGCTACGCCTACGCGACCGGCGACGGCGTGTACTATCGCGTCGCGGCGTTTGCGCGCTACGGTGCGCTCAGCGGCAAGAACGTCGACGAGCTGCTGATCGGCGCGCGCATCGCCGAGAACGAGCAGAAGGACGACCCGCTCGATTTCGCGCTGTGGAAGTTCGCCAAACCCGGCGAACCGCGCTGGGATTCGCCGTGGGGCGCGGGCCGGCCCGGCTGGCACATCGAGTGCAGCGCGATGTCGCGCGCGCTGCTCGGCGTGCCGTTCGACATTCACGGCGGCGGATACGATCTAATCTTTCCCCATCACGAGAACGAGATCGCGCAGAGCGAGCCGCTGATGGACGCACCGCCGATGGCCGAGATGTGGGTGCA
>Ga0302325_10003802_pt1 | contig 35297 bp, 35 predicted proteins | sample Palsa_T0_2_FD_201948 | JGI IMG/M metagenome (GOLD analysis project Ga0302325, IMG submission 201948) | Peat permafrost microbial communities from Stordalen Mire near Abisko, Sweden - Palsa_T0_2 | ecosystem: Environmental > Terrestrial > Soil > Palsa > Peat permafrost | place: Sweden: Abisko...
CTCGAGATCGCCAACGCGATCGCGTTCGTCGTTTCCTCCGACGCGTCGTTCGTCAACGCGACGTCGATCTACGTCGACGGCGGATGGACGGGCTACGGCGGATGGTGAACGTCCTCGAGCCGTCGGGCACGCTGGCGTCGGGCGCGGCGGCGCCGCTGGCCGACGACGACGTGCTCGCTGCGCTACGGCTGATGAAGCTGAGCCGCGCGTTCGACGCCAAGGGCGCGAGCCTGCAGCGGCAAGGACGGTTCGGCACGTTCTCGCAAGTCCGGGGCCAAGAGGCGTCCGTCGTCGGATCGGCCTGGGCGCTCGATCCCGCGCGCGATTGGATCGTCCCGCAATACCGCGAGTTGCCGGCGCTGGTGCGCCACGGCTATCCGCTGGCGCACTTCATCCGGTACTTTGCAGGCAACCCAGCCGGCGGCGCGATCCCCGACGGCGTCAACATGCTGCCGATCCAGATCTCGATCGCCGCGCAGCTGCCGCACGCCGTCGGGCTCGCCTGGGGGCTCATGCTGCAGCGCAAGGACGCAGTGGTGCTGGTGTACTTCGGCGACGGCGCATCGAGCGAAGGCGACTTTCACGAGGCGTGCAACCTGGCCGGCATCGTCCGCGCCCCGGTCGTGTTCTTCTTGCAGAACAACGGTTGGGCGATCTCGACGCCGCGCCGCAAACAGAGCGCGGGACGGACGCTTGCCGAGCGCGCGCCGGCCTACGGCTTTGCGGGCGAGGTCGTCGACGGCAACGACCTGTTCGCGGTCTACGCGGAGACGGCGCGCGCGGTCGCTCGCGCGCGCGAGGGCGGCGGACCAACGCTCATCGAGTCGGTCACGCGCCGGCTCGGGCCGCACAACACGGCCGACGATCCGACGCGCTATGCCGATCCGGCCGACGACGAGCGCTGGCGCGCGCTCGATCCGATCGACCGCGTCGAACGCTATCTCCTCGCGCGCGACGCGCGGCACGCCGAGCGCATCGCGGCGTTCGATGCCGACGTCGCGGCCGAGATCGAGCGCGCGCTCGAGGAAGCCGCCGGCGGCGGCGCGGTCGACCGCGATCAGCTGTTCGCGCACGTCTATGCCGAACCGCCGGCGCGGCTCGAGCGCCAGCGAACCGATTCGGCGCGGAACGGTCGCTGATGCCGGTGCTGACGATGATCCAGGCGATCCGCGCCGGCCTCGACGAAGCGATGGCCGCCGACCCGCGCGTGATGATCCTGGGCGAGGACGTCGGCGCGCTCGGCGGCGTGTTCCGCGCGACCGACGGTCTCCAAGCGAAGTACGGCGAGGCGCGCGTGATCGACATGCCGCTGGCCGAGGCATCGATCGTCGGCGCGGCGCTGGGGCTCGCCGTCTCGGGAATGCGGCCGATCGCCGAGATCCAGTTTCTCGGCTTTGCGCACCAAGCGTTTCACCAGATCGGTCAGCAGGTCGCGCGCATGCGATTCCGCTCGCAGGGGCGATGCGCCGTGCCGCTGGTGCTGCGCGCGGCGTTCGGCGGCGGCGTGCGAACGCCGGAGCTCCACAGCGATGCGTTCGAGGCGTTCTACGCGCATTGTCCGGGGCTCAAGGTCGTGATGCCGGCGACCGCCTACGACGCCAAAGGACTGCTCGCCACGGCCATCGCGAGCGCCGATCCGGTGCTGTTCTGCGAGCCGTTGCGCGGCTACCGGCTGGTGAAAGACGAGGTCCCCGACGAGCCGTACTGCGTGCCGCTCGGCGAGCTGCGCGTCGCGCGCGCCGGACGCGACGTCACGCTGGTCGCCTGGAGCGCCGCGGTGCAGCTGGCCGAGCGCGCGGCCGCCGCGCTCGATGCCGACGGGATCAGCGCCGAGGTGATCGACTTGCGGACGCTCACGCCGCTCGACGTCGACGGACTCGCGCGCGCGGTCGCGCGCACCGGCCGCTGCGTCGTCGTGCAGGAAGCGCCGCTGAGCGCGGGGTTCGGCGCCGAAGTCGTCGCGACGCTGGTCGAAACGTCGTTCTACGATCTGCACGCGCCGATCGAGCGCGTGAGCGCGCCCGACACGCCCTATCCGCTCGCCGGCGTCGAAGACTTCTATCTGCCGTCGGTCGACGACGTCGTCCGCGCGGCGCGGCGAACCCTCGCCGCGGCGTGAACGACCCCGCGCTGGTCGAGCTGCGGCTGGCCGACGTCGGCGAGGGTCTGGCCGAGGCCGAGATCGTCGAGTGGCTCGTTCGTCCCGGCGATACGGTCGCCGCCGATCAGCCGGTGGTGATCGTGATGACCGACAAAGCGTCGGTTGAGATTCCGGCGCCGGTCGCCGGCAAGGTTCGCGAATGCGTCGGCGACGCCGGCTCGATCGTCGCGACGGGTTCTGTGTTGGCGCGCATCGAGAGCGACGCGCCGCGTGCCGCGGCGCCGCACGGATCGGCGCCGCAAGCCGCGCCGAGCACGCGCCGCCGTGCGGCGGAGCTGGGCGTCGACCTGCGCGCGGTCGCCGGCAGCGGTCCGAGCGGCCGCGTGCTGCTCGAAGACCTCGAGCGCCACGCCGCAGCGCGGCCCACCGCGGCGCCGAGCACGGACGAACCGCGCGACGAGGTCGTGCCGCTGCGCGGGTTGCGGCGACAGACGGCGCACGCGGTCGCGCACGCGTGGCGAACCGTGCCGCAGATATCCGAGTTTCGCGACGTCGATGCGACGAGTCTCGTGCGCGCTCGCCGCGAAGCCGTCGCAGGCCGAACGCCGGATGATCCGCCGTTCACGTACCTGCCGTTCTTCGTGCGTGCGGTTGTGGCCGCGCTGCAGGCGCATCCGAACTTCAACGCCTTCGTCGACCTCGAGCGCGATGAGATCACCCGGCGCGCCGCCTGCAGTGTCGGGATCGCGGTCGCGACCGACGATGCGCTGATCGTGCCCGTGCTGCGCGACGCCGCACGTATGGATCTCGACGATATCGCTGCCGCGCTCGCGGCGCTCATCGCCCGTGCGCGCGGCGGCCGGTTGCAGCCGAACGACCTCGCCGGTGCGAGCGTCACGATCACCAACGTCGGCAGCTATGGCGCCGAGTTCGGCGTTCCGATCGTGCGCGCCGGTGAGTCGGCCATCCTCGGTTTCGGTAGAATCCGCGACGCCGTCGTCGCGGTCGACGGTCTCCCCGCCGTCCGTTCGATGCTCCCGCTCACCGTCTCCGCCGATCACCGTCTCAACGACGGCGCCCAGCTCGCCGCCTTTACGGCGACGATCGCCGAGCGCTGCCGCGAACCCGGCAAACCGGGGGACTCGCCGGTTCAGGCGTAGATCGGGACGAGCGATTCGGTGCGCAGCAGCTCGCCGAACGCACCGGCGGACATCGGTTTGGCGAACAGGTGGCCTTGCAGAGCGTCGCACTTGAGGGCGGTCAAGACGGCGCTCTGGGCGGGCGTTTCGACGCCTTCCGCGACGACCTTCGCGCCCAGTGCGTGCGCGGCGGTGATCACTGCCGACGCAATCGCCTGATCGACCGTGCTCTTCGCGATGTCGGCGACGAAGCACATGTCCAGCTTGAGCGTGTCGACGACGTACGACCGCAGGATGGCCAGCGAGTTGTAGCCGGTCCCGAAGTCGTCGATCGCGATGCGCACGCCGAGATCGTGCAGTTCCTTGACGACCGCTGCGGTGCGCTCGATGTTTATGCTGATCACCGATTCGGTGAGTTCCAGCTCGAGCAGCTTGGCGGGCAGGTTGGCATCGCTCAGCGCCTGGCGCACCATTTGGGTGAAGTTCGGATTGGCGAGCTGCTTTCCCGAAACGTTGACGCTCACGCGCAGCGGCCGCACGGCGCGGCTCCATTGCGCTCCTTGGAGACAGGCCGATCGCAGTACCCAAGCACCGATCGGAACGATCAGCCCGGATTCCTCGGCGTACGGGATGAAGGCGTTGGGTTGGATGACGGTCCCGTCATGCTGCGGCCAGCGCAGCAGCGCTTCGGCCGACCGCAGCGTGCGGTCCACGCTGTAGATCGGCTGATAGGCGAGTTCGAACGCGCCTTCGTCCAGCGCGCTCTGCAGCCGCCCCTGCAGGCGCAGCCGGTGCTCCGCCGCGTGGTGCATGGCGGGCGCGAAGAAGCAGGTCGTTGCGCGGCCGTCGCGCTTGGCCTGATACATGGCGGTGTCAGCGTTGCGAATGAGCGTTTCGGCATCGTCGCCGTCGCGCGGAAACAGGGCGACCCCGATGCTGCAGGTCGCCTTGAACTCGCCGTCGGCCATGCGAATCGGTTCGGCCGTCACTCGGGCGAGGTGGCGCGCGATCTCGGCGACGTGTTCGACGTCGGTGATGTCGCCGAGGACGGCGATGAACTCGTCGCCGCCCATCCGAGCCAGGCAGTCGACTTGCCGCGCGTTCGACCGCAGACGAAACGCGATCTCCATCAGCAGCGCGTCGCCGGCGGAATGGCCCATCGTGTCGTTCACGCTCTTGAACTCGTCGATGTCGATGAAAAGGACTGCCGTCATGTGGTTGTGCTCGCGAGCGCGCTCGAGCGCCGCCGTCAGCCGCTCGTTGAGCAGCGTCCGGTTCGGCAGGCCGGTCAACCGGTCGTGGAGCGTATCGTGGGCAAGTTGGGCCTCGCTGCGCAGCGCTCGAGCGAGTGCCTCGTTTCGCTCGGTCATGTCCTCGACGGTCACGATGTAGACCATCTCGCCGCCCTCTTCGACGGTGACGATGCTCAGGTGCGCGTCGAGGCGCGATCCGTCCGCGCGCACGTGCACCGTATCGATCGTGTTCGAGACCTTGCGCCTGAACCGGTCGAGCGCGTGCTCCAAGCCGGCGACCTGCATGGGGCCGCGGAGGTCGTGCGGACCTTTGGTCAGGAACTGCTCGCGCGTATATCCGTAGAGGTCGATGGCGGCTTGGTTGACGTCGACGTAGCGCAGCGTCGCCGCTTCGAGCAGCATCATGGGATTGGGGTTGTTCTCGAACGCGTACCGCCCCTGACGGAAGGGAAACTCTGCCGCGCGTTTGCTGCGCGCCGCGACAAGCCGAGCGGCGGTAGACGCCGAGTCGTCGCTCGCTTGAACCATCGCCGTTGAAGCCGTTTCGGCGCTCATCCGAACGAGCGTACACGAAAAAGGTAACGGAGCGGGGCCTTGCGAGACAGGTTTCGGTAACGGCGCCGGGCGTTACGCCGAGCGATCGCTTGGCAAACGACGCCGAATTTACGCTAGGAGTTGTTGGAGAGCCACTCCACCGACGACACGACGCGCGTCATCACTTCGGGTGCGATGTGCTCGCCGATGACGTGATAGAACGGGCCCGAGCCGAGCCAGTCGGTATAGAGCTCGTTCTGCGGGGAGCGCATCTGCGCCGCAGTCGGCGTCAGGCCGATCCCGTCGGGGCCAGGTCCGAAGCGCAGCGGGACCGTGCCGAACAGCTTGGTCTTGACGAACGTCTTGTACGTGAGGCTGGTTCCGCCGAGGCCGCCGCCGGTGCCCTCGACGGCGAACCACGAATCGCCCTTGTGATACCGCACGATGTAGTCCGGGCCCATGGAGCACGCGCCGCCGGATGCGCGTTTCGCGCCGCGCGCGCACGGCGTCGCCTTCACGTCTTGAAAGGTGTAGCCGGGTGGAATGTACGTCGCGACGGCGACTTGGATGCCCAGCGAGTCCAACAGCGCGACTTGCTGCGCGGGAATGTCGGCGACGGCCGCGGACGCGGGCGCTCCGAACGCCGTGAGCGCACCCGCGCACAAGATCAGGACGCGAAAAACCGTGCGCGACAAAAGCGAAGTAGTCATCGCGAACGCGCTTCGGCGCGCAAATTGCGCGGTTCCTTGTGAGTAACGCAAAACAGTGGACGGAGCGCACGGCGAACGCTCGGCAGGTCTACCCTTCGATGCGGCACCGATCCAAGCACGACGCGGTGGCGTATAAAGTGCATGAACAAGCACGCAGGCACGATCGTCATGAGCACGGCGCTGACCGCGACCGTCATGGCGCTCGCAGCCACGGGCGCGTCCACCGTGACGGCTGCCGTCGGCCCAGGCCGGCCTCAGCCCACGCCGGCGCCGCGCACCGAGACGACCTTCCACCCGAACTACGACCACGCGCTCAGCGTCGGACAGATGTCCGCGGCTTGGCAGGCCGAGCTCGATCGCTTGTTCCCGCAACCCGTCACGGGCGGCGGCTAGACCCTTCCCCGCCACACCATCACTGCACACCGCACACCGCACACCGCACACCGCACTGGAGAACCCATCGTGAACCGCTCCGTCCTCGCCACCGCCGTCGCCTCTCTGTTCGTCCTGAGCGCGCAGGCCGCGTTCGCCGACACGTCGTCGAACAGCGCGCAGATCGCCGCCCCGGCCGCCGCCGCTGCCCCCTCGACCACCTCGATCTCGATGCCCGCCCCCGTTGCCAAGCCCGCCGCGCGGATCCCTGGCACGTTCGACGCCAAGACCTGGGCCCAGGACGCCATCGACCAGTTCCACGTCCTGATGCCCGGCGCGCTGTCGGGCCAAGGCTGAACCCAACCCCGAACCTGACTCTCGTGCCCTGGTGGGCACGGCCGGCAACGCGCCGTCCGTGCCCATCCGTTTTTCAGGCCGGCACCGTCACCTCGCGCAGATGGCCGGTCTCCACCTCGTAGACGAAGCCGCGAACGCGATCGCGGTGCGGCAGGTACCGGTGCTCGCGGACGCGCACGATCGCGCGGCGCACCGCTTCGTCGACGTCTTCGAAGGCGCCGAACGCATACGGCGGCGCATCACCGGCATCGGCCGCGATCGCGGCGCGCAGCGCCGGCTCGTCGGCGCCGTGCAGGCCGCAATTCGTGTGATGCATCAGGATCACTTCGCGCGTCTGCAGCAGCCGCTGCGAAAGCACCAGCGAGCGCAGCACGTCGTCAGTGACGAGGCCGCCGGCGTTGCGCAGGATGTGCGCTTCGCCGGACTCGAGCCCGAAGATCCGGAAGTTGTCGATCCGCGAGTCCATGCACGTCACGATCGCGACGTGCTTAGACGGGATGACGGCGCGCGGGCCCTCGAAGTCGGCTTCATGCGCCGCGGCGTTGTCGAGCAGTTCGTCGATCGCTGAGCTCACGGGGCACGTTCGTTGGCCCCGGCGCAAGCGCAGCCCTCGGCGGCAGGGGGCCGAGACCGAGTCCGGAACCGTCGCCTCGTGGAGCGTGAAACCAGCTTTCACGATGTGAAAGTCGCGTCGTTGCCAGGCACCGCTTCCTCCGTTGCGGCTTGGCTCGGTTTGGAGGACGCGGCCGTCCTGATCGCCGGCGCGGGCGGAATCGGCCGGGCGATCGCCGACGGCTTCGCCGCGCTCGGCACCCGGCTCGCGATCGTCGACCGCAGCGAAACGCGCGTTCGCGCGGCGACGGAGGAACTCGATCTCGAACGGAACGGCGGTGCGGCGCTGGTCGCCGATCTGCGTGACGCCGGAGCGTGCCGAAGCGTCGTCGCCGATGCGCACGCCCGGCTGGGCCGGCTCGACGTTTTCATTCACGCCGTCGGGATGAACAATCGTAAGCCGGTGACCGAGTTCACCGACGACGAGTGGCGCGAGGTCGTCGACGTCAACCTGAACAGCGCCTTTTCCCTGGGTCAGGCGGTCGGCGAGATCATGTGCCCGCAAAACGCCGGACGGATCGTGTTTCTCTCGTCGGTCTCCGGCTTGCTCGCGCACAAGCATCATGCGCCGTATGCCGCCACCAAGGGAGCCATCAATCAGATGATGCGGGTCATGGCGGCTGAGTGGGCGCCTTACAACGTCACCGTGAACGCCATCGGCCCGGGCTACATCGAAACGCCGCTCACGGCTGAGTACCTGGCGCGGCCCGGCATCCGAGCCGGGCTCGAATCGCTCGTGCCGGCCGGAAGATTGGGGACCGTCGACGACGTCGTCGGGCCGGCGATCTTCCTTGCCTCCCGTCACGCTTCGTTCGTCACCGGACACGTCTTGTACGTCGACGGCGGCCGAACGCTGGTCTAAGAGGAGAGAAAACATCGAATGACGGTATCGCGCGTCTTTCCTCGCTTCGAAGACAAGTGGGTCATGGTGACCGGCGCCGGGACGGGTTTCGGTGCGACGCTCGCGCGCCGTGCCGCGGCCGAAGGCGCGAACGTGATCGTGCACTACAACACGTCGGCGAGCGGCGCAGAGACGACCGCCGCCGCGGTCCGCGAGCTCGGCCGCGAGGCGCTGATCTACCGTGCCGACATCAAGAGCTGGGCGGACATCCGCGCCATGATACAGCGAGCATGGACGGACACCGGGGGCGTCGACGTCTTGATCAACAATGTGGGGGACATCGCGACGGACCAGACGACGTGGCGCGAGATCGACGAGGCGGTGATCGATCGCGTTCTGGCCGTCGACATCAAGGGGACGATGCTGATGATCCACGAGATGGGGACGCGCATGCTCGAGCGAGGACGTGGTTCGATCGTCAACATCGCGTCGACCGTCGTCGTTCGCGGCAGTCCGCGAGCGCCGCAGTATGCGGCGGGGAAGTACGGCATCATCGGCCTCACCAAGTCGTACGCCTCGGCCTTCGCGCCCACCGTCCGCGTCAACGCGTTCGGCCCGGGTTTCATGGAAACCGAAGCGATCCTGACCCGGCCGGATTGGAACAGCGGGCGCAAGGAGCGGGTGCTCTCTCAGACGCCGATGGGCCGTATCCCAGCCCCCGAGGAGCTCGCAGCCGCGGCGCTGTTCCTCGCCACCGACGATGCGGCGCACATGACGGGAAACTTCATCATGTGCGACGGCGGCTACAGCATGATCGGCGCCTGAGCGCAGGAGTCTCAACATGAAGCTAGTGACCTTCAACGAAGGACGCGTCGGACGGATGGTCGCCGATACGATCGAAGAGCTCGACGTTCCGTCGATGCGTGCGTATTTCGAAGGCGGCGAGAAAGCCGCTCCGACCGGCAGGACGTTCAAGCTCGACGACGTGCGCCTGCGCGCTCCGATCGTCCCCAAGAAGTTCTTTCATACGGCGGGCAACTACCAAGAGCATCACGAGGAGTCGACCCGAGTGAATTGGTCGCATCCCGTGCGGCCCTGGATCGTCTTTTTTCAGAACGTCGATGCCATCATCGGCCCCAATGATGCGATCGTGTATCCGGAGCACCTGACCAACGAGCTGGACTACGAGCTCGAGCTGGCGATCGTGATCCGCAAAGCCGGCAAGTTCTTCAGTAAGGAGGAGGCGCGCGACTACATCGGCGGCTACATCATCTTCAACGACATCACCGCGCGCGATATTCAAAAGCGCGAGATGCGTTCGGGGGTGTTCTCGTTCTGCAAGGCGATCGACACGTTCGTTCCGATCGGTCCCTGGATCGTCACGCCGGACGAGATCCCGGACGCGCATGACCTCGCCGTCGAGCTGCGCGTCAACGGGCAGAAGCGGCAGGTATCCAACACGAGCCACATGTCGTATTCGATCGAGGAGATCATCGCGCACTACTCGCCGCTCGGTTACAGCGCGGGCGACATCATCTCGACCGGAACGGTTTCCGGCGTCGCCGGCTTCAGCCCCGACGCGGCTTCGCTGTACCTGCGGCCAGGCGACGTCGTCGAGGCGGAGATCGAGCGGATCGGCATCCTGCGCAATCCCGTCGTCTCGTGGCAAGAGGCGCACGGTGTTCCCGCGCCGGCGAAAGTGGAGTGGTAGCGTGATGCAGCACGACGCGAAGATCAGCCGGCGCTCGTTCGCGGCCGGGGCGGGAGCGCTGGTCGCGACGATCGCGGCAGCCCGCACGCCTGCGCGGGCCGACACCGCGACGTTTAAGGTGAGCTATCCCGTGCCCGCGACGCACCCGCAGCATCTCCGGATGGTCGACGCTGCGGCGCGGATCGCTTCAGGCAGTGGCGGACGTCTGCAGCTGCAGCTCTTCCCCAACGGCGTGCTCGGGGGCGACGACGCGTCCGTCTCCCAGCTCCGGTCGGGTGCGATCCAGATGTACATCGGGAGCTCCGGCGTGATGTCGACGATCGTGCCCGATGCCGCGATCGAAGACGTGGGCTTCGCGTTCCACACGCAACCGGCGGCGCTCGCTGCCATGGACGGCGCCCTCGGGGACCTCGTGCGCAAGCAGATGCTCGATCGCGGCGTGTACCCGTTCGCCAAGTGCTGGGTGAACGGCTTCCGGCAGATCGCGACCAGCACGCATCCGATCAAGAGCGTCGAGGACGTGGCGGGATTGAAGATCCGCACGCCGGGGGCGCGGCTGTACGTCGACATGTTCAAGACGCTCGGTGCGATACCGACGACGGTGAGCCCGCCCGAGACGTACGCCGCGTTGCAGACGAAGATCGTCGATTCGGTCGAGGTGCCGCTGGCCATCATCGAATCCTCGCGCTGGTACGAGCCCACGAAGTACCTCAGCATCACCAATCACATCTGGGGCAATCTGTTCCCGGTCGCCAACCTCGACGCGTACAAGGCGCTGGCGCCGGATCTGCAGGCACTCCTCAATCGCGAGATCGACAGAGCCGGGATGCAGCAGCGCGACGACATGCTGCGGCTCGACGCGCAGCTGCGCAAGAAGCTGGCCGAGCAAGGACTCGCGGTGAACGAAGTCACCGACAAGGTGCCGTTCCAAGCCAAGCTGGCGCCGTTCTATGCCGACATGAAGCGCACGTTCAGCGGCGAAGCGTGGTCGCTGCTGGAGAAGCACACCGGACCGTTGGGCTGATGGCGGTAGCGGGGACGGGCCGCGCCGAGAGCCCCTACCGCGTCGAAGCGCTCGCGAAGGGACTGCGGATCCTCGCCCTGTTCTCGGACCGCAAGCCGGCGATGCGGCTGACGGAGATCGCGGCGTTGTCGGGACTTCCCATGCCGACCGCATTCCGTCTCGTTGCGACGCTCGCGAGCGAAGGTTTTCTGGAACGGCTGCCGGACGGCGTCGTGCGTCCGGGAGCTGCAGTGCTCACGCTCGGCTTCGCCGCGCTGCACGGACTCGATCTCGTGCAGACCTCGGCGGTCATCTTGCGCGAGTTGGCGCGCGAGACGCAGCAGACGGTCAATCTGGGCGTGCTGTCCGACGACGAGGTGCTCTACCTCGTTCGGTTGTACGGAAACGCGTTGGTGACTGCGAACGTCACGGTCGGTTCGCGACTGCCGGCGGTCGTTACGTCGATGGGCAAGGTGCTGTTGGCGGCGCTTGCCGACGACGAGTTGGGCCGCCATGTCGATGAATCGTCGTTCAAAGGAACGTGGGGACCCAACGCGGTCGCGTCGCTGAAGGCGCTGCGCAAGCAGCTCGCCTGCGTTCGCACCGACGGCTACGCCGTTCAGGACGAGGAGCTGGCGCGCGGCCTGCGCTCGATCGCGGCTCCGGTGCGACAGGCGAACGGCGATGTCGTGGCAGCGCTGAACATTGCGGTCGCCGCCGCCGAGTTCAGCGTTGCGCGACTGGTGAAGACGATGCGGGGCCCGTTGTTGCGCGCGTGCGCGCAAGTGTCGCTGCGGCTCGGCGCGCCGGGCTGACGGAGGACGGAAACACGTTCGTCCTGAGCTCACGCTGAGCGCCGTCAGTCTGGGGCCCGGCTCGGAAAGCGTTTAGCCGGCGGCCCACCGGGCAGAAGCCAGCCAGAAAGCTATGGTTCGCTCGCTCCGCGGGGCCGTGCTCCTGCTCGTCGCTGGATGCGCCGGGTGTTCGAACGCGTCCGCCGATTCAAAGGCTTCGCCGTCGCCGGCACCTGCGGTCGCGACCGTCGTCGCGCGCCAGGGCGTGATCAACCCGAGTTTGCAGGTGGCGGGCGTCATCGCGCCCTACCGCCAGGTGGGTGTCGCGGCGAACCTGGCGGAGCCGATCACCGACGTCTTGGTGCAGGAAGGACAGCGCGTTCGCGCGGGTCAGGTGCTGGCGCGGCTGCTGACCGACGATCTCGAGGCGCAGCTCGTCGCCGCCGAACGCGTCGTCGCCGAAGACGTCGCGCACTATGGGTCGACGTCCTATCAAACGAACGCCGTCAACGCGCAGGACGTCGCCGCGGTCAACTCCGCTCAGGCCGCTTTGCATCAAGCCGAGGTGAACCTCGCCGGCGCGAACACCGACCTGCGGCGCTATGAGTCGCTGCTGGCGCAAGGCTACCTTCCCGAGCAGACCGTCGCGGAGCAGCGCACGACCGTTGCCAGCGACGCCGCGGCCGTGCAGTCGGCGCGCGCGGCGCTCAACCAAGCGCAGGCGAACGCCCGAGCGAACGGCAGCGGTGTCAACGCCGGCGAGCAGCAGCAGGAGCTGATCGAAGCCCGGGCAGCGGCCGATGCCGCCGAGGCGAGCGCGGAGCAGCTGCGCCGGCAGATCGCGCGCGCGACGATCACCGCGCCGGTCGACGGCATCATCGACGCGGTCAACGCCAATCCCGGCGAGTACCCGTCGGGCCGCGAGCTCTTCACCGAGGAACAGATCGATCGCGTCTACGCGATCCTGCCGGCCTCGACGTCGCAAGCCCTCGACGTGCGCATCGGCTCGGCGGCGACCGTCAGCGCCGGCGGGCAGCGCCACGACCGCGGAACGGTCGTCGCGGTACTCGACCAGATCCAGCCCGGCACCACCAACTTCACCGTCAAGGTGCTCATTCCGAACGGCGACTATCATCTGCGCGCCGGGATGCCGGTGACCGGCACGATCACCGAGCAGCCGGTCAGCGGCGTCATGATTCCGGTGGCCGCGTTCGTCGACGACTCGCGCACCAGCGTGTACGTCGTCAGCAACGGCGTGGCGCGCACGCACACCGTCGCGGAGTTGAAGGACGACGGCAAGAACGCGATCGTAACCGGTCTGCCGGCGAACAGCGTCGTGGTCGCCAACGTCGCCGCCGCCAACGTCGGCAACGGCGACGCCGTCACGTCGAAATCGAATCCGTCGGGCGCACCGAGCGCGCCGAACTCGTCGAGTTCGCCCGAGCCGAGCGCGTCCCCGTAGATGTACCTCACCCGCGTCTTCCTGCAAAGGCCGACGCTGGTCTTCGTTCTGATCGCGCTGACCATCCTGGCGGCGTTCATGGCGCTGCGCTCGCTGGTCGTGCAGCAGACGCCGAACAGCGGCTTGCCGACCATCTCGGTGAGCGTGTCGTATTCCGGTGCGTCGACGACCGACCTGGTGACCGAGGTCGCGCAGCCGATCGAAGACCAGCTCGCCGGGACGCCGTACCTGGATCACGTCGACACGACGATCCAGACCGGTCAGGTGAGCATTGCGGCATCCTTTACGGTGCAGTCGACGGACACCGAGAACATCGCCAACGTCGAGAAGGCGATTCAGGCGGCCGAACGCACCCTGCCGTCGACGATCGCAGCCCCGACGATTCGGGTCGCCGACCCGAGCGAACCGACCGTCATCGCGCTCGCGCTGGTATCGTCGAAGTATCCTGAAGCGGTGCTGGCGGCAATCGCCAACAACTCGATCGTCCCCGCCATCGAACAGCTGCCCGGCATCTCGAACGTCAACGTCACCGGCACGACGCAGCCCGCCTTTCTGGTGACCGTCGATCCGAATCTGTTGGCCGCGAACAATCTGACGCTGACCGACGTCGTCGGATCGATCACGCCGAACAACGTTCGCGCGCCGGGCGGGATCGTGTACGGACCCGGTCACGAGACGCAGCTCGACGTGCGCGGCGACCTGCCGAACCCGCAGTCGGTCGCGAATCTGCCCATTCACGTCGCGTACGCCGGCACGAGCGGCGCGAGCGCCAGCGGCAGCGCCGGCGGAACGACCGGTTCCGGCTCGTCGGCGGGCGGCGGTTCGTCCGGAACGGGCGGCTCCGCGTCGGCCGGAACGTCGACCCCGAGCGGGACGAGCTCGGCGGGCGCGCCGGGCAGCACGCAGACCGTTCACTTGTCGCCGAGCGCGAACGCCACCGTGCCGCCGGCGCAGATCGGTTCGACGCAGCAGGCGCCGCGCGCGAGCGTGAGCCTGGCGACTGCGCCGCCACAGGCGAGCAAGCCGGTAACCAGCTACGGGACCGCCAGCGGATCGTCAGCCGGCGGTGCGTCGACCTCCGGATCGACGACGGCCGGCGGTGCCGCGACGACGGGTGGCACGAGCGCGACGGGTTCCACCGGCGGCACGTCCGGAACGACGACCGGCGCGACGGGGGCGACGGGAGGCACCACGGGCGGGACGAGCACGACAGGCTCGGCCGGCACGAGTACGAGCGGCACGACCGGCGCGAGCGGGACATCGGGGACGAGCGGCAGCAGCGCGGGCTACTCGTCGTCGAGCTCGACGACGACCACCGCGACGGCGCAGAGTGCCACCACCGGCAGCTCGACGTCGAGCGTCGTGCAATCCGAGAGCGGCTCGCCAAGCGTTCCGGTCGATCCCGCGCAGGCGCCGACGACGCTCACTTCGACGAGCGCCTCGACCGGCGCGTCGTCGACCTCGGCGGCGCAGCCCTCGACCGGCAGCAGTTCCTACGGCAGCGGCGCGGGGGTATCGACCTCGCCGTTCGTCGGCGCGCTCCAGAACTGGGCCGTGCCCAGCGCCGACAAACGCATCTCGGACGTGGCGTCGGTCCTCAACGGCACGGTCGTGCAGCGCGTGTTCTCGTCGCAGAACGGCAAGCCCGGCGTGACGCTGCTGGTGCAGAAGGCGACTCAAGCCAGCGAGGTCACGGTTGCGAACGAGGTGGTCAAAGCGCTGCCCGCGCTCAAGGCGCAGTTCCCGGACGTCGACTTTCAGATCGCGCACATTCAGGCGACGTACACCGAGCAGCAGGTCGAAGGCGTCGAGCACACGCTGATCGAGGGCATCCTGCTGACGGCGCTGGTGATGCTGTTCTTCCTGGGCTCGTGGCGCAATGCGGTCGTCGTCATGATCGCGATTCCGACCTCACTCGGCGTGACGCTGTTCGTCATGGACATGATGGGCCTCACCCTCGATACGATCTCGCTGATGGCGATGACGCTGGTGATCGGCATCCTCATCGACGACTCGACCGTGGTGCTCGAGAACATCGAGCGCCATCACAGCGAAGGCGAGGCACCGGCCGACGCCGCGCTCAACGGGCGCAGCGAGATCGGGATGGCCGCGATCGTCCTGACGACGGTCGACGTGATCGTGTTCCTGCCGATCGCGTTCGTCGGCGGGCAGGTCGGCCAGCTGCTCACGGAGTTCGCGATCGTCGTCACCGTCGCGACCGTGACCTCGCTGTTCGTCTCGTTCACGATCACGCCGGCATTGGCCGGCCTGTGGTCGATGGAATCGAAATGGCGTCCGTGGCGGCCGATTCGGTGGTTCAACGACCGGTTCGACGGGCTGCGCACGCGCTATGCCCAGCGCTGGCTGCCGGCGGCCATGAAGCGTCCGTGGCCGATCCTGATCGTCGCGATCCTGTCGTGCGTCGTCGCGTTCTTTCTGGTTCCCACCGGTTTGGTCGGCGAGGAGTACATACCGCCGCAAAACCAAGGGATCATCACCGCGCAGGTGACGTTCCCCGCCGGGTATCCGGTCGCCCAGACCGAAGCCGCGATGTCGCGTCTCGAGGCGATCGTGAAGCAGGCGATCCCACCGAAGGCCCTGCAGTACGAGACAACGGTGGCCGGCGCGTACAGCGCGGCGTTCGGCGGCTTCGTCCAAGAGGGCAACGTCGGTCAGATCACCGTCTACTTGAACAACCCGCAGCAGACCACCCAGTACACCAACGTGCTGCAGCAGAAGCTGCCCGGCGCCGCGTCGGGCGCACTGGTCGCCGTCACCGCGTCGACCGGTTTGGGCGGCAGCGCGCAACAGCCGATCGACGAGCTCGTGACGACGACGGACGGGTCTGATCCGACGGCGGCTGCCGCGAAGATCTTCCAGACGCTGCAGCAGACGCCGGGCGCGACCGGCGCGCAAGACAGCGCCACCAACGCGGCGCCACAGATGGAAGTCCAGTTCGACCGGCCGCGGCTGCAGTCGCTCGACGTCAGCGACGGTACGGCCGCCGCGGCGGTCGAAGCCGCCTTCGGCGGCGACGTCGCGACGCAGATCGAAACGCCCGACCGCGGGTTGACCGACATTGAAGTGATCTATCCGCGCTCGGCGCAGACCTCGCTCGCCGACGTGCTGGCGATTCCGATCCGCGGGGAGAGCGGGGGGATCGTGCGGCTCGGCGACGTGGCGCATCTCAAGTACGTTCCGGCGCCGCTGTTGATCACCCGCGAGAACCGCGCGACCGTCATTCACGTGTCGGCCAACGTGTCGCCGGGCTACAACTTGTCCGACGTCACCAACGCGTTCCTCAAGCGCGTTGCGGCGATGCACCTGCCCAAGAACGTGCGCCTCCATCCGGCCGCGCAAGGCCAGCAAGACCTGATGGGTCAGGCGCTGCGCACGCTCGGCGGCAGCCTCGCGATCTCGATCGTGCTCGTGTTCCTGGTGATCGTCGCGCTGTACAACAGCTACCGCACGCCGTTCGTGACGCTGTTCGCGATCCCCGTCGCCGCGATCGGCGCGCTGGGCGCGCTGTTCATCACGCGCCAGACGCTCAACCTCTACTCGCTCATCGGCATCATCCTGCTGGTCGGACTCGTCACCAAGAACGGAATCCTGCTGGTCGACTTCGCCGACATCGCGCGCGAGCGCGACGGAAAATCGCGCGAGGAAGGGATGCGCGACGCCGCGCAGATCAGGTTCCGCCCGATCATCATGACGACGATCGCGATGGTGGCCGGGATGCTGCCGCTCGCGCTCGGCCTCGAGCCCGGCGGCGCGCAGCGCGCGTCGCTGGCGATCGTGGTGATCGGCGGACTGCTCAGCTCGCTGCTGCTGACGCTGTTCATCGTGCCGATCATGTACAGCTGGATCGCGCCGAAGACACTGCGCAAAGGCGTCGTGTTCGCCGACGAGCGCAAGCCCGACGAACGCAAGGACGAACCGCCGCGCCGCGGCGGACCTGCCCCGCAGCCGGCTTGACGCGCCGCTAGACCGGCGGCTTCAGACAAGCGGTGATGGCTTCGATCACGCGCTTGGTCTCATCAGGGTCTCGGACCTGGATGCAGTCCGCGCCGGTCTCACGCGCCGGGTAGTCGTTGCCGCCCGGGAAGAGGGCATCACCGACGTAGATCATCTCTGCGATGGGAATGTCGAGGACGTCACGCAGCTTTCTGATCCCGTACGCCTTGTCTATTCCGGGCAGCGTGACGTCGATCGAGGTCGAGCCGCCCAACCGAACGGAAAAGTCGGGCAGCAACCCGTCCAGGATGGCTTTGATCTTCTGGCGCTTCGTGAAATCAGGATCCCATTGTGATTTTGCGTCTAAGGGCGCCTGCTGGCCCAAGGCGGAATAGGTGATCTGGCTCCCGCGGTCTTCGATCGTCTCGCCCCAGACCTTGTCTACCTGAAAGCCGGCGGATGCGACCGCGGAGTTCAGAGCAGCGATGATCTTGTGTTTCTGATCCTCTGAGAGATTCTCCGAGTAGAGCGTGTGCCAAGCATCGGTGTAGCGGAAGAACGTCGTTCCGCTGGTCGGCAGAAGAGACAAGTTGCCGAAACGATCGTGCTCCGGAAGATGGGCGAGTACTTGCGTTTCGAATTGGGGCAACGCGCCGCCGGAAATGATCGCCACTTTCACCACCGCCAGCAGCGCGGTGAGCAGGGCCGCCATCTCCGGATCGATGGCGGATTTGCTCGGAGCCAGCGTCCCGTCGAGGTCGAAAACGATAAGAGCCTTCATGACGTCTTATCAATGGTGTCCGTGCCGGAAAAAGACATTCACACCAAGGGTGAGAGAGAGAAGGCCGGCTATTGCGAGTATCGCGACGGCTGCGACGATGGCGTGCCAGAGTTTCACGTTCGCGAGTAGCTCGCTACCATCGAGACCTCCATCGTCATACGCGAGTCTTCGCCCCACTTTATTCGCATCCCGGCTCGTCCCTGGTATCCGGAAGACGCGTCCCGGCTACGCTGCGCCGTTCCGCGCGAGGAAGAGCGCCATCCCCCACGCGTTCCGGATCCCGGCAGCGAGGAGGATCGCTACGCCCGCCGCTACGGCCAGGCTCGAATGCCACCAACCGGCGAGAGAAGCGGCGGAGTTGACCACGATGAGCAGATACGCGATCGCAGGAACCGGAACGTAGGCCGCATGCGCTCCGTAGTCGGACGCATCCATGAGCGAGCTGCGGTTCGAGAATATTCCGACGCCGGTGACCGCGACGTACGCTAAGCCCGCCAGTCCGCAGGCGAGAAGGCAGGCGAGGGTGGCTCCATCCGAACCCTTCGGGACGAGCGCAACCATCGCGATGAACAGTACCGCTCCGAAGTGGACGAGCGTAGGCGTGACCATGAGGGGTACGGCATTCTCGCTCGCTTTGCGCCGGATGTCACCGCCGAGCGTGGCGCCGAGCGTGACGACCACGAACATCAAGCCGATCAGCGTTCCGGCAGCCTGACCGACCATGCTGTAGAACGTGTCCCAACCAACGAACATTCTGCTTCTAGGCCCGGAGGCGCATGCGAACGTCGAGCTCGCTGCGCTGGATCTCCTCGATCGTGTCGGCGCGCACGCGCTCCAGAAACGAGCGCAGCGTGCGTTCCGCGGCGTGACCGAGCACTGTGCCGTCGCCCAGGGATCCGATGGCGCCCAGCGGCGCCGTATACGTCCCCGTCAAGCGCAACGTCGACTCGAGCGGCCCGCCGGCCAAGCTGCGCACCTCCCCGTCGAACGTCGGAAACATCAGCGCGTGTTGCGTGGCACGTAGCGTCAACGGAACTTCGAACGCGTTGCGCACTTCGGCGGCGTGCGTTTCGATCGTTACGGGGACGGCGACTTCGGCGCCGCCAAGGGGTAGACCGAGCGCCAGCGTGACGTTGTCTTGTTGCGCATAGCCGCGCAGCACGGTTTCGAGCCGTGGTGCGACCGACGCCTGGGGGCTGGAGATGCGAGTCTCGATGTCGATGTTCGGCATGGGCTCAACCGGCTCGCTTGGCGCTTTCGACGCGTTCGTACGCCGCGGTCAGCTCGTCGCCGACGCCCGACAGCAACGCGGCGAGCGTGGCGTGCGCCATCCGCCGGCCGAGCAGGTCGTCGAACGCGCGACCGGCCGGACCGCCCGGAGGTTCGTATTCACCTTCGATGAGCAAAGAGGTTTCGCGATAGTCTTCCCCGGCCGACACGATGAGCGTTCCCGAAAACGCGGGCGTCGGGATACCGCGGGCCGTCAGGCCCGCATCCCACGCAACGCTATAGCGGGAAAGATAATCGGCGTCCGTGCCGACCCGCTCGGTTCGGGCCTTCACCGTGCGCGCGATGTCGCGGCCTCCGGCGACCGGCAGCACGAGGCTGAGCGTACACTCCCCGCGAGCCGCTCCCTTCGCGATCCCGAGCCGGCGCACGAGAGCATCAGCCGTCTGCACGTACGGAGCGTCGATGTAGAGTCGTTCTTGCACGGATGTCATGAAGGGATGCTAGCAGTGCGATGTCCGGAAGTGATGAACGGCGCAGCGTGCGGCCACGACATTCGCGCCGACGCGCCGAGCGGCGTTAGGCCGCGTTGCGGACGGTGATCACCGGAACGGAAGCGCGCTCGACGAGCCCAAGCGCAACGCTTCCGAGTACGAGCTGGACAAGCGGTCCGCGACCGTGCGTGCCCGTGACGATCATACAGCAGTCGTACGTCTCGGCCGCGCGCAAGATGGCGTCACTCGCCGCGCCGTTCACGACGAGGGTGCGAGCGACGACGCCGCGCGCGGTCGAGCGCGCGACCGCTTCGTCGAGCGAGGGCATCGCCGGAAGCGCGTGATCGTTGCTTCGGGCGTGGACGATCAGCAACGACAGCCCACGGACGGCAGCTTCGCGCAGCGCAAGGTCAAATGCGGCGTGTGCTGCAGGCGAATCGTCGAACGCGACGGCGATGGGTCCCGTCCGCATCACGTCGTTCTCGTGAACGCAGACGACCGGGATGGCCACTCGGCGCAAGACGCCCTCCGCGACGCTGCCGACCGCGGCGCGCGATAGGCCGGAGCGCCCGTGGGTTCCGATCACCAACGCGTCGGATCCGTTACCGGCCGCGAATTCCTGGATCTCCATGATGCTTTGACCGTGGAGCACCGAGTAGTCGGCATCGACGTGGCAGCGCCCGGCCTCGACGGCCGCCGAGCGGCAGAAACCATCCGCGTCGGCGTCGAGGGCGTCGAGCAACGGGCCCGGGTCGATCGCCGCGCCATAAGCGGCCGGAGCGCAGACGAGCATCGGGTCGACGACGCTGCAGAAGGAGACGCGGCCGCCGTCACGGGCCAGCTCGAGCGCGAACGCGACGCCGCGGTCGGACGTGGTCGAACCGTCGACCGGAACGGTGATGTGGTTGAAGAGCGGAGTCATCGGCTCCATCGTCGCGGTTCGGTGAGAAGGACCGGCGAAAGTATGGGTCACGCGGGTTCTCAACGGGGCGCGCTCGGGAGTCCTGGAAAACGACGCAGCAACCAGTCGAAGAAGGTCCCTTGCCACAACGTGCCGGCGCCTTCTTGACAGTGCTCGGCGCCGCCCGACGCGCGGTCATAGATCGCTTTCTCGACGGAACGCGCGCCGGTGAGGGCTTCGACGTACGCCGCCGCTTGCGCGAACGGTACGAATTCATCTTCCGTTCCGCCGAGAACGAGCACGTCGCAGGAAATGCGACCGACGACGTCTACCAGGCTGTAGCCCGACGAGCGTTCGATAACTTCTTCCAAGGTTTGCACTCCGAACGTCCAGCGCACACTATCGATGAGCCCCGCGACGCCCGAGGCACCCGATGTCGCCGGATCGCGCGCCAACGCAGCGAAGTGCCGCACGATTTCGGCGACGTCGTAGCAAACATCATACGACACGACGCCGTCGATCCTCGGCTCGAAGGCAGCCGCGCGCGGTGCGAAATACCCGCCCATGCTCATTCCGACCAGCACGATCGAAGGCGGCTTTGCGTGAGTGCCGAGGTAAGCATCGAACACCGCCGCGTTCGGCTTCTCCCATTCCGCGGTAAAAAACAGTCCGTGCTCGCGCAGGGCGGCACCCTGACCGGGACCCTCGTACGTGAGCACTCCATAGCCGCGTCGATACGCCGCCGGAACCAGCACGAAGTAGAGCTCTTCGAGCGTCGAATCTTCGCCACCCACGAACGCGATGAGCGGCTTGGTCTGCCACCCAGGCGGTCCCGGGTAGAAAATCGTGCGCAGCGCACCTTTCTCGTAGGGCACGCTCATGCGCTCGTGAACGACGCCAAGCGCGTTCAGGCCTCGATCGAAGGCATCGACCTGCGAGGTCCAGGCCGATGGGCGCCGGATATCTTCCGCCTTGAGGAGGAACTCAGCGGTGCGCCAATAGGTGTGTGCGCGCAGGTACGCGAGTCCCTTGCTGACCGGATCGCGCGTACCCTCCGCGCGATCGAAGTTGCGCTTCGCGGTGGCAGCCCAGGCATCGTACCAACCGCCGGCGTCGCCACCGTGGATCACCCCGATCGTTTCGAGGACCTCAGTGACATCCGCGCCTCCGGATGCCACGTCGTTGAGTACGCGCAGCGCCTGGAAGTGGTATGCCGGATCGGCGAAGAGGCGGCGATTTCCAAGGGCGCCGGTCATCGTTGGCTTCGGACTTGCTGTTGGCTCTAGAATCACGGTCATTGAGATGTCGTCCCTCGGTATGCGTTGAAAACGCGTCGTGCAGACATTCAGCGCGGATCGCCGCGAACGGTTCAAAGAGTCCAACGCGCAATGTTCCGAACTGATGATCCTCGTTGGCTTAGTCGAGGTGATGAAGGCTCTGCTCACGGATTCTTCACATTTCAATTTCAGCTGTGTGCGTCCGCGGCTGAGGTCGTTCTCAAGTTCTTCGCCGGATCGTAACGCGGCCGGCCTAAGCTCGATCGATGTACGGGCCGTTCGCGCGCATTGTCGTGGGTTACGACGAGTCTCCCGCCTCGGTGGCGGCGCTCGAGAACGCGCTCGCGTACGCGGCGGATTTTGGCGGGGACCTCGTCGTCGTCCACGTTTCGAACGCTCCGGCGGGACCGCAGAACCACGGTCTGTACGAGCGGCTGCGGCCACGTGTCGCCGGATGCAGCGTACCGGTGACGTTCGAGTTCTGCTGGAACGAGCCGGCGGCCGGCATCCTCGATGCGGCTTTTCGTTGGGACGCCTCCGCGATCGCCGTCGGTACCCATGGCCGCAAAGCCTTGCCGCATGCTTTTCTCGGCAGTGTCGCCGAATCGGTCGTGCGCGAAGCTCACGTGCCGGTCGTCGTCACCCGAGACGTCATGCCGGGCCGCATGCTCAGGCGCGTCGTCGTCGGAATCGATCCCGACGAGCCGGTTGCCGCAGCGGGTGCGTTTGCCGTCGGTCTTGCCATCACGCGGCCGGTACGGCTCGTGTTCGGCAGCGTGATCGACACGGCGTCTCTCACCAGCCCGTTGGCGGACATGCCGTTCGACCCGACCCCGCTGGCGCATCAGATGCGCGCGGCGGCGCGTGACGCGCTCGAGGCGGCGGTTCTCGATGCCGAGAGGAAAGAAGTGTTTGTGGCAACCGAGATCGCCGTCGCTCGGGAACCCGCTGCCGGACTGATCGATGTCGCGCGCCGTCAGCTGGCCGACGCGATCGTCGTCGGATCGCATCGCCGTGGAGGCCTTGCCCGTCTCTTGCTCGGCAGCACCGCCGAAACGTTGATGCGCGTCAGCGGCGTGCCCGTGATCGTCGTCCCGTACGACGCGGTCGAGCCGAACCCGGCAGCACCGGAGATCGACCGAAAGGCACAATTCCAGGAAACCTGACGTCGTTTCGCAGAACCTTGTCGACCGGCAGTTCGCGCGGAATCGGGTCAGGCATGCAGCAACTTGAACAGCTTCGTCTCTTCGTCGAAGCAGCACCGATCGCGTCGGTCGTCGCGGACGCCGTCGGAGTCGTCGCCGCGGCGAACGAGCACGCGGCAGTCCTCTTCGGCTGCAGCCGGGAAGAACTGTTCGGGCGCGCATTGGAGACCCTGCTCCCGGGCGTCTTCCGCGTTGGGCCGTACGCACGAGAATTCATGGCCGTGCGCAAGAACGAGCCCGCTCTCCCGGTCGAAGTCGGGCTCAACCGCATCTCGACGCCTGACGGCGAGTTCTCGCTAATCGCAATCGTCGGCGTGAGCGAGCGCCGGAGCCCCGAAGAACAGCCTCGGCTCATCGTCGAGGAAGCGTCCAACGCGGACTCGTCGTCGGTGGTCGACATTACGGAGCGCAAAGTCGCCGAAGAGATGCGCCGGCAGCGCGATCTCGCACTGGATGCCTCGCAGCTCAAGTCACAGTTCGTCGCAACGATGAGCCACGAGCTACGAACTCCGCTCAACGCGATCATCGCCGCAGCCGAGCTGCTCACGAGCACCGAGCTCGACCCGCGCCAACGTGCTTACGTCGAGACGATCGACGACTCGGCCGAGGCGTTGCTCGCGGTCATCAGCAGCATCCTGGACTTCTCGAAGATCGAAGCCGGCAAGCTCGAGCTCGAGACGCGCACGTTCAAGCTCGAAGCGCTCGTCGAAGGCACAGCCGGCTTGCTCGCGCCGCAAGCGCGGGAAAGGGGATTGCGCCTTCACGTCTACATCGATCCCTCGATTCCAGGCTCGGTTCGCGGCGACGCCGACCGTCTGCGGCAGATCCTGCTCAACCTCCTCTCAAATGCGCTCAAGTTCACCGCCGAAGGGAAGATCTTCGTGCGTGCCCTTCCGGTGGAGACGTCGAGCCGCCACGCGATCGTGCGCTTTGAGGTGGAGGACACGGGGATCGGCATCGAACCCGACACTGTCGCGAGGCTGTTCGAACCGTTCGTGCAGGCCGACGGCTCGTCATCGCGCCGTTTCGGCGGCACCGGATTGGGGCTTTCGATCAGCAAACGGCTCGTCGAGCTCATGAACGGAGAGATCGGCGTGACGACCGAGGCCGGGCGCGGGTCCGTGTTCTGGTTCACCGTCCGGTTCAGCCTGCCCAGCGCCATAGTTCCCAGCCGACGGTTCTTCGGGGTGCGCGCGTTGCTCATCTCGAGCGACCAGGTCTTTCAAGATATTGCGGGACGATATGTCGAGGCATGGGGAATCGCGGCGCATCCGGTCACCGGCGCCGCCGCGGCGCTCGAGCTCCTCCAAATGAGACGCGCAGCCGGTCGTCACGAGGACTGGCTCGCGATCGTTGACGCCGAGAGCGTGGACGCCGACGCGACGGTGCAGTCCCTTATGGCGCGCGGCATCCCGTCGCGCAGCATTCTGCGTGCCGGCAGCGGCGAGCGCCTCTCGAGGCCGCTGCGCCACTCACAGCTCTTCGACCGCATCGTCGAAGCCCTCGAAGAGCCGAACACCGTCACTAGGACGCGAGCCGATCCGGCCGGCGCAAACGGCTCGGAGCTGAGTTCGAAGGTCCTCGTCGCGGAAGACAACGCCGGGCTGCGAGAGATCCTCGCGGCGCAGTTCGCGCACCTTCGCATCCCGGTGACGATCGTCAGCAATGGCGCCGAAGCAGTCGCTGCACTGGCACGCGAGGCGTTCGCGCTCGTGTTCATGGACTGCCACATGCCGGAGCTGGATGGATTTGCCGCAACCCGCGTCATTCGCGACGCAGAGAAGACGAGCGGCGCGCACGTGCCGATCGTGGCGATGACGGCCAACGCGTTCAAAGAAGATCGTGAGGCGTGCTTGGCGATCGGAATGGACGATTACCTCGCCAAACCCGTGCGGCTGGTCCACCTGCGCGAGACCGTCAGCCGGTGGATCGCGGCGCCCGAGCACGACGTTGTCCCGTAAGGTGCTGCTCGTCGACGACGAGCCCGGGTTGATGGACGTCCTCGAGCAGTATCTGCGCGACGACGCCTTCACGGTAGTGCGCGCCGGCGACGGTCCGTCGGCCGTCGAGACGTTCCAGCGTGAGCTGCCCGACGTCGTCGTGCTCGATCTCAACCTGCCCGGCTTTCCGGGGACCGAAGTTCTGCGCCGAATCCGCGCGCTTCGCGACGTACCCATCATCATGCTGACCGCGCGCGTTGGGGAAGTCGATCGCGTCGTCGGTCTCGAGCTCGGCGCGGACGACTACGTCGGCAAACCGTTCAGCCCGCGCGAGGTCGTCGCGCGCGTCAAGAGCGTGCTCCGCCGCACGGAGCGTGGCGAAGTCAGTACGCCGTCGCGCGAGAAACGGGTCGGCGCCATCGCGATCGACGTGCTGGCACACGAGGTGCGCGTCGACGGCAAGCCGGTGACGCTGACTCCGACCCAATTCAGGATTCTGGACGTCCTGGCTTCCCACGTCGGGCAGACGCTCACCCGGGATCAACTGCTCGAGCGCGTCAGCTCCGACGGCGACGTCTTCGACCGGACCCTGGACCGTCACATCGCGAACCTTCGCGCACGAATCGAGCCCGATCCGTCGAACCCGCGCTACATCGTGACGGTGTTCGGCGTCGGTTACAAGATGGTGAACCCGACGTGAAGCGGATCGTCCACGACATCCGCAACCAGCTGGCGGTGGCGGTCGCGAACGTTGAGGCGATGCGCGACGGCGTGCTCGAGCCGTCGCCGGAGCGGCTCGAAGCAGTGCTCGCGGCGCTCGCCGAGGCGGACGTCCTACTGCGCGACTTGAGTCCCGCCGCAGTGTCCGACGTCGGCGCGACGACGAAGGGCGCCGCGTCTCGCGCGAATCAGGCCTGAGTGTCGGAGAACAACGGTCCGAAGTCCGGAAGCGCCGCGAAGGGCGTCGCCCGCGAACAGGTCGAGAACGTTCCGAGCGAGGGACTTCTCAAGGTGGAGGAAGCCGTCAAGCGATTCCACGACAACCGGTCGGGCGATTCGCATGCCACGGGAGCCCAGCACGCCTTGCAGCGTCAGACCGCCCGACCGCAGTTCCCTCGCCCGCTCGCCACGCGCCAAGAATGACACGTGGTGACCACGTTCGTGAAGGACTGCTCCGTAGATGGGACCTTGTACACCGGTTCCATAGATGAGCACTCTCACGTCCTTTGCGACCGTTCAAAGAGCACTTTCGTCGCCACATCCAGCGATAGGTTCGTTCCTATCGGTGTTATGAACGATCTCGGCCCGCGCTCGATCGTTCGACGCACCCGTACAGGTGCCGGGCCACCACGCTCCCTATGATGCAGGCTTCGCTTGTGGAACCCAACTCTTACACCAGCCGGCCGCCGCAACGGTGCCCCCCGGAATGATCAGGCAGGCGCCGTTGCCGGCACTGGTCGCCTTGAAGAGGCCACAGTTGCCGCACGTCTTGCCGGCGGTCGTCGACTTGTCGACGTAGGCCAGCGATTTCTTTTTCGCGGTGGCTTGGGCGGTGTCGCCCGCAGAAGCCGCAGCCGCGGTCGCGGCGACGGCCACCGGGATCGCGACCAGGAGCGAGATGATTTCACCGCGTGACAGACGTTCCGACATATTCTAGGCTCCACGTTCCGATGTAGCACTTGGTGATGAGTTAGAGAAAAGTCTGGCTGATGTACGCCGCCACGTCCTTCACTTGCGCTGCCGATAGCGTGGACGGATACAGCTTCGGCATGACGTCTCCCGGAGGGCTCTCGATGAACGTGATCGTCTGAGCCAACGATTGGCGCTTGGCGATCTGTCGGAGGCTCGGCCCGACGCCGCCCTCGCCGGTCGCACCGTGACACGCAGCGCAGTTTTCGGCATAGATCTGCTTCCCCGCAGCGAGATCCGGAGCACCGGCGGTCGCTGCCGCGACCGTCTGCGTCCCGCGGTGCTGAATCCATGGGCCTGCATACAAGACTTGATAGCTTATTACCGGCCGTGCGCCCACGCTCGACACGTTCTCGATCGTCAACACGAGATTCGGCCTGATGCTGAATGCGACGTCCCCGATATAGTTGTTTTGCATGGTCCCCAGTCCATCGTTGGTACGTTCGTAGCGCGCATCGAGATGCAGCCAGGGACGGGGGCCGAAGATGCCTTCAACGGACCAGCCGTTACTCCCCGATGCCGGCGAGGCGCCGTCGTTTGGATTGTTGTCATGCCCGACGAGTGCCATGGCGATCAGGTCGTATTTCGGAGACGTCGAATATGACACGAGTGCCATCGTGCGCGTAAAGGCGTCGGTCGCTCCCGAGGGCAGCGGGAAGCCGCCGCGCATGAATGCGACGCCGCCGGTAAAGTGCGAATCGATCGCCATCTGTTGGAGCGATGCGACGAAGCTTTGTCCCTCCGCTCCCGCCGTGGTGCTGTTGATGTTGCTGTTGTAGGCGCGCTCGAGCGGGCCGGTATTCGTCAAATACGCGACGTTGCCGACGAGTCCGTTGCGGCCGAGCTGCGTGTACGATGCGCCCCATCGATTGTCGCCGATGCCGACCGTGTTCAAGCCGACCGGCATCGCAGCCAGCGAGTAGCCGGCCAACGACAGCGATTGGCTCAGCCAGGGGGCGAACATCGGCGTAGGGAATTTCCCGAGTTGCAGGCTTCCGTCGCCGCCCGAAAAGCCGTTGTATGCACCCCAGAACTGGTCAACGGCCGGAGATGGATACCCGTCCTCGACGATCGGGACCGACGAGTAGTACGTTACTTGCTGGCCGAGGTTCCCGCCGGAGAGCAATTGAGCGAGGCCGACGAACGTCTTCGGCAACGTCGGATCCGGAGTATTCGAGCCGTTTCCGGTGACTTCCAGCGAAACGGGGTCGCGGAGATTCGATTGCATCTGCGCATGCGCGTCGAGGACCTTCGAGAAGTTCGTCGCCAAAATATACCGGCCGTACTGGTTGAGGTTCGGCGGGGCAGTGTGGCACTGTTCGCAACTGACTTGCTGCCCGTTGGCGAAGAGTGGGATCGCCTCGACTTTCGAGGCGGCTACGCCCGTCCACGCCAGCACGATAAGCGATAGACAAAGCGCCAAACGATTCCGTATAGAGATCACCGCCGGACCGGCGGTCTGCGATCGTACGCTTGCCGCCACGACCGAGGAAGTGTCGCGGTGTCGCACGGGGTTCCGATCTCCGAAACCGGGAAGGCGGACGAAGCGCCGCGACGCCGGGATTGGACGACCACTATAGCACATTCGGTACGGTAGCGTACAAGTAATGGGGACCCCTGGCGGACCGGCTGAGCTGTATTGGCCGACCTAGTTACTCGAAAAAGACGGTCAAGACCGCGATATCGTCGGGGTGCTCCTGCGGTTCGTCTTGCAGGACGTGCGACAATGAACCTCGCCGGTTCTGAGCGCGCACACCGACAGCGGCCGGCGTCGCTTTGATGAGCCTTTCCTCGCCATCGCTGTCGTCATAGGTCACCTTGTGTTGGCCTCGGCGCGCTCGCGTGAAGGTGTCTTGTGCAATACCGCCGTTGTGGGGTACGCCCGATCAAGGGGCATACACCGCGTCTCGTGCGAACCAAGGCTGACGTATGCCCGCTCAGCGCTCGCTGTCGAGTACCGCCATCTGGTGCTCGTCGTAGCGCGTGCCGGCGACGGCTTCGGCCGGCACCGCGCCTTCGATCTGCGCGAGGTCGTCGTCGCTTAGCCGGGTGTCGAGCGCTCCGAGGAGGTCGTCGAGCTGCGCGCGCGTGCGCGCGCCCGCCAGCGGGATGATGTCGCTACCGCGCGAGAGTACCCACGCCATCGCCAGCTGAGTGGGCGTCGCGTTCTTCTCGCGCGCGATCTTGGCCAGCCGGTCGACGATGGCGAGATTATGGGCTTCGTTATCGCCGCTCCAGCGCGGCATGCGATGGCGGATGTCGCCTGGCCCGAACGCGGTGCGTCGCTTGCCTGCCAGCAGTCCGCGCGAGAGCACGCCGTAGACCGTCGCCGAGATCCCCAGCTCGCGCATTGCGGGCAGAATCGCCTTCTCGATGCCGCGGCTCATCAGCGAGTACTCGAGCTGTAGCGACCTCACTGGGTGGACGGCGTTCGCGCGGCGGATCGTTTCGACACCCATCTCCGACAGGCCGACGTATCGAACGTAGCCCGCGTCGATCATCTCGGCGATCGCGCCGACGGTCTCCTCAATCGGGACGTTCGGGTCGAGTCGCGCCGGCTGGTAGAGGTCGATGCGGTCGGTGTTCAGGCGCCGCAGGGTGTAGGCCAGCGCCGTCTTCACCGCAGCCGGCCGCGCGTCGTAACCGAGCCACGCACCGGCCGGATCGCGCTGCGCGCCGAACTTGACCTGGATGAACGCCCGGTCGCGCTTCCCGCCCGTCAGCGCGCGGCCGATGAGCATCTCGTTGTGCCCCATGCCGTAGAAGTCGCCGGTGTCGAGCAGCGTGATGCCGCGGTCGAGCGCAGCGTGGACCGTGGCGATGCTCTCGCCGTCGTCCGACGGTCCGTACATGCCCGACATCGCCATGCAGCCCAGGCCGATGGGAAAGCCGGCCGGCCCGGAAACCCCCGCCGGGCGAGAGGACATGGAATCGCTGGTCATGCGACTGCCTTCGACGTCGCGCGTGACGTACCCGAGCTAGGCGTGCGGTTTCTGTCTCAAGTTGTACAGACTACCCGGTCGAACTCAGGTACCCTTAGTCCCCGAGCAAGTGAGGACGAGCCATTCGTCCGCCGTGTTTGCCGTGGAGATCAAGGCTGGCAGCGCTTCAAAGGCGCGACGAAAATGATCGAATCGATGGAGATCTCCCAACCGGAGTCTGCTTCTACGTATGCGGTTGCGAATGGTGTCCGCCTGAGCACGCGCATCATACCGGCGGCACAGGCGACCCGAGGCGGCGACTGGTGTGAAGCGTTCGTCGTCTCCGAGGACGTCATCGCGCTCTCGATCGGAGACGTTTGCGGCCACGGCAGTCAGAAATTCGCGCCGATGGCCGCGCTTCGCCAAGTGATCCGTGAGGCCGCAGCTTACGGGTTCGATCCGGCGCAGACGCTCGCCGAGGCCAATCGCTTCCTGCGCGTCTATGACCCGGACGGTTCCGCGACGGCGATCTTCGGGCTGTTGAGCACCCGTCGTCACACCCTCGTCTTCGCAAACGCCGGGCACCCTCCACCGCTCATGACGTCGCCCGGCAGCGCCTTCTTTCTCGAGTTTCCCGACGCTGATTTTCCGCTTGGCATCGAGGACGTCCTCGAACCGGCGTTGCGCGTCGTAACCGTACCCGCGGAGGCGCTGCTCGTGTTCTATACCGACGGCGTGAGCGAGCATGAGATGAAGCCGTTGCAAGGCGCGGCCGAACTGCACGCTGCGTCGGCCATCGCGTACGGACTATCGACGTTGCCGGCGGCAGCGGTGATCGAACGTCAAATGCTCCTCACGGGATCGAATCGCGATGACGCAGCGATCCTCACCGCATGGATGCCCGCCGTCCCAAGCGGCCGTAACTCTCATACGAAAGCGTTCAACGGCCGGTAATCACGTGAAGCTTCGGACACGCGCGAGGCCGCCCAATAGCGAAGAACGTGCAGCAGCTAGGCGTAGAGCCTGTGCGGCGTGCCAGGGTCGACGAGAGTCCACATGTCGAAGTACTCCCGGGCCTTGATGATCTTGCCGTGGTGAATCTCGCAGCTCAGGATGATCGGAACGCTGATCTTTGTACCAGGAGCCGGCCGATGGGTCGATGACGGCCACTTGTCGGTAACCGCCGCGGTGTGCACGTATTCCCAGCAGAGTCTCGTCCCCTCGGCGTTGGTGAAGATGTTGAAGGGCTTGATACCCATGCCGTCGGTATGATCGCGCGCCGCGACGGATCGCGTCGCGAGTTGTTTGATCTGCTCGAGTCCGCGGAACGTCTCACCGGTAGCCATGATCACCCACTCTGCGTCCGGAGCGATGAGTTTGTAGAAACCTTCGACGTCATCAGTCGTGAAGGCAGCCGTAAATGCCCGGACGAGGTCGGTGTCGGGTTGACCAGGAGTCGCAGACTCAGGTGGCTTTGGATTCGTGATCATTCCATGTCTCTTTCATCATGACGTCTCATACGAAACTCTTCGCAGGTTCGGACTTTGGAGCGAACAAGGCCGGATCGACTTCGATCTGGTGAGCCCAATTGGCTACATCCCAGTACGTCCGCTGCTCTGCGATCAAGCCACGAGCGTCAATACGAAAGAATGAGGCAACGGGAAGCGTATACGACCGATTCGTCGGCGCGAGCACACCGGTCGGCAACTCCATCGGTCCCGTGAAGGTAGCGGTCTCAACGACTTCGCACGCGACTCGATCGTCTTCCGCCACGATGCTGACGACCTCTTCGCTGAGGTCTGGAAGGGCTTTGTCGAAAATTGCAAATCCCTTCGCGATCATGTCTTTGCCGGCAGCGCGGCCTTGGCTGAGGGAACTTCTCGAAACGAACTCGGGCGCGAGCAGTGACAGCAGACCTTCCAGATCGTGCCCCGTCCATGCGCGCCAATATGCCCGCACGGCTTCCTGAGGAGTCATTTGAGTTGTCTCATCAAGCTCCCGAGATCGAGGTACTCATGGAGCAGGTAGATCTTTCCTTGCGCATTGAGGTGATACACGAAGCAAACGGGTACTTCGTATTGGCGCCCGACGAGGGTGCTGGGATCTTGAGGAAACTGCCAGCCGGATGTGGCAGCGAAGCCGGAGAGCTTTTTTGTGATGGTGCCTCGGTTGACGTACTCGAAAACGCCCCACTCCGCCGTGGCGACGTCGAACAGGATCTCAGGGACCTTGTCGGAAGCAAGCTTGCCGCCCGTGCACAGCTCAACGACGGCACTCTTACCCTTGAATCTCTTCATGTTCGGCATGAGCACCCATTCGCAATCGTCGGAGATCGTATCGGCCATCGCTTCGAAATCATTGTTCCGGCCGGATTCGAACAGGGTACGAAAGACAGAGAAGGCAGAGATTGTGGTTGGGCTCATGACCTCGAGCGTATCGCGCCGATGTGAGTATCCTGTGAACGGCGGGTCGTTCGAACCGCGGCTATTTCGTAGTTCAGGGCCTACCGGTCAGCCGACGCTCCGCAGCGCGCGCGCCGGCCGGCCGGCGGCCGGCGAATCCGAAGCGGCGCGTAGCAGCTCGCCGAATTGCTCGGCCGCCATCGGGCGGCCGAAGAGGTGTCCCTGCGCGGCGTCGCACTTGAGGCTCGCCAGCATCGCGCGTTGCGCGGAAGTCTCGACTCCCTCGGCGACGACCTTGGCGCCCAAGCCGTGCGCGGCGGTGATCACGGCGGACGCGATCGCTTGGTCGACCAGGCTCGTCGCGATGTCCGCTACGAAGCACATGTCGAGCTTGAGCGTGTCGACCGTGTTCGAGCGGAGCGTCGCCAGCGAGTTGTAACCCGTCCCGAAATCATCGATGGAGAAGCGCACGCCGCGGGAACGCAGCGTCTCGACGACGGCAGCGGTCCGCTCGAGGTTGGTGCTCATCACCGTCTCGGTGAGCTCGAGCTCGAGCAGGTTCGGTGCCAGACCGGAGTCGTGCAACGCCTGCTCGACGGTTCCGACGAAATGCGGGTCGGCGACCTGTTTGGCCGAGACGTTGACGCTCACCATGAGCGGCGAGGCGTGGCGGCTCCAGGCCGCATTCTGCATACACGCCGTGCGCAGTACCCAATCGCCGATCGGCACGATGAGCCCGCACGCCTCGGCGTAGGGGATGAACAAGTTGGGCGCGATGTTGGAGCCGTCCGCTTGCGGCCAGCGAATCAGCGCCTCGCCGCCCAGCAGCGTGCCGTCGATGGCATAGATCGGCTGGTAGACCAGCTTGAACACTGCGTCTTCGATCGCCTTGCGCAGGCGGGCTTCGAGCCGCGTTCTCTGCTCGGCCTCGTGCTGCATGGCCGCGGTGAAGAAACAGCTCGTCGAACCGCCGGCGCGCTTGGCCTGGTACATCGCCGTGTCGGCGTTGCGGATCAGCGTCTCGCTATCGCTTCCGTCGGCCGGGAACAGCGCGACGCCGATGCTGCAGGTGACCCTGACGTCCCCGCCCGGCAGCCGCACCGGATCCGCGGCGACGCGCTCGAGCTTGCGGATCACTTCCGAGACGTGATCGGACTTACCGATGTCGGACAGCACGACGACGAACTCGTCGCCGCCGATCCGCGCGACACAGTCCCGCTGACGGGTCGCCGACCGCAGCCGGTCCGCGATTTCCTTGAGCAGCTCGTCGCCGGCAGGGTGTCCCATCGTGTCGTTGACCGTCTTGAACTCGTCGATGTCGATGAACAGGACGGCCGCCACCGTCTCGGTATCGCGGCTGCGCTCGATCGCGGCGGCCAGGCGTTCGTTGAACAGTACGCGATTCGGCAGCCCCGTCAGCCGGTCGTGCAGCAGATCGTGCGCGAGCTGCGTCTCGCTCCGCAGGGCTCGCGCGAGCGCCTCATTGCGCTCGGTCATGTCCTGCACGGTCGCGAAGCGGACGCGGCGACCGGACTGTTCGAACGTGATCGACGTGATGTGGACGTCCATCAGCGAGCCGTCGGCCCGGCGGTGCACCGTGTCGACCACGGTCGTCCCCTCCCGCCGAAACGTGTTCAGCGACGACTGCAAGCCTTCGGCGTGGCCGGGCGCCCGCAGATCGAAGGGCGTCATCTCGAGAAATTGCTCGCGGGTATAGCCGTACGTATCGAGCGCTTTCCGGTTCACGTCGATGTAGCGAAACGTATCGCCGTCGAGCAGCAGCATCGGATTGGGGTTGTTCTCGAAGACGGCTCGCATCTGTTGGTAGATCAGGTCCGCCGAGCGAATCCGCCGCCCGGCGCGCAGCGCCAGGGCCAGAATCTCCGCCAGGTCGGCCAGAAAGCGCCGGTCCGCGACGCTGAAGCTATGGTGCTGCATGGCGACGGCCAGCACGCCGAAGGTCTTGCTTCCGCCGCGCACCGCGACGCCGAGATCGTAGCGCCCCGGACCGGCCACCGTCGGGCCCGACTCGTCGCCGGCCGAGATTCGCGCGAGAAAGCGATCGCTCGCCGGCAACGCTTCGAGGCCGCCTTCGCGGCGAACGCGTTGCTGCAGCGCAAGGGAACCGTCGGTTCTCGATGCCGAGTAGAACGCCGCGACGTCACACGAAGTGATCTGCAGGGCGTGCCGCAGCGCTTCGAGGACGAGGTGCTCCCACGGTGCTTCGCGCAGCGCCGCTTGGCTGACCTTATTCAGCGCTGCTACCGCTTCTACGCTCATGGTCGCACCTTACGCGCCGGGGGTAACCCCGCAGGGTCGCGCCTGGAAACGTGACGGAGGAAGGGCTCGTTTGCCTACCGTGCTCACGATCGGAGTGTACGGCTCCGACGGTGCGGCGTTCTTCGCGGCCCTCGAAGCCGCCGGCGCGGACATTCTGCTCGATCTTCGGACGCGCCGCGCGGTGCGCGGCACGCGGTACGCCTACGCGAACGCGAAGCGCTTGACCGCCGAGCTGGACCGGCGTGGGATCGCCTATCGTCATGTCCTTGCGCTCGCGCCCGGCCGCGATCTGCTCGCGCTGCAGCACGCGGCCGACGCGCGCGAGCGCGTCGCGTACTCGGCGCGCCGCGTGCTGGATCCCGAATACGTGCGGCGCTACGTCCGCGACGTGCTCGACCGCTTCGACTTCGGTGTACTCGCCGGCGAGCTGCACGACTATCGCGCGCCCGCGTTGATGTGCGTCGAGCGTTTCGCCGTCGCGTGCCACCGCGGTCTGGTCGCGCCGCGCCTCGCGCGCGCGCTGCACGCTCGTGACACCGTCGACCTCATCCCCGAACCGGTTGGCCACACCCCGTAGCGGGAATTGTGGGGCCGTGCTTCGCAAACGTGGAGCCGGTGAACCGTATCGTCGCGATTCTCACGATCGTTTTCGTCCTCGCGGGCAGAGGCGCGGCCGCGCAGCCCGTCGAGACGCCGCCGCCTGCGCCGTCGGCGGCGCCGGTCGAGCTGCCGCCGGCCGGCGTGATCCCGGCCAGCATCTCGATAAACGTCACCGGTTCGCCGGCGACCGACGCCGACGTGCTCGAGACGCAGATCCGCGCGGCGCTGACGCGGCAGATCCGGCCGACGCTACGGCCCGGTGCCGCCATCGCCTACGGCCCGATCGTTCCGTGGCCGCTGCTGCCGCTCGCCTCGGGCTCGACGACCGCAGTCAGCGTGACGGTCACCATCGACGCCGACTCGAGCGCCGTGGTCACCGGCATCACGACCGTGAACGTCTACAACGTCGCGCTGGCGCCGGCGCGGCCGCGCGTGCTGTTCTTGAGCGACGACCCGGAGTATCTGCAGAGCGAGGGCGTCGTCTTTCGCGGCGACGTCGCCGCCGATCGCTCGGCGCGGCTTTACTACTATCACTCGGACATCGGGCTGCCGCGCGACGTCGACGTCGTCGTCACGGCCGCAGTCCATTCACAGGTGCAGCTGATCGCGTCCGCCGCCGGTCCGGACCTCGACGTGATGAGCGTCGGCCACACGGTTTCGCGCGATCTGCTCCGCTTCGAGCAAGCCAACGAAGGCGCGCTCGTCGACGTCGATCCGGGCCGGCCGTTCGTCGTGCG
>Ga0302325_10003803_pt1 | contig 35293 bp, 33 predicted proteins | sample Palsa_T0_2_FD_201948 | JGI IMG/M metagenome (GOLD analysis project Ga0302325, IMG submission 201948) | Peat permafrost microbial communities from Stordalen Mire near Abisko, Sweden - Palsa_T0_2 | ecosystem: Environmental > Terrestrial > Soil > Palsa > Peat permafrost | place: Sweden: Abisko...
ATCGGTGAATCGCAAGCCTTCGGCGGCGTCGCTAAAGGCTCATTCGGTCTTTCCCGCGACGACGCCGGAGTAACGGTGGTCTCGCACGTCCAATTCGTCGAAGTGGATCTGGAAAAATGCCTTTCTCAGGTCTTCGGCATTCGCAAGCTCGAGGGCCGCGGCAGCCTTGCGCTCAATGTCGAAGGATCGGGATCGTCGGTGCTGGCGGTAACCAACACGCTCGCCGGTACGGCCAACTTGACGGCCCACGACGGCGCGCTCGCCGGAATCAATGTCGAGCAGTTGCTGCGGCGGCTCGAACGGCGACCGCTGTCGGGTAATGGCGATTTCCGCAGCGGCCGGACGCCGTTCGACAAGTTTGCGCTCAACCTGAAGATCGACCAGGGCCAGGTGTCGGTCGAGGACATGCACGTCGAGGGCCCGGCGGTGCGGGTTGCGGTTGCCGGCCAAGTGTCCGTTCCGACCCGCGATCTTGATCTCAAAGGGGTGGCGACGCTGATGTCGAGCGCAAGCGGCAGCGAATTCGACCTGCCTTTCGTGGTTCAAGGCCAGTGGGACGATCCGATCATGCTGCCGGACGCCCAGAGCCTCATCCGCCGTTCGGGCGCTGCGGCGCCCTTGCTTGACGCCATCAAAGCGCACAATGCCGGCGCCGCCGTCCGCTCGGTGATCGACAAGCTGATGGCCGCCCCTGCCGTCACCAACACGCCGGCGCCGGCGCGGTAGCGGCCGGATCAGACGGCCGATCGGCGGCGGGCGTGCCCCTACCCTAGCGATAGATTATGCTGCCAACCTTGCGAATCAGCGCGGGCTTCCCCCGCGACGAGGGCAGGATGCTCAACCGCCTCACTCGCGCATTGGTCAAGGTGGTGGTGGCGTCGATTATCGTCGGGACAATTCTCGCGCATTTCGGCATCACCACCGACGAGCTGATGAAGACGGCCGGACTCTCGTCCGACCGCCTGACCGACTTTGCGCGTGCCGGGGTCGCTTGGGCGCTGCCCAACCTCATGCTTGGCGCGGTGGTGATCGTCCCGCTCTGGTTTCTCATTTATCTGTTCCGGCCGCCGGGCGAGAGCCGCGATTGACGGCAATCATTGACTCGGCGTGCCGCGGGCGCCGGTCATCTTTGCCAGCAACGACGCCACGATGACGGCGACGCCGACGACGGCGACCATGATACTACACACCGCGTTCATCTCCGGCTTCACGCCCAAGCGCACCTCCGAATAGATTCGGATCGGCAGCGTCGTCGCGCCTGGCCCGGTGGTGAAGCTCGCGATAACCAGATCGTCGAGCGAAAGCGCAAAAGCCAGCATCCACGCGGCGGCAATCGCCGGGAAGATGAGCGGCAGCGTCACCGACAAAAAAGTGCGCAACGGCGAGGCGCCGAGATCCATCGCGGCTTCTTCCAGGCTTAAGTCGAAATCAATGAGCCGCGACTGCACGATGATAGTGACGAAACACATCGCCATGGTGGTGTGGGCGATGGCTACGGTCCAAAAGCCGCGATCCGCGGCAATGGCGACAAACAACAAAAGCAACGACAATCCGGTGATGACCTCCGGCATGACCAGCGGCGCATAGATCATGGCGGAGAACAACAGCCGGCCGCGAAACCGGCCGAAGCGAACCAGCGCCAGCGCCGCCAAGGTTCCCAATATTGTCGCCGCCGTCGCCGAGATGAGCGCCAGGCGAAGGCTGATCAGGGCTGAGTTGATGAGCGGCGCGTCGGCCAAAAGCTCGCCGTACCAGCGCACCGACCAGCCGCCCCACACCGTCACCAGCCGCGAGTCGTTGAACGAATAGATCACCAGAATGGCGATCGGCAAATAAAGAAACGCCATCCCGGCGACGATGGTTGCGGCGTTGAAGGCTGAGACTTTGCGCAAAACTATTCCCCCGCGGCCGCCCGCATCGCCTGGTTCTGATAGACGACGATCGGGGTCACCAGCAGGCAAAGGAGAACGACCGCGACCGCCGCCGCCGCCGGCCAATCCTTGTTGCCGAAAAATTCCATCCAGATCGTCTGCCCGATCATCGGCGAGTCCGAGCCGCCGAGCAGGTCCGGAATAACGAATTCTCCGACGATCGGGATGAAACACAACAGCACGCCCGCAACCATCCCGGAGGACGACAACGGCAAGGTGATCAGCCAGAAAATCTTCCAGCGCGGACAGCCGAGATCGGCCGCCGCTTCGATCAGGGCTTGGTCCATTTTCTCCAGCGAAGCGTAGAGCGGCAGCACCATGAACGGCAGATAAGAATAGACAACGCCGATATAGATCGCGGTCTCGGTCGAGAGCCATACCGGCGGCTCTTTCACAATCCTAAGCGCCATCAGCGCCTGATTAAGCAGACCGTCGTGCTGCAAAATGTTCATCCAGGCGTAAATGCGAATGAGCAGCGAGGTCCAGAACGGCAGGATGGTGAGCAGCACCAAAACCGCTTGCCAGCGCCGCGGCGTGCGCGCGATCGCGTAAGCCAGCGGATACCCGATCACCAGCAGGATCAGCGTCGAGAAGGCGGCGATCTCCACGCTCTTGACGTAGGACAACACGTAAAGCGGATCGGAGGCGAGCAAGTGGTAATTGTCGAACGACAGCCCGGTGAAAAAGCCGACCAATCCGCTCCAGCCGGCCGCCAAGTCGAGCACCGGCAAATAGGGCGGCTGGGCGAGCGCGGTTTGCGACAGGCTGATCTTAAGGACGATCAGAAAAGGGATAAGAAAGAAAACCACAAGCCAGGCGTAAGGAATCCGCACCACCAGCTTTCGCCAAAGCGGCGCCCGCGGCGCTGCGGCCGCGTTGTCATCCGCCGTGATTGCCGGCACCGTCATTGCGTCAGCACGATTGCGGCGTCGGCGGGAAAGCTAAGCCACACGTCGTCGTCGACCGCCGCGACGCGATAGCCCCCGCCGCCGCCGACATTCGCGAGCACCGCTTTGATAATTAAGCCCTCGCCGATCCGTACCCGGTAGACCGAGATGTCGCCGAGATAGCCGACTTCGACGACCTTGCCGGCCATGGAATTCTCCGGCGCCGGCAGCGGCGGCTCGCGGCCCACGCGGACCTTTTCCGGCCGCACCGCGACCCCAACCGCCGCGCCCGGCGTCGCATCCGGTTTGAGCGCAGTGCGCAAGGTCCCGGCCGCCGTGCCCTCGACGCTGCGGCGGTCATCGCCGAGCCGGCCTTCAAACAAATTCACCTCCCCGACGAAGTCGGCAACCCAGCGCGACTTCGGCTGCTCGTAAATTTCCGGCGCCGGGCCGACTTGAACCAGTCGCCCGTGATCCATAACGCCGATGCGGCTGGCGACCGTCATGGCTTCGCTCTGGTCGTGGGTGACGATGATGAAGGTCAGCCCGAGCTCCTTCTGCAGCTCGATCAACTCCGCTTGCGTCTCGCGGCGAAGCTTCTTGTCGAGCGCAGCCATCGGCTCGTCGAGCAAAAGGACGCGCGGGCGCTTGACCAGCGAGCGCGCCAGGGCAACGCGTTGGCGCTGTCCGCCGGAAAGCTCGTGCGGCCGGCGCTTGGCTAATCCGTCGAGTTTGACCAGCGCCAAAATGTGAGCGACGCGGTAGGCGATTTCGCGCCGCGCCAAACCCTCCTGCTTCAATCCGAACGCGACGTTGGCCTGGACGTTGAGGTGCGGAAACAGCGCATAGCTCTGAAACATCATATTGACCGGCCGCCGATAAGCCGGGATTGCCGCAAGGTCGATTTCGTCAAGTACCATGCGGCCGGCATTGGGCCGCTCGAAGCCAGCGATCAAGCGCAGCAACGTGGTCTTGCCGCAGCCCGAAGGGCCGAGCAGCGCGAAAAACTCGCCTTCATAGATGTCGAGCGAAAGCTGATCGACGACAGCGGAACGGCCGAAACGCTTGGTCAGCGATTCGATGCGCAGCAGCGGGCGCAAGCTTGGTTCGGTCACCGGCGCAAAAACCTGCTTCGTTTCGACGCTGCGCATCTCCGCGTCCAGCCGACAGCGGGAGAGCTTATGAGCAACCGTTGTAACGCGAGTCGCCCCCGATCAGCTAGTGGAGGTGATTTGACATTCGCTACCAACCGGCCAAGATTTTGCACCGAGTTTTTGCGCGAAGGATTTTGCGTCATGGATTTTCGTGATCGGCATGTAGCCGTCACCGGCGGCACTGGCGCGCTGGGTGGCGCCGTCGTTGCGGCGCTTCTCGAAGCCGGCGCTTTTTGTCACGTGCCTTGCCGTGACGAGGCCGAAGCCAAGCGATCCCCGCTTCGCGATCAGAAGCATGTCACGCTGACCGTCACCGGCAGCCTAGCCGAGGAGGCGGCGGTTTCGCGCCTCTATGGCGCGATCCCTCAGCTCTGGGCCTCGATTCACCTCGCGGGCGGGTTCGCCGCCGGGCCGTTGCGCGACGCCAATGTCGAAACCCTGCACCAGCAAATTCACACGAACTTTCTGAGCTGCCTGCTGTGCTGCCGCGCCGCGGTGCAAGCCTTCGGTGGGAATGGCGGCCGCATTGTCAACGTCGCCGCCCGCCCGGCGCTGGAATGGCGAAGCGGCGCCGGCATGGTCGCCTACGCCGCAAGCAAGGCCGCGGTCGCGGCGCTGACGGCGGCTTTGGCCGAAGAGGTCGTCAAGGATGGCATTCTGGTGAATGCGGTCGCGCCTTCGACCATGGACACGCCGTCCAATCGCAGCGCCATGCCGAAGGCCGATTTTAGCTTATGGCCTAAAGTCGAAGAGGTCGCGGCGACCATCCTCTTTCTCGCATCACCGGACAACCGGGTCACCCGCGGCGGCATCGTGCCGGTTTACGGACGATCGTAGCGCGCTCCATGAGCTCGACCCACCGCGCGGCCGTGCTGCACCAGGCCGGAACGCCGCTAGTCATCGAGCACGTGTCGGTCAGCGATCCTTCGCCGCGCGACGTGGTGGTCAGGGTGCGCGCCGCCGGCCTTTGCCACACCGATCTCGAGGTGATCGGCGGCGCGCTCCGCTATCCGCTGCCGATGATTTTGGGTCACGAGGCGGCCGGCGTGGTCGAACAAGTCGGGGCGAAGGTCGATACGCCCAAAGTCGGCGACCATGTGATCCTGTCGTGGAATCCACATTGCGGCCATTGCTTTCAGTGCGACCGCGGAGCGCCGATTCTGTGCGACACCTATTTGAGCGAGGGACTAAAGGGACGGCATTTCGACGGACATTCCAAAGCCCGGCTCGATAACGGCGCCGAGTTGACGCATCTGATGTTCCTTGGAGCGTTCGCCGAAATTTGCGTAGTGCCGGCGCAACAAGCGGTCGTCGTCTCCAAGGACATTCCGTTCGATCGTGCCTGTCTGATTGGCTGCGGGGTCATGACCGGCGTCGGCGCCGCGCTCAATGTCGCCGATATCGCTGATGGCGACACCGTCATGGTGTTGGGTTGCGGCGCGGTGGGACTAGCGGCGCTGCAAGGCGCGGTGATGGCTGGCGCCGGCGCCGTCGTCGCGGTGGACCTAGATGACCAGAAGCTTACGCTGGCGCGCAAGCTTGGCGCGCAGCACACCGTGAATGCCACGCGCGAAGATCCAATCGAATTTGCCCGCTCGCTGACCGATGGCCGCGGCGCCGACGTTGTGCTGGAAGCCGCCGGCAATCCCATCGCCTTCCGCCACAGCGCCGAAGCGGTTCGCGCCGGCGGGCAAGTGATCTGGCTCGGCAAGATCGACGTCGCTGACGATGTCAGTTTCCGCTGGGGGTCGCTCATGGGCGAGAAACGCTTCCGCCGATCGAGCTATGGCGGCGCGCGGCCGCTGCGCGATTTTCCAATGCTGGTGGCTGCCTATCTCGACGGCCATTTGAAGCTCGACGAATTGGTCACCGCACGCATCGGTCTTGAGGACATCAACCGCGGCTTTGACGATTTGCGCGCCGGGCGCGCGATCCGCACTGTCGTTCAGTTCTAGGCGCGAGCTCAGAGGCTGTGCCCGCCAAGCCTGAGAACCCGCTCAAACGCTAGCCGGTGAAAATTGTTCCCATCATAGTGAGGTTTCTTGCAGGCGTTCCGCGGGCAAGGCCTCGAAATGACAAGAAAGCCTTAAGAGGTCGCGTAACACACTGCCCGTGTGATGGGCCAGATGGCAGCATATGATGGAACCCTCTAACTTCGTCGACTACTACGAAATCCTGGAAATCAGTCCGAACGCCAACTCGGAAACGATAGAGCGGATGTTTCGCTACTTTGCCCAGCGTTACCATCCTGACAACCAGGACACCGGCGATCGTCCGCGTTTCGACGTTATCATGGAGGCCCATGATGTACTCAGCGATCCGGGCAAACGCGCGCAGTACGATGTTAAACACAAAAACCATTTGAGCGTTCGCTGGAAATTGCTCAGGGAGGCCAGCGACGATAAAGGCATCGAACAGGATGCCGACATTCAGAACAAGCTGCTGTCAATCTTTTATGTGAGACGCCGACAAAACCTCGACAATCCGGGCATCGGCGAGTTGACACTTGAACGCATGCTAGGCTGTCCCGTTGAGCATTTGCGGTTTCATCTCTGGTATATGAAGGAAAAAGGCTGGATTAGAAAAACCGAGAGCGGCATGTTCGCCATCACGGTCGAGGGCGTCGATCGCGCCAATTCCGAACAGCGCGAAACCAACCCAAATAAATTACTGACGGATCAAACTGTGTTGCGCGGCGCGGCGGAAGAGGCCGCTTGAGTTCTGAATCGGGGCGGGGCGTGCGCTAGTGGAGCTTTGGATTTGACATTCGCTTCGCGAGTTCGCGGCCCGGCGGGTAGCGAATGTCAAATCTGCTCCACTAGATCGAACGATTAATGCCGCCGTCGACAACAATCGATTGCCCGGTGAGATAGCCAGCTTGCCGCGAGCAGAGATAGGCGCAGAGATCGCCGATGTCCTTCGGCTCGCCGACGCGCTTTACCGGGATGGTCTGGCTGAAGCGCTGCAACTGCTCCTCGAGCGTGATGCTCTCCTTCTTCGCGCGCGCGGTGTGAATCGCAATCAGCCGGTCGGTCTTGATCGGCCCGGGGGCGATGTTGTTGACGGTGATGCCGAACGGCGCCAGATCCGATGCAATCGTTTTTGCCATCACCGTCACGCCGGCGCGAACCGCGTCCGAAACGACCAGATCAGTCATCGGCTCTTTCACGCCGTAGCCCGTCAGATTGACAATGCGGCCGCGCCCCGACGCTTTCAGCGCCGGCAGCGCCGCGCGAATGAGACGCACCGCGCTCATCAACGTGAGCTGGTAGCCGGTCTCCCAATCGGCGTCGTCCGCTTTCTCGAACGCGCCGGCTGGCGGACCACCGGCATTGGTGACCAGAATATCGAGGCCGCCCAACGCCGCGATCGCGGCGGCGACCACGCGCTCGACGTCGGCCGGCCGCGACACGTCGGCGGCGGAGAACCCGACCGCGCTAATTTCGGCTGCGGCCTGTGCGATCTCGTCGGCGTTGCGCGAGCAGATAAATACACGTGCGCCCTCCCCCGCCAAAGCCTTGGCGCAGGCTTTGCCGAGTCCCTTGCTGGCGCCGGCAATAAAGGCTTTGCAGCCGGATAAACCAAGATCCATTGATCGGCCCCCTGGAGCGCCGCTAGCTTACAACGAATTTACGGCGCGGTGACGGAGAGCGATTGCAGATCGATTGTCAATTCCGCGAGTTGGTCTGCAACTCGATCCCAAAGTGACGCTGCAGAATGTAAGCAATATCTTCAAAGCAAGAGCCGACGCGCACAACCTCGAGCGTCTCGACATTCAGGAGCGTCGATGATGCGGCGTAGCGGTGAAATCGCTGCATGCCGTGATCGATAATCACGTCGGCAATCGCTTTGATCTCGGGCTCGATGTCCTCGACGCGGAATTTGGTTCCGGTTCGCGTCAGATTGGCCGACGATCCGAACAAGGGAAAAGATGCTTCGGCGCTGAGCGCAGTCAGCGCCGCGTGAAAACGGCCGGCATTGAGTAACATGACCAGCGTGCCGCCCAGGCTAGAGGCGGCCAGAGTCTCGCGGTCGAGCCCCCGCAACATGGGATGCTCCGGCCGGTAGGGAGCGATGCAGCCAAGCGGGAGGTCGTAATCGCCGACAATGGCCTCGACAATCTCACGGCCGCGGGTGCTGCACGTGTGCAGTTCGCGATGAATGGCCATATTGGCGACCATGGCGTTGAGCTTTTGCGGCGGCCGCTTTTTGGTGACGAAAACCTTTTCGAGTGCCGCCGTTGATCCGCCGAGCGCGGAATAGCCGATGTCGTTAGGGACAATGGCGATCCCGCCGGCGCGCAAGGCGGCAAAGGCGCGCGCCGCATCCCCGGCGATGTCAAACAGGGCCATTACGCTTTTCTCCGCTGCTCGCCGCGCAGTGAGACCACTCCGCGCTCGCCGCGATGCCTGCCGCCGGTGCCCCTAGCTCGCTTGTGAAAGCTGCGCTGTCTCGGTGTGAGATTGCCCGTTAAGCCACCGATTGGCGAGCTTAAGATCGGAAACCAATTCGTCATACGCCCGCACCGCGGCATCCGCATTAGTGATCCGCAGCACATAAGAGGGGTGGATGGTGACGAGCATGGATCGGTCGCCCAATTGGCGGATGGAGCCCCGCTCTTTTGTGACCGCGACAGGCCGCCCGGCAAGACTAAAGCTTGCCGTTGCGCCCAACGCTACAATCAGCTTTGGCCGAACGACGGCAATTTCCCGATCCAGCCAATGGCGGCATGAGACCACTTCGGTGCGCCCGGGTTTGCTGTGGATGCGCCGCTTGCCACGCGGATCGAATTTGAAGTGCTTGACAGCGCCGGTGACATAGACGTCTTTCCTGACAATACCCGCGGCGGCCAGTGCGCGATCAAACACCTGCCCGGCCGGCCCGACGAACGGCCGCCCCGCCAAATCTTCCTGGTCGCCCGGCTGCTCGCCGACAAACATGAGAGACGCGTCGGCGGGACCTTCCCCAAACACGAGCCGAGTAGCGGGTCCGTACAAGGGGCATCGCGTGCAAGCCTCCGCCTCGCGCCTGACGGCCGAAAGCTCGTCGGCTGGTGTCACCTCTTGCGGCGCGAACGAGCGGCGTTCCAGCGCGAGCGCGTATTGCGGTGACGGCTCCGGCGCACCCTGCGTCATGGCGTCCCCGCCGATTGCACGAGACTCGGCACCAGTCGCGTTTCCGGCATGGTTCGCCAGTGCTTTTTCGGCTTTTGCGCAAGCATTGCGCTGACCCGGGAGGTAGCAGCCACAGCTGCCCTTTCTGTTCCTGTTATGTTCACGCTAGCGCTACAGGCTTAGCTGCGCAAGCCCCCGCGCCAATCGCGCGACAACATCCCCTGGCGTGACGTCCAATCGTGCGAGCTTTATCCAGCTCCGCGAAGTTGGACGGAGCGGGCGTATCCGAAACTCATCCATTACGACAGCCTTGATAAGGGCGGGCACTTCGCCGCTTGGGAACCGCCCAAGATTTTTTCGGAGGAGGTTCGCGCCGGGTTTCGATTCTTGCGCAAATAGTGAACGCACGCGGATATATGAGGGTGTCTTAATATCCCGGCCACAGGCCCGGCGTCGCGAGTTCGAGCAAGTGCCCGTCGGGATCGCGGAAGTAGATGCTTTCGCCGCCGCGCGGCCATTTGGTGCGGCCTTCGATTTCAATATCGGCGTCCTTGAGCAGCGCCTCCCAGGCGGCGAGTTCATCGGCGGCGATCGAAAGCGCCATATGAACGGGCCCATGGCCGTCGTGCGGCGGGATGGTGCCGCCCGGCATGTGCATGGTTTCGAGCGACGCGCCGCGCAAAAACAACAGCAACACGCCGCGGCCGCCGACATCGTAGGCGCATAACCGTGCATCGCGATAAATGCTGTTGAGCCCGAGCACTTGTTCGTAGAATGCGCAGGCGCGCTCGAATTCGTCGACGTAAAGCGCGGTTTCCAGAATGCCGAGCAGGTTGGGCATTGATTTCGTTCCCGTCATTCCGGGACGCGGCGAAGGCGCGAGCCCGGAATCCATAATCTCTGACGCATTTCGTCATGGCCGGGCATAGCCGTTCTAAGAACGGCGTCGCTTCGCTCGCCTATGTCCCGGCCATCCACGCCTTACTTCGACACTGTCCTAAAGACGTGGATGCCCGCAACAAGTGCGGGCATGACGTTTTACCCCGAAACCGGGCCGCATGCTCAGGCGCTTAGGCGTACGGGATAAGAGATAAAGCCGCGAAATCGCGCCCGGCCGCCCCTCACCGGCGCGGCCGAGGGTTCGATGCGGCCGAAGCGTTGCAGCAACCGGCTCACAGCCACTTGCGCCTCCATGCGCGCCAGCGAAATCCCGGCACAGGCGTGAATACCGGTGCCGAAGGCGAGATGCCGGTTTGGCTGCCGGTGGATGTCGAGGCGATCGGGATCGGCGAATTGCTCCGGGTCGCGATTGGCGGCGCCGATGCAGATGTGCACGTAACTTCGGGCCTTGATAGAAATGCCGCCCAGCGCCGTCTCCTTGACAGCCCGGCGATTGCCAAGCTGATTCGAACTTTCTATCCGCAAAAATTCCTCCACCGCCGTCTCAATCGCATTCGGGTGATCGCGCAAATCACGCATCGCATCGGGATGGCGGATGAGAAGATCGACGGCGTTGCCGATGAGGTTGGTCGTCGTCTCGTGACCGGCGTTGAGAAGAAAAATGCAATTATGGATCAGTTCGAGCTTGGTGAGGTGTTCGTTGTCGTCCGCTTGTCTGACATAGTCGCTCGCATCAATGAGTTTGCCGAGAATTTCCGCCGGATCGTTATGTCCGGTTCGCAACCGATCGGAAATAATGCTGTCCAAATAGTCTTTGAATTCCGCCACCGCGGTGACGCCGGTGTCGAATTGCTGCCCGCTGAGTACGGGCTCGAGCGCGCCGAGGATCGCGAGCGACCATGCGCGCAGCGGTTCGCGCTCGTCGTGCGGGATACCGAGCATGTCGCCGATCAATTGCACGGGAATGGCGGAGGCAAAATCCGCAATCACGTCGATCTCGCCTTTTTCGGCCGCCATATCGAGCAATCGATCGACCAAATTCTCGATCCGGTCTTGCAACGCGCGTAAAGCGCGCGGCGTGAACGCCGGCGCCAAGAGCTTGCGCACGCGCGTGTGATACGGCGGATCGTTGAACACGAGGCTGGTCGTGTGATGCTCGTACAGAGGGCTTGCCGCGAAGTTCGGCCGAAAATCGATCTTTTTGTCCGAACTCCAGGTCTCGGTGTCGCGGTAAACGGACAGGCAATCGTCATAACGCGTCAAAAAATAAGATCCATCCGGCATTTGGTGTACCGGATCGAACTGGCGCAGCGCGCGATAGGTCGGGTAGGGATCCGTGAGAAACTCGGGGGACAACTTCTTCAAGTCGAAGCCGGCCGCGAGCGCGGCAGGGTCCTGCGCGTCGGTTTGCGTCGGGCTATGCGTCCGCACAGTCACATTCGACCGTCGTCATCACAACAAGCATGACGGCAGTCTATGCCGAAACCGGGACGATTTCGCGTATTGGCGTGCGAACGAGCCGGCTGACCGCGCTCGCGGCAACGACCGCGTGCTGTTGGGCGTAGGCCTCGTGGTTCTGCTCGATATAGTCGAGATCGTAGAGATAATTGACCATCAAGCCATACGACTGCGCCAGCGCCCGTTCGGACACATCGCCCGGCCAGTCGAGCCGCTCAAGCCGCGCGCCGTTGCCGAGATGAAAACGCGCCACCGCATCCACCGGTAAACCCCGGCCGTTGCGGGCGCGGAGGTAATACCACGCGGCGGCGCGGAAGAACGGCTCGCGCATCCGCGTCAACGCCGCGGGATCGCGCCACCAATCGGGGCGCTCGAGCCCGCCCAGCGCGTCGCGATCCTCGGCGTCGAGCACAAGCGACGCCTCGTTGCCGCGCTCGCGCTTGAGCCAGACCGCAAAATTCGGCGCCGGCGACAAGGTGACGAAAGTGGAAATGCGCGGCATCTCGCGCGAGACTTCTTCCACCACCTGCTTGATCAGGAAGGCGCCGAAGCTCACGCCGGCAAGCCCGCGCTGGCAATTTGTGATCGAGTAAAACACCGCGGTCGTCGCCTTGTCCGGTTCGACAATCTCGCGCTTGTCGGCAAGGATCGGGGCGATCGCGCCGGCAATCTCACGCGTGAGCGCGATTTCGACGAAAATCAGCGGCTCGTCGACCAGCGCCGGATGAAAGAAGGCATAGCAGCGGCGATCGGGTAGATCGATGCGGCGGCGCAAATCGTCCCAGTCGCGAATCTGATGCACGGCCTCGTAGCGGATGATCTTTTCCAGGATCATGGCCGGCGTCGACCAGTCGATGCGGCGCAACACCAGGAAGCCGCGATTGAACCAGGATGAGAACAAATGAATAAAGTCGGTGTCGATCTCGGCGAGATCCTCGCGATGATCCATCGCGTCCATGAGCTGCTCGCGCATGCGCACCAGGGCGGCGGTGCCGCCGGGCGCGAGATTGAGCCGGCGGAATAGCTCAAGCCGGCGCGGTTCGCTGGCCTCATGGAGTTCGCCGGCGGTTTTGGCGGACGGCGTCTGCCGCCACGCGGCAATGGCGGCTTCGATGCGCACGCGGTCGTGTCCGAAGGTTTTCGCCAGCGTCTCGAAAAACGCGATGCGCGGCCCGGTGGTTAACGCCGAATATTCGGCCAAAATCTGGTCGGCAAGCGCAACACCGGAAGCCTCGCCGCGGCCGGACAACAGCGCCTCGCAGAGGTCGCCCAATCCGTCCGGGCGGCGCGCGGCGTCGCGCCGCTCGCGTCCGATCAACGCGCGGCTGCGCTCGGCGATGCTCTGGAGCATCTCGCCAAAGAAAGAAGTATTCAGCGCCACCATGGTCCCGTCATTTGCCCGGCACCAAAGAACTAATGGCCGCGGCCCGCGATGACAAGCTTGCCGTATCGGCGGCGCCTAGACAAAAGCATCCTGCTTTGTCAGTTAAGATTTAAGCGGCCGGTACGCCGCGACTAACCGAGGAGCGTCAATGTCGGGTCCATTGCACGGTCTGCGCGTGCTCGAGCTTGCCCGTATTCTGGCCGGACCGTGGGCGGGCCAAATCCTCGCGGATCTCGGCGCCGACGTCATCAAGGTCGAGCGCAAAGGCGCCGGCGACGACACCCGCGCGTGGGGACCGCCGTTCGTCGAGGCTGCCGACGGCGGCCATCTCGGCGCCGCATATTTCCACGGCACCAATCGCGGCAAGCGCTCGATCGAACTCGATTTCGAGAGTGACTACGGCCGGCGCATTGTCAAAAAACTCGCCGCCCGTTCCGACGTGTTGATCGAGAATTTCAAGGTCGGCGGCCTGGCCAAGTTCGGGCTCGATTACAAAAGCCTCGCACCCGACAACCCGCGGCTGATCTATTGCTCCGTCACCGGCTTCGGCCAGGACGGCCCATACGCGTCGCGGGCGGGCTACGACCTCATGGCGCAAGGCATGGGCGGTTATATGGGCCTTACCGGCGCCGCCGACGGCGAGCCGATGCGCATTGGCGTACCGGCCTCGGACCTGTTCACCGGTGTCTACTCCGCGGTCGGCATCCTCGCCGCGCTGGCGCGGCGGGAGAAAACCGGGCGCGGCGGCCTGGTCGATACCGCGCTGGTCGATACTACCGTTGGCACGCTTGCCAACCAGGCGCTCAATTACCTCGTGTCCGGCAAGGTGCCGGACCGCATCGGCAACGCGCATCCGAACATTGTTCCCTACCAGGTGTTTCCGGTCGCCGACGGTGAAGTCATCATTGCCTCGGCCAGCGACAACCAATTCGTCAAAGTATGCGGCGTGTTGGGCGCACCCGAACTCGCCAACGATCCCGCTTACAAAGAAAATAAAGGCCGGCTGTCGCGGCGCGCCGAATTGGTCGGGCGCATCGCGGCGTTGACCAAAAAATTCAAGCGCGCGGAGCTTTTGGAAAAACTCGAAGCGGTCGGCGTGCCGGCGGGTCCGATCAACGACCTCGAACAGGTGTTTTCCGATCCGCAAGTCGTTCACCGCGGCATGCGCATTTCGCGCCCGAGCACGGCCGCCAAAGGCGGCGCCATTCCTGGCCTGCGCACCCCGATCATGATCGACGGCGCGCCGATGGCGGCGGAACATCCCTCGCCGCGGCTCGGCGAGCACACCGATGAAATCTTGCGCGAGATCGGGGAAGCGTGATCGTACAGTGAAGTTATAATTCAGGTTTCTGCGCTTGCCGTCCTATTGCTGAGGCGCTGCGGCAGGGGCTGGGCCGCCGGGAGGCGCGGCCATGGCTTTTGCCTTAGCTGCCGCGCGACGAGCCTTAAAGTATGCCACGCATGAAGGCGACAGCTCCGCGCGGTGGGAACGCAAGCACTTCCTGGCGTCGCTGCCTTTCTGATCCGGGCAAAAGCCCGCCAGATCGGTGCCACAAGCCGCTTTCATTTTCGGGACTACCGGCGCGGCTGCAGTGTCGCCTGGCGGAGAAGCCGTAGCGGCCGGTGGTGGTGACGGCTTGTCCTGAGCGCTCGCTGTTTGCATAGATGCCACCAGCATCACGGACATCACCGCGGCGGCGAGAGAAAATTTGTTCGAACAAGATTTCATTGGCGTCCACCTACCGGCTATCAGCGTTTTCCGCGCCACGGCGCGTCAACGTGTAGTCACCCCGAGGCGCAATAAATAGCACACGATCGCTCATGTCTGGAAGGGGACAAAACCGGCGGTTCAGTTTTCCGGCAGGCCGGCTTTCTGCGCCGCCTCGCGCAGGCCCGGTGGCGCATCGATCAGCGCCGGCAGGTGGCTTTGCAGCCACGCGACCGAGAGGTTGGAATTTGCCTTCAGCGCGTCGCTCATCGCCTTTTTTGCTTTGTTGTCTTCGCCATTCGCGGCATAGGCGGCGGCCAGCGCGAGATACGGCTGGAACGTATGGTAGCCGGTGTCGAGCGAGCGCAATTCATCCTGCACCGCGGTCGCGTATTGATGCAAACCGAAATGCGCGCGCCCGAGATGCATCAACCACGGGCCGAGCAGATAGTCGCGCGGGCTCAGGCGGATCGCTTGTTGGATGTGCTCGATGGCCCGATCGTAATGGCCTAGATTAGCGTTGATCGTGCCGACCACGTAATGTGCGAAGGCCAAGCTCGGGTTGAGCCGCAGCGCCGTCTCGGCCGCGTCAAGCGCTTCCGCGCCGCGTTGCTCGTCGTTCGGCTTCATGCCGTAGGCGAGTAAATTCGCCTTGATGTAGTAGACGAGCGCATAGTTCGGATCGAGCGCAATCGTCTGTTCGGCCTCTTCGAGCGCGCGCTTACCCTTGTCGTCGCCGGTTTCGAACCAGCCGTTGAAATGATCGCGCGAGTCGACGTAGGCGAGTCCGGCGATAGCGTCAGGCAGTTTCGGGTCGATCGCTGCCGCGCGCTCGAACAAGTGTCGCGCTTCCTGGTTGTTCTGCATGGTTGGCGTGCGATACATGATTGACCAGCCCTGCATGGCGAGATCGGTCGCGTCGGGATTGCGCTGCATCTCGGCGACACTGCGGCGGCCTTCGGCTTGCACCAGCTCGATTTGCAACGCGCGAGACAGATGCGCGACGATATCGTCCTCCAGCTTAAAAAGATCGGACACCTGGGCGTCGAATGAATCCGCCCACAACTGCTCGCCCTGCTCGCTGCCAATGAGCCGCGCGTTGACCCGCACGTTCTGACCGCTCCTTTGCACCGAGCCTTCCAGCACGTAGCGGACGCCGAGCATCTTACCGAGTACGCTGGCATCGACCGCCTTACCCTTCAGAGCGGCGGCGGTCGACCGCGCGATGACGAAGCTGCCGCGTATTCGCGACAGCGCGGTCGTGAGATTCTCGGTAACGCCCTCGGCGAAATAATCCTGTGCCGGATCGCCCGAGAGATTTGTGAACGGCAGCACGACGACCGACAGGCGCGCCGCGGACATCGGCATCTGCATCATTTCGCCGGTCGCGTGGCCGCGGTCCTTTTGCAGAAAATACCAGGCGACGCCCGCGGCGACTGCGAGCACGATGACGGCACAAGCCACCGCGAGTGGCAGAACGAGCGAGCGGCTTGTGCGCTTGCCGGCCGGCGGCTTCGGCTGCGCCGGCTTGCCGACATCGAGCGAATAGACCCGCACCGGCTCGGCGATATTCTTCAGGTCCTTGTTGCCGAGATCGCTTACTGCCAGATCCAGACGCGATTTGACCTGCCGATAGGCATCTTCCGAAAGCGCAATTGAACCGGGCTTGGCGATACCCTCAAGCCGGGCGGCGATGTTCACGCCGTCGCCCATCAGGTCGCCGTCTGTTTCCTCGACCACGTCGCCGACATGGATGCCGCAGCGAAACTCGATACGGCGGTCGGGCACCACGCCGGCATTGCGCTCGTTCATGCCGTTTTGGATTTCGATCGCGCAGCGTACCGCGTCGACGACGCTACGGAATTCGACCAAAAGCCCATCGCCGGTACGCTTGACCACCCTTCCGCGATGCACCTCGATGGTCGGATCAATCAAGTCGCTGCGCAGCGTCCGGAGCCGCGCCAGCGTGCGATCTTCATCTGCGCCCGCGAGACGGCTGAAACCGACCACGTCGGCGGCAAGGATAGCGGCGAGCTTGCGCGTCTCGGTCATCGCGAAATGTGCGGTTGATAAAAGAGGATCCGGCGCTTGATCTTGCGGGCGCCGCTCAGATTTCGCACGTGCGACCCATGGTGGCACGCCGGCAACGGGTGGTCAAAATCCCCTCTCAGCTATTTGGAGGCAAAATTGATCCGGAAGGCGTCGTTTTCGAGGATCGAGAAGAACCTAAGTGGCGCCAGCCGTAGTAAGTCTTAAATGGCGCTTTGCGAACGAACGCGCCTTCGTTGTGAATCGCGCATAGGAATAGCAAACTATCCCGATGAAACTCCTCTCCGGCGGTCAAAGCGGCGTCGACCGCGCGGTGCTTGATGTCGCGCTCGCGCTGGACATCGATTATGGCGGCTGGTGCCCCAAGGGCGGCTGGGCCGAAGACTTTCCGCAACCACCGGGACTATTGACGAAATACCCGAACCTAAAAGAAACGCCGCTGGCCGAACCGGCGCAGCGCACGGAATGGAACGTGCGCGACGCCGATGCCTGTTTGATCCTGATCGACGCCGCGGGATTGGACGCGTCCGCCGGCACCAAACGCGCCAGCGAGCTTGCTCATCGTTATCGCAAGCCGCTTTTGACGGTGAACATGCGCGAGGCAAAAAACGCTGAGCACGCCAAGCTATGGCTGCGCGTGCAGCAGGCCAAACACGGCGATGATCTAAAGCTCGCGATCGGCGGCCCGCGCGAAAGCGAAGCGCCGGGCATTTACCGAGAGGCGCTCCGTTTCATTGAAGACTTGCTGGACTGAGTTCACTAGCCATCAGCCATCATCTAAGCGGGCCTATGTCGCCCCGATTAGAGCGGTGGATCGCCGTCCACGGCCTCCTTGCACACGCTTTGCAGGCGCCTCATTTGGGGTAAACTCGCGGCCGACTCGCAGCCTGAGTCCGCCAAGGCCAAAAAGCGATGCGGCAATATCTCGATTTGATGGAACGCGTGCTCAGTGAGGGCGTCGAAAAAGGCGACCGCACCGGCGTCGGCACGCGTTCGATCTTCGGTCACCAGCTGCGCTTCGATCTGAGTGCCGGATTTCCGCTGGTCACCACCAAAAAGCTGCATCTTAAATCCATCATCTACGAGCTCCTTTGGTTTTTGCGCGGCGACACCAACGTCAAATATCTGGACGATCACGGCGTCACCATTTGGGACGAATGGGCCGACGAGAACGGCGATCTCGGCCCGGTCTACGGCCGGCAATGGCGCTCGTGGCCGGCGCCGGACGGCCGCAGCATCGATCAGATCGCCGACGTACTTGCCGAAATCCGTCGCAACCCTAACTCGCGCCGGTTAATTGTGACCGCCTGGAATCCAGGGGAAAACGATCGCATGGCGCTGTCGCCGTGCCACTGTCTATTTCAGTTCAACGTCGCCGACGGCGCGCTGTCGTGCCAGCTTTATCAGCGTTCCGCGGACGTGTTTCTCGGCGTGCCGTTCAACATCGCGTCCTATGCGCTGTTGACGCTCATGGTCGCGCAGGTGAGCGGGCTAAAGCCCGGCGTGTTCATCCACACCTTCGGCGACGCGCATCTTTATCTCAATCATCTCGAGCAAGCGCGGCTTCAGCTCTCGCGCAGTCCGCGCCCGCTGCCGACCATGCGCCTTAATCCCGCGGTGAAGGATTTGTTTTCTTTCCGCTACGAGGATTTTTCGCTCGAAGGTTATCAACCGCACCCGCACATCAAGGCCGCCGTGGCGGTGTAGGCGTCATGGCCGGGCTTGACCCGGCCATCCACGTCTTCGATCTTCGCCTTCAATTTCAAGTCGTGTATGCCTGCGACATAGGCGAGCGAAGCGACGCGGTTCTTCGAACGGCTAAGCGCGGGCATGACGAACAGCCGAATGCGCCTTTCATGATGGGGATCGTCCTTATCGCCGCCATTGCCGAAAACGGCGTGATCGGCCGCGGCAATGCTTTGCCGTGGCGCGTAAGATCCGACCTCAAGCACTTTCGCGCGCTGACGCTCGACAAACCTGTCATCATCGGGCGCAAGACTTATCTCTCGATCGGCAAGCCGCTTCCCGGACGCACCACCATTGTGGTCAGCCGCAACCCCAACTTCGCCGCCGCCGGCATTGTCGTCGCGCCTAGCCTCGACGCCGCGCTCGCGGCGGCGCGAGGCGACGCGCTGCGCCGCGGAGCGAACACCATCGTCGTCGCCGGTGGTGCCGAGATTTATGCGCAGGCGATGCCATTCGCCGCGCGGCTTGCCATCACCAGAGTACGCAAAAAAGTCGATGGCGATGCGCATTTTCCTTTGATCGATCCGAAGATTTGGCGCGAAACCGCCTGCGAAGAGCATGCGCCGGCGGCGGAAGACGAGGCCGCTTTCGCGTTCGTGAACTACGAACGCATTAATTAAGTCGTACAAGTGCCCTTGAGCGCGGCATAACTGCGCGTTGTAAGGGGCGCAGCGCTCCCCTATAACCCCGCTGCCATCCGGCCCATCGGCCGCGAGGAGAGATTTATGCCGTGGAGCAACCAATCCGGCGGCGGGCCCTGGGGATCGGGCCCGAAAGGGCCCTGGGGCTCGGGGCCGCAGCAGCCGGGCGGCGGCTCTCGGCCGCCCGATCTGGAAGAAATTCTGCGCCGCAGCCAGGACCGCTTGCGCTCGGTGATGCCGGGCAATCTCGGCGGCCGCGGTATCGCTCTGATTGTGCTGGTCGTCGTGGTGCTCTGGGGCTTTTCCGGGTTTTTCCGTGTCGAGCCCGACGAACTCGGCGTGGTGTTGCGCTTCGGCAAGTTCACGCGCGAAGTGCAGCCGGGCCTGAACTACCATCTGCCCTATCCGATCGAGACGGCGCTGACGCCGCCGGCGTTGCGCGTCAACAAGACCGACATCGGCATCCGTTCCGTCGAGGATGTTCGCCGAGGTACCTCGGTACGCGAACTCCCCGAGGAAAGTCTGATGCTTACCGGCGACGAGAACATCGTTGACGTCGACTTTTCCGTCTTGTGGCGCGTCAAGCCGAATCTGGTCGGCGACTATCTGTTCAACGTGCAAAATCCGGAAGGCACAGTAAAGGCCGTGGCCGAGAGTGCCATGCGCCAGGTGATCGGTCGCTCGAATGTCCAGCGGCTGCTCACCGGCGGATCGAGTGTCCAACAGCCATCAACCGGACCGCGCAACGAGAAGGACGTTGAAAGCGCGGTCCAGGACCTGATGCAGAAGACGCTCGATTCCTATGGTGCTGGTATTCTGATTCAGAACGTGCAGCTGCAAAGAGTGAATCCGCCGTCCGAGGTTATAGATTCGTTCCTCGACGTCCAGGCCGCACGCTCCGATTCCGAACGCGCACAGAACGAGGCGCAGACCTACGCCAATCGGGTCGTGCCGGAGGCGCGCGGCCGTGCCGCCAAAATCACCCAGGATGGCGAAGCCTATCGCGAGCAGACGGTCGCCGAAGCCAAGGGTGAAACGTCGCGCTTCCTGCAGATTTACGAACAATACAAAAAAGCGCCCGCCGTGACTCGCGAGCGCATGTATCTGGAAACCATGGAACGCGTCCTCGGCAGCAACAACAAGACCATCATCGACACCGGCCCACAGGGTGGTCCCGGAGTCGTGCCCTATCTGCCGCTCAATGAGTTTGCGCCGCGCCAGCAGCGGCCGGCCGGCACCCCCGCGGCCGGGGGCGCTTCGTCGTCAGGCGGCCAACCGGCGGGAGGCAATCAATGAGGTTGGGCCTCGCCGGCGGCGCGCTCGCCGTCATTTTGCTTATCGTCCTCATCGTCGGTTACAGCACCTTCTTTACCGTGAACCAGACACAGCAGGCGCTGGTGGTGCGGCTGGGGAAACCGGTGTGGGTCATCACCGACCCCGGCCTCAACGTGAAAGTGCCTTTCGTCGATAGTGTCATCTATATCGACAAACGCATTCTCAATGTCGAATCGACCGCGCAAGAAATAACGTTGTCGAGCCAAGACAATTCCTCTCGTGCGGAACTAGTGGGCGAGCGCCTCGTGGTCGACGCCTTCGTCCGCTATCGCATCACCGATGCGCTTAAATATTACCAGACCGTCGGCGCGTCCGGCGCCGACGGGCAGCTATCGATCCTGCTCAACTCGGCGCTACGGCGCGTCCTGGGAGCCGCTACTCTCATCGATGTGGTCCGCGACAAACGCGACGAGCTGATGGCGAAGATGCGCGATCAGATCGATCGCGACGCCAAGCCGTTTGGCATTGAGATTGTCGACGTGCGCATTCGCCGCGCCGACCTGCCGCCCAAGAACAGCCAGGCGGTTTACCAGCGCATGCAAACCGAGCGGCAGCGCGAGGCGGCCGAGTTCCGCGCCCAGGGCAGCCAGAAGAGTCAGGAAATTCGCGCCAAGGCCGACCGCGACGTCACCGTGCTGCTGGCCGAAGCCGTCTCGCACGCCGAACAAATTCGCGGCGAGGGCGACAGCGAGCGCAACCGCATTTTCGCCGACGCCTACACCCGCGATCCGGATTTCTTCGCGTTCTACCGCACCATGCAAGCCTACGATAAGAGCATGCAGCGCGGCGATACCCACCTGGTGCTCAAGCCGGATTCGGATTTCTTCCGTTTCTTTTCCGACCCGTCGGGCCAGCCGTCGCCGGAGGCTCAAGCTAGCCCGAGTGCGCCGGCCGCGCCCTCGCCCGCCCAGCCAGGTCGCAAATAACAAGGCGAGGAATCGCCTGTCATGTCGGACCTTGTGGCCGCGACCGGGCTGATCTTCGCGATTGAGGGCATCATCTTTGCCGCCTTTCCCCTCGGCGCCAAGCGCGCGATGGCGGCGGCCCTCGATATTCCCGATAGCCGGCTCCGCGTGGCCGGATTGGCGGCCGCTATTGTCGGCGTGGTGATCGTCTGGCTGGTCCGGCAATGAGACTGGCGAGGACTAGCCCTACGGCCACGCCGCGGTCGGTTCGAGTCGCTTTTCCGCCCCAATCCGTCAGCTAATAGCTGCGCGCACAGCTTCGGCGACCTTGCGCCGGCAAGCGGACGAGGCCACCTTTCGATAACTTGCGCCCCATTTGCGCCTTCAGGAGCGAAGATCCCGCCATGCTTTCCCCGCCTTTGATCGACCCGGTGTCCCGTCTTCTTCAGCGCGGGGCTTTGATCGCCGCGCTCGCGGCAGCGGCCGTGGCGTTGCCCGCCTGGAGCGCCGCGGCGCGCGGCCCGGACAATATCGCCGATGTGGCGGAACAGGTCATCGACGCGGTCGTGAACATCTCCACCTCGCAAAAAGTCGAGGCCCGGCTCGGCAACATGCCTGACCTACCGCCCGGCTCGCCGATGGAGGAGTTTTTCGAGGAGTTCTTCAAGAACCGCCGCGGCGGCCAGGGTGGCGGCCAAGGGGGACCAGGCGGCCCCGGTGACCAAGGTCAGATGCCGCACCGCATCACCTCGCTCGGTTCCGGCTTCATCATCGACCCATCCGGCCTTGTCGTCACCAACAATCACGTCATTGCCGACGCCGACGAGATCAACGTCATCCTCAACGACGGGACCAAGCTCACGGCACAACTCGTCGGCAAGGATACAAAGAGCGACCTCGCGCTCCTTCGCGTGCGTCCCGACAAGCCGCTCAAGGCGGTTAAATTCGGCGATAGCGACAAGCTGCGCCTTGGCGAGTGGGTCGTCGCCATCGGCAATCCGTTCAGTCTCGGCGGCACCGTCACCGCAGGCATTGTCTCCGCGCGCAATCGCGACATCAATTCGGGGCCGTACGACAACTACATCCAGACCGATGCCGCCATTAATCGCGGCAATTCCGGCGGCCCGCTGTTCAATCTCAATGGCGATGTCATCGGCGTGAATACCGCGATCATTTCGCCGTCCGGCGGCTCGATCGGCATTGGCTTCGCCGTTCCGTCCAATTCCGCGGTCGCCGTCGTCAATCAGCTGCGCGATTTCGGCGAGACGCGGCGCGGATGGCTGGGTGTGCGCATCCAGCAGGTGACCGACGACATCGCCGAGAGCCTTTCCATCAAACCGACGCGCGGCGCTCTGGTCGCCGGCATCGACGAACGCGGCCCGGCCAAGCCCGGCGGCATCGAGCCCGGCGACGTGATCGTGAAATTCGACGGCCGCGACATCAAGGAGATGCACGACCTTCCGCGCATCGTCGCCGACACGCCCGTCGGCAAGGAAGTCCCGGTCGTCGTCATTCGCAAAGGCAAGGAAGAAACGCATACCGTCAAGCTCGGCCGGCTCGAAGACGGCGAGAAGGCGGCGGCAGCCGCAGCAGCGGACGCAAAAAAAGACGCCCCGGAACAAAAATCCGTGGTGCAGAAGACGTTGGGCCTCGAACTCTCGAGCCTGTCGGACGATCTGCGCAAGAAGTTCAAAGTGCGCGACAACGTCAAAGGCGTCATCGTCACGGCGGTTGACCCGAGCGTCGGCACTTCAGCGCCCGACAAGCGGTTGTCGCCGGGCGATGTCATTGTCGAGGTCCAGTACGAGGCCGTCGGCAACCCGGCCGACTTGCAGAGCCGCATCGAGGCGCTCAAGACCGAAGGCAAGAAGGTCGCGGTGCTGCTTGTCTCCAATGCCGATGGCGAAACGCGCTTTGTCGCGTTGAGCCTGCAGTAGCGGTAAGCGGCCTTTTCCCGCCGCTTCTGGAAAGGGATCCGCCGCGGGTTTATTCCGCGGCGACCCGCCCGTTCGTTATAGGTCCAATGCGCCAAACAGGATGGCGGGCCGCCGTCCGCCGCAATAGATTGCCGTTGAGCAACGAAGGCCCCTTCCCGTGACTCAGGTCGTCATTGACCGGCCCAACGCCGGCACGACATTGTTTACTCTGCTCGGCGCGATCAGCTTCTGCCATTTCCTCAACGATTTGGCGCAGTCGGTCGTGCCGGCGATTTATCCGATGCTCAAGAGCGGCTTCGGATTAAGCTTCGGACAGATCGGCCTCCTCGGCCTGGTGTGGCAGGGCACGGCATCGCTGCTGCAGCCGATTGTCGGCCACTATACCGACCGGCGGCCGCGGCCTTATTCGCTCGCCTTCGGCATGTGCTGCACTTTGCTCGGCATGCTCGCTTTCGCCTTTGCGGCGAATTTCCCCGCGCTTCTCGGCGCCGGCGCGCTGCTCGGTTTCGGCTCGGCGATCTTTCATCCGGAATCGTCGCGCTTTGCCCGCGCTGTGTCCGGTGGCGCCCACGGCTTGGCGCAATCGCTGTTTCAGGTCGGTGGCAATGTCGGCAGCTCGGCCGGTCCGTTGTTGGCGGCGTTCCTTATTTTGCCGCGCGGACAGGAAAGCCTCGTCTGGATCGCGCTGATGTCACTCGGCGGCATTGCGATCCTGGCCGTCCTTGGGCGCTGGTACAAGAACAACGGTCATGCGCGTCCGCAGCCGAAGGTCAGCGCTGCCCGCGCAAATGCGTTGCCCGCCGGACAAGTGCGCCGCGCGATGGCGATTTTGGTCGCACTGATGTTTTCCAAGTTCTTCTATCTCACCAGCATCACCACCTATTACATCTTCTATTTGATGCACGCCTTCCATCTTCCGATCGAGGCGGCGCAGATTTATCTGTTCGCTTTCCTCGCGGCCTCGGCGGTAGGCACGTTTATCGGCGGACCCATCGGCGATCGCGTCGGCCGCAAAACCGTCATCTGGGGCTCGATCCTCGGCGTGTTGCCGTTCTCCCTGGCGCTGCCCTATGTCGGACTAGCGGCAACGGTCGCGCTCAGCATTGTCATCGGATTGGTGCTGTCGTCGGCGTTTTCCGCCATCGTGGTCTACGGCCAGGAGTTGATGCCCGGGCGCGTCGGCATGGTGTCGGGATTGTTCTTCGGAATAGCGTTCGGCCTGGGCGGCATCGGCGCCGCCGTGCTCGGCGAGGTCGCCGATTGGACCAGCATCGAATTTGTTTATCGGGTCTGCGCCTTCCTGCCGGCGATCGGGCTCCTTGCTGCTTTCCTTCCCAATCTCGAGACCGGGTTTAAGACCGCGTCGGCGCGCTGACGCGCGCTCGCTTGCTGGTGGGGAAAACCGCCCCTTTTTTCGTCAACTTTTTGCGCCTATATTCCTCGTGCTGGCGCGAGCCAGATATGGCGATAAATGGCCGTCGTAATAAACCTTTCGGACCCGGGGGCGGTACCCGGCGACTCCACCACGGGGTCGAAATAGGATCGACGAGGGCGTAAAGGGCGTGCTTTTGCTCGGCATGGTTCCACCGTTATCGGGCCGTTTCATAGTTGCAAACGACAACTATGCTCCGGTTGCTCTGGCTGCGTAAGCAGTCCGAAAGACCGACCTAAAGCCCTGATGGGTTAAGCTCCGTCAGGCGGGGTTCGGAGGCACCTGGCAACAGAAGCCTCCACTTTCCAGGTGTCGGTGATCAGTAAAGGGTAATCGGATGACCGTGGCCTAGACCCGGTCGGTTCTCTGTCCTATCTGATTACCGACACTCGCTAACTGATTCCTGTCATGGCCACCGATCACATTCGCTACGACCTTCTTGCCCAGGAAGCGCTGCGCGGCGTAGTGCGCACAGTTTTGGCGGACGTGGCCAAGAAAGGGCTGCCCGGCGAGCACCATTTCAAGATCACATTCTCAACCACTGCGCCGGGCGTAGAGCTGTCCGAGCGAATGAGCGAACGCTATCCGGAGGAAATGACCATCGTCCTGCAATATCAGTTCTGGGACTTAACAATCGCCGAGGAGAGCTTCGAAGTGGGGTTATCGTTTAGCGGCGTTCCCGAACGCATTGTCATTCCGTTCGATGCCATCACCGCGTTCTTCGATCCGTCGGTGCAGTTCGGCTTCCAGTTCGAGCTCCTTGACGTTGCCGGAAACGAAGCCGCGACCAAGTCCGACGGAACGGTGGTCTCACCCGCGGCCGCACCGGAGGCGGCGAATGCCAAGGCCGGCGAGTTGCCGTCTCCCGCTCCGGTCACCCCACTCACGCCGCCCGCCCCGGCCGCTGAACGTGCCGCCGAAGGCGGCGGAGAAGTCGTGCGGCTCGATCGCTTCCGTAAAAAATGAAATAGGAAGACCGACGACGCAAGCCGGGCGACGGACCAAAACCGCCTCGTCCCAGCTCGCATGACCCGGCCGGACCTTTAATCCGCGCTTATGCGCGCCACCGGTGCAATGTTTCCGTCTGTGACGTGAGTCCCAGAACTATGGCCACCGGCTTTGCCGGTAACGGGTGATATCAACAAGACAATAGCAATTAGAACGCTCAGCGAAACTCGCATGCTTGCCCCCCTTTACCCTCCACCCGCGTCAAGCACCGGCAATAAACGCGAGCCGACTCGGAGTGAGCTCGACACTTGCCGGCGCCGCTCAGCTAGTAAAGCCCGGTGACGTAATTCTCTTCGATGAAGGTGTCGGCCTGCTCGACGGTGATCTCTTTCGGCTTGGTCTGTTCGACGATCATGCGCCCGAGCGACGGGAAATTCTTCTTGTCGACGCGATAATCGTCGCGCCACAGGCGCGATCGCTTCAGGGCCTTGCCGCAGTGAAGAAACGCCTCGCGCACGGTCACCACGATGATGAGGCGCGGCTCGCGGCCGTTGACCGCGGCGGCGCCGAGCAGTTCCGGATCGCGCGACAGCCGCGCCGTGCCGTTGATCCGCAGCGTCTCGTCGATGGCGGGAATGAAGAACAGCAAACCCACTTCGGCATCGGACACGATGTTCGATAACGTATCGAGCCGGTTGTTGCCCGGCCGGTCCGGAATGGCGATGGTGTTAGCGTCGAGCACGCGGGCAAAGCCGGGCGCGTCGCCGCGCGGACTGACGTCGGTGCCACGCCCCGGGCGGGTCGAGCCGATCACCACGAAGGGCGAGTGCGCGATAAAGTTGCGGCAGTGGTCGTCGAGCCGGTCGAGCTGCTTGAGCAGCGCCAGCTCCATCGGCTCCTGGTAAAGCCCCCGCAATTGCGGTTCACTGTCGATCGTCGGCGCTTCAGTATCGATCGTCGCTGGCCGGTCGTCCATTTTTCTTCTCCGCATATCGGAATAACCGCATCTTACGCTTCGTTCGGCGGTTTTGCTAATCTCGACGGCGATGGTTTCGGCCACCGCCGGTTGAGAAATCCGTCAGATCACGCGACAGCGCAACGCAGCCGCCGCGCCTAACACTCACAGGAGACGAGGAGAACCATGGCGGGACGTTTGAAAGACAAAGTTTGCATCATTACCGGGACCGGCAGCGGCATGGGCCGCGCGGCGGCGCTGCTGTTCTGCAAGGAAGGCGCCAAGGTTGTGGGCTCGGACATTAACGCCGACAACGCACAGGCGACCTTGCGCGACGCCCAGAAAGCCGGCGGACAAATGGTTTCATTGCAGCCGGCTGATTTGACCAAGCAGGAGCGCTGCGACGCGCTCGTCGACCTTGCGCTGAAGACCCATGGCGGCATCGACGTGGTCTACAACAATGCGGCGACCGCTTATTTCGGCTGGATGGACAAATTCACCTACGAAGAATTCGCCCGCACCATCGAAGGAGAGCTTTTGATCGTCTTCCGGTTCTGCAAGACGGTGTGGCCGCATCTGGTGGCGCGCGGCGGCGGCTCGATCATCAACGTCGCCTCGACTTCGGCGAAGGTCGCCTACAAGGCGTTGCCCGGCATCGCCCACACCGCGGCCAAGGGGGGCGTTCTGGCCATGACCCGGCAACTGGCGATGGAAGGCGGCAAGCACAACATCCGCGCCAACACCATCTCACCGGGCCTGATCGAAACCGGCGCCACGCGCGAACAGTTGAAGGACCCCAACTTCGTCAATCCGATGATGGAAAAACTGATGCTCGGGCGGATCGGCCAGCCGGACGACGTCGCGCCCGCGGCCGTCTATCTCGCTTCCGATGAGAGCTCATTCGTCACCGGCGCAGATATCGCCATCGATGGTGGCACCACGGCGTGGTAAGAAACCCGAAAATCCCTCAACCAGCGTAAACGGAAAACGGAGGCAACAATGCCCGGCACTTTGGCCCAAGGCGCATATCAGATCGGCATCGTCGTACCCGACATTCACAAGGGCATGGCGTTCTTCAAGGACAAGATCGGCGTTCCCGAATTTCTGTTTATTGAAAAGCCGGAGCTCCAGGACGAAACCTATCTCGGCAAGCCGGCGCCGCTGCGCCTGCACCTCGCCTTCGGCTGGGCGGGCGAGATGCAGGTCGAGCTGATCCAGCCGATCGAAGGCGTCAGCACCTATTCGAAATTCCTCGAGCACAATCCGCAAGGCGGGCTACATCACTATGGCATCGAAATTCCGAACTACGCGAACGGCGTGAAGGAAATGGAGACCGCCGGCTTTCGCCTCGTGCAGGGCGGCCGGCATAACGAAACGCGGTTCGCCTATTTCGACACCTCGAACGTCATCGGCGCGCTGACCGAATTGGTTTATCTGCAGCCCGAGGAAAAGGCGTTCATGATGGGCTTGAAGCAGAAAAAGTGAGCCTTGCCGCAATCGAACATCAGTCATTCCCGGATGTCAGCCGGCCACCGGCCAACGCGGAACTTTTTTAGCGGCTTGGCCGTTTGAACGTCGCATTGCCCGCACGTCGCGCCGGCTCGGGGTGTTGCGCCTCATGTGCAGTCACCGGATGAACGCGTGCAGGAATTTTTCGGCAAGCTTGCTTTGCCTCACCGGCCTTCTGCTCGCGACAAGCGCGATACCGGCCACCGATCCGCCCCTGCCGCGCGAACGGCCCGAGATCGCGCCAAACGAGCAATCTTCCTCGCCAAAGTCCAACGCCACTCCCTCACCCTGTGAGATACAGCTTCGCGAACTTGCGAATTTTAAACCTGCCCCGCCGATCACCGGCCCCGGTGAATGCACGGCAAGCGACGTCGTTACTCTCGACGCGATCCTGTTGCCGGACAAAACGCGCGCCGTGGTCTCGCCGCCGGCAACGCTGCGCTGCCCCATGGCGGAAGCGGTGGCGCAATGGATCATCAACGATGTCGCGCCGGCGATCGCGGCCTCCGGCACCTCCCTGCGCAACATCGAGACACTCGCTTCGTTCGATTGCCGGCCGCGGAACGGCATTGTCGGTGCGCCGGTCAGCGAGCATGGCCGGGCCAACGCACTGGACGTCCGTGCATTCGGAGTGACCGGCGGCGCCGTCGTGGAGTTGACCAGCGCAAGCACGGCAAAGCCGTTGCGCGAGAAGTTGCGCGAGAGCGCATGCGCGCGCTTTAACACCGTGCTCGGCAATGGCGCCGACGCCTATCATGAGTCCCACGTCCACATCGACCTGATGGAAAGAAACAACAATTACAAGATGTGCCAGTGGGACGTGCTCGATCCTGCCGAGACCGCCGCGCTTGCGACAAAGCAGACCGCGGCGGCCGCGGACGACATTCCACTACCACGCCCGCGTCCTCTGATCGGCACGCTTGAAGCGGACGTTCCCAGGCAGAGCGTGCCTGGTATTCTCAAGGAGGAAACCATGCGAGCACCGGTCGCGCTTTCTGTTGCCGCAACCGTGGCCACATCGGCCATGACATATGCGCAAGAGCAGACTGTCACGGTCGGACCATGGACCATTGCCGCCGCGTATAGAGGCGACAGGTTCGATAATTGCTCCATGAAACGCTCGGTGTCGGAGCTTGATGTTACGTTCGTCCGGTCGCAGGACGGCTTGCTGCTGCTCCTTAGTTCGCCAAAATGGAAGCTCGATTCCGGCAAGGCCTACACCGTCCGCCTGGTTACCGGACCTCGGGCATTCGAAGCGAAGGCGCTGGCCGAACCGAAAACCGTGACAATCGCCTTGGCAGATCGAACTCTTAACGAGGGATTGCGGATGGCCGACGTGCTGGAAGTCAAAGGCGAAGGCGCGACGCTGCGGGTGCCGCTCGACGGCAGCACGGCAGCTCTCGGGCGCCTCGAAGCGTGTTTCGACAAGAACAGCCGATCCGGCGTCGATACCAACCCCTTCGTCGCGCCAAGTGTGGCGGTTCAGAAGTCCGCATATTTTCGCCGGCACCATATCATGCGGACTTCTGAACCAAAGCCACACTAGATCAATAGGTTTGCTAGTGTCCCTTTGATTCCGAAGTTCGCACATGGGATTGCCGCCTGGTCATGCGAACTTCGGAATCGGGACACTAGCCGAAAACCGTAGGGAGCTGCGCGCATCATGAATAAGCGGCCGCGGTATCCGTTCGTCTGGCTCGGCTTGCCGCTGGCGCTGATTATCTTATTCACCATCGGGCCGTTGGTTTTGTTGCTGCTCGGCGGCGCCGTCGCCGGCGCGCTTGGCTGCAACATGCCGATCGCCGCGACCGCGCCGTGTCTGTTCATGGGCGCCGATCTGAACGAGGCGATCGCGATTGCGGTGTTTTTCGGTTACTTGGCATTCTGGACGGTGCCGACCGGGACGACGTTGCTTGGAATCTGGCTGGTCGTCGCCGTCATCGTTACGCTGATCTGGTTGCTGCGCCGGCGCCACGCGGCCTAAGGAATTTAATCTAGCCTCGCCGGTCTTGATCCGTGCCGACCACTCGGGGACGATCTATTTTAAGTCCCCTGCTTCCCGCTGATTAAGTAACAGTTGAATTGAGCGCAGCCCACATTATCCGTAGTTCAACCGCTTCATCGCGAAGATATGCCATTTCAAGGCAGGCCCGCCCGGGCTCACCGTCTTTAGCGATAGTCGGTTCGCCGGTAAGTGCGCCGATATTTTCGCACGGGCCGGATCGGTTCAGGCGGCGCATAAGCGTTGTTGAAAAGCGGCGGCGGGCCGTATCCGTAATAATTTCCGCCCCAGCAGGCCGCGCAGGCGCCGCATCCGCAGCCGCATGCACCCATTGCAACCCGAATGCGGCGCGTTCGGCCTTGGCTTTGACCTTGGCCTTCGCGGTCGACCGCGTAAAACGTCGCCAAGCTGACGTCGGAGATTTCTTCCTCACCGAGGACCACTTCGTTGCTGCGGCTGTCCGTTGCTTGGTCTAACGACGGATACGCGAGCGCCGCGGACGCTCCGGCCAAAAATGTCATTCCCGCGATGCCCAGCACGGGCGCAGCTTTGCTGCGGGTTCTTCGCTTCGCAGATTTCTTCAGGTCCGACATTTTTTAAAGGCTCCTGCGCTTGCAGAGGAATAATGCGACCATACCGCCGAACATCACTGTGCTAAGTTGCCGCATCGGGTGTCGTTCCACGCCAAATCTTTTTCAAGTCACTTTCACGTGCGCTTGCGACTGTCCGCAGCCGCAATGCCAACGCAAGTAACCACAATAATTACCGCCGCACCCGCGCTCCGACCAATCCGCAAATGGACGCGAAATTTGTCAAAATTAAACGTAATGTGGCAAACCTAGCCGGCCGCGTGGCCGGAGCTAATCCAATGATCGACGGGATTTCGGATGGCCGATCTCATTAACCTGCGCAATGCGCGCAAACAGGTCCAGCGCCGCCGCGCCGAGCAAAAAGCCGCGTCCAACCGATTGGCTTACGGACGGCCGAAGACCGAACGTACGCTGGAAAGATCGCGGAGCGAAAAGGACAAGCGGGATCTCGACGGACACCGGATCGACGCCGGAGACGCGGAATGAGATCGGCCGTCGTCAAGCGCTCCATTGTGATCGCGGGGCACAAGACCAGTGTCAGCCTCGAAGCCGCGTTCTGGACGGCGCTCAAGGACATCGCCGCCGGCCGGCAGCAAACCGTGTCCGCTCTCGCGGGAGCTATCGATGCCGAGCGAAAGCAAGGAAACTTGTCGTCGGCCATTCGCTTGTTCGTGCTCGATCACTATCAAGCGCGGATTCCCGGCGACGGCGAAAACAACCTGCGGTCCGGCAAAACGACGCTCGCACCGACGTCAGTTCTGCGAGTGGAATAGTAAGTCGAGCGGCAACCGCAGCAGCGAAGGCGCCGGCGCTCGCGCCGTCCCCGACGTCGTGTTCGGCTTGTCGCTGTGCGGCGCCGCCGGAGTGGCCGGGCTGGCTGGGGTGGCCGGGGTGGCCGGGGTGGCCGAACCGGTGAGCGCCGATCCCTGATCCACATGGCTTGGCGGCGATTCGGCGGAGGCTTCCGGCCGCATCCGATCGAAGGTCCGCGGTCCGGATACGCCCGTGGCGTCGAGGCGATTCGTCGTCTCCAACGCCACGCCTGCGGGAATAAAGCGTATCGCCGGTGAGACCGGACGAGTAATGGACCCGACGTCGTCGTTGCGTCTATTGGCTTCGATGGATTCCAAGCGCCGGGTCTGCTGCTCGGTGGTTCGCAATGTCAGCCAACCCATCAGTGCAGAAAGATCAAGTGTTCGTTCCGGCGCCGCCAGCGGGCCCTTGACGGCGACCGTCAACTCGGGCGGGAGCAGGATCAACCCGGTGGCCGGCGGCGGTTGCGTTAGCTTGAGGTTGGCGTCGATCGCTTCCGCCTTCAGGTCGAGCACGCCGCTCAACGACAACGTCGCCCCGCCCTGCGCGCGCAGGGTCGCATTCGCTATGGTGATTTGCCCGCCGGCCATGGTGATGTCGGCGTCAGCCTGCGGAACGACAAGGCGGCCGCCATCCATCGAGGCATTCACCGCGGCGCGGATTTTGGCCGCGTCGAGTGGCGCATTATCTTCAGATGCATGGACGGCGGCGTTGAACGCCGCCGTATCAAGGCCGCCGAAGCGTGCATCGCGAAGCGATATCTTGCCGCTGCCGTGGAGCGAACCAATCAGTCCGACCGGGCTCAAGCCGGTGCCGTCGCCTTGCAAGGTGAGCGTCGCCTGCCCGTCGACGCCGTTCTTTTTCGAGGCGAAGGCGAGGTCGGCGTTGGCGCCAGTCAGCACGACACGGCCGCGTGCGCTCACTTCGTCGGCATTGCGTTGCAGCGACAACTCGCCAGAGAAGCGTCCGCCGGCAAGGCCGCCGTCGAGATTGCTCAACGTGATCGCGGGCGGCGCAAATCGCATCGTGCCCTTGAAATCGCGGAGCGCCAATGCCGGGGTGAGCGCGGCGCGATGAATGACAAAGCCGATGTCGCCGGCTCCAACGCCGAATGCACCGGGCCCGAACGGGTCCGGCGACCAGCTTCCCGCGGCCGACGGCGTTCCCGTCAACATCGCCAAAATCGCCGGGACGTCAGCCTGATCGGCTTCGATTTCGCCACTGACGCCCAAAGGTGTTGCCACCTTCAAGTCGAGACGGCCGCGCACTGCCGACTTGCCGGCTGTCATCGACAAATCCGTTACCGACAGATCGGCAGCGGCGATGCCAACGACCGCACTTGCCGCCACTGAGACCGTATCGCCTGACTGGCCGGTCATGGCGACGCGCAGCGGCTTTAAGTCCACCGCTGTTGCTTTGACTTGCAAGCGGCCCGTCGGTCCCGGTTGCGCGGTCAAATGCAGGACGCCGTCGGCAGTCGCCGAAAAGCCGCCAGCCGCGGCAAGCGCATTGACGTGAACGTCACCGCCGAGCGGCCCGCTGGCTGAGAGCGTCATCTGCCCCGGCAACTGGTCGACGGTCAGCACATGATCGAGCGCGAGCAATCGCGTGAGCGCCGCGCCATCGTCGGCGTCGAGCTTTCCGGCAACACGGATCGCCGCGGCGGCGGGACGCGCCGCCTCGCCCGTTCCTTCTGCATTCAGGGTCAGACGCATCGCTCCGACCGATCCCGCGAGGTCGAGCTTGGCCAGCGTTGCGGAATTGCCGGCGCGCTCGAAGCTCAGAACGGCATGAACCTTTGCCGGCGCCAGCCGATCGGCGAACGGACGGAGCGCGTCCGCCGCCTGCGGCGTGATACCGCGCAGCGTTTCAGTGAGCCCGGCAAGCGTTCTGGCATCGAGGTCGACAGTAAAGCGCCCGCGCGGTTGCGACGATAATTCCTCGACGCTGCCGCTGACATCAAGCGCGGCACCGCCGAGATCGCCGATCGACATCCGGTCGATGCGCAAGATCCCCGAGTCGAGCTTCAGCTGGGTATAGATCTTTCGCGCATCGACGCCGGCGAAGGTGGCGCGGCCCACGTCAAGCACGACCGCGATCCGGCGCGGGATTTCCGGCGCGCGGTCGAGCAAGGCGGCCTTGGCGAATGTGGTGAGCGCATCGACGTTGAGCGTCGCGGCGTGGAGTTCACCGTCGAGCGTCGCCGGCTGATCTCCCGCCGCCCAGGTATACGCGAGCCGGCCATCGATGTTTTCCTGACCGAGCGTCGCCGCCAATCGGTCGAGCGCGAAACGGTCGCCGGCCACGCTGATATCGGCGCTGGCGACCAGCGCCTCACTCGGACCGGAGGCTTGGTCGTGGCCACCCTCGAGCCAGGCCATCAGCGCTTTGACGTCGGCCGACGTCAGTGTCGCCGGCCCGCGGAAGACGAGACCCTGCTTGCCGGCGTCGAGTTGGCCGCTGACATCGACTTCGCTCGATCCGGGCGCGCGGAACGAAACGTCGCGCACGCTCCATCCTTTCTCGTCGACGATGACCTTGCCGGTCAACGACTGCAGCGTGGTGCCGCCAATAGTCAAAGCGTCGATGGCGATGCCGGCGGTGATTGGCACAGGCGGCTTGACGGAACCGACCAAAACCTCGGCGAAATCCCTGAGCATGACGAAGGGTGGCCGGTGCGTGACGTCAGGCGCCGCCATCGCTCGATCGAGATCGAGCTGGCGTGACGAAACCGTGCCGTACAGGTGCGGATGCGCGCCGAACACGACCTCCGCCTTGCCGGCGAAATTGATCGGACGGTCATCCGGCCCGTACTGCAATTGCAGGTCATCGAGCGTCGCCGATGCGGGAGTTGCGTGAACTTTGCCGGTGAGCCGCACCGGATCGTTGATGACACGCGCCCCGCTCGCCAGCGCGGCGCCGACCGGCCGCTCCAGCGTCAGCGCGCCCTGAAAGCTCGGCACGCCGCGATCCATCTTGAGCGTGCCGTCGATCTCGGCGGTTAGCGGGTGATTGGACGGATCGATGCCAAGCCGCAGCTTAAGGCCGGAATCTCCATCGGGCCGGTTGCCGGAAATGCGATAGCCGTAGAGCTCATCGCCAGCGACGAAGGTGCCCTCGCCGCGGAACGGTCCCGGCAAGGCACGGATGTCGCCTTTGAAAAAGACTTTGCTCAGCGCGACACGCGATCCCGACGCGGCATCGCCAAGCGTGACGCGGCCGTCTTCAATCTCGAACCGGGATATGGAGACCACGTCCGGATGCGCCGGTGATGCCGCCGCCGGCCAATCGAGCGCGCCGGCGCGATCGAGGCCGATGGTGATTTGCGGCGCCACGAGGCGCAGCGACGTCGCCTGCAATTCGCCGCGGATAAGCGGCCCCAGTCCGACCTCGAGCTCGACGGTTTGGGCGCGCAGCCACGGCTGCCGCTCGGGGCCGGCATCGACGTTGCGCAGTGTAATGTGCGGAGCCGGCAGGATGCGCGCGTCGATCGGCCCGCGAACGTGCACGGCGAAGCCGGCAAGGCGGCTCGCCTCCTGCTCGAAGTTCGAGCGGTAGAGGTTCCAATCAACGACCAGTGGGGCGACCAGCGCGGAGACAAGCGCGACAATAATTAAGATCGCCAAGCCGAGCAGTGTCGTCTGCACGGGGTTCTTCCCCTTAAGCGCTCACGTGATGACTAAGGCGTCCCGCATTCTTAGAGCAAGCTCTTGTCGAATGCACGCCTTCGACTGCGGTGATTAGGGGCTATAGCGGGCGATTCTGGGGCGGCCGCCCTTGGCGCTTGTATTAAGAAAGCGCCACTTCGGGTCTTGGGCGTAAATCCTGACCCACGACCCGTTGGATGTGGCGCAACCGCTTCCCCGCTGGCAACGAGCGTGCTTATCATGGCTTC
>Ga0302325_10003805_pt1 | contig 35288 bp, 30 predicted proteins | sample Palsa_T0_2_FD_201948 | JGI IMG/M metagenome (GOLD analysis project Ga0302325, IMG submission 201948) | Peat permafrost microbial communities from Stordalen Mire near Abisko, Sweden - Palsa_T0_2 | ecosystem: Environmental > Terrestrial > Soil > Palsa > Peat permafrost | place: Sweden: Abisko...
TTGCCGTTAGCGTTACTGCGGCGCATTCGGGCCGCGGGTGCGCTATTTTTCAACTATGAAGGCACTCGTACTAGCAGGGGGATCGGGCAGTCGACTTCGTCCGATTACGCATACGTTGCCCAAGCAACTGGTCCCGGTGGCCAATAAGCCCGTTCTGTTCTATGGCCTTGAGGCAATACGGGACGCAGGAATTACAGACGTCGGGATCGTGGTGGGTGAGACCGCTGCCATTATCCAGGGGGCCGTCGGCGACGGCCGGGCGTTCGGGCTCAATGTCACCTATATCAGGCAAGAAGCCCCGCTCGGGCTGGCCCACGCGGTCCTGATCGCGCGTGACTTCCTGGGCGGCGACGATTTTGTTATGTACCTAGGCGACAATTTCATCGTCGGCGGCATCACCGCCCTGGTTGATGAGTTCAGGTCGCGCCGGCCCGACGCGCAGATCATGCTGACCACGGTGCCGGATCCGCGCCAGTTCGGCGTCGCCGAGCTCGACGAGGTCGGCGAGGTGGTCGGCTTGGTGGAGAAGCCCCAGTACCCGAAGAGCGATCTCGCGCTGGTCGGCGTCTACATCTTCACCCCCGCCGTGCACGAGGCCGTGCGCCAGCTCAGCCCGTCGGGCCGCGGGGAGCTCGAGATCACCGAAGCCCTGCAGTGGCTGCTCGACAGCGGCCACAAGCTGCGGTCCACGATCATCTCGGGGTACTGGAAGGACACCGGCAACGTCACCGACATGCTCGAGGTCAACCGCATGGTGCTGGAGAGCGCTGAAGCGGTCCAGCACGGCACGGTAGACGACGCGACCGAGCTCATCGGCCGCGTCGTGATCGAGCGCGGCGCGCAGGTCAGCCGCTCGCGCATCGTAGGCCCCGTCATCATTGGCGCGGGAGCGCGAGTGGACGGTTCCTATGTCGGCCCGTTCACCTCCATCGCCGAGGACTGCGCCATCGTCGACAGCGAGATCGAGTACTCCATCGTGCTGCGCGGGGCCTCGGTCAGCGGGGTCAGGCGGATCGAGGCATCGCTCATCGGCCACGAGGTCGAGGTGACCCCCGCGCCGAACGTACCCCGGGCCCACCGCCTGGTACTCGGCGATCACAGCAAGGTACAGATCAGCTCATGAAAATCCTGGTCGCCGGCGGAGCCGGGTTCATCGGCTCGCATTACGTCCGCACCCTGATCTCCGGGGCGTATCCCGGGTTCACCGACGCCCGGGTGACCGTGCTCGACAAGCTCACCTACGCCGGTAACCTGGCCAACCTGCAGGCGGTCGCGAACGACCCTAGGTTCACGTTCATCCGCGGCGACATCTGCGACGCCGCACTAGTCGGGGCGGTGGCACGGGACCACGACATCGTGATCAACTTCGCCGCCGAGACCCACGTCGACCGGTCCATCGTGGGCGCGTCGGACTTCGTCGCGGCCAATGTCGCCGGCGTCCAGGTCCTGCTGCAGGCCTGCCTGGACGCGGGGGTCCGGCGGGTCGTCCAGGTCTCGACCGACGAGGTCTACGGCAGCGTGGCTCGCGGCTCGTGGTCCGAGGACGCGCCGCTGGCGCCCAACTCACCGTACGCGGCGGCCAAGGCTGGCGGGGACCTCCTGGCCCGCGCCTACTTCAGGACCCACGGGCTCGATGTCCTCGTCACGCGCTGCGTTAATAACTACGGTCCCTACCAGTTCCCCGAGAAGGTCATCCCGCTCTTCGCCACCAACCTCCTCGACGGGCTGGCGGTCCCGCTCTACGGCGAGGGCGGGAACGTCCGTGGCTGGGTCCACGTGGACGACCACTGCCGCGCCATCCAGCTTGTCCTGGAGCGCGGTCAGGCCGGGGGCATCTACCACATCGGCGGTGACGTGGAGCTGACCAACATCCAGCTCACGCAGGCCCTGCTGGACTGCTGCGGCGCGAGCTGGGACATGGTCACGCGGGTCGAGGACCGCAGGGGACACGACCGCCGCTACAGCCTCGACGACTCGGCGCTGCGCGCCCTTGGCTATGCCCCCCGCACGCCGTTCGCTGAGGGCCTGCGCGCGACCGTGCAATGGTACCGGGATAACCGCTCCTGGTGGGAGCCGCTCAAGTCGCCGCCCGGCGAGCCCGGCCCGCGGCTGCAGGCCCGCTCGGCCAGTGCCCAGGGCGCGCCGTGACGGAATGGCTGGTCACCGGGGCTGGCGGGATGCTCGGCCGGGACCTTGTCGGTGTCCTGCACCGCCGGGGCGAGGACGTGACCGGCCTGGGGCGCGCGGACCTCGACGTAACAGACTCCTCTGCCGTCCGCACCCTCATCCTGCGCGCCCGGCCCGCCGTCGTCGTGAACTGCGCGGCCTGGACCGCCGTCGATGATGCCGAGGCTCGCGAGGACGAGGCCCTCCTGGTCAACGGGCGAGGCGCGGAGAACGTCGCCGCCGCGTGCGCGGCCAGCGGCTCCCGGCTGGTGCACGTGTCCACCGACTACGTGTTCGGCGGGGATGGCGTTGCTCCCTACGCGGAGTATGACCACACCGCGCCGCGCACCGCCTACGGGCGCACCAAACTGGCCGGGGAGCAGGCCATCCTCAGGCTCCTTCCCGAGACCGGGTATGTGGTGCGGACCGCCTGGCTGTACGGGGCGCACGGGCCCAATTTCGTCCGGACGATGATCGGCCTGGAACCCCAGCGGCCGTTCGTCGATGTCGTCGCCGACCAGCGGGGGCAGCCCACCTGGGCGGTCGATGTCGCCGACCAGATCGTCGCGCTGGCCCGCGCGGCGCCCCGGTCCGGCGTCTACCACGCGACCAGCTCGGGCGAGGCGACCTGGCACGAGCTGGCCGTAGAGGTCTTCCGGCTGCTCGGCGCCGACTCGGCCCGAGTACGGGCGACCGTGAGCTCCGCCTTCCCGCGGCCGGCGCCGCGCCCGGCCTACAGCGTGCTCGGGCACGACCGCCATGCCGCCGCCGGGGTCGAACCGATCGGCGACTGGCGGACGGCCTTGAGCCGGGCCTGGCCGGAACTGGCCGCCGCGGAACTGGCCGCCGCGGCCGGGACTCACGATCCGCGCAGCCGCGCAGCGTGCGCCAGGCAGTCGGCGTAGTCGGGGAGTAGCCCAGCGGCGCGTGCCTGCGCCAGCGACGGGGCGTCGGCGTCCTTGCCCGACAGGATCGGCTCGACGTCACTGGGCCAGGCGATGGCGATCTCGGGGTCGAGCGGGTGAATGCCATGCTCGCGGGCGGGCTCGTATGAGGTAGAGCACAGGTACATCACGGTGGCTTCCTCGCTGCGCGCGGCGAAGGCATGCCCGAGTCCGTCGCCGAGGAACACGGCGCGCCTAGCCCGGTCGTCGAGCTGGACGGCGGCCCAGCGGCCGAAGCTGGGCGATCCGGCCCGCAGGTCGACGACGACGTCGAGGACCGTGCCGCTGACGCAGGTGACGTACTTTGCCTGGCCGGGCGGCACGTCGGCGAAATGGATGCCACGGATGACCCCGCGCCTGGACACCGAACAGTTGGCCTGCGCGACCTCCAGGCGGTACCCGGTGCGGGACTGGAAGTCGCCGCCCTGGAACCATTCGAGGAAGCTACCCCGTCCGTCTGCGTGAATTCGTGGGGTGTAGACCCACGCCCCGTCGATATCAAGCGCTTCGTCCGAATCGAGCGCCTCGTCCGGCGGGCCGGACGGCGCGTGAGATCCGATCAATGCCACCTCATCCGTCATAGTCACCTAGCTGCGGGCTGCGACCTGGCTCCCGCGCCCGCCTCGCGGCGCCGTCCCCGGCCAAGCCGATCGCCATCGCCGCCAGGAGGGCTAGGCCGCCGAACACGCGTACGCGCGAGCCGGTCTGGATGATGGGCCCGCTATCCCCGAGGATCCGGGCCGAGATGCGGTCGCCAGGCCGGACTCCCGCCTGCTCCTGCCGTGCCGCGAGCAGCAGGCCGAGCGTGCGTGCCGCGACCACGAACGTGCGGTGGGTATCCGCCGCGACCGGTGAGGCCGCCGTCAGGGTGGCCAGCGGGACACCGTAATTGGGATATTCCTCGTTATAGAGATTGACGAGCGCGAGGTTGACACTGGCACCGCGGCCGACGGCGCCGATCTGGTTTTGCACTGACGGGCTCATCAGGATCTGGACCATTGCCTCGCCGCTGGTGATAAGAGACGGCGCGAACACATAGTAGGCATTCGCGGCATTCGGGACTTTAGGCGGGGAGAACTCTACTGTCGCGCTCTCGAGGTATAGAGGCGGGCTGATCTTGATGTCGTAGCCCGCCCCAGCGACCAGGAGAAGCGTCGCTACCACGAGGGTCAGGCGAAGCCGTTTTCTCGGCTTCTGGAGAGGATTCATCGCGTCACCGCCATCGCATCCTCCCTGCTTTCCGCTGCCCGCGCGAAGACCGCGGACTCCGCTGCCGATACCGGCCCGCGCGACACAACTATAGTGAACCGAGACGCACGGGCAGTTCATCATCCGTAAACTCGGGACGGAGAAGCGGCACCCCCTCATCAAGGCAATCCCTTATGGCCGGTTTTTACGGCAAATGTCCGTGCCGACGACGCGAAAATCCATATATTCGAGTATTTAGGGCGGGATGGATGGACCTCAGGCAAGCAGTCCGTATCTGGCGAGCGCGGTGGATCTTGACCTCTGTGCTGCTCATTCTGGCCATAGTCGGCGCCGCCGGGGCCGCGGCAAAGATCCCGCGTTCCTACCAGTCGACTTCCACCGTGCTCCTGCTGGCATCACGCGCGGCCTCCGCGTCGAACGGCGGCAATCCGTTCCTGAGCTTCAGCCCCTCGCTGACCCTGACCGCCGATGCCGTCAGCAGGGAACTGATGGCACCTGGAACCGTCAGGCAGTTGGCCGCACAGGGATTCACCGCCTCGTACGCCGTCGCGCTCCCGACCTATACCACCTCGACGACCGGATCCGTCCTGACGGTCACGGTCACGGGCCCGCACGCAGCCAAGGTGGAGCGGACGCTCCAGGCGGTGACCGCCCAGATCGGCACTCAGCTTGCCCAGCTGCAGCACGGTGTACCGGCCCACAGCCAGGTGGACGCCGATACGCTCTCCATCACGCCGCAGGCGACACTCAGCGTCAGCCAGACGGCGCGGCCATTGGTCGTTGTCGGCGCGGTGCTGCTCGTGATCTGCTTCGGGATACCGATCGTCCTGGACGGGCTGCTCACCCGCCGTCAGCTCAGGAATCGGTCGCGAGGCGTCCGGAGCCGGCGGGTAAGCGAGCGGGCCTCGGGGCGGTCAGCCGTTCATGATCTGCAGGACTCGGCCTAGTCGCCGGCCGGCTGCTGCGCGTGCCCCAGTCTCCATGCCGCCCCCACGCAGCCGAGCAGCAGGAAGAACAGGCCGGCCGCGATCGAGAAAGACAGCGCGTCGAACGACCCGAAGCACACGGCGGCGGCCGCCATCGAGGCGGCCAGGCACTGTCCCAGGTCGCGGGTCCGGGCATCGACCGCCGTGGCCCGCAGGCTCCGGGCGGTGAACCACCCCGTCACGAGGCACCCCACCAGGGCGAGGAGCCCGAGGATCCCGGTCTCAAGCAGCGAGGTCAGGTACTGGTTGTCGACGAAGAAATAGGTCTGCGGAAAGAACGTCTGGAACCCCTGGCCGAGCCACGGGTGGGCGGCGATATACGGCACCGCCTCTGCGTACGCATCGGCACGTGACAGGCTGCTCCGGTCGTTCCCGAGATGGCCGAAGAGCGCGGCGAAACTGCTCACCAGGCTCGGCTTGACCAGCCACACGAGGATCGGCGCGGCGACCACTACCGCGCAGGCGCGAAGCCGGTCGCGCAGCCGCCAGGTCGGCAGGAGGACGAGGCAGATCACCGCGACCCCGAAGAAGGTGGAGCGTGATCCGGTCATCGGTACCGCCGCCGTGATGAGCGCGACCTGCAGCCAGCGGCGGACCCGCAGCGCCCTGGGCGCGAAGCGGGCCTGATGGAGAGCGATCGGCAGGCTCATCGCCAGCACCGCGCCGAACTCGAGCGGCTGGGCGGTCGTCGCCGTCACCCGGACCAGGCCGTAGCGGCTCGTAAGATCCGTCAGCTGCTGATGCACGGACAGGCCGGGGATCAGGATGTACTTAGTGAGATCCACGCCGGTGAAGAACTCGATCGCGCCAAGCGCGGCCATGGCCGTGGCGAGCAAGACGATCCGGCGAAGGAGGGTCCTCAGCCGGTCAGGCTGGTCGATCCCGTCCGCCGCGAGCGCCAGCACGCCAATCCAACCCGCTAGCACGAGGAGGCCGCGGTCGGCGCCGCTCTGCGCTATGGCGGGCACGGCATGTCGGCTGGCCGATACATACGCCGCCACGAACACGCCGGCGAAGATCGTCGCGGCGACCCGGACCGGCTGTCTGCCCCGGTCCAGTCCGAGGCCGGAGTGCTGGCGGGCCACCAGGTACCAGCACAGCATGGCGATCGCCAGCAAGGCGGCGGGCGCGCCTGCCGCCCCGAACGACCCGACCACCAGGGACGACGGTATGGCCATCAGCAGCAGCGCGTACCAGCTCAGCAGCGTGACCGCGTCGATCCTGCGTCGCGGGCGGCCGACAGCAGCGTCATAATCGGGCAGCAGGTCGGCCGGGTCCCGGCCATATCCCATCATGCCGGTCCGTAATGGTTAACGGGCGTATGTCCGGCATTCCCGCCTATTCGGTCATTCCCGTTTATCCGGCCATTCCTGCCCATCCAGTGCCAAGCCATTCTTATCTCCCGTGCGCTTCTGCCGAGTGGCCCGTGTAATGCCAGTCGGCCACACTACGACAGCTATGACATCTTTACCTCAGGATCTGATAATCCAGGCGGCCGGCGCTATTCTTCCGGCGGTATTACCGCGGCATGCGCCTATGCGAGCAGCCCAGTTCGGCCGGGCGCCGCTCTGGCCTGAGCAGCGCCACAACCGCATGCCAGGACTCACGGCGCCCGCGCGGCACCCTGGACATCTGGTTGGCCACGACGAGCCAGTAGTAGGCCCAGGACGCGAGCGCGCCGTGGCGGCGCCGGTACAGCCGTACCCGGTTGACGATCTGCATGGCGTGCGTCCGGTGGCTGCGCCCCGACTCCCCGCCAATGTGGACCGCGACCGACCGCGGTTCGTACCGGGTGAGCAGGCCGGCGTCCCGTGCCCGCAGCGACAGGTCGGTCTCCTCGGAGTAGAGGAAGTAGGTCTCGTCCCAGCCGCCCAGGGCCTCGTAGCATTCCCGCGACATGAGCAAGGCAGCGCCGAGCGCCCAGTCCACGGTGCACGGCCGGGTGTATGCGGACGGGCCGTAGACGAATTCGGAGAAGACCGCCAACCGCGTTTTGGTGAGGCCCAGTGCCCTCGGCAGGGTGGGCTCGCGCCGCAGCGACAAGTGCAGCTTTCCCTGCGGGGTGAACACCCGCGGGGCTGCGATACCCACCCCGGGTTCCCGTAGCGCGGCGAGAAGCGGAGGAAGCGACCCAGGGCGGAGCCGCACGTCCGGGTTCAGGACCAGGATGGCCTGGGCCGGCGCGGCCTCGCGGACGCCGCGGTTGATGCCGCCGGCGTAGCCGACATTGGGCGAGCGCACGACGCGGCATCCCCCCAGCGTCGCCACCAGCTCGGCGGTCCCGTCGCTCGAGTCGTTGTCGACCACGACGACGTCGGCCGTGAGGCCATCGAGGGCCTTCGGCAGGGAATCAAGGAGATCGCCGATGACGTGAGCGCTGTTGTAGCTGACGATCACGACCGCGATGTCGGGCAGGATGGCGGGCGGCCCGGGGAGCGCTGCTGACACGACGAGGGCGCGGCGCTAGCCGGCCGCGGCCGGCAGGTCAACCGGCTGGAGGCCCCCGCACACGGCGGCGTTGCCGGCCCGGCTGGTCCCCGACCAGACATTCCCGGACCAGACGTTCCCGGCCTGCCGGAGGTTGACGTAGGCGGCCGGACCGTAGTGGCCACCTTTCGGATAGTAGAGCTGGCCGAACTCGTTATCCTTGATGACGATGTTCGATGTGTGGTCATTACGGGCGTCGCCGCCGTAGATGGAGTAGTCGCCTCCCGCGAGCAGGTTATCCACCACAGACTTGTTGGCAACGACTTGCTTGGAACTCGATGCGTCAAGGTTGATGTCGTCGGTCTGGCCGAGATTGTTGAAGATGGTATTACCGTAGATCATCAGCGGCCTGGTCGTGCCGCCGACATATATCCCATTGGTGTGATCTCCGTGGATGTACCCGGGGTCGTGAATGTAGTTGTCGGCTATCAGCCCGCTCGATACCTGCACGCCTGTCCTGAATTCCGAGATATTGTTGTCCTTGATCACGATCCCGGTTGAGTCGCCGTAGATATCGTCGATCGCCGCGCCGACCCGGCCGCTGGTCAGGTTCTGCCCGCTGATCGTGGAGTCCTCGATCGTGACGTCCTTGGTATGCCGAAGGCTGATGCCGAAATACCCGCCGGCCATGACCCTCACATCCCGCACCGTCACGTCGGACGCGTCGATGACCAGGTCGTAGGGGATATACAGGCCGCTGAGCACCGTCCGGTTCACGTTCACGACCACGTCGCCATCCGCGGCGTTGTAGTGCCAGCCCGGCCCGCTGGACACCTGGCTCGGGACCGACCGCAGGGCCATCCCGCTCGGCACGCCCGTGTTGGTCCCATCAGGGAAGCCGCACGCATGCGGAGCCGTGACGCAGTCGCACGCTCCCCGCGCGCCCCCGGACGCCCCGATCTCGGTCGCTCCGAGCTCGGTCGGCCCGCCCGAGGTCGGCCCGCCTGAGGCTGGCCCGCCTGAGGCTGGCCCGCCCGAGGCTGGCCCGCCCGAGGCCTGCCCGGCGGAGGCCGGGTGTGCCCCGGAGGGCAGGGCCTTGTGCGCCGAGGCTAGGCTCAGGTGCTCGACCAGGACCGATGCCGCACCGCCGGCAACGATCAGGGCCAGGGAGACCTCGAGAGCGAGCATGCGTGCCTTCAAAGGGACCTCGTTTCTGTGAACGGCCCATCTCGCCCGCCGACGATGCATCACGTCCGCCGACCAGCAACCGGGACCCACGCCGACTGCGTTGTGTTATGCAAACGCTACCAACAGTATCCACCAGACTCGGCGGAATCGGCGAGACAGGGCCGGCCGGCCTAGCAGGCCGGCGGGTCCGGCGAGCTCAGGTCGGCCGACAGGCCGGGGCACCTGACGTCATGCGGGCCGGCGAGCGGACGTCGCCCCCGACCCGCAACGCCGGCATGCCGCACGGTCGCGATGCGACGGTCACGGGGCGGCGATGGCCAGCCCGGTGGTGTCCCAGAAGTTGCCCGACCAGACGTTGCCCGTGCCGGTGGTCGAGTAGTAGGCCGCGGCACCGAACTGGCCGCTGGTCGGATAGTAGAGCTGGCCGAACCGGTTGTTCTCGATGACGATGTTCGAGGTGGGGTTGTTCGGGCCGTCGCCGCCGTAGATGGTGTAGGTCCCGCCCGCGAGGAAGTTGTTCTCGACGGTCTTGTTCGCCACCGCCGAGCCGGCGCTTCCCGCGTCGAGGTTGATCGCGTCGGTCTCCGACGCGCTGTTGAAGATCGTGTTGTTCTCGATCGTCAGCGGTGCGGTGCCCCCGTTGACGTAGATGCCGTTGGTGTGATCTCCGGCGATGTAGCCGGGGGCGTGAATGTAACTGCCTTCGATCAGCCCGGTTGATATCTGGATGCCGGTCTTGAACAGGGAGATGTTGTCGTTCTTGACCACCGTCCCGGTGGAGTCGCCGTACACATCATCGATCGCCGAGCCGACGCGGAGTGTAGTCGCGTTCACGCCGCTGACCGTGGAGTTCTCGATCGTGACGTTCGTGGTGTTCTCGAGGGCGACGCCGAAACTCCCGCCGCTGACGACCTGGACATTGTTGACCGTCACGTTGGAGGCGTCGACCACGAGTTCGTAGGGGATGTAAAGGCCGCTGAGTACCGTCCCGTTCGTGCTCACGAGCACCTCGCCGTCCGCGGCGACATATTTCCAGCCCGGCCCGCTGGACACCTGGCTCGGGACCGAGGCCAGGGTCGTCCCGCTGGGTACGCCGGTGTTCGTCGCGTCCGCGTAACTGCACTGGCTGGGCGTGGCCGAGCAGTTGAGACCCTCGGCGTGGGCCTGGCCTCGAGCGCCGACCCAGACCAGGACACCCACCACGGCGATCGCCGCGGCAGCGACTACCGTCACCCCGTACAGACGTCTTCGGGGGCCAGAGAACCCGCGGCCGCCGGATTCTGGCGAGCCGGGACCGCCGGGCGAGCCGGGCGAGCCGGGCGGCTGCCGTCCGATGCGGATATGGCTAGCGGAGTTTCGTTCGGTGGTCATGGCATTGCCTTCCCTCATGTGCGTACTTAGCTGCCATAACCACTGTCGCCGGTATTTCTCCGGTCCGTTAGAGGAGAATTCCCTGTTTGCAGGGAGGGCATTTTCCCCTGTCTTTTGGACCAGGGTATTTCGGCCCCGTTCCTTTGGCCCTGTTTTCCTTTCCTGCCGGGCCTTCCGGCCCGGGCACCAGAGCCGGGCGCGTTCCGGGCTTACCCCGGTTTATACAGTATGCGGTGGTGCGGCGGTATTGCGCAGCCCTCACCAGCACGCACGCCACCGCGCCGTCATCATCGCGGCCATCAAAGACGCCGGCTACCTGCATGTCCCCGAAGGCCGGCGCGACCAGACCACCCCGCCGGAGCCCCCGTCTCCACGGCCTTGATCAGGACAGATGCCGACATTCACCGAATACGCCGGAGCCCTGGGGGTAACACCAGGACTCGCGTCTGAAGATCTATCGTCCGAAGCCGCAGAGCTCCAGGTCCTGGCGGCAAAATCCCAGGTCATGACTATGCCGAAATCGAAGCGCATGGCGCCGCGATTTGGATATCGCATGAGGGGATTCGTTACGATTTGTCACTAACCTCTTAAGTTCCCTGACAACGCGCGGCCGATGTCGCGAGGCGGTATTCTGAAAGGCGCATACGTTACCGTGGCTCGCAACACCGCAGGCCAACAGCGGCAAGGCTGGCCAATCGACCGGGGGGTGTATGTTGCGCAGGGTTAGCGGATGGCTGGACAACGTCGGCCATCGGCGCCCGAATCAGGCGTGGTCAGGGACTCTGCCGCCTTGCAGGCCTCGGCTATGACGGCTGCGCCTAGCGCGACGATAAGTCGGTTTGGTCCGACCGGTCATAGGAAACCGCGGTCGCTGGCCGCGAACGTGCGCAGCGGCGCCATCTGGAGCTTTTCGGGCACAATATTGCTGCGGTTGTCAGGTATCGGGATTACGGCAATTGTGGCCCGTATCCTCGCTCCGCATGACTTCGGCGTCTTCGCGGTGGCCACGACGGTATTCACCATCGTCACGGCTATCGGCGAATTCGGCGTGACATCGTGCCTAGCGCGAGCCGACCTCGATGTTGACGCCCTGGCGCCAACCCTGTGGTCGGTGTCCCTGGTATCGAGCCTGATCATGGCCGGCGTCCTCTACAAGTTCGCCGGACCGATCGCCGCTAACCTCGGCTCCCGGGACGCTGCGCGTCCGGTCCAGGTCATGGGTCTCGTCATGGTGTTCTGGGGCATCGCCGCTGTTCCCACCGCTCAGGCCGTGCGGGATTTCAGGCAGGAAAAGCTCTTCCTAGCTAATGCGCTGAGCTTCGTTCCCTCGGTGGCGGTCCTGCTGTTCCTGGCCAAGCACGGGAGCGGGGCGATGGCCTTTGCCTGGTCCAAGGTGGTGGGACAGGGGATATCGTGCGCGGTGATATTGCTCTCGGCCCCGAAACTCTACCGGCCGGGAATGACGCGCGGCGCACTTGCCGTACTGTACAAGTTCGGCGTGCCGCTCGCCGGCGCCAATTTCATCGGCTACATCCTGCAAAATGTAGATTACGCGCTTATCGGACGTTTTATCGGCCCCGTTTTGCTTGGCACGTACGTCCTGGCATTTAACGCAGCTTCCTGGTCATCCACGCTCCTCGGGGGCGTGCTTAGCACCGTTTCAATGCCAGCATTCTCGCGGGTCAAACACGACGCCGCCAGACTCAGCGGCGCGATGGCCGATAGCCTGCGCGTTGTAATGCTGATCGCTGCGCCCATGTGCACCCTGGTGATGGCTCTTTCGCGCCCGATCGTCCTGACGCTTTACGGGGAACGCTGGGCGGCCGCGGCCGCTGTGCTATCAATCTTGGCGTGTTACGGGCTAATTTCTGTAGTAGGCGCGCTGTTTTCTTACATGCTTGTTGCCATGGGCCGGTCGAAATTCGTCCTCGCGGTCCAATCGATATGGCTTGCTGGGCTTGTTCCCGCCATGGCGATAGGGGTGCGTAAGGATGGCATCGTGGGAGCGGCAATCGCGCATATCGTCATCATCGGGCCGATCGTCCTGCCCTGTTATCTCATTGCGCTGAAGCGTGCCACCGGCGTGCGGATCAGCCTGCTGGCAAAGGCTGCCTTCCCGCCCCTTGCGGCCGCAGCGGCAGCGGCCTGCCTCGCCTGGCTCACGGCCTCCCGGTTTGAAAGCCCACTGGTTCAGTTGGTGGCAGGCCTGGCAGCGGGCGGCTCTTTCTATGTGGTGGTCACGGCTCCGCAGTTGATTGCGCTACTTATGCGGGGGCGGGCGATACATCCGCGGGTGGAGAGGATTTTGCGGGCTTATCACAGAAGCGGCCGCGCGCTGGGAGTGCCGATGGGACCGCCGCCGCAGCATGCGGCGCGCAGGCGGCGGCGCACGGCGTATTAAATGATGTATGACATCGGCCGCGCACGGTGGAAGCGGGTGGTGCCGGTGTGCATCGCTATCGGCCGGTTTGTCGGTATCCCGGTCTAGCGATCGCAACGACCGTTTCCGAAAATAACAGATACCGCAACCGAAACGGGGTACGCTAGGACTCGGTTTAAAATGGTTGATTGACGGATCGCGAAAATGAGTCGAGCGCCAGGTATGCTGATGCGGGATGCTATTTATAACTGTGCACCAAAGCCTCTCTGGCTTAGGCTTTGGATTCGACATCAACTGCGTACCGGAGAGCCTGAGCTCCGTCTGGTCGGGCATCTGCTGAAGGACTCCGGCGCCATGGTGGATGTGGGAGCTAACGCTGGCATCTACTCAGCGCTGGCGCTACAGAGGCGGCGCTGGGTGGCAGCATTCGAGCCTGTGCCGGAGGAGGCTACTCGCTTGCGTCGGCTAGTAGGCACCCGAGGCGTTGTTCACCAGGTCGCACTTTCAGACCGCTGCGGGAAGGCAGTCCTGCACGTGCCTTACACCGGTGATTTGGCCGTTACCACAAGGTCATCGCTGGTGGCAGACGTCGATGCGGATCTGTCGCATCGAGATGTCGAGGTTAACGTAGCGACACTCGATTCTTTCGGCTTGTCAGACATCGCCTTCATTAAGATTGATGTGGAAGGCCATGAGCTGTCCGTCCTTAGGGGAGCTGTTGAGACCATCGTACGGTCCCGCCCCAACCTCCTTGTAGAAGTCGAAGAATCTCGTGTTCCCGGCTGTTTCCAGGCCGTAAGCGATCTCCTTGCTTCTCTGGATTATTGTGGATTCTGGTTTGACGGGGAAGAAATGAAGTCGATTAAAAATTTCCAGCTAGCAGTGCAACAGGTGAACCGGCCGAAATTCGGCGAGAAAAAGTCGCGAGGATACATCAACAACTTCATCTGGCTGCCGGACGGTCAGCTCCGTTCTGCCGAGCGCCTCAAAGTCTGATTCAGCGCCAAGGGCGAGCTATTACGACATATTGCCGAAAGAGGAAGTCGTCCAGGACGTGGCAGCTCAGTACGGACAGAAGCTTTTTGCGGCGGCGCATGTTGATTCCAGTCACTGATGCGACCGACCAGCCATTGTCTACGAAGAAAGAATGCATTGAGCATCGAGTAAAGAACCTCAGGTGGGTGCGATCAAGGATTCCGCGCTCCGTGTACGTCCATGTGCCATTGCGCAGAGGCCATAGCACGTCACGCCAATTTCTTACGTTTGGTATCGATGCTACCAGGACACCGCCAAGCGCCATGGCGTCTCCAGGTCGGGATGTCGTGAACGCGGTAGGCGTCCAAACGCACCAGAGCCGCACCCACGTCGAGGAGTGTCCGCGCCGTCTGAGGTAGGAACGGGAACAGTTCGCGACAGTCAGAGTCGTACTTCAGAATCGCTTCACCGATCATATGGGCCCTTATGATGCGCTCGCGATCAGCCGCCAGCAGTTATTCGTGAAAAACCAGGCGAAGTTTACCGAATCGTGACATACGGTTGTGTTGGGCTGCCGCGATCCATGGCGGAGTTGGACTTGGCGATCACCTCGAACCGCGTGGGTCGGCCTTTTAGCACGCTGTACGTGATCACGAAAATTGGCGTTAGCGCAGTAATGGGAGCCAAGACCATAGCAGAGATGGTCTGAAAGACACGGAAGGTCCAGTAGTTGATCCTAGCCCGCCTGAATAGGTTCGCGAACGACGCCAGCCTATAGGTAAGGAGGTTGTTGTAATTATCGCGTTCGATATTGCGCGGCCCGAGTCGTTCCCTGTTGGGCTCCCCGCCTGAGTTGATCCAACCGGTCAGCCCGTAGCTGGCAACCCAGCAGACTAGCGAACCCCAGAACACGTAGCACGCCTGCAGCGGCACCTTGACGACCCCAAACCCTAGGAGGACGACACCGGTGGTGCACGAAATAATCGAGGCCAAGGTCAGGCAGTACTTGAAGCCCCTGAAAACAGCCGGTGCCTGGGGTATGATCTCGCGGCTCCTGATGGCGTCGAAGTTACCCCATGTCCACCGACGTCGCTGCTTGAGGATCTCCCGGAAACTCCAAGGCGACACCAACTGGATAGCTGCGCCCTGGAAGTAGCCCCAGCTGAGACCTTTGTGTGCGGCGGTGGTGCCGAACACGAAGTCATCGGACGCGACGATGGGCTTATCCCACGTCACAATTGATTCGGCCCGGCAAGTCATACAGAGGCCTTCACCATGCACGAACAGGGGCTTCTGGGTGATGCCCTGGGTGCAGGAGCAGTAGACCAGGCAGTTGCGGGTACGGATGTTGTCGATGTGGCTCAATATGAAGTGCTTGAAACCACCTGTGCCATACCAGCGGTTGGGCACCGTGGGCCCCTGGCAGACGTCGTAGTCGCCGGCAAATGCCTTGCGGACGTAGCTGTGCGAGGGCAGTGTGTCGTCGTCAACCAGGAGCAGCTTGACTCTGGCCGGGTCAAGGCCGCAGGTGGCTAGGTACCGCTTGCGCAGGCGCCGGGTGTATTCCAGGGCGCGGGCCTTGTCGATGGCTCGGCAGCTATACGAGGCCGGTACGACGATGACCCGCTCTACGTCTGTGTACTTGTCGAAGTGATCGGGCTCGATGGCGACCCAGATCTCGTATGGCATGGTCAGGTTGTAGCTGCGAATCTTGTCGACGGTGCGTTGCACCAGTTCGGGCTCTTTGCCTACCGTCGTGATCTGTATTATCAGGTGCTGGAACTTCTCCGGGGTCTGTGCGTAGCCGAAGTGCGCCCACGATGCTCCGAGGATCATCATGGCGGCTTCGACGGCCGGAAGGAGAAAGAAGGCCAGCAACGTCCACCGTAGTACGAGCAGCAGCGTCGATGAAATCACGAGTTACTCCCCTCCGTAAGCACGGGGGCGAGCAAGATCAGTACCACCGCAGCCGGCCGACTCGTAACCCATCGCCACCACACTTTGCATGCAGTGGCTAAATTTGCGAAGCGTGTGAAACTGTTCGGGCATCGTCTACCTGACTATCAGTAGGGATAGCGTGGGACGGGAAAGAGCGACGAGCAGATAGGCCCGGGGACAATTCAGTGTTTACCGCATACGATCTGCGCAAGTAGTCTCTGCATCATGCGGAAATGCGCCTCGCAGTCCGGCGATCTTCCAAGCCGCGAATAGCAGCTTGTCCAGACATCCACACCTATCTCCCCACGGCCGACGCCAAACTGCGTGGCGCTGACCACACTCCCACCCCGTGTATCAGTGCCATTCATCATAGAGGACGCGCAGCCAAATAGGGCTGGATTTACGAATCGGAGATGGAAGCGACACATCGGAATATGCGCAAAGTCGACCTTCAGGAGAAGAATGCTACCAATTCCGATAACGGGCGATAATCCACAGAAACATGGTAAACGCATAGTGCCATAAATCTTGCGTTTCGCACGTTCGTGATCTCGGTTCCCTGGTGCAGGCTGAGCGCCGTCGGCGGCCAGACTTGGGCCTTTGGGCGCGTTCAGGCGGGACCCTGCTCGAACAGCAGAATCCCGGCGGTAGCGACCGCCGCTGCGCATATCCGACATGTCCTAAGCAGCCCCTTAAACGGCCTGAAGGGCTGCCATCGAGTTCAAGTTCAAGATTGCGCCTGGCCTGGAACAAATCCGCAGATATCCCGCGCTTTATCTTTATCTTGCTGCCGTAGCGATTTGCCTGCGTCCGGCGCAGTTCGGCCCTGAGCTTGTCGAGCAGCCGATTACGACTGGCTTACCGATTTGGCTGAAAGCCGGGGCGCGTACCGATACTCTATGTCTCATGTTGATAGTAGAAGCTATCCGCAAGCCACGTATCTTGGCCCGCGCCTTGGCCACTACGACTTCTAAGTGGAGGGGTCAGAGCGATGGGCGTTGGCGTGACGATCAGTTGTTGGATGCTGAGTGGGACACGCGAACGAAGTTGATGATCCGAGATATCGCTGCAGGCAGTCGTGTGATCGATGTCGGTGCAGGTCGTCAGGTGGCGCGCGCTATGCTGCCTAGTGGTAGCGAATATGTGCCTGTAGATATGGTTTTGCGATCTCCGGACACAATCGTATGTGACCTAAATCGAGACAAGCTACCCGACTTGCACGCTGATTGGGTTATCGCCAGCGGCGTTATCGAGTATGTGCACGATCCGGCTAGATTTATTAACTGGATGTCAGTCGCCGCGCCGCGAATTGTGATGTCATATGAGGTCGCAGACGGGGAGACCAAGTATTACAGGCGGTCGCAGACCTGGGTGAATGACTTCACGTCGAAACAGGTGCTCGCTGTGCTCCGGCAACAGGGTCTTATAGTAGATGATATAGCGACCTGGCGGCGGCAGAAAATCTACTGGCTTACGGCTCCGGGGTAGGCGGTTATGCCAGAGATCGAGTTGTTCTCGTGGAATCCGGATTATCCTCTGCCGACTCGGCTCGGACCGCGTATTCCATGGCGTCGTCCGATCAACAACTTCGGCGATCTATTGGGACCCGTGATAGTTCGCGCGATGTTGAAGCGGGAAGGATTGGGCGCTCAGCCGAAAATGTCTGCGCGGCTTCTCAGTGTCGGATCAGTTCTTCACTTCGCGCGGGACGGAGATGTTGTATGGGGATCCGGCGTAAATGGCGCGGTGGCCATCGAAAGCCACACGGCCCGGATCCTGGACGTTCGAGCTGTGCGAGGCCCCCGAACTCGTAGCTTCCTCATGAATCGCGGCATAATTGTGCCGGAGGTATATGGTGACCCGGCCCTTCTCCTCCCGTTGCTAATGCCCGAACTATTGAGCGTCCCGAAGAGATACGCGGTAACGGTGGTTCCGAATTTTAATGACCTACGGCAGAATCCGGCATGGCGTCTGTCCCCTAAGGTGCTAAATCCGAGCTCAGGGCTGGCGCATTGCCTTCAACGCATCGCTGCCAGTGAGTTCGTAGTCGGATCATCCTTGCACGGGATCATCGTTGCGGAAGCCCTCGGGATACCAGCTCGTCTGGTGAAGTCCGCGGCGGAGTCGGATCTAAAGTATGCCGACTACTACGAGGCGACTGGGCGCGCTGACTACTCTGCTGCGCAGACGGTGCGCGAAGCCACCGCAGCTGGCGGGGAGAGATCTCCCGTCTTCTCGCCGGACGGGCTGATGGCAGCTTTTCCTGTCGACCTGTGGCAGCCTGTACAACGGCCAAGCCTGCGTTAAGAGCACGGGCGGGGCGGATCCGTCCCGCGCCCGGGCTGCCCCGGTGGGCGCCGAAGATCCGGGGCGTGCCGGTCGGTCGGTGTGGCACCACGAGGCACCCCGTCGTAGTGGCCGTGGTCAACCACCCGTTTGCCTGCGATAACTACGTTGCGTGAGACATGATGTACGCATGGGGATCAGGGGGGCACCGCGCCGTCTCGCGCAGCGGAGTCGTCGGGTCGTTCGCCCGATCAGCGCCTTCGAGAACTGGCGGGACTTTCGTCACGCGGCCACCGTCCACGACGACGCCGAGACGATCCTGACCACCAGGACCGGCTTCAAGATCGCCGTCCGGCATAACAAGTGGGACACCGAGATCGTCAGCGAGCAGCTGTTCGACCGGTCCTACCTTCGTCACTTCCAGCCCGGCGTTGCGCCTGTCGTGGTCGACGTGGGCGGGTATATCGGTGACTTCGGTCTGCTGTGCGCCCACGAGTGGCCGGGAAGCCGCGTCATCATCTACGAGCCCACGGCCGAGAACTACGAGATGCTGGCCAAGAACCTCGATCTGAACCCGATGCTCGCGCAGCGGGTGACGCTCGTCCACAAGGGCGTCTCGGATCGACCGACCGTGACGGCGAACGTGCAGGTCGAAGGGCGCGAGGTCCACGTAAGCAGCAGTGGGTGGTACGCGGACGAGGCGTCCGAGCAGCGCGAGTTCCCGTGCGACAGCCTGCCCGCGATACTCGACGTCCACCGGCTCGACCGCATCGACCTGCTCAAGGTCGACTGCGAGGGCGGGGAGTACGACATTTTTTCCGACGTGCCCGCCGGCGTGTATAGCCGGATCGGCCAGGTCGTCATGGAGTGGCACCGGGTGCCCGATTGGGAAGCCAAGCTCGGCAAGCTCCGCGAGGCACTATCGGATGCCGGCTTCCACCTCGAACAACGCGCCCAGATTCTCTACGCGTTCCGGTAGCCAACAAAGACCCCCTAATGGTTAGGCGGCTTTCCTCCCTTGTGCCCACGGCCTGGCTACCTGGTTGATGGTCCGTTCTACCTGCTCTTGCTGGTACAGCGGTCCATCAACCATGCTCGGCCAGGCGGCTCCAAGGTGGCCAACGGGATTATCAATGCGCACCTCGTCTGGCGATTGCATCCGAGTAGGCGCCGATGGTCTCGGCGGCCAGTCGTTTGTAATTTATTACATCGAGATCCAGCGTCTCAGGCCGAGGAGTCGCGGCCGCTACCAGTGCGGTACGTAGAGCATCCTCTGGCGTGCCATCGCAGAGCCATACCCATTCACCGCCGAATACATCACGCAAATTTTGGTTTGCTGGAGTGGCATTCAGTACGGCCGGCCTACTGAGGGAGAGCGCCAAGTGGGCGACGCCCGAGTTTAGCGCGCTCCGGGCCATATAGGGCATGAGAACAACATCCGCTGTCGCGAAGATGGTCGGCACTTCGTCGCCATGGATGAAGCGAAGCAGCAAGTGAACATCCGTGGAGTCACCGGCCTCCTGCTCGATGGCTTCCGCGATTTCCGAACCCATCGGGCGGCCTGCTATCACGAGCTGCGGTCGGGGCTCAGACAACTGCCGCCAGGCCCGTATTATACCGGGCAGATTTTTATACGGGCGTATCAGCCCAAAACAGAGGAGGACAGGTCGATCATCAAGCTTTAGCTCTTGGCGGAGGGTCGCGGCCTGGGGCTGAGCCGTGTAGTAGTCGCGGTAATGACCATGTGGCACTACTACCGTTGATACTCGCGCCAGTCGGGGATGCCGTTCAACAAGCAGTGATGTCGCCCCTTCGCTAAAGGAAATCAGGAGGTCGACCTGGGAAATAAAGAGCCTATTGTAGGCTCGCCAGAGCCGAGGGCGAGAAAGCTCGTGAGGCTCTAGATCGTGCCCCGTCCATACGAGAACCGCACCACGGCGGCGGGCGAGCCAAAGCAGACCCAAGATGGCTACGACATCGAGCGGCGCAAGCCACGGGCGTTTCCAGCGAACAAACCATTCGGGAAAATGAATATGTATCACGTCAGGTCGGCTCAGAAGATCTTTCTTCTTGTGGTACGAGCCGATCTTAACGCCGTGCCTCATTACTTCGCTGAAGAGCAACAGTAGACAAGGATTGTCCGTCAGCTTATCCGGTCCGGGGTTCATCAGCACCTTAAGGATTTTCTCCTGAGAGCGCTTTCTAACAACACGGTTCTTGCGATCCACCTACACGCCCCTTCAAGCCTTGACTACGTACGGCTGGGTAGTCAAACATTTGAGTCTGGTCGACGACGCTGCTATAAGACGACGCTGCTATAAACGGCTAAGTACCTCATCGGACTGGTTCGAGGCTTGTTGTGGCAGGCCGATTACAGAGGCAAACGAGTTGGCGCGGCGCTCCCAGGTATGCCTGGCGGCGAATGCTATGCACTGACTGGCTCTGGTGGGGTCCTTTGTCGCGACGCCGGGGAAGCCGCTGCCCGCCGTAGAGGGACTGTTGCTCCCCGCGATCCGGTGAATGGCATTGACAAAGGCAGCGCTGTTGCTGGCCAGCAGCATGATACGGTCGGCCCATCGGGCCTGTTCTCCACGAGTGAGGTCAGCGCGCAACCACTGGGCCGCCGGAATGTCCGTACTGACCACTGGGACGCCCGCGCCAAGATACTCGAGCGTCTTCAGTGGAAATGATGCCCGGTTGAAAGGTGTATCCCGATACGGTGTAATCCCGATATCGATAGCCGCCAGATACGACGGAACCGCCTCAGCTGGGACCGGGCCCGCATAATGGACGTGCGATCTGTTGATCAATTCTTTGAACCGTTGTTGCTGTTCCCACCGCGGATCCAGCGGGCCGACGATCAAGAGCGAAAGTCCGGCGTCGGCGATTGCATTCAGGACCGACAGGTCGATCCGATCCGTTAGCTGCCCTATGAGACCTACAACCGGCTGAGGCAGATCCTTCAACTCGGGCAGAGCGGCCCGCTCGCCGACCTTGATCGGCCAGCAGCCGTTAGGGATAACAACGGGGTTGGCGCCGAAGCCTGCCCACCGCTCTGCTAGCCGTGGCGAAACCGCCGCCACCACATCCGCCCGGCCCACAGCTCGTATTTCCTGCCGTCGCTGGTACTGCGCAGATAGGCCCATGAGCTCGGCTCCGGCCACGTAGTCGTCGGTACCATAGAAAACATTTACCACGTTACCGCCCCAGTAACCGAGGAGGTCACGAGGATAGGTTGCCACGACGGCAAACGGTTGGATGCCGAGTCGGCGCAAAGCCCACCTCGTCTGCAGCCGCACAAGTGCGGCCGTCGTCACGCGCACACCAGGCCGGCTCAACCCCGGCATGGCCTTTGGCGTGAGGCGGGTGACTTGGCGATTTACGACAGAGATTTCCGGTCTGAGCGAATAACGAGTCGCGCTGCGCCGCAACGCCGCCGTAACTGGTGAGACTGGCGGATCGACCCACAGAATACGGGTATGGGACGCCATTGCCGTCGCCATGTGCCGGTCGGTACCACGGATACCATCCCATGACACGGCCGCCATCCAGACCAAATAATGATTCTCTTCGGTCAACGGATCTCCTGGTCGGCGATGCTCTCTGCGATCGAGTTGACGGGCACCGACGAATTACCTGTTGTCCTGGACACGGTCCCTGCGGTCCAGCTGACGCGGCACGCCAGCCACGGGGACCGCGCCGGCCACCGGGACCGCGGCGGTCACGGGGACCGCGGCGGCCAGGGGGACTGCGGGCCTGGCCACGGACGGCTGCGCGGCCGGGCGGGCGGGCGCCGTGGCGGAGGCCGGACGGCTGCTCTCATCGCGCAGCCAGGTCTGGTAGTCGCCACGGACGAGGGCGCGGCTGGCCCTGAGCCGAGCGAACAGGGCCACCGACAGGAAGTACCCGACCTGCAGCAGCAGGCCTGGCCGACGCCGGACGATGGCGGTCAGGTCGGAGATCCGCGTCCGGTCACCCGAGCTATCCAGACCCTCCGCGCGTTCGATCTGCACGCCCCCGGTCACGCAGCGGGCTCTACGGGACAGCAGGCCGGCGAACGTCCTCGGCGGGTAAATGACGACCTGAGCGCCGGGCACGAGCGCCGTCTCGTGCGGTTTGAACATCAGCGATGCGGCAAGATCGTCGGACTGAAGCGGCGGCAGGCCGGCCAGTCGCGCGTGCCCGGCCTCGTTCACGGCGATGACTCCCCGGCCCCACAGCCCGCGCTGGGCCCCCGGCAGCAGCGTCCAGACGTCGTAGTACCAGCGCACCTGCCACGGCCGTCCGGTCATGACCAGTTCTCGGCGCGGCGCGGCGGCCAGCACTCCCGGCTGGCCCAGCGCCGCCACCAGGGCCCGGACGTCGTCTACCCGCAACTCGACATCTGCATCGACATAAATGCGCGGAAAGCCTGTGGCAGCCCGGTCTCCAGCGGTCAGTGCCTCATGCTTGGAGGCGACGGGAAGGGTCACGATTTGGACGGCCGACCCGAAAGAGGCCGCCACCTCGGCGGTGTCATCTGTGCAGCCATTGGCAACGACTATTATGTCCATCTCGCCCGGGTCGGCGCCGTTTATTAGCTTTTCGAGGAGGCGCCGGATTACTGGGCCCTCATTATGTGCGGGAATCACGACTGTTGTCACTCAATGGATTATGCACGACGACAGCGGCCGGGGCCAGCAATTAGTAATGCGGGAGGAGATTTATTTCCGCGACCACAGAGAACATAGTCCGGAATATGCAGACGTTTACCGGGATATTCGGGCAGGCCCATCCCACTCTATTATGCGAAATCCGTCTGCATTTGGCATATTTGGCTATCCGGCACGAAATGCTGCCTTCACAAGGGAATGCCCTGATTGCTGCCGGTACGCGAGCCGTCCGCGACCGCCGTCCGCGATCATCATCGAGCTACCGCCAGCCTCCACGCCCTAGCTCCCCGGCCGGGCCCGAGTCCAGGTCGCCGGGCCGCATGTCGGTGGCCGGCTGCCGGCCCAGCGGTGCCGCATGGTTACCCCGGTGCGGGAACCTCCGTTTGACGACGTAGTCGAAGATGGGCAGCGGTCCCGTCGCGTCCCCGTAGGCAGGCCATGGCGGCAGTAGGTCCCGCGTCAGCGCCGGTGGGTAGGTCTCATCGGACCGGCGTTCGGCCAAGCCGCCTGTCTGGGGCCTGGGCGCTGGCCGATCCTGGGCGATAGTGCCGCCGGATGCATGCAGGGGACCGGTCCCGGCGTTCATAGCGGCTGAGGAGACCAGGGTGCCGCTCGCGACGGCCGGGACCTTCGGGGCGGCCGTCTCAGCGCGGCTCTGCCGCAGCCGGGTGAGCGCGGCCCGCATCCGGAAGACCAGCAGGCCGACGATGGCCAGCCCCACCATGCCGCTGACCGCGAGCGCGGCCAGGTCGTTCGGCAACACCCGCGCCGCGCCGACCGCGGCAAGGCCCGCTACCGCGGCACCGGCCAGCGGAAGCCACAGGTGAGAGCCCAGCACGCGCCGCGGGATGCCCGCCCGCCTCAGCTCTTGCAGATACCACGGCAGGATCACGCAGCCGGCGACCGCGGTCTCGCCCACGGCGACGCCGAGGATTCCGTCGAGGCGGGCGCCAACGATGAGTGCGGGGAGCAGCGCCAGCAGCCAGCCAAGCTGAACGGTGAACACGACGCGCGTCCTGGCCAGCACCACGAAGTAGGAATAGGCCAGCTGGAAGAAGATCGTCAGCGCGGCGAGCAGGGACAGATACAGCAGGACCCGCGAGGCGGGCAGCCAGCGCGCGCCGTAGGCGAACCGGATCAGCGGCGTGGCCGACCCGCCGATCACTAGGCATATGGGCAGCGCCACGGCGCAGAGCAGCGCCGACGACGACAAGAAGGCCGCGCGCATGGCGTCATGATCATGCTGAAGGCGCGCGAACGCGGCAGGCGCGACATTGCGGACCGGTAGCGAGAACATGGCGACGGGCCAGGTGGCGAGGTTCAGCGCGAGCACGTAGAAGCCAAGGGCGGTGGCGCCGAGCATGCGGCCCACCACGAGCTGGTCCACGTTGGTGACGGCGAACGCCACCACCGTCGACCCGGCCAGCGGCGTCCCGTACCGCAGCAGCGCGCGGGCCCTGCTCCGGTCGAAGCCGAACCGTAGCGGCTCGGGCGAGAACGCGATGTACAAGACCGCGGCCGCCGCCGCGCCGGTGATCCGGCCCACGGCCAGGCTCATCGCGCCCATCCCGCCCCAGGCCAGGCCCACGGATACCAGGGCGCCGAGCCACCCGCTGACCTGGTCCGCGATCATCCTGCGGTCCTGGCGGAAGTTCCGGTCCAGCAGCCCGACCGGCGTGCAGACCAGCCCGTCGAGCACGATGTTGAGCGCCAGAACGCGGATGACGTCAGAGGCCGCCGGCGCCCCCATGGCCGCGGCGTACCTGGGCGCGCCGAAGAAGCAGACGGCATACATGGCGACGCTGCCCGTCACGGCGATGGTCGTGACGGTCGGCGCGATCTCGGCCGGATCACCCGGCCAGCGGACGATGGCCAGGCTTACCGACAGGTCGTTGAGGCTCAGCATGGCCAGCAGGGCGACCCACGCGACGGCGTAGGTGCCGAAAACGTGCGGGCCGAGCATCCTGGCCAGGACGATTCCGATCCCGACCGTGCCCAGCTTACTCAGCGCATTGCTGACGAACGTCCAGCCCAGGGCCCGGGCTGCCGTGGCACCCAGGGTGTTCTTGTCGGCCGGCCCGGAGCCGCCCGCGGGCCGCATGTGGCGTCGCCCCACCGCCCGGAAACGGACGCGGGACCGACGCCTCGGACCGGCCCCGGGGGCCCCGGCGCTAGCGCCGCGGCCGCTCACTCGCCTGCAGCCGCAATGGCCGCACAAGTGGGATAAGTATTAAATGCGGCATACCGAATAAAGGCCTCTACTGCGACATTCTTACCCGCGGCAGATCGGGCTCGCGGGTAGTCGGCATCAATGGCCGCCGACCTAGCAGAGAACATGCCTCAGCCTCCTTCTGGATTCTACGGACACCCTATGCCAGTGGCGCGATATACATCCAGCCGTGAGGATATCCGCTTTGCCCGGAGAAGACGAAGCGAAAATCACCCCTCTGGGTAGTGGGGCGCCACGGGTTTGCTAGTGTTTGCCATGCCCGGCACCGGGGGGACTAACGCCGGGGAATCGTATGTACAGACTGCAGATCAAATCACGCTGCCTTACGTGATTTCCTGACGATAACGGACACATCGGCTTTAGGTTCGGAGAGGAACCATTGCGTTGATTGAGCGAGCCTTGCGCGTTCTGCGGCATATAGCTGGCTGGCGGGACCAGGACGCTGGGGAGTGGTTCGCGGCATGAGCGTAACCGAAAGTGCGGTCGAGACCGGCAGCCGGATGCCGACCGACAGGAATGCCGCCATCCCGGGCACGAGGACGTGGACGAGCGCCTACCGTCGCCAGGCGGCCCTGGCCGACTGGACGTGCGCCCTGGCGGCCGGCGCGGTGGCGGCCAGGGTCCGTTTCGGGGCCCCGGCCTACCTGCCGACCACCTACCTGAGCCTCACCTTCGGGCTGCCCGTCGTGTGGTGGCTGTCGGTGCTGCTCGCCGGCGGGTACGACACCCGGTTCATCGGGCTCGGCTCCGATGAGTTCCGCCGGATCCTCAGCGCGGCGGTCAACCTGACCGCGGGCGTGGCCGTTATCTCCTACGTGGCCAAGCTCGACCTGGCCCGCGGGTACGTGACGATCGCCCTGCCGTGCCTGGCCGTCATGGACCTGACGGTCAGGTACCTGCTCCGCAAGCGCCTGCACAGACAGCGGGTCCGGGGCTGGTGCGTGCGGCGGGTCGTCGCGGTGGGCCATGCGGCAGCAGTGGCTCGCCTGGTCACCGTGCTGCGCCGGGACACATACCACGGCCTTGCGGTGGTCGCCGCCTGCCTGGTCGACGCGCCGGAGGGGGCCGGGCCTGACCGCGTCGCCGGCGCCTCCGCGGCCGAAGTGCCCGTGGCTGGCGCGCCCGCGGTCGGCGTGCCCGTGGCCGGCGGCCTGTACGGCGTCGCGGCGGCGGTGGGCCGGTTCGGCGCGGATACCGTCGCGGTGCTGGCCTGCCCCGAGATGGACGGCGGCCGCCTGCGCGAGCTGGCCTGGGAACTGGAGAAGACCGACACCGACCTGTTCGTCGCGCCGGCCCTGCTCGATGTGGCCGGCCCGCGGACGACCATCCGCCCCGTGGCCGGGCTGCCCCTGCTGCACGTGGAGCACCCCGAGCTGGACGGGGCCAAACAAGTCATCAAGAGCGTGTTCGACAAGACGTGCGCCGCCTTGGCGCTGCTCGCACTCGCGCCCCTGTTCGCGGTCATCGCGATTTCCATCAGGCTCGCCGATCACGGCCCGGTGTTCTTCCGCCAGACCAGGATCGGCAAGGACGGCCGGGGCTTCGCCTTCTACAAGTTCCGAACCATGGTGCCCGATGCCGAACAGCGCAAGTCCCAGCTTGCCGCCCATAACGAGGCGGACGGGGTCCTGTTCAAAATCCGTAGGGACCCGCGGGTGACCCGCCCGGGTGGCTGGCTGCGCCGCTCGTCGCTTGACGAGCTGCCGCAGCTCATCAACGTGCTGATGGGCGACATGTCCCTGGTCGGACCCAGGCCGGCCCTGCCGGAGGAGGTCGCCTGCTACGGCGGCCACATGCGCCGCAGGCTCGTGGTCAAGCCGGGCCTGACCGGCCTGTGGCAGGTCAGCGGGCGGTCGGACCTGTCGCGGGAGGAAGCGGAACGGCTCGACCTGTACTACGTGGAGAACTGGTCGCTCGCCCTGGATCTGCAGGTGCTCTGGAAGACGGGATCCGCGGTCATCCGAGGCTCTGGTGCCTACTAGCCGGGTTGCGCCTGACCCTGCCCATGAAGGAGATACCTTGTCCAAGCCGTTGATCCACCGTGCGGTCAGGACGGCCCGCGCGGTACGAGCGGTAGCCGCCAAACCGCCCTACGTTACCCCCGGCCATTTCTACTCGCCCCTCACCGCGGACGCCGACCTCGACCGGGCCATGAGATGGACCGGGGCGCCCGGCGTGGACCTGGCCGAGGAAGGCCAGCTTGCGCTCGCGGCGCGGCTGCAGGCCGTGCTGGCTGAGCCGTTCCCGGGGCCGCGCTTCGCCCCTGGCAACCGCTTCTACGGTCCCGCGGACGCCGCGGTCTACCGGGCGATGCTGTCCTACCTGCGGCCCTCCCGGCTGCTTGAGGTGGGCTCCGGCTACTCCACGGCGGTCGTCCTCGACGAGGCGGACGCCGACCAGGGGCTGTCCGGACTGGAGATCACCTGCATAGAGCCCTTCCCCCAGCGCATGCTCGGGGTCATCACCGAGGCCGACCGCCGCAGGCTCACCCTGATCCGCAAGCCGGTCCAGGACGTAGAGCCGACGCTCTATGAGCAACTCGGACCGCAGGACATCTTGTTCATCGACTCGACCCACGTGGCCAAGGCCGGCTCAGACGTGATCTGGCTCTTCCTGCACATACTGCCCCGGCTGGCCCCTGGCGTCGTGGTCCACGTGCACGACGTGTTCTGGCCGTTCGAGTACCCCAGCAACTGGCTGCGGCAGGGGCGCGACTGGACCGAGGCTTACCTGCTGCACGCGTTCCTGTCGGGTAACGCCGACTGGGAAATGCTGTTCTTCTCCTCATGGCTGTGGCGCTGCCAGCCGGAGTCCGTCCCCGAGCTGGCGGCACGCGCGGAACCCAGCTCGATCTGGCTTCGGAAGGTGCGATGACCGCCCGTCTACGGAGGGCGCGCGACGAGCGCCCGCATGTCCTGATCCTGGTCCAGAATCTTCCGGTGCCGTTCGACCGGCGGGTCTGGCAGGAGGCCCTGGCCCTCGTCGCGGCCGGATATCAGGTGCATGTCGTCTGCCCGCGGACCGCGGAGCATCCCCTCCGCCGCGAGACGCTCAGCGGCGTGCGCATCTACCGCTACCGGCCCGGCCCCGAGGCGCGGCGGCTGGCGGGCTACCTGCTCGAGTACCCCATCGCGATCGGCGCTCAGCTCCGCCTGGCGCTCGCGATCCGCGCCAGGCACCGCATCGGCATCGTGCACATCTGCAACCCTCCCGACCTGCTCTTCCTGGCTGCCCTGCCGCTGGTCGCGCTCGGGTCGCGGCTGATCTACGACCACCATGACGCGTGCCCGGAGCTGATGGTCGCGAAGGGCCACCGGGAGGACGGCCGGGCCGTCCGGCTGACCAGGCTGTTCGAGCGCCTCACCTACCGCTGCGCGGATGTGTCGATCGAGACCAACGAGAGCTACCGCGAGATCGCTCTCGGGCGCGGCGCGATGTCGCCCCAGGACGTGTTCGTGGTGCGATCCGCGCCGGAGATCACCAGGTTCGCCGGCGCACGGCCAGACGAGAAGTGGCGCCGCGGCCGGAGGTACCTGGTCGGCTACGTGGGCGTGATGGGACGCCAGGACGGCCTGGATTACCTGATCGAGGCCGCCCGGATGATCATTACGGAACTGCTGCGCCCGGATATCCAGTTCGTGCTCGTGGGCTCGGGTCCCGAACTGCCGCGGCTGCGCGAGCGGGTCAGGTCCCTGGGGCTGGACGATCAGGTGGTCCTCACCGGGCGGCTGTCAGATGAGGATCTCGGCACCGTGCTCGCGACCGCGGACGTCTGCGTCAACCCGGACGAGGCCAACCGGATGAACGACATCTCCACGATGAACAAGATCATGGAATACATGGCCCTCGGCAAGCCGATCGTCCAGTTCGACCTGCACGAGGGGCGCGTCTCCGCCGGCGATGCGAGCCTGTACGCGACACGCAACGACGCGGCCTCGCTCAGCAAGTGCATCGTCGAGCTCATCGACGATCCCGAAACGCAGGCCCAGATGGGGCAGCTCGGCGCCCAGCGGCTACGGAGCTCGCTGAGCTGGGAGTCGCAGGTCCCGAGGCTGCTCGCCGCCTACGAGCGGGCCGCGGCCAAGCCCAGGCGCAAGCCCAGGCGCAAGCGCAGCTGACCGCAGCCCCGACCCCCTCGATGCGGGGTTCGAGTGCGTCGCAGGCGCGGGATACTGGTGCCGCGTGGCATTAGTTTTTTTGACGCTAATAGCTGGTCGGCGTCCTTGATCCAGGTAAATGGCTGGCAGCCGTCGATTAAGGCGCCGATGGCATCGGTCAGTTCGCGGACCGGGCCGAAGGAGCCCCGGCCGATGGTCTGGCGGGTGATGATGCCGAAGACCTCGACCATGCTCAGCCAGGAGCAGCTGGTCGGAGTTAAGTGCAAGGTGATCCGCTGGTTCTCCGGCCGGGCCAGCCACCGGCGAATCTCGGGGTGCTTGCGCGTGCCGTAGTTGTCCAGCACGACGTGCAGGTCCAACTCCGGATGGGTGGCGGCCACCTTCTGCAGGAACGTGAGGAACTCCTGGTGGCGGTGCCGCGGGTAGCACGCGTCGGCGGTGATCTTCCCGGTGGCGGTCTCCAGGGCGGCGAACAAGGCAGAGCTGCCGTGCCGGGTGTAGGAATGGGACTTCTCATCTGACGCAGACCACCACCGCGTTGTCCGGCGGCGCCAGGTACAAGCCCACGACGTCGCGGATCTTGGCCCCCAGCTCCGGGTCGGTACTGAACCTGAAGGTCTCGATCCGGTGTGGCTGAAGGTGCCACTTGCGCCAGATCCGCGCCACGCTGGCGAACGAGATGCCCAGCTCCGTGGCCATGAAGCGGGCCGACCAGTGGGTGATCCCCAGCCGCGGCGGCGGCCGGCCGTCATCAGCCAGCGTCGCCACCACGACCTTGATCTCGTCGATCTCCGCCGGGCGCCCCGATCGCGGCTGGTCCTCCAGCGCGCCAATCCCGCCCACCTGGTAGCGGTCCCGCCAGCCGATCACCGTCGGCCGCGACACCCCGACCGTCCGGGCGATCTGCGCGTTCGGCAGCCGCGCCAGATCCGCCAGCCGGTCCCGGTCACCCGCACGCAGCACCAGAGCAGAAGCTAAAGACATGCTCCCATTATCCCCCGCATCAGAACGTAAAACTACTTCTAACACAAGATACTAGTTATCCAGAATTCTCCTCTTAGACGCAAGCCATATCGTAGTCTGGACCAGCCCTGGAGCTACCGGCTAGGCCAGGATCTGGTGCGATTACGCCCTTTTTGGAACGATTCCTCTCCGAGCACACGGTAATCGCGGATATAACTGATTTAGGGGGAAACAATGTTCAATGGAATTATGCGAGATATGCTACCTTCGGTGCGCAGCCGAAAGATCACTGTCATCGGATCGGGCTATGTGGGATTAACGCTCAGCGCGAGCCTGGCGCTGCTCGGCCATGAGGTGGAGTGCACCGACAATTCGCCGGAACGCGTCGCCGAGCTTGCTGCGGGGCGCGTGCCGATCGTCGAAGAGGGGCTCACCGAGCTAGTCGAGCAGATGCTCGCTGCCGGGCGGCTGCGGTTCGGTACCGACAATGCGCTGGCCGCTGCCGGGGCGGAGTTCGTCTTTCTGTGCTTGCCGACGCCCAAGGGCGCGGACGGGCAGGCTGACCTGTCTTTCGTCCGGGCCGTCGCCGCGGAGATCGGCCCGTGGCTTCGTCCCGGTGCGACAGTGATCACCAAGTCGACGGTGCCGGTGGGGACCGGTGAGATGGTGGAGAGCGCGCTTGCGCGCCACGACGTGCACGTGGCGTCGAACCCCGAGTTCCTCGCCGAAGGCAGCGCACTGCGGGACTGTCTGTCCCCGGACCGGATCGTCGTCGGGGCCCGCTCGGACAACGTCGCCCGGAATGTGGCTGACCTGTACGGTTCTTCCGGTGATTCCCACGTGCTCCGCACCGACGTCGCCAGCGCGGAGCTGATCAAGTACGCCTCCAACGCGTACCTCGCCGTCCGCCTGACCTTCGTCAACTCCATGGCTGAGATCTGCGAGGCAGCTGGCGCCGACATTCGTTCGGTGGTGGCCGGGATGGGCAGCGACCACCGGATCGGGCACGCCTTCATGCGACCGGGGCCGGGCTGGGGAGGGTCGTGCTTCCCGAAGGACACCCAGGCCCTGGCCCACACCGCCGAACGCCTGGGTTGCGACCTTCGCCTGGTAGAGACGGCGATCGCCATGAACGCCCGTCACACCCTGCGGGTCGTGGACAAGGTGACCGAAGCTCTGGGCGGTGATGTCAACGGCCGGCGCATCGCGTTGTGGGGCCTGGCCTTCAAGGCGGGGACCGGCGATCTACGGGACTCTCCGGCGCTGGAAATCGCCCAGCGCCTCGTCAGCCTAGGTGCCTCGGTCCATGCCTACGACCCGACCGTGCCAGCCGGGACTGTGCAGGGGATGGAGGTTCATTCGTCGTCGTTCTCGGCCTGTAACGACGCCGATGCCCTGATCATCGGTACCGAGTGGCCCGAGTTCGCGTCCGCCGACCTCGCTGCGCTCGCCGCGGTGATGGGCGGCCGGGTCATCATGGACGCTCGCAACGTGCTCGATCCCGTTGCGGCCGCCGACGAGGGTTTCGTCTACGCGGGCATCGGCATCTGTGTCGCTGCCAAACGCGACGAGGAGGTCGCGGCATGAAAGTGCTCGTGACCGGCGCCCTCGGCTTCCTCGGATCCCATCTTTGTACGGCGATCCTGGCCCGCGGTGACGAGGTCGTCGCCGTGGACAACTTCGCGACCAGCAACCATGACAGCCTCGAGCGCCTGGCTGAGCACCGGCGGTTCAGCTTCGTCGAAGGTGACGTATGCGCATCGCCTCCGGTGGGGAGCGGATTCGACGCCATCGCCCACCTGGCCTGCCCAGCGTCTCCCGACGAATACCTGCGGCTTCCGCTCGAGACGCTGGCCGTCGGCAGCCATGGCAGCGAGTTCGCCCTCCGCCTGGCCAAGGCCAACGGCTGCCGTGTGCTGCTCGCCTCGACCAGCGAGATCTACGGCGATCCGCTCGAACGACCCCAGCGGGAAGAGTACTGGGGCAACGTGAACCCGATCGGGCCGCGCAGCGTCTACGACGAGTCCAAGCGTTACGCCGAAGCGCTGTTCATGGCCCACCGGGGAGCCCGGGGGGTCAACACCGGCATCGTCCGGATCTTCAACACCTACGGCCCTGGCCTGCGCCCCAACGACGGCCGGGTCGTGTCCAACTTCGTCGCGCAGGCACTGCACGGTGAACCGCTGACCGTCTACGGGGATGGCCGCCAGACCCGCAGTTTCTGCTACGTCACCGACCTCATCGACGGCCTCATCCGGATGCTCGCCTCGGACCAGCCCGGCCCGGTGAACCTCGGCAACCCCGACGAGATCTCCATCCTGGAACTGGCCGAGACCGTCCTGCGTCTGACGGGCTCGGACTCACCGCTGGAGTTCCGGCCGGTGCCGCAGGACGACCCGACCACCAGGCATCCCGACATCACCAAAGCGGCGGCGCTTCTCGGCTGGGCCCCGGTGATACCGCTCGGCGAAGGCCTGGCCCGCACTATCACCTGGCAGCGCAGCCTCTCTGCCATCCAGGTCTGAGCCATCCAGGTCTGAGCTCAGACATCAACCCAAGAGACGAAAGCACAGGTCAACCATGTCCAAAGCAACTGTTCTCGTCACCGGTGGGGCAGGCTTCATCGGCTCGCATGTGGTCGAGCGGCTACTCCAGCAAGGTCACTCCGTCCGGGTGTTCGACTCTTTAGTGGAGCAGGTTCACCGGGGAGCGGGCCCGCGGTACGTCCCCGCGGACGCGGAGTTCATCCGCGGCGACGTCCGCGACCGTCAGAGCCTGGCGAAGGCTCTGCGGGGGGTGGACCAGGTGGTCCATCTCGCCAGCGAGGTCGGCGTGGGCCAGTCCATGTATGAGGTGTCCCGGTATGTCGATGCCAACACCGGTGGCACCGGGGTGCTGCTCGACATCATCGCCAATGACAAGACCGATGTCGGCCGGATCGTCGTGGCATCGTCCATGTCGATCTATGGCGAAGGGGCCTACCGGTGCGCTGAGCATGGCCTCATGGCGCCCCGGCTACGACCGGAGCCGCAGCTGAAGGCCCGCCAGTGGGATCCCCGCTGCCCGGAGTGCGGCGCCGCGCTCAGCCCGGTCCCGACCGCGGAGGACAAGGCGCTGCTGCCGACGTCGGTGTACGCCATCTCCAAGATGGACCAGGAATTGCTGTGCCTGTCCGTCGGTGCCGCCTATGGCATCGATGTGGTCGCGCTGCGGTACTTCAACTCCTACGGGCCGCGGCAGGCGCTGTCGAACCCGTACACCGGCGTGGCCGCCATCTTCTCCGGGCGGCTCCTCAACGGCCGGGCGCCGCTGGCGTTCGAGGACGGCCAGCAGCTGCGGGACTTCATCGATGTCCGCGACGTGGCCCGGGCCACCGCGCTGGCCCTGGAGAGCGAAACAGCGACCGGCCAGGCGCTCAACATCGGCGTCGGCTCGCCCCTGACGATCATGCAGGTCGCGCAGCTTCTGGCCACGCGGCTCGGCGTCGACGTCGAGCCCGAGGTCACCGGCAAATACCGCGCCGGGGACATCCGTCACTGCTGGGCTGATCCGACCCGGGCCGAGAAGCTGCTCGGATTTACCGCCGAGATACCGCTTGAGGCTGGCGTCGGCGAGCTCATCGACTGGGTGTCCAGCCAGACCGCCGACGACCGGGTCGACAATGCCTACGCCGAGCTCGGCCAGCGCGGGCTCGCCGTCTGATGCACGGGCTCACCCCCGCAGTCGGCGACGGTCGGCTCGTCCTGCTCGGGTTTTTCGTCGTCCTCCAGGTCCTCTATCTGGCGTCCATGCTCGTCACGGCCTACTTTTACAGCCGGCCAGTCGATCTCGTCAGACCGGAGGACCTCCCGGCGGACCGAACGACGTACCCGCCGGTGCTGCTGTTCTACCCGGTGCTCCGGGAACTCGAAGGGACGATGCGCACGACGTTCTGCGCGATCGACAACATCGATTATCCCCGGGACCGGTACCGGGTTGTCGCCATCCCCAACCACGATGACCACGACACGATCGCCGCGCTCGAACGTCTCCAGGCCACGTTCTCCTGGCTTGAGATCCTGGCCGTGCCCCCGACATCGGATCCCTCCTGGAACGTGGTGTGGGAGCAGTGGGAAAGCAACGCGAAGGTGTACTGGTGGCACACCGGTAAGCGCGCCGGGGTGCGGGACCTGCCGCCGAAGAAAACCCGTCAGCTCGTGTATGCCTTCTATAACCTCTGCCCGGCCGGTGCCGCCGACACGCTGATCAGCTACATCGACGCCGATAGCGCGCCGCCGCCCAACTATTTCCTCCTGGGGGCAGCCGGGGCGTCGGCTTACGACGTCGTGCAGCTCACCAACGTCGCGGGCAATGTCCTCACTTCCTGGGCGAGCTCGTTCCATGCCTTCGACCACATGTGCTGGGACGCCTCGATGTACGCGCACATGACGGCGCACGGCAAGCACCCGTTCTACGTGCTCGGGAAGGGGCTGTTCTTCCGGTCCTCCGACCTGCACGCCTTCGGCGGCTTCCACCCGTGGCTCACCATCGAGGACCCCGAGGTGGGGATGCGCCTGTGGGCCAACGGCCAGCGCCTCGGCGTCGTGGCCCAGCCCCTCATCGAGGAAGTGCCCCAGACGTTCCGCCAGGGGGTCACCCAGCGCAAGCGATGGGTGTGCGGCTTCTTCCAATCGCTGGGCGGCCCGCTCAAACAGATGGGGATGACCGGGCCGCAGCGCCTCCGTGCCCGGCTCAACCTGGTTCCGTGCGTGTCGCTGCTGGTCAATCCCATCGGCATGGCCGTCGGAATATGGATCCTCGTCCTCGCCGCCTTGGGCGACAGGCCGGTGGACCTGCCCCTGACGGTGCTCTCGGCGGTCAATATCCTGGGCGCGGTCCTCATCCTGGCGCACAACTGGATCAACGCCTGGAAGGTATCGCGACTGGTCCTCGATAACCGCCGGACCAGGTTGCTGCTCATGCTGAGGGTCAACCCGGTGTTCGTTATGGCGTACTGGATCTTTTGGAGCGTATCGATCGTCATCGGGATCCAGATGTTCGTCCGGGACAAGGGACTGGTCTGGGAGCGTACGGAGAAAGTAGACGCCAATCATGACCTCGTCCGTGACCTCGAACTCGTGGCCGGCGGGACAGACGCGGCCGGTATCCCCAGTCCGGAAGCAAAAATCAAGACCTTCTGACCGAACGGCCAGTACTGCGTGCCCCCGGCTAACTGCTCGCTGCCCGGGGAAATCCGGCCGGGCCGAATGACCCGGGCCGAAAGGCTCAGGGGTTGAATCGCCCGGGCTGAATGGCCGGCCGAAAATACCCGAAAATGATGTGCCATACCTAGGGAATGCGCCTCTAGTGCGCACCCCGGAAAACACGGAAGGTGGTGATTGGATCACGAAACAAAGATAAAGCGAATACGGAGACGCAAAGTGGCCTTGGTAGCTGTCACGCACGGCGCGATGTC
>Ga0302325_10003807_pt1 | contig 35271 bp, 25 predicted proteins | sample Palsa_T0_2_FD_201948 | JGI IMG/M metagenome (GOLD analysis project Ga0302325, IMG submission 201948) | Peat permafrost microbial communities from Stordalen Mire near Abisko, Sweden - Palsa_T0_2 | ecosystem: Environmental > Terrestrial > Soil > Palsa > Peat permafrost | place: Sweden: Abisko...
TTGGATATCGGCACGGTGATCACGGACGTCGCCGGTCGGAGAGATGTGCTGCATATGCGGCTGACGACGCCGGTCGCTTTTATCCGTTTTGTGACGAATGGACTCCATCCGAAAGATTATGTTCGGGCGGATGCCTGGGTCGAGAGGATTAAAACCTGGGTGGGCAAGGGCTTGCGGGAGGTGTATTTTTTTGTGCATAGTCCGGAGGAGCGGACGTCGCCGGAGATGATGAGCTATGTCATTGGGCGGATGAATGAGCGGTGTGGGACAAAGTTATATGTGCCGAACCTGGTGAATGGGGGGCAGGCGGGGAATTTGTCGTTGTTTTAATGCGGTTCGAGATGGATCTCGGCCATCATACAGCGCGCGGAGCCGCCGCCGTTGGTTTCGATGGTAGTGAGGGGTGAGTGGAGGATGCGATTGAAAGCGTTGAGTTGGTCAATTTGTTCGGGGTGGAGGGAGTCGTAGGCTTGTGAAGACATGACCAGCAGCCGTTCGCCCTGGCGGTTGTGTACCTGGAGCATATTGCCGGCAAAGTGGTTCATTTGTTCGAGGCTGATGGGGATAAGGGTTTTGCCGGAGGTGCGGATGGTGGCGGCGAGGTGGTCACGTTGTGATTCGACGGGCAGCGAATCGAGACAGACGACGACATAGCGGGCGGCGACGCACATCATGACGTTGGTGTGATAGATCGCTTGTCCCCGGCCATCCACTGCGGTGAAGACTTCGGGTATATAGCCTGTCTTGTCGCAAAAGTCCAGCAGGACGGCCAGGTCGGTTCGCGGTGAAAGGCAGGCATAGGCGATTTTCTTTTCCCGGTCGAGGACCATGCTGCCGGTGCCTTCCAGGAAAACACCTTTTCGTTCGTAGCTGCTGAAGTCCAGGGTCTGGCCGATGCGGAAGGCCTTCCCAAGCTGCTGCAATACGCCGGGCTTGCGTTCCAGGCGGCGGTTGGCGGCATACATGGGATACAGGCAAACGAGACCCTGCTCATGAAAGGAGACCCAGTTGTTGGGGAAAATGGAGTCGGGGGTATAGGGTTCCGGCGTGTCGTCGATAACGGTGACGTCTACGTCGTTGTCGCGGAGTAGCCTGACAAAGTCGTTGAATTCATGCAGGGCCTGCTGTTGCGCGGCGCCGGCGGCGGGGTTGTCGGAAAGGCCGGAAGAGCCGGAAGGGGTAGGAGGTGTCTGGAAAGCATTGTTGACGGCCGTCTCCGCGTTGAAGGTAAAGTTCACCGGCCGTATCATCAGGATGTGGGAAGTTGTTTGCATGGTTCGATATTTTGAGGGCCCGATCTGGAATGAGCCGCGCGGGGCCGGGCGAAGGCCGTTACAACGCGTCCCGGTGCAGCGGCATGCTCATACAATGGAATCCGCCGCGGGCCCGGGATAGTTCGGCGGAAGGCATCAGGATAATGGTGTTTTCCAGGTTGTCCGGATTGACCTCCCCTTTTTCCAGCTGCCCGATCAGCTCTTCGGCATGGATAACGGTAAAGCCGCCGGCTTTGAATGCTTCCACCGTCTTGTCATTGCGGTCATATCCCAGCACGACGCCTTCTTTTAACGCGAGCAGGTTACAGGAATCCGTCCACTGTTCGCGGGCGTCGAAGGGGAATTCGTTATTACCGGAATAGATGAATCTTACTTTATCGGTACATTCCAGGTCATTTTTGCTGATATCGGTGAGCAGGTCTTCGAGGTTGTCAAAATATTCCGGGTTGCCGGGATCTTTCTTTCGGAACTGGATGATCTTGAGCTTGTCCTCTTTTTTATTGTTTTCCAGTACCCGCTGGACCTCGTCTTCGTCTTCGTGTTTTAGGGCTTTTGACGAGAATGTTCCCAGCAGTATCCAGACGTTCCGTTTGATCTGCGTGAAGATCGTGTCGATATGCATATAATCACGCTTTTTGGGGATCCGGATGATCGTGATCTTTTTGACTACATTCTTTTCGAATAATACTTTGATGGCCTGGTGAGCAGCCTCCAGCGAGGTGCGTTCGCTGACACCGATCAGCAGATGGTCCTTGCTGACGACCATCACGTCACCCCCTTCCAGGGTCACTTTCCGGTCATCCCCTTCGCGGGGCAGCAGGAAATGGTGGTGCGTATCGGCCAGTTCGATGATCTTGTCGTGGTATTCTTCAAACAGGGGGTGATTGAAAAAGATATATTTGGCCAGCAGGGCTTCCCGGGTCCGGGCTTTCTTGGCAGGCTTGTTTAGCAGCACGTAATGGTTGATGACGATGCCGATATCGCGGGTGAAGATGAAATTCGGGATTGGCGCAAACAGCATCCGGTCGTCATTCATCGATCCGCTGATAAAGGTTTTGGCCAGCTGGACGGGGTCCAGTTGCTGGAGCTGTTGCTGTGTATCGTAGGAACAGGCTTCGATGGCACAGACAGAGGCCACGAGCTTCATCTTGATCTCATGATCGGTCAGGATGTCGGCCAGCAGCCACTGCAGCTCCACTACCTTGTCGGAACGGAAGAACTGTTCGTCCCCCGGTTTGTAAAAGGCGCGCCGGTTGTCGGCGCGGTCGATCTCTGCCAGCCTGCCGCGGATCTTGCCCGGGTCCAGGAAATACAGCAGGATCTTGGTATAGAAATCGTATTCTTTACGCCGGATGGTATCCAGATGGACGATGTCTTCGAAAAGCCAGTCCTGCGCCTTGGAAGGGACCACCTTGCCGAGGCCGCTATCGGGGCTGTGGACCAGGACACGGCGGAGACGTCCGACTTCGGAGGATACGGAAACGGCTATTTTAGCTTTATGCGGGTGATTTTTAACCATAACAAAGAAATATGACCGGACCGGGGATGGAACGGTAAAAAGGGTCATAAAGATACGGCATTTGCCGTCAGTGAAGAAATTCGTAGGTTTGAAAAAAAATGTAATGCTACCGATTACCGACGAGACGATCGACCTGGTCAATGACCGTATCCAGCAAATGGACGAAGCGCAGATCGGAAAGGTGTGGGATGAGTTTGCCCGGGAGCAGCCGGCCCTGGTGGGGTATGTGCTGGGCGAGAGTCAGGAATTGCAACTGCCGGACGCCAGGGAGGATGTAGCCTATGTCCTGACCGTTATCCTGTTGAGCTTCCGGGAATGGGTCTCCGGGCTTGCTTCTGTAACAGAAAAGGAATTTGAAGCAGAGTTCAATAAAGAATACGATGAGATGGAGGATATCTTCCACGAAGGCTTTGATGAAACGAATGCGATGGCCGTCATCGATTCTTTTTGCCAGCCTCAGCTGCTGCAATTTGCGGCGGCGACGATTTACAGTGACGATGGGGATGAGGGGGAGGAAAGTAATTTTACCGAAGAGGAAGCCGGGCTTTTCATTATTATCTTCAAGACGGTGATCGGGTTGCTGGATAAAAATGCAGCCGGCCGGGTCAACTGATCCAACATAGATGCCGGGAGTGTGGCTGACCGGATGCAACGATGTCGACAGATGGATTGTCAACAAGGGAAATTGAGTCAACTATGAACCTGAAAGTAAGCCAGCTGGCCTTTATCCTGCCAGTCCTTTTCCTGTCTGTCTCCTGCAAAAAGAATGCTGCCACATCATCCGCCTCCCATTCGGGAATAACCGGGCAGTGGCAATTGCAATACGAAACAGCCCCGAGTGACACGGTTTATTCCCGGCCGGATTCTATCGTCCAAATCATCTTTGCATCCGATTCTGTTAATAATACGGATACCTTCGCTATCTGGCTCAACGGCAACGAAAGGGCCAACGGTACTTGGCAATGGCAGGATTCTATTTTGGTCCTTACCTCGTCCGCCCCTGTTAGTGAGGCGAATTACGCCCAGAACATCATATTCAACAGCACCAACCCCTCCGAATATTTCGTGAAGGTCAGTCAAGACAGCTTGTGGTTGTCGAGGAACTTTATTATTCCCGGCGCCACGAGTCCCTATCAAACGCCCATCGAACCACAGTTCATTGTGTTCTCTTTCCGGCCACACCCAGTTGGGGTGAGTATTCCGGGTAATTGAAAGTTACGCGCGGAAAACGGCAAAATAAACTACCAACTGTTAGTTTGCTAAACAACTTTCTGCTATTTTTGGGCATTAAAATTTTGCCCATATGCATTTTCAATTATCGGAAGAACATTTGATGATTCAGAAGGCCGCCCGTGACTTCGCGCGCAGCGAATGTCTGCCGGGGGTAATAGAACGGGATGAGCACCAGAAATTTCCAACCGAGCAGGTACTCAAGCTGGCGGAGCTGGGCTTTATGGGGATGATGGTAGACCCTGCTTATGGTGGGGCAGGGATGGATACGGTGAGCTATGTGCTGGCGATGGAAGAGATCAGCAAGATCGATGCCAGCGTGAGTGTGTGCATGAGCGTCAACAACAGCCTGGTCTGCTGGGGGCTGGATACGTATGGCACCGATGAACAAAAACGGAAATACCTTACTCCGCTTGCGCAGGGGAGAAAGGATGGTGAATTATATATCGGGGCTTTTCTGCTGAGTGAGCCCGAAGCCGGAAGCGATGCTACGTCACAACGCACGACGGCCGAAGATAAAGGCGATCATTACGTGCTGAACGGCGTGAAGAACTGGATCACCAATGGCAATTCCGCCTCTGTCTACGTGGTCATGGCCCAGACGGATGTGGCCAAGGCCAGTCATGGAATCAACGCTTTTATCGTGGAGAAGAGCACTCCGGGCGTAGCCGTCGGAGCTAAAGAAAACAAATTGGGCATCAGGGGCAGCGACACCCATAGCATTTCGTTCACTGATGTAAAAGTGCCGAAGGAAAACCGTATCGGCGAGGATGGTTTCGGTTTCAAATTCGCCATGCGGGTTTTATCCGGGGGGCGCATCGGGATTGCCTCACAGGCCCTTGGTATTGCATCGGGCGCCTATGAACTGGCGCTGAATTATTCAAAAGAGCGAAAAGCATTTGGAAAGGAGATCATGCAGCATCAGGCCATTCAGTTCAAGCTGGCGGATATGGCTACGCGCATCGAGGCGTCCCGCCTGCTATGTCTTCGCGCCGCCTGGGAAAAAGACCAGCACCTTGACTTCGCGCTCAGCTCTTCGATGGCGAAGGTTTTTGCTTCTGAGACCGCGATGTGGACCACGACGGAGGCCGTTCAGGTCCATGGGGGATATGGTTACGTGAAAGAATATCACGTGGAAAGGCTGATGCGTGACGCCAAAATCACCCAGATCTATGAGGGCACCAGTGAGGTGCAGCGCATCGTGATCAGCCGTTCGATTCTAAAGTAGCCTTATGGCGTTCTCCGCTGAGCTCTCTGCCGAAGTTATAGGTAAAATTGATCTTCAACACCCGCGTTTCCGGCTTGGTGATGGCATCCTGGAAGAAGACGCCGGGTGAATAAGTCTGGATCCGCGAGCGCTCCGTATTGAAGACATCCGACAGACCGATCACAAGCGTGCCGGCATTATTCTTAAGAAAGTCGCGCTTGATCGCGATATCCATCCCACCTGCGGCCAGGACCTTTCCCTGCGCGACTACATTTGGCGCATTGTAGTTTCCCGTCAGCTGGAAGGTATAGATTTTGAACAGCTTCATGTCGGAGTTGAGCTTGGCGAAGCCGCTAAAACCCGAAGTGGAAAGCCCCTGCGACAAGTTATCCGCATTGATGACCGTTTCGAAAAGATTCAGGTTGGCAGTGGCGTTCCACCATTTCGTCACGGTGATCTTTGCGATGATCTCCGCCCCATAGGTATTGCTGCTGTTGGCGTTTTCAAAGGTGCTGAGCAGGGTATCTCCGGAGAGAGGAATATTGTATGGCGTCATCGGGTTGAGCGTATTCTTCAGGTACAAGGTGCTATTCAGACCCAGCGTGCCGAATTGCGTATTATACCCCAACTCCACGAGATTGGTGTTCTCCGGCCGGATATGCGGATTGCCTTCCTGGGGATTCTGCGGGTTGGTATAATTTGTCAAAGGTGAGATCTGCCACCATTGCGGCCGGTTGAGGCGCCGGGAATAGTTCAGGTGGAGCTCGCTGTTGTCGCCCGTCTTCTCCGTCAGGAACAGGCTGGGGTATACCCCGGTCGTATGGTAGTAGAAGTTGCTGTCGATGTCCAGCAAACGACCCGTATAATTGTATTGTTCGAAGCGCAGGCCGGCCATATAGCTGAACTTACCCAGTTGGTCGCTGAAGCTGCTATAAGCTGCATAGGTATTGTCGCTATAACTGTAATTATAGCTGGCAGCCGTGTCCTCGATATAGGTCTGTGTTGGGATGGAGTAGTCCTGGAAATCGTTAAAGCTGTGATTGAAATGAATGATCGCTTTTATCCCGCCCTCTATCTTCGCTTTCCCGTCCTGAAAGGGGTCGACGAAGTCGGATTGGAGAGTAAGTCGATGTGCCTGACCCTTTCCCTGGTATTGCTGCACATAGGGGCTGCCGAGGGCAGCTCCGTCCTTGTCGAGATATTGCATTGAATAGTTGCCGTTGCCTGGCCCGTTATATGTTTCCAGGGCGGCGCTTGCCGTCAGCTTTTCATTCTCTTTTTTAAATGCGTGCGTATAGTCGAAATTGACATGGGCAAAGACGAAGTTATCGCTCTCATACGAAGTCCTCGCGCTGCTGGAATCGGTGAGCCCATTGGCGTCCAGGTAATCGTTGGTCTGGATGCCGGTGGACGGATGATGGCCAAAGCCGATATTGGCGGCCAGGCTGAAGGTATTCTGCGGGTCCATGAAAAAGTCCAAACCCGTATTTATTCGTTGGAAAGGTCCGGTGGTGACCACATGGCCATGCTGGATCACCGACGTATTCGTGGTGAGATCGTTTAGCGTGGTAGTGGTATTGGAGACGGACCGGTGACCATGGGCCATATAATTCAGCGTGAAGTTCCACTTGCTCTTGTATACATTCATATTCAGGAATCCGTAGGTCTCATGCAGGGAATTCCATACGCCGGTGAGGGAGCCGTTCATCCCGGGCTTGCGGTTTTTTTTCAGCACGATATTGACGATGCCGTGATTGCCCTGCGCGTCATACCTTGCCGAAGGATTGGGCATGACTTCGATACTCTGGATCTGATCCGCCGGGATCTGGTCCAGTGTGAGCTGCGTCTGCTTGCCGTCCAGCAGGATGACGGGCGTTCCGTTGCGCAGGCTGACATTGCCTGTTGCGTCAACCTGCAGCGTGGGCACCTGCCGCAGGGCGTCCTGTGCGGTACCTCCTTTGCTGGCCAGGCTCTTGTCTACATTGAATATCTTTTTATCGATCTCGGTTTTGAAAGCGCTCCTGGCTCCAACCACCGTCACCGCCTGCATTTGCGCGGAGACAGGTTTCAGCCGGATAGTTCCCGCATTGAAGGGGGCGCCACCCTCGTGACGGCTGCCGTCGATGGTTCTGGAAAAAAGCTGGTAGCCGACAGCGCTGATGCGGAGAATATAGAGCTCTTCCGGCAGGTCTTTCAGGGAAAAGCCCCCATCCGTGTGGCTGATCGCCTCCGTGACGATGGAGGAATCCTGGTGGAGCAAAATAATCGTGGCGGAAGGGACCGGTTGCCGGGTCTCGCCGTCGATAATCTTCCCGGAGAGGGTGGATTCGTCCGAATGCGACCTGTTTTGGGCTAAGGCAAAAAACGGACATAAGAACAATAAAGCATAGATATAGTACTTCCCTGCAGGAGCTTGGCGAATTGTCATAAAGGACAAAATTAATTCTATTTGCCGGGAGAGCAGTCGAATCGCGTTACCGCTGGTGTAGATATCTTCGCGTTAAACCAATTTCATATGGCGCCGGCGGATGGTTATCAGCTGTTCGAATCCAGGTCCGCCTTATCCTTATGCCGTTCGCCGGTGAGCTCCCTGCCGAAGGAATAGGTAAAGTTGATCTTCAGCACGCGGGTCTCGGGTTTGGTGATGGCATCCTGGAAGAAAACACCCGGCGTATAGGTGTCGATGCGAGTCCGTTCGGTGTTGAAGACGTCGGACAGGCTGAGCACGACTGTACCGGAATGGTGTTTGAAGAAATCCCTTCTGATGGCCACGTCCATCCCGCCGGAAGGCAGAACTTTTCCCTGTGCGATAAAATTCTCCGCGTTATAGTTTCCGGTAACCTGGAAGGTATAGCTGTTGAATAGTTTCATATTGGAATTGAGCTTGGCGAACCAGCTGAAGCCGGAGTTGGAAAGCCCCTGTGAGAGATTGTCGGCGTTGATATCCGTTTGAAAGAAATTCAGGTTGGTGGTCGCGTCCCACCATCTGGTAAGGGGTGTCCGCACGATGATCTCCGCTCCATAGGTATTGGTGTAGTTGGCGTTCTCGTAGGTGCTGAGCAGGGTATCCTTTGACAGCGGGACATTGTAGGCTGTAATGGGATCGAGGGTATTTTTCAGGTACAGCGTAGAGTTGAAGCCAATGTTACCGAGCTGGGTGTTATAGCCCAGCTCAACGAGATTGGTGTTCTCAGGCCGGATATGCGGGTTGCCGGCCTGGGGGTTCTGCGGATTGCCGTAATTGATCTGGGGGGTGATCTGCCACCATTGAGGGCGATTGACCCGCCGCGAAAAGTTAAGGTGCAGTTCGCTGACGTCGTTGCTGCCGAGTTTCTCGGTCAGGAAGACACTGGGATAAAGGCCGGTCGTTTGGTAGCCGAAATTGCCGCCGGCGCTGTCGAGCAGGTGGCCGGTATATTGATATTGTTCAAAGCGCAGGCCGGCCATATAGCTGAAGCGGTCGCCCAGGTGCTGGGTGAAGCTGCTGTAGACGGCGTAGGTGCTATTGGTATAGCTGTAGTTATAGCTGGCGTTGGTATCGATAGAATAGCCCTGGCCGAAATTATCCTGGAAGTCATTGTAGCTGTGATTGCCGTTGAGGATGGCCTTGAGGCCGGCTTCGAATTTAGTCTTCCCATCCGGGAAGGGATCGGTGAAATCGGATTGGAGGGTGAGGGTATGGGCGTGGGCGTAGCCATCGTATTGCTGCAGGTAGGGGCTGCCGAGGGTGCTATCGCTTTTGCTCAGGTATTGCATATTGTAGTCGCCGTGATTATCGCCGTGGTAGGTTTCCAGGGCGGCCTCGGCCGTCCATTTTTCGTCGGACCGTTTGAAGGCATGGGTATAGTCGAAATTGGCGTGACTGAAAACGAAGTTATTGCTGCTGTAGGAGCTGCGGGCGCTGGTAGAATCGAGGTTGGCGTGCGTGTCAAGATAGCTGGTTGTCTGAGTGCCGGAGGACGGGTGATGGCCGAACCCGACGTTACCGGAGAGGCTGAAGGTATTATGCTGGTCCATGTTGAAATCTACTCCGGACCGGATCATCTGGAAGGGGCCGGTCGTCACGGCATGGCCCTGCTGGATCACCGAAGAATTGGTGGCCAGCTCGTTCAGGGTGGTGGTCGTATTGGAGACCGAGCGGTGGCCGTGGGCCATATAGTTAAGGGTGAAATTCCACCGGTGTTTGTAGACGTTGAGGTTGAAGAAGCCATAGGTCTCATGGAGGGAGTTCCACACGCCGGCGACCGATCCGTTTAGTCCGGGCTTGCGGTTTTTCTTCAGCACGATGTTGACGATGCCGTTATTTCCCTGGGCGTCGTATTTGGCGGATGGGTTGGGCATTACCTCGATGCTCTCGATCTGGTCCGCGGGAATCTGGTCAAGGGTCAATGTGGTCTGTTTGCCGTCAAGCAGGATAGTGGGTGATCCGTTGCGCAGGCTAACATTGCCTGCTGCGTCGACCTGCAGCGTGGGCACCTGGCGCAGGGCGTCCTGGGCTGTACCGCCTTTACTGGCAAGGCTTTGGTCGACGTTGAAGACTTTTTTATCAATCTCGGTCCGGAAGGCGGGTCTGGACCGGACGACGGTGACGGCCTGCATTTGCGAGGCGGCGGCGGTCAGGCGGATAGCGCCGGTGTTATATGGAGCGGCCGCGGCGTGGTGGCCGCCGGCGATGTTGCGGGAGAAAGGCTGGTAGCCTATAACGCTGATGTTGAGGATATAGGGGTCTTCAGGCAGGTTGGATAAGATGAAAGAGCCATCAGGTTTGCTGATGGTCCGGGCGGCGACGGTGGAGTCCTTGCGGAGGATGGTGATGGTGGCGGAGGGGATGGGTTGTTTGCCGTCCGTCACTTTCCCCGTCAGGACGGACCCGCCGGGGTGTTCGGGAGGGGTCGTGACCGGATGCGGTTTGGTCTGGGCGAAGGTCAGGAGGGGGGAAAGGAACAGGAAAGCGGCTGAGTAGACCAAGTATTTCATGGGAGACAAAATTAGTACTAAATGGTTTTAGCATATGTTTCCGCGGTTACCGCCCGTATAGGTATCTTCGCGCTGAACCATTTTCACATGACGATAACAATCGATAATTATCGGGGTATATTGGACCGGCTGGGAGCGGGCGTTCAACTCGTTGCAGTTTCCAAAACCAAATCTGCGGCGGCAATCCTGGAGCTGTATGCGATGGGGCAAAGGGATTTTGCTGAAAATTATATCCAGGAACTCGTCGAAAAGCAGCGGGAGTCGCCCGCCGACATCCGGTGGCATTTTATCGGGCATTTGCAGACTAATAAGGTAAAATCGTTGATCTCCTTTGTCCACCTGATCCATGGGGTAGACAGTCTGCGGCTGATGAAAGAGATCGATCGGCAGGCGGGGTTGAAGGGGCGCGTTGTGGATGTCCTGTTGCAAGTGCATATTGCGCAGGAAGAGACGAAGTTTGGGTTTGCGGAGGCGGAATTGGCGGAGTTGATGCGGGAAATGCAAGGTGGTATCGACGGTGATAAGGCTGGCCCGGGCGGAACTTCTGCCGGCGGCCTTTTGCATGTTCGGGTAAGGGGATTGATGGGGATGAGCTCCAATACGGAGGATAAGTCTGTTGTGAGGGATGAGTTCCGGGTTTTAAAGGGATTGTTTGACCGATGGTTTCCGGCGGGTGGGATTCTTTCGATGGGGATGAGCGGGGATTATACGATCGCCGTGGAAGAAGGCAGTAATATGGTGAGGATCGGGAGTTTGTTGTTTGGTCAACGTGGCTAAGCGCTTGGCTGGCTCCCGGGGATAATGTAAATTCGCGCAGAGGGCGACACGGTCGCCCTGGCCGAAGGCCGATAATTAGAATTAAAAAATTTGCGCCATAGTGCTAAATTTTGCTACAGCGCTATGGCGCAAAGTAATTTTTTATGGAAGAAGACATTAAAAAAGAAGAAGAGAAGTCCCTTAATTTTCTGGAAGAGATCGTCGGGGAAGATCTGGCGAGTGGCAAGTATAAGAGCATTTTGACGCGCTTTCCACCGGAGCCGAATGGTCATCTTCATATCGGTCATTCCAAATCCATCGCTTTGAATTTTGGGTTGGCCGCCAAATATGGGGGGAAGACCAATCTTCGTTTTGACGATACCAATCCGGTCACAGAAGAGACTGAATATGTTGAGAGTATAAAGGAGGATATCCGCTGGCTTGGGTTTGAGTGGGCGGAGGAGCTTTATGCATCCGATTATTTTGAGCGGTTGTATGAGTTTGCGGAAGAGCTGATCAAAAAAGAGTTGGCTTATATAGACGACAGCACCGCAGAACAGATCGCAGAGCTAAAGGGAACGCCAACGGCCCCGGGCAAGGACAGCCCCTACCGCAGCCGCAGCGTGGAAGAGAACCTGCAGTTGTTCCGCGATATGCGGGCCGGTAAATACAGGGATGGGGAAAAGGTGCTGCGGGCGAAAGTAGACATGGCCGCCGCCAATATGCAGCTGCGGGACCCGATCATGTACCGCATCAAGCACGCACATCATCACCGGACAGGGGATGCCTGGTGTATTTATCCGATGTACGACTTTGCGCATGGGCAAAGCGATTCCATCGAGAAGATCACGCATTCCATCTGTACGCTGGAGTTTGTGCCGCACCGCCCGCTATATGACTGGTTCATCGACAAGCTGGAAATATTCCCTTCCCGTCAATATGAATTCGCCAGGCTGAACCTCAATTATACGGTCATGAGCAAGCGCAAGCTGCTGCAGTTGGTGAATGAAGGATATGTCACCGGTTGGGACGATCCGCGGATGCCGACCATTTCCGGTCTTCGCCGCCGGGGGTATACGCCGGAAAGTATCCGGGATTTTTCCGAAAGGATCGGCGTGCAGAAAAGGGATAATCTTATCGATGTCTCTTTGCTGGAGTTTTGTGTCCGGGAGCATCTGAATAAGATCGCGCTTCGGCGGATGGTCGTTTTCGATCCGCTGAAGATCGTGCTGACGAATCATCCCGGGCAGGAAGAAATGTTGAAAAGCGAGGATAACCCGGAAGATCCGGCGACGACGCATCGGGAGATGCCGTTTAGCAAGGAGCTATATATCGAACGGGAAGATTTTATGGAGAACCCGCCGAAGAAGTTTTTCCGGCTTTCACCGGGGCAGAAGGTAAGGCTGAAGAGCGCTTATATCATCCAGTGCGATGAGGTGATCAAGGATGCGGCAGGAAAAATTACGGAGCTGAGGTGTTCCTATCTGCCGGAAAGTAAGAGCGGGGGGGCGCAGTCCAATATAAAAGTGCAGGCCACTATTCACTGGGTTAGTATCTGGCATGCCATTACGGTGGAAGTAAGGCAGTACGACCGCCTTTTCCGGGTGGAGAACCCAGCGGCAGAGGAGGGGGATTTTAAAGAGTATATCAACCCGGATTCTCTGCAGGTAATGCCTGCTGCCTATGCTGAGCCGCTGTTACGGCAGGCTAAGTTTGCCGAACACTATCAGTTCCTGCGGAAAGGATATTTTTATTTGGATAAGGATAGTTCGGAGGAGAAGCTGATCTTCAACCGGACGACGACGTTGAGGGATAATTGGGTGAAGGAACAAAAGAAAATCTAATAAAAAAGGAGGCTCCGGCCTCCTTTTTTGTGTTCATTTATTGGTTGCCTCCGCCGCCACCGCCGCCGCCCATGCGTTGCGGACGATTAGCCTGCTGCCAATCCTGGTATTTTTTGAAGAGGTCGGCGCCCAGCACGGCCTGGATGCGGGCATTCTGAGCATCCATCAGCGGCTGCATCTTGGCCATTCTGTCTTCGCGGCTCAAGCCCTGATTGGCCGGGTCCATGAACATCTCACGACGTTTGGCACCAAATTCCGTGGTGATGGCTTTTATGGAGTCTGCCTGTACCTGCGTGAGATTCAAGTCCGTCTTCATCTTTGCCAGCCTTTCTTCCATTTGTTTACGCATGGCTGCGGTATCACCCCTCATTCCACCGCCCTGGGCGTAAGTGGAAGAGAAGGAAAAGAGCGCTATGACAAGTATAGCGCAAGCGATCATTTTTTTACTGACATTCATAGTTAAACATTTTAATGTTATATGGGATACCAAATTTGTGCTAAAATGCCGTGCCACCCCGGGCTTTTACGCAGGCGGCAAACGCGGTTATCGGGGATCGGTAAATAGCTGCTTTTTTGGCGTGAATATTGTACTTTTTGTTTTCTATCCCCCCGGCCGTGTTATAAAACGCTCAATCATGTATTTATCGATTATCAACCTGGATTCGCCGGGGCAATTCCTGCGCCTTTTGTTGTGGATTTTTCTGCCGGTTGGCATTTTTTATTTGTTGGTCAGCACCTGGCTGCGTTACCGGCAGAGCGAAAAAGCAGCGGGGGGATTGCGTCTTGCCGTCGAGAGCTTTAGCGGGCATGACGGAAGCGAAGATGGGCATGCCGCTGGGCGTGGAAATGAGCATGCCGCAGGGCGTGGAAATGGTTATGCCGGTGCTGGTGAAGAGGGCTATAAAGTCGGGTATACCGCCGATACTGCGGGAACTACGGCGGAGGTGTCGGAAGAAGAGGCCGGGAAGGAAACGATTTACCGGGGCATCCTTTGGATGAAAGAAAAATATGAGCAATATCGCGAGCAGACCGACAAGCGATATGAGCTGCTGCGGGAAGAGCTTGCCCGATCGGAGCAGCGGTATCAGGACTTATTGCTGTCGATGGAGCAAAATAAGAACAATGCTTTGAGGATGGCGGTCCCGCGCGAGGAAGAGCTGTTGGCTGAGATGAGCGCCGGTGAAGGAGAAATCCTCGCCGAGGCTCGCGTGGAGGAGGGATTGGCGGGTCGTTCAGTTGGTGAACTGGCGGAGGTCCGGGGTGAGCTGGGCGCAAAACAGCTTGTCATCGAGGAACTGGAAAAGCAGCTGCGGGTGGAGCGGCTAAAAGTGGAGGAGCTGGTGGTTAAACTGCAGACGAATAGCCAATTGTTGCTGAATATCTACAAGGAGCTTGATAAATCCATTAATATTCCGGATGGGCTTTAGGGGAAAGAGGATTGGCTCCGGGCGAAGGAAGGGGTGGCCTCGGGGCTGGCCGCCCGACCTGGAAAACGCTCCGGATTTGGGAAAATTTCCAGAAAGCATACCCATGTAATAGTTTGATTAACAAGTTATTAGTTGTATGGCAGGCCCTTTGCCTTCTTTGGGCACAATCCGTACATATGAAAACCTTGTTTATTTTTACCGTTATTGGTTTGCTGTTGCTGGGTCATGCCGATGGGCAGACTACCGTTGCTACCTGGAGTTTCAATGGTACTACGGCCGGCACCGTGGGGTCGGGTGCTCATCTGACCGCCGCCAATGTTACGGTAGGATCCGATATAGGAAGTACTGCTTTTAATGGCGCCGAATATTACGGCCAGGATGGATGGCCTACCACGACTACCCTGGATGCCAATGCCTATTTTCAATTTTCTGTCACTGCGAATTCGGGGTATTCCCTGGTGCTGAATACGGTCAATCTGACTATCAGGCATAGTAATACGGGCAGCGGCGCCGGATCAGGGGCTCAAAGCTGGAGCCTGCGGTCCAGTCTGGATGGTTTCGCTTCGGATATTCAAACAGGCACCATGACGGAGAACTATGGGACGGTTGCTGTGACATTACCCGCCGCTTTTCAGTCTATTCCTTCTACGGTTAGTTTTCGCTTATTTGGTTATAACTCTTTGACGACCACCGGAGGTTTTAACCGGTTTGTTACCGATAATATTAACATCCAGGGTCAGACGCCGTCAGGGGTGCTGGCTGTGCAGTCGCTGACGTTATCGGCTACTCCCGCGGCTGGTGTCGTCGACCTTCAATGGCAGGCGGAAGGATTTGCCGAAGGCACGGATTTTATCGTGGAACGTTCGGTGGATGGCAGCAGTTTCACGGATATCGGGCAGGCAAGCTCCGATCGGTATCAGGATGTGTCGATGCCGGCTGTCTCCAATCTTTTTTACCGGGTGCGGGCTCAGCAGCAGGACGGTATTACCGCCTGGTCGTCCACCGTAGTGGTGAGTCTTGTTTCCGTAACCGGCCAATCCGCTATCCTTGGGGTGGCGGCAGCGGGTGGGGAAATGAAGACTTTTCTGCATGTTGCGGCAACCGGTACATATCAGCTGAGCATCTGGTCTGAGAATGGTCAGTTACTGTATCGCCAGGAGGTGCAGGAACAGGAAGGGGATCAGGTGACGGAGATTTCCATTGGAGCGCGTCCGCATGGGGTGTACATTTTAAGTCTTTTGGGACGGGGAATGAGGAGCAGCCGCGAATTTATCTTCTGAGTCATCGGCGCAGCGACACACCGACGCATTGCCGCAGCGGAGCTGCTATTTATACTCGCCAAATACTTCCCGCAGGGTGTCCGCGATTTCACCGAGGGTGCATAAATGTTCGACGGCGGTGACGACGGCGGGCATAATGTTTTCGCCGGAGGCGGCTTTATCGTTGAGGTCTTGCAGCAATGAATCTATTTTACCCGGATCTCTTCTTCTTTTGAGTGCATTTAGTTTTTCGACCTGGACCTGGCGGATGGAATCGTCCACGCGGAAAATCGGGATGGATTCCTTTTCTGTCGACATGAATTTATTTACGCCTACAATGATCTTTTCTCCGTTTTCTATACGCTGCTGATATTCGTAGGAGCTGCGGGCGATCTCTTCCTGGATAAAGCCCTGCTCGATGGCGCTGACGCTGCCGCCCATGCGGTCGATCTGCCGGATCAGCTGCCAGGCGGCTTCTTCGACTTCGCGGGTGAGGGCCTCTACATAGTAGCTGCCGGCGAGGGGATCGACGGTATCGGGGGCGCCGCTTTCGAAGGCGACGATCTGCTGTGTGCGGAGGGCGATGCGGGCCGCTTCTTCGGTGGGCAGGCTCAGCGCCTCATCATATCCGTTGGTATGCAGGGATTGTGTGCCTCCCAGCACGGCGGCAAGGGTCTGTATGGTCACGCGGCTGATATTGTTCAGCGGCTGCTGCGCGGTAAGCGTGCTCCCGCCGGTCTGCGTATGGAACCGCAGCATCATGGCTTTCGGGTCGGTGGCCCCCAATTCCTTCATCAGCTGCGCCCACATGCGGCGGGCAGCACGGAACTTGGCGATCTCTTCAAAGAGGTTGTTATGTGCGTTGAAGAAAAAGGAAAGACGTTTGCCAAATACATTTATATCGAGTCCTTTTGCCATCGCGGCCTGGACATAGGCCTTGCCGTTGCTCAGGGTAAAGGCGATCTCCTGAACGGCGGTGGATCCTGCCTCGCGGATATGGTATCCCGATATGGAGATGGTATTCCAGCGGGGTACTTCGTGGCTGCACCATTCGAAGATATCGGTGATGATGCGCATGGAAGGCTTGGGCGGGTAGATATAGGTTCCGCGAGCGGCATATTCCTTCAGAATATCGTTTTGGATGGTACCGTTGATCTTTTTCAGATCGGCACCCTGCTGCCGGGCCAGCGCGGTGTAGAAGGCCAGCAGGATATAGCCGGTTGCGTTTATCGTCATGGAGGTGCTGACGTCTTCCAGGCGGATGCCTTTAAAAAGGGCCGCCATGTCTTCGAGCGAGTCGATGGCCACGCCGGTCTTGCCGACTTCTCCTTCGGCCAGCGGATGGTCGCTGTCGTAGCCGATCTGGGTGGGCAGGTCGAAGGCGACGCTGAGCCCCATAACCCCCTGGCTGAGCAGATAATGATAGCGGCCATTGCTTTCCTCCGCGGTGCTGAAGCCGGCATATTGCCGCATCGTCCATAGCTTCCCGCGATACATATCGGGCTGGATGCCGCGGGTATAGGGGTACTCGCCCGGGCGATCTGCCGCCGTAGGCGGCAGGTCGCCCGATGTATATACTTCTTTTATTTCGATGCCGCTATCGGTAATCATCAGAGTAATTTTTTTGCTTCAAAGCTCAGCACTTCAGCTACTACGTTCTGCAGGGAAGCTTTTGGATTTTGCACCAGCAGGTCCAGCAGCTGTCTGTTCAGATCGTTGCCGCTGGCCTCTTCGGGAAGGAAAGAGCCCACCTGGTTTACGATCAGGAGATTTTGCTCCTTGTAATTTCTGATGGCATCCCAGGACTCGGCGCTGACATAGAGCTGTTGGGTGATATTGTGCTCGAATTCCTGGCGGATACTGAGGGTGAGCAGGGATTGCATTTCCCGGGAGCTGAGCCCCGGCTGATGGACCCGCTGGATGAGATTGGGAAGGGCGATGCGATCGGTCAGCAGGATCAGGCGTTCGTAGGCCTGTAATTGCATTTGCCGGCTGGGGATCACGCCGGTGTCGTCCTGGTAGCCCGCACCCGCTTTACGGCCGGCTTCCGCTTTGTAACTGGCTTCCGCTTCCTTTTTCTCTGACTGGCGAATCTGCCGGCGTTGTTTGATAAAAAGCCAGGCCACGGTACCTGCCAGCAGCAGGGCAAAAACAATGGCGACGATGTACAGCGTAGATTCCATAGAATGGGCACCTTTATAGCGGTGGACAAAAGTAACGAATCAGGCCGAAGAAAAGTGTCCGGCTATGGTTTATCCTCTTCCTGGTGCAGCGTATCTACTTTGCGGTAAGACAGGAAGTAGACCAGCGGGAAGATCAGCAGGGAGAAGATCGTCGCGCAGATCAGACCGCCGATCACCACCCTGGCCAGCGGCCGGGAGCTTTCCGAGCCTATGCCGGTCGAGATGGCTGCGGGCAGCAGGCCGATGGAAGCCATCAGCGCCGTCATCATCACGGGCCGGATCAGTTCGTTGACGCCCAATTTGATGGAGCTGTACAACGGACTTTCGCTGTGACTGATCAGGTCCAGGTTGCGCTTGAAGGCGGTGATGAGCAATACCCCTTCGAGGATACAGATACCGAATAACGCGATAAAGCCGATCCCGGCGGAAATGCTGAAGTTGGTGCCGGTGATCAGCAACGCCAGGATGCCCCCCACTACGGCAAAGGGTACATTGAGGAAGACCAGTCCCGCGTCTTTCAGGTTGCCAAACATGACGAACAGCAGCAAAAAGATCAGCAGGAGGCTGATCGGCACCACTTCCGACAATCGTTTGCTGGCGCGTTGCTGATTTTCGAAATCTCCCTGCCATTCCATGGAATAGCCTTTTTTCAGGGTGACGGCCGCGTCGACTTTTTGCTGCGCCTCGGCGATAGTGCTGCCCATATCCCTGCCGCGAATGGAAAACTTGATGGCGGAATAGCGCTGGTGCTCATCCCGGAAGATCAGGCAGGGTCCCGTCGATTGCGTGATGTTGGCGATCTCCCGCACCGGTACTTTTGACCCGCTCTGCGTCGGCACCAGCAAATTGCCGATATCGTCCTGCGTCGCCCGGAACTCTTCGGGGAAGCGGATCCGGATATCGAATTTCCGCATCCCTTCATACAATTGGGTGACTGCTTTTCCCCCGATGGCCATTTCGATGACGGCGTTGGCGTCGGCGGTAGAGACGCCGTACAGGGCCATTTTGCCCTGATCGAGGTCGATGTCCAGTTCCGGCTGGCCGATATTCCGGATGACGCCAAGGTCTTCGATCCCTGCGACGGTCTTCAGCACTTTGTAGACCTTGTCTGACTGGTATTCCATATAGTTAAGCGAATCACCGTAGATCTTTACGCAGATCGATCCTTTTACACCCGATACCGCTTCCTCCACGTTGTCCATAATGGGCTGGGAGAAGTTGTAGTCCACGCCGGGGATGATGGACAGGGCTTTATTCATCGTATCGATCAATTCTTCCTTGGAGATATTCGGCTTCCATTCGTCCTCGGGATAGAGGGCCACGTTAAATTCATTGTTATAGAAACCGGCGACATCCGTTCCGTCATCAGGGCGGCCGGTCTGGCACATGACGCGGCTAACCTGCGGGAAACGCATGACGATCTCCTGCATTTGCCTGGCCTTGGCGACGGAAGTATCCAGAGAGATGCTATAGGGCAATGTGGCCCGCAGCCAGATCGAACCTTCATTCAGTTCCGGCAGAAATTCCGAGCCGAGGAAGCGGAAGGAATAGAATCCGGCCACGACGCTAATCAGGGCAATAGCCAGCGAAAGTCGTTTGTGATGGAATACGAACCGGAAACCGCGCATGACCGATCCCGTCATGAAATGGACGATGGGGTTATGTTTCTCCTTTACATTTTTATTAAGCAGGACTCCAACGAGTACCGGCACCAGGGTCAGCGTGAAGATCAGCGCTCCCAGCAGGGCAAATCCAAGCGTATAAGCCAGGGGGGAGAACATTTTGCCCTCTACTTTCTGAAAGGAGAAAATAGGTAGCAGGGCGGTGATGATGATCAGCTTGGTGTAGAAGATCGCTTTTCCCAGTTCGGCGCCCCTTTTGCGGATAAGGCCCATTTTTGCCAGCCGGTTAAAGCGTTCCATCCCGATCTCATGCACCTTTTTGTCCAGCAGGACAAAAAGCCCCTCCACCATGATCACAGCCCCGTCGATGATGATCCCGAAGTCGATGGCACCCAGGGAGAGCAGGTTGGCCGACATTCCCATCAGGTGCAGGCAGATAAAGGAGAAAAGGAGGGAAAGCGGGATGATGATGGACACGATCAGCGTAGTCCGCCAGTTGAACATGAAAAGGGAGACGATCAGTGTCACCAACAGGATACCTTCCACGAGATTGTGGAGAACGGTATGGGAGGCATATTTGATCAGATCTTCCCGGTTGTAGAAGGGGACGAGCTTTGTGTCCGCTGGCAGGATCCGGTCATTGAGCTTTTCGACTTCGGCCTTGAGCCCTTTGATTACGGTATTCGGGTTTTCGCCCTTGCGCATCAGCACGATCCCTTCCACGGCATCCGGGTTTTCCCGAAGCCGCCGGTGGCCCGCAGAGTCGATGGCATCGGTACGGCCTACTTCGCCCAGCCTGGGCACATTGGAAATCACCACATCCGCTACATTCCGGACCAGCACGGGGATACCGTTATTGTCTTCTACGATGATATTCCTGATCTCGTTGATATCATTCAACAAGCCGATGCCTCTGACCACGAAAGCCTGGGAGTTCTTTTTGATGATGTCGCCGCCGATATTGATATTGCTTTTGCCGACGGCATTAAATACGTCGAGGGGGGTGATTCCCAGGTTGGCCAGTATCATCGGATTGACCCTGATCTCATAGGTTTTGACCATGCCGCCAAAGCTGACGACGTCGGCGACGCCCGGGATGGCCCGTAGTTCCCGGTCGACGACCCAGTCCTGCATGGTCTTTAGCTCCCGCGCGTCCCTGAAGCTGCTTTCCAGGGTATACCGGTATACTTCGCCGGTAGGTCCTGTGGGCGGCTGGACATCGGGGTCTACGTTATCGGGCAGGTCGGCATCGTGCAGCAGGTTGTTGACCTGCTGGCGCGCATAGCTATCCTGGACATCGTCGTCGAAGATCAGCTTGACGACCGACAGCCCGAAAATAGTGGTCGAACGGAGGCTGGTCTTTCGCTGTACCGGGTTCATGGCCAGCTCGATGGGGATGGTCACGAATTTCTCCACTTCTTCGGCGCTGCGGCCGGGCCATTGGCTGATGATGGTGATTTCCGTATTGGTGACGTCGGGGAAGGCCTCGATCGGCATGTTCTTGAAGGTGATAACGCCGTAAACGACCAGCAATAGGGTTGCGAAAAAGATAAAGTATTTGTTTTTTAATGAAAAGGCCAATACCCCCTTCAGGAGTTTATTCATATGGTTGGTCAGTTGAGGCTACAAGTTAAGGAGAAGTTAATAACTTGTTAACCGCTAATAGTAAAAAGGATGAAATTTTAATCCTTCGACCTGATTCCATTCCAGGGCGGGGGCGGGGGTCTTTATAAGCCGGTTGATTTCCAGCAGGGAGGAGGCGAGGGGGGAAAGGCCGTCGATCCGGTAGAGATCGGTGTCAAAAGAGAAATAAAACTGGCGGTAGCGACGGAAGGGGGGAATGGGGTGGCCGTCTATCTCCTCGGGGTTTTTTACCGCGCCGACCATTCCTTCTGCGCCATAGCCGGCGGTAAGGTTGAGCCAGCGGGGGAAATTGCCGGAGGCGGGCAGAAAGCTGGCGATATTGAAGGACAGCCAATAGCTTTGCCCGTTATAGTCTTTTAACATCCGTTCGGGCAGATTGCTGCCCAGTTCCGCAGGGTAATAGCTGGGGAAGAGGGTCCCGTGGTACGAATATTTGAGGCTGATGCGCTGTTCATGCCATAGCAGCTGCTGGCCTTCGAACAGTACGCAGCCGGCAATGTTGGCCAGCATATCCCCTTTGGAAAAACCCCATTTTGTGGAATGGCCGTCCATGACCTCGATCATGGTCATAAATCCCAGCGCGGTCAGGGTGCCGAAGAGCGCGGCTGTTCCGCTGCGGACGCCGCCCCAGCGCAGCAGGTTATTCTGGAAGGCGGCGATATTATAGGCGGTGGTGGCGTGACCGACCTTATCGACGTTCAGCCATTCGGCGTTGTCGTTGAAAAAATGAAACTTGCTATGGGGGAATTTTCTATACCAGAGGTATTGCAGGCCGATGGTGGCGACGGTTCCGATGGCGGATTCGGTGATGATGACCCCGTTCACGCGGCCGGGGTTGTAGGTAGTGGATGCTTTAAAGAATTGTTGTGCCGACAGGGACAAGCACAGGGAAAGGGTAATCGGCAACAGGCAATATTTTTTCAATTGCATGGGCTAAAGTAAGAAAAAACGCGCCGTGCGGCGCGTTTTTTCTGGGGATTAGTCGATGGCGCCCTGATGCTTGGTATCTACATTACGGTAGGCCCACGCAAAAATGAGCGGGAATACCAGCAGCGAGAAGATCATGGCGCAAAGGATACCGCCGATGACCACCCTGGCGAGGGGCCGGGAGCTTTCCGAGCCGATGCCATGGGAGACGGCTGCCGGGAAGAGCCCGATCGCGGCCATCAGGGCCGTCATCATGACGGGTCTGATCCGGGAGTTGACGCCCAGTTTGATGGCGGTATAAAGCGTGTGGCTCTGGTTGCGCATGTGCTCCAGGTTATGCTTGAAGACGGTGATCAGCAGCACGCCGTCCTGGATACAGATGCCAAACAGGGCGATAAAGCCGATACCGGCAGAAATGCTGAAATTAGTCCCGGTGACATGGAGGGCGATCACCCCGCCGACGATGGCAAACGGCACGTTCAGGAAGACCAGCCCGGCGTCCTTCAGGTTGCCGAACATGATAAAGAGCAACAGGAAGATCAGCAGCAGGCTGATAGGCACGACTTGTTCGAGTCGTTTGGTGGCGCGCTGCTGGTTCTCGAAATCGCCCTGCCACACCATGGAATAGCCTTTTTTCAGGTTGACGGCTGCGTCTACTTTTTGCTGCGCCTCGGCGATGGTGCCGCCCATATCGCGGCCGCGGATGGAGAATTTCAGGGCGGCGTAGCGTTCGTTATCGTCGCGGAAGATCAGGCAGGGGCCTGTCTGCATGCTGATCTTCGCTATTTCCTTGATGGGCACTTTCGATCCGCTCTGCGTAGGGACCATCAGGTTGCCGATATCTTCCTCCGACGCGCGGTATTGTTCGGGAAAACGGATGCGGATGTCAAAGGTTCTGATCCCTTCATACAGGGTTGAGGCCGCTTTGCCGCCGATGGCCATTTCGATCACGGCATTGGCGTCGGCTGTGGCTACGCCATAGAGCGCCATCTGCTGTTGGTTCAGATCGATATCCAGCTCCGGCTGACCGAGATTTTTGATGACGCCCAGATCCTCTATCCCTCTCACGCCTTTCAGGATATTGTCAACTTCCGTCACCTTTTCTTCCATATAGTCAAGGGAATCCCCGTATACTTTGACGCAAATAGACCCTTTTACGCCGGAGACGGCTTCTTCGATATTATCGCTGATCGGCTGGGAGAAGTTAAGGTCTACGCCCGGTATCACGCTTAATTTCCGGTTCATGGTATCGATCAGCTCATCTTTGGTCAGATGGGATTTCCAGTCGCCTTCGGGGTAGAGGAGCACGTCGAATTCGTTATTGTAAAAGCCGGTCACGTCGGTGCCGTCATCGGGGCGGCCGGTCTGGGAGGCGATGACCTTTACTTCGGGAAAGGCCATGACCATTTGCCGGACTTCGCGGGCGACCTTGACGGATTCGTCGAGGGAAACGCTATAGGGCAGCTGGGCCCTGAGCCAGATCGCCCCTTCATCCAGTTCGGGCAGGAATTCCGTCCCCAGCAGGGTGAAGCCATAGAAACCGAGTCCGATAATGATGAAGGCAATGGAGATCGTAGACTTTTTATGTTTCCAGTGAAAGGTAAATCCCTTGATCATCATCCCGGTAAGGAAATGCACAAAAGGATTATGCTTCTCGTGTACGTTCTTACGCAGCAGCGTATTGATCATCACGGGCACTAGGGTGAGGGTGGTGATCAGGGCGCCGAGCAGGGCGAACCCCAGGGTATAGGCCAGGGGCGAAAATAATTTGCCTTCTACCTTCTGAAAGGCGAAGATGGGCATCAACCCGGTGATGATGATGAGCTTGGCGAAAAAGATCGTTTTTCCGAACTGGGCCCCATTCTTCTTGATCAGGCCCATTTTGGCCATCTTGTTGAATCGTTCCATACCGACATCCCGCGCCTGGTGGTCCAGGATGACGAAGAGCCCTTCCACCATTACGACGGCTCCGTCGATGATGATCCCGAAATCCACAGCGCCCAGTGAAAGCAGGTTGGCCGACATGCCCATCAGGTGCAGGCAGATAAAGGCGAATAGCAGGGAGAGCGGGATGATCATGGAGACGATGAGGGTGGTACGCCAGTTGAACATGAACAATGACACCAGCAAGGTTACCAGCAGGATGCCTTCTACGAGATTGTGGAGGACGGTATGGGTGGCGTAGTGGATCAGGTCTTCCCGGTCGTAGTAGGGAACGATCTTGGTATCCTGGGGTAGTACGGTCGAATTGAGCTTGTCGATCTTTTTCTTCACGGCCTGTACGACTTCCGTGGGATTCTCTCCCTTGCGCATGACTACGATCGCTTCTACCACATCGTCCTGGTCGACGATGGTCCGGTGGCCGGCGGAATCGACGGGGTCGGCCCTGCCGACGCGACCCAGGCGGGGCACGTTGGAGATATGGACATCCGCCACGTCTTTGACCAGTACGGGGATATCATTGTTGGTGGTGACAATGATATTTTTTATTTCGTATATATCGTTGAGCAGCCCGATGCCGCGGACGACATAGGCCTGGTTATTCCGGACGATAAAATCGCCGCCGATATTGATATTGCTTTTGCCGACGGCATTGAAGACATCGAGGGGGGTTATACCCAGGTTGGTCAGTTTGCCGGGGTCAACGGCTATTTCATAGGTCTTTACCCTGCCGCCGAAGCTGACGATATCGCCGACACCGGGCACTGAGCGGAGTTGGCGATCGATCACCCAATCCTGCATGGTCTTGAGTTCCCGGTCGTCGCGGATACTGCTCTTGAGGGTATAGCGGAAGATCTCGCCGGTCGGGCCGGTGGGAGGCTGGACCTGGGGCTGGATATTATCGGGCAGAGTGACATTCTGCAACAGGGCGTTCACCTGGGCCCGGGCATCTCTGTCTACCACGCCGTCATCGAAAATAAGTTTGACATAGGAGAGACCAAAAATGCTGGTGGACCGGAGGCTGATTTTTTGTTGAACGGGATTCATCGCGATCTCGATGGGGATCGTAACGAATTTTTCTATTTCTTCCGCGCTGCGGCCGGGCCATTGGGCGATAATGCTGATCTCCGTATTGGTCACATCCGGAAAGGCCTCGATCGGCATATTCCTAAAGGTGATGATACCCGTTATCAACAGGAGGACGGCACAAAAGAAAATAAAGTACCTGTTCTTTAGGGAAAAGGCAATTATATTTCTGAGAAACTTATTCATCTCCGCGATTTATGTGGTTTTTAGCTGTTCAGGGCATTATAAATAAGGATGGCCTGGGATGAAATGACCTTATTGCCTTCACTCACTCCTGAAACAAAGGTTTTGTCGCCTAAAGCACTGATCACCGTCACCGGCGTGATCGTAACATCCGATTTGCTGTGGAAGACAAGGACGTAATTCTGACTGTGGTCGAAGATGACGGCAGAAGAGGGAACGCTGAGACAGTTTTTGTTCTCCTTGTCGCTGACCGTGATGCTGGCGTACATTTCCGGTTTTAGCAAATAGTCGGGGTTGGGCAGCACGACGCGCACTTTCATTACTTTGCTGGTGGGGTCGAGCACGTTCATGACTTTATCGATCCTGCCCTTGAATATTTTTCCGGGATAGGCCAGGGTGGTGACATCGACATTTTCTCCCTGATGGATCAGGGAAATATTGGATTCGTATACATTCGCCTGGATCCAGACATTTTTCAGATCGGAGATGGTGAACAGGCTGGTGCTATTGTCGCCGCGGATGGTCATGCTATTGGTTGCTCCTTTCTGGACGATGAACCCGCTGATCGGCGCCTTGACAACAAAGTCGCCCTGGGTATTGCCGCCGTTGATCTTTAGTACCCGGTTGACCCTGTCCACTTCGGCCTTTGCCTGTTGCAGCTGTACGACGGCGGCAAGAGAGTCCGGTACGGAGGCCAGGCCGCTATGAAACATATCGACGGTCTTTTCGAGGTTCTTCTGGGCGATGCTGAGATTGGTCTGCGCATTGAGCAGATCGCTGCTGTACTGTGCCATTTCCTGGCTTCTGACGACGGCCAGTGTCTGGCCTGCCGTTACATTGTCTCCAAGATTCACTTTGATATCGTATATATTTCCGCTGACCAGGGAGTAGACGGGGACTACATTATCGTCGTTGGTGCCCACTTTCCCGGTGAGGGTGATGGCGTTCACCAGCTGGGACATGCCGACAGTGTCTACCTTTAAGGCCTGCATAATGGTATCGGGGATCACATATCCCTTTTCAGCCTCCGGCTTTTTTTCTTTGGTCTCACAGGATTGGAAAAATACAAGGCCCGGGAGTAGAAGAAGGGGGAGAAGCCGGCTGACGGTTTTAGAGATCTTTTGCATATCGGTTAATTAAAGAAATTGGTACCGGTGTAATAATTGATATCCTCGAATGCGCTGACCCGGTTGAACTGGATGGTATTCATCTGGACGGCATTCTGTTTGTAGGAATCATAAAAGTCAAGGAAGTCCAGGATGCTGAGATTCCTCTTCTCATAGTTTTTCAGCACTTCGCCGGTCAATCTTTCGAAATCGGCGATGAACTTCGGGTCGATCGTGCGGAACATCCGTTCCTGCGCAAAGGCTTTTTGCAGCGAGGTGGCGACATTTTCTTCCACGGTGGCCTGGGTAAAGCGTTGTGTGGCCTGGGTGTTGGAGATCAGGGCTTTTGCGTTTTTGATATTGCCCTGGTTACGGTTGAAGACCGGCAGGTCGATCGAGGCGCCGATGCCGTAATAGCCATAGTCGAAGCCGCCGGCCTCGTCATAGCCGAGAGAGAGTGTGAGGTCGGGTACAGCCAGGGCTTTCTGGTAATTGTAGTTCAGCTGATTGATCTTTGTATTGGTCCGGGCTATCGACAGGTCGGTGCGGTTGTGATAGGCGGAATCGACCAGGGTGTTGAGCGCATATTGCGTGGGGGCGAGCTTGTTCAGGGCCATGGTGTCGACGACGGGCGCGACGAAAAAATTAGGTTTGGTTTGCAGGACGAGCCGGAGCTCGCTTTCGGTGTTATTGATCTGGTTGATCAGGTCGCTGTATTCGGCCTGGAAGCTGTAGAGCTGCGCCCGGATGCGGACCACTTCCTTTTCGGCGATATATCCTTTTCCTTCTTCCTGGGCGAAGGCGTTGACGATCTGGCTGAGCGCCTTTATCTCGGCGTCATATACCTTCGCCGATTGCTCCAGGTAATAGATCTGGAAAAAGTCTGTCCGCAGGGTATACTTCAACGTTCGTAACAGATCGAAGAACTGGTATTTCGTGAGCTCTACATTGGCCTGGGCCAGCTTGATCTGCTTATTGCGTTTGCCGGCCAGCAGGATTTCCTGATCCAGCTCAAGGGTGGTTTCGTCATTGGCCCCGAGAGGAAAGAACTGACGGAGCTGTGAGGAATAGAGGGTATGGCCGATACTGAAATTGGGATTGGGCCATAGTCTGGCCTGGATGACCAGGGCCTCGTTAGCGTCGATATTGTACCGTTGCGCCAGCAGCTGGAGGTTACTGTCCAGGAACATTTTCTCGGCTTCGGGCAGTGTCAACCGGAGGGTATCCTGATGGGGCTGGGCCAATGAGGAAAAGCCACCAAATGAAATCGCCATCGACAAAGCCAGGAACAAGGAAATACCACTTTTTTGCATACGTCTGTACGGTTGATTTTTAGTGTGCAAAAGTATTATATTTTAATGTTAATCACGGGTTAAGTCTTTAGTAAACGATTAATTGGCCAAATTATTAAATATGATTTGCAATAGTTATATGTAAGGATTGTCCGGCTAAAACCGAGAGGGCAGGCTATCCTATTATCGGGCAGGCGGGATTGCTAGAGCGTGGGCGTATTGAAACGAAACCCAACGCCGTGTATTGTCTCCAGGTTGACCTGCGGATCAGCCTTAAAATACTTTCTCAGTTTTGTGATAAATACGTCCATGCTTCTGCCCAGGAAATAATCGTCTTTCCCCCAGACGTTCAGCAGCACCTCTTCTCTTTTCAGGATGCGGTTGGAATGTTCGCAAAGGAATTTCAGCAGGTCTGCTTCTTTTTGGGTGAGGTTGAAGACTTCCTGGCCGATCGTGAGCTTGAGGTCGGTGTAGGAGAAATTCAGCTGGCCGATCGTAAAGCTGAGGGCCTTATCGGAATGCATTTTCCGGGTCCTGCGGAGGAAAACTTCCATGCGCATAAGCAATTCCTGCATGGAAAAAGGCTTGGTGATATAATCGTCGGCGCCGCTTTGGAAGCCTTTGATCTTGTCTTCTTCCATAGATCGGGCAGTAAGAAAGAGGATGGGCACCATATCGCTTTGCTGGCGGATCTTTTTGGCAACGGCAAATCCGTCTTTGTTGGGCATCATCACGTCCAGCAGACAGATGCCGAATTCATTCTTGTCGAATTTGTCGATAGCTGCCTGGCCGTCGGGGCATAGCACGACGTCATAGCCGGCGTCGGCGAGGTTATCCTTGATGACATAGCCCAGCGAGAGGTCGTCTTCCGCGAGCAACACTTTTATTTTTGACACTTGTTGCATAGTTGATGATTAGTTGTTAAGGGGTATAAATAATCTGAATTCCGTGCCGATACCCGGGAGACTGTTGACCCTGATCTTTCCTTTATGTGCGTCGATGATGCGTTTGACAAAGTTCAGACCGAGTCCGAAACCCTTGACATTATGGATATCCCCGGTGGGTACGCGGTAAAATTTCTTAAAGATATTCTTGAGGTATTGTTTTTCGATACCTACTCCGTTGTCTTTAACGGAGATAAAAAAATCGTCTTCGTCGTGTCCTGCGTGTACGACGATATGGGGGTCTGCCGAGTATTTCAGCGCATTTTCCAGCAGGTTGACCAGGGCCAGTTCCAGGTGGGCTTTGTCGGCCTGGACGCGGCCGTTCAATTCATCCATTTTTACTTCTACCCTGGCTTTTTTCTGATCGATCAGGGGCTGCACCTTGCTAAGCGCCTCCTCGATCAGCTGCCGGGCGTTGATCTCTTCCTTCCGGATCGGCAGGTCTTTTGTTTCGATGGAAGCGGTTCGAAGCAGGCGCTCGACCTGTCCCTGCAGGTGTTCGGTCTGGTTCTGGATAATAGCGGCATATCGTTCCAGCCGGTCGGGCTGCCGTGTGATGGAATCCTGGGCCAGGACATCCGAGGCGATCTTCATGACGGCCAGCGGGGTCTTGAATTCGTGGGTAAAGTTATTGACAAAATCTTTTTGGATCTCCGCCAGGAATTTCTGCCGGTAAAAATAGAAGAGGCTGGCGGCAAGCCCGATAAGAGCGATGCAAAGCACGACCGAGCTGACGATCCAGAAGTCCATTTGTTCGAGGATATATTCATGCCGGTGGGGGAAATACAGGAGGATATGGTCGTAGCTGTTGATGTAGACGGGTAGTTCCCCTATGACCGGTTGTACGCTGGCATAGCGGGAAGCGGGGGCGGGGATATAGTCTTCGTATACGTATTTCTTTTCCGTGGCGCTGTAAGCGCCCAGTTTGCAATCTGTCAGTACGCCGAAATCGGCGAATTCGTCCTGGAGATAGAAGGCAAGAGAGTCTTTGATGGGGATGGTGTCGGCCTTGAAGACGTAATAGTCGTCGGTCTTTTCGGGGGCATTGATGAGGGACTGGAGGACGGTGCCGGGGGCGTCGTTCATTTGCAGGTCTTCGAACAGTCCCCGGATGCTTTTTACCACGTTGAGGTTAAACTGCCGCTGTTCGAAAGAGTACACCTTTTTCAACCAGTACAGCTGAACCGTCACGACGATGGCTGCCAACAGCGTGGCGGACAGCACAATCCATTTCAAAGTGGTAGATCGCATGGATGCAAAATTGGTCCTCTTAACGCTTTATATGATAGGAATATGGTTAAGTGCTGGTTAAGGGAATGGCTTAAAGGTCCGATTTTTTTCGGTTTGTTCGGGCGGAAGGGCCGTTTCGGGCATTTTTTTTGCAAGTGAGGGTGGAATGGTTTTCCAAATTAAAAATTGCAAAATGAAGAAGTACTTATTGGCTGCGGTCGTTTTTCTTTCCATGACCGGATTTTCGATGGCGGCGGTCCATCATCCGGTTCACCACAGAAGGCATCATCCCACTCATCATCGTCATGGCGGCCATCATGGCGGTCATCATGGCGCCGCCCAACACGGTGCTGTTCATCACTCCGTACATCATTAAGCCCCTAAAGAGTGTATAAAAAAAGCCTGTAGTGACGCTACAGGCTTTTTTGGCTATAAGAGAAAAAATTTATGACTTGGCGGCAATGGCGGCGGCTTTAGCGGCCTTTTCCGCTCCGGCGCCGGGCTTACCAGCGGCCAGGGGCAGGTCTCCCAGCGGCTTGCCTTTGGCAAAATCCACCAGGAAGGGTGCAGCGACAAAGATGGAAGAGTAAGTTCCGGTGATCACCCCGATCAGCATGGCGAAGGCGAAACCGCGGGTCACTTCACCACCCACCAGGAAAAGGATCAGGAGGGTGAGGAATACGGTCAGGGAAGTCATAATGGTACGGGACAGCGTATCGTTTACCGATTTATTGATGATCTCACCGTTGGTGGCATTCTTCATGAGGTGGCTGTTTTCCCTGATCCGGTCGAATACGATCACGGTATCGTTCATGGAGAAGCCGATCACGGTCAGTACAGCCGCGATAAAGTGCTGGTCGATCTCCAGCGAGAAGGGTAAGAACTGCAGGAAGGAGAATACCGCCAGCGTCACGAAAACGTCGTGCAACAGGGAGATGATCGTACCCAGGGAATAGCGCCAGTCGCGAAAACGGACGAAAATATAGAGGAAGATAATGATCAGCGCGAAGACGGTGGCTTTGATGGCGCCGGCCTCCAGCTCCTCGGAAATGATGGGTTCTACTTTTTTGGTACCGCCCAGGTATTTGGGGGGGGTTACGAATTCGGCGTAGGTTGTTCCCTGTGGCAGGAAGGGGGCGAGACCGCTATACAGGGCGCTAAGGACGAGGCTATCGGTATTGTTGCCAGTCGCCTTGATCATATAGTCGGTCGTGATTTCCAGCTGTTCGTTGCCGCCATAGGTCTTTATCTCGGGATTTGTTCCCGGGAGGACCTTTTCGAGGGCGGGCCGAACGGTCTCCGGGGAGACGGGCCGGTAGAAATTGATGACATAGCTGCGGCCACCCTGGAATTCCACCCCTTTTTTAAAGCCGTGAAAGAAAGAGCTGACGCCAAGGATCAGCACGACGACAGAAATGCCATAGGCTATCCGGCGGTATTCGATAAATTTAAAGGCGGGGTGTTTTAAAATACGACGGGAGAGGCCGGTAAAATATTGGAAGTGACGGTTTTTGTTGGTATAAAAATCCGTGATCAGCCGGGATACCAGGATGCCGCAGAACAGGGATAGCATAATGCCCAGGATCTGGGTGGTGGCAAAGCCGCGGACGGGGCCCAGGCCGAAATAAAAAAGGATGAGGGCCGTCAGCAGGGTAGTGACGTGGGCGTCGAGCACGGGCGGCAGCGATCGGCGATAACCATCCCTGACGGCCAGGGGATAGCTCTTCCCACGGGTCAGCTCTTCTTTTATTCTTTCAAAAATGATGACATTGGTATCTACAGCCATCCCGATGGTCAGTACGAGACCGGCGATACCGGGCGCCGTCAGGGTAGCGTGGAGGGAGCTCAGCACCCCAATGGTGAAGAGCAGGTTGAGGATCAGCGCGCAGTTGGCGACCCAGCCGGCTGTGTTATAATAAATAAGCATCAGGCTGAAGATGACCAGGAAGGAGATCAGGAAGGCCATCATCCCGCCGTTGACCGCCGCGCGGCCGAGGGTAGGGCCAACGACCTCGTCCGAGACGATCCGGGCCGGGGCATCGAGCTTACCGGATTTCAGGATATTGGCAAGATCCTGTGCTTCCGTGACGGTCTGTTGGTTATTGCCCTGGCCCATGGTGATGCGGGACTGGCCGCCGGTGATGGGTTCGGTAACGTTGGGTGCGGAATAAACGATATCGTCGAGGACGATGGCGATCGGCTTGTTGACGTTTTTGGTGGTCATGTCGGCCCAGGCTTTGGCGCCTTGCTTGGTCATGCTCATTTCCACGATGACCCCGCTGGTGGTGGGGTCGAAGTCCTGGGAGGCGTTTTCGATGGCCTCACCTTCGATCCTGGCTTTTTCGGTGCCGGGGATGGTCCGGATGGCATAGAGCTCCAGCTGATCGGACAGCTTGCCGTCCTGATCTGCCTGCTGTTTGCCCCAGAGAAATTTCAGATCCTGCGGGAAATTGCTGCGGATGACGGGGTTGCTGAGGTAGCCGTTTACGATTCCGGTATCCCTGAGCCTGGATATACCGATAGCGGCATAAAACTGCTGCTGTTGGCCGGTTCTGCTATCCTGGCGGGGCACCAGCGGCTGGAGGACGTGGAAGAGCGGATTTTCGTTGCTGGCCGATGTTGCGCTGTCTCTTTTGGCGGCGGCTGCTTTGGCGGTGGCGGAAGTATCTGCGGAGTTGGCGGTGCTGTCCGCTTTTACGCCGTTGAGATAATTCTGGACGGCTTTATCGGCGTTGGTCAGGGAAGTCTGTAATTCTCCCAGGTTGTAGACCTCCCAGAACTGAAGGTTGGCGGTGGATTGCAGGTATTTGCGAACGCGGTCCGGATCGGTGGCGCCTGCCAGCTCGACGTTGATGATGGCGCGGTTCTCGTCCAGGCTGATGCTGGGTTGGGCGACCCCGAACTGGTTGATACGATGATCCAGTACCTCGTAAGTCTGTTTCATGGCTGCACTGGCTTCGTCGTGCAGGTAGGTGACTACGGAAGCGTCGCTGGCATCGTAGGTGATCTTATTGCGGTTGCTGTTGGAAAAGAGCGGCGCCAGCTTACCGTTAGGATTGATTTCTTTATACGATTCCGCAAACAGGTCGATGAGGTTGCCGGAGTTGGTCAGCTTTTTTTGTAAGGCCAGGTTAATAGCCTTGACCAGATTCGGGTCGCGTTGATTATTGGCCAGGTTCTTGATCAGGCCGTCCAGCGAGATGTTCAGCGTCACGCTAATGCCGCCCTGGAGGTCGAGGCCGAGCAGGAGCTCGCTTTCTTTCGATTTCTGGTAGGTCGTTCCCCACCAGGTGATCTTTGTATCTTTTGTGCTATCCAGCAATCTTTTTTTCCGGTCGTTGAACAGCTGATCGAGGGTATCCTGATACTGTGCCTGAGCCTCTTTATCGCCGGGATATTTTTTGAGGGCCGTGAGGGGGTAGGTACGGGTAACGTACTGTTTTGCTTTCGCCTCCATCGCAGATTCATGCTTATTGACGAACCAGGTAAAGGAAAGCTGGTACAGGGAGATGATGATCAATAAAGCAGCAAAAATACTTACCAGTGCTCTCATTGGAAGTTTCGTTTGTTTTTTTTAGAACGGCAAATATAGGTTTTTCCTACCTTTGGCCGCCCAATTTTATATAACTATGCAATTATCCTCCATTCTTTCCCGCTTCAGTGAGCCCGAGACCCTTAAAATGGCCAAGCTTGGCCGCGAATTAAGGGCTAAAGGTATCGATATTATCGACCTGAGCCTCGGCGAGCCTGATTTTGACACGCCCGAGCATATTAAGACGGCCGCCAAAAAGGCGATTGATGACAACTGGAGCCACTACACTCCGGTAGCCGGCTATGCCGATCTCCGCGAAGCGGTCTGTGTCAAGTTTAAGCGTGACAACCAGTTGGACTATAAGCCGGAAAATATCGTTGTGTCCACCGGCGCCAAGCAGAGCCTGGCGAATGTGATCCTGGCGTTGGTAGACGAAGGAGAAGAGGTGATCATTCCCACGCCTTATTGGGTCACCTATTCCGAGCTGGTGAAGATCGCCCGGGGGATCGTTGTGGAAGTGCATACCACACTGGAGAGCGGATACAAGATCAGTCCCGCGCAGCTGGAAGCGGCCATTGGCCCGAAAACGAAGGCTTTTCTTTTCTCCTCGCCCTGCAATCCTTCCGGGGCTGTCTATAGCAAGGACGAGCTGGCGGCGCTGGCGGAGGTTTTCCGGAAGCATCCGGAGGTCGTCATCATTTCGGATGAAATTTATGAGTATATTAATTTTGTCGGCAGAAATGAAAGTATTGCGCAGTTTGATGAGTTGAAAGACCGGGTGGTCATCGTCAACGGGTTGAGCAAGGGGTTTGCCATGACAGGATGGCGCCTGGGCTATATTGCCGCATCCGCCGAGATTGCCAAAGCCTGTGAGAAATTACAGGGTCAGTTTACCAGCGGCACGAACAGCATCGCCCAAAAGGCGGCTGCCGTTGCGCTGACCGGCGACCTGGCTCCTTCTTTCGGGATGGTGAAGGAATTTACCCTTCGCCGGAAGAGGACGATGGAACTGGTTGGGGGGATCCCCGGGCTGAAATGCTTTGAACCCCAGGGGGCTTTTTATATCTTCCCGGATGTCTCTTCTTATTTTGGCAAGTCGGATGGGGAGACGCAGATCCGGAATTCCGGGGACTTCAGCATGTATCTGCTGAATTCGGCGCATGTTTCTTCGGTGATGGGGGATGCGTTTGGGGAGCCGGCCTGTGTGCGGTTTTCTTTTGCCAATAGCCTGCCGAATATTGAAAGGGCGTGGGTAAGGATCAGGGAGGCGCTCGAAAAGCTGCGATAGCCCTAGCTTCCGGCACGTTGCCGCAGCCGCTCATGTAGTTCCAGCACTTGTGGCAGGACTGCCTGTTGTTCGTCATTTTGGATGACGGCATCACAAAGCCGCATTTTTGTTTCTTCGTCGATCTGATAGCGCATCCGTTGCAGGACGGCTTCGCGGCTGCTGTGGTCGCGCCGGATGCTGCGGTGGATCCGCAGGGATAACGGCGCCCGGACCCCGATGATAAAGTCGAGATTGGCTGCTCCCCGGCTTTCGAAGATCAGGGCTGCCTCGCGGATGGCGTAGGGGGCATGGCCGGCCATCGACTGCATCCACCGGTCGCCTTCGCGGAGGGTGGCCGGGTGGACGAGGGAATTCAGGAGTTCCAGCCGGACAGGATCGGTAAAAACTTGCGATGCCATCCAGGGGCGGTTGAGGGTTCCGCCGGCATAGGCTTCCGGTCCAAAATGGGCGATGATCTGTTCCCGGAGGCCGGGGTCTTCGTTCATCACGCGTCGGGCTTCTTCGTCGGCGGAGGATACAGGTATCCCCAGCACTTCAAAGATGCCGGCGATCGTGCTTTTGCCGGAGCCGATACCGCCTGTCAATCCGACTCGTAATATGAAGGACATGCTTGGTATAAATACAGAACCCGGCGCCGGCCGGGTTCCTGGTAGAAGAGCTTACTTTTTGTCCATTGCTGCTGTCACCGGCTTATTGAGGTTCTGGCTCCATTCTATCGAAATGGCGCTCTTTTCGATTTTCAGATAGCTTCCGGGGCTCGTTTCGATCATAATCGTGCCGTCTTCGTTCACTTTATTCAC
>Ga0302325_10003808_pt1 | contig 35271 bp, 25 predicted proteins | sample Palsa_T0_2_FD_201948 | JGI IMG/M metagenome (GOLD analysis project Ga0302325, IMG submission 201948) | Peat permafrost microbial communities from Stordalen Mire near Abisko, Sweden - Palsa_T0_2 | ecosystem: Environmental > Terrestrial > Soil > Palsa > Peat permafrost | place: Sweden: Abisko...
CTCGTGACGGCACCTCGTTGGTGCCAGGGGACGCGCTGCTGGGGCGCGAAGATGGAGGTGCTCGCCGCCGGCCCGAGTCCAAACCCGAGGACGGCCAAGGAAGCGAAGGTGGCCGCGTCCCCCCAGCCGCGGACGAGGGCAAACGCCAGAAGCACCGCGCCGACGGTGGCCACGGCGAAGCCGCCGGCTGCACTGGCCCTCAGGCCGCCACGCAGGAGCAGCTTGACGCCGATGGCAGAGCCAACCGCCCAGCCCACGAGAAGGGGTACCAGGGCCGCGCCGGCGGTGAGGGCCGTCCGTTGGCCGTGGGCCACGAGCCACAGGGGCACGTAGGCCGTCGTCCCGTAGAGGACGCCGCCGGCCACCAACCCGCCCACCACACCGGACTGCACGGTGGGGTCTTTCAAGAGGTGGAGGGGAAGCACCGGACGACCGGCGCGTCGCTGTTGCTGGACGAGGACCACGGCCACGGCGGCCGAGCCGAGCGCGGCGAGAAGCTGCAGCGTGCCAGCGAGGTGGTGCGGCTCGAGCGCGAAGAGGATGAGGGCCAGGGTGCTTCCGGCAAGCAGCGGTCCCGTCAGCTCCAGCTGGTGCGTCTTCGTGCGCGGCGGGTCGCGGTAGGAGGCCTGGAGGAGGATGGCCGCGGCGATTCCCACCGGGACGTTCACCCAGAAGACCCACCTCCAGCTGGCGTGCTGGGTGAGAAAGGCGCCCAGGATGGGGCCCACCACCGAGGCGGCGCCCCAGCTACCGGTGAAGATGCTCTGGATGGCCGCCCGCTCTTTGAGGTTGTAGATGTCCGAGGCGATGGTGAGCGTGGTGGGCTGAAGGGCCCCGGCGCCGAGGCCCTGCAACATCCGGAAGCCGATGAGCTGCGGGACGGACTGCGAGAAGCCGCAGAGGATGGTGCCCAGGAGGAAGACGCTCAGCCCTCCGAGAAACGTCGCCCGACGGCCGATGCCGTCGGCCAGGCCCCCGGAGATGAGGACGCCCAGGGTGGAGGCCAGGAAGAAGGCGGTGAAGACCCAGGCGTAGAGGTTCCGGCCACCGAGCTCCGCGGTGAGCGTCGGCATGGCGGTGGTGACGACGGTGGTTTCGAAGGCCGCCATCACCAGTCCAAGCAGCACCGCGGCCGTGGCCATCCGGCGCGCCCGGCCGGGGACGGTGACATCCAACAGCCTGGCGGTCGTCATGGACGCATCTGCTCGCACCGTGGGAATAGTACGGGGCGATTCACCATGCGAAAAACGCATTTAGCGCATAGTCTTGTTGCCACCTCAGCATGACAAGCGAACAACTCGACGCCTTTCTCACCCTGGCCCAGGAAGGCCGTTTCGTTTCCGCGGCGCGCCGTCTGGGCGTCTCGCAGTCCGGGCTCAGCCGGCAACTGCAGTCGCTGGAGCGCGAGCTTGGCACGCGGCTCCTGGTACGGACGCCGCGCGGAGTGGTGCTCACCGACTCCGGCCAGCACTACCTCGTGCACGCCCAGAGGGCGCTGGACTCGCTGCGCCGGGGGGCCTCGGAGGTGCAGGAAATGGCGCACACCGCCCGCGGCTCCGTCTCGCTGGGGACGCTTCCGACGGTGGGGGCCTACCTGCTTCCCGACCTCATCGTCCGCTTCCACAAGAAGCATCCAGAAGTGCTGGTGAGGCTCGTGGAAGGGAAGGCGGAGGAGCTCGAGGAGCGCGTGGCGAAAGGAGAGCTCGACCTGGCCGTCCTCAACCTCCCGGTGCGCCGGGTGGACCTCGTGGCGCAGAAGCTGTGGGCCGAGGACTTTGTCCTTGCCGTCCCGCGGGGGCACCGGCTGGCCCAGTCCAAGGGGCCCGTGCCCCTGCGCGCCGTCCTCGGCGAGCCGCTGGTGGTTGTCCCGGGCGTGGCCGCGACGCGGGCCCTGGAAGCGGCGGCGGAGGCGGCCGGGGAGCCGCTGAACATCGTCCTCGAGACGGACAACCCGGAAGGAATGCGCCGGATGGTGGAGCGCGGGCTGGGGCTGTCGCTGATGCCGTCCCTCATGGCGCGGGAACGCACCGGGCGGGGCTTCGAAGTCGTCCAGGTGGGGGAGGGCGGCGTGAAGCGCCAGGTGGCCCTCCTGCATCGAGGCGAGACGTACCTCAGCGCCGCGGCCCGGGCGCTGAAGGCCTACCTGTCCGAGGCGCTGCCCAGCTTCTTCGCGTCCAAGTAGCCAGCCGTTTCGCCTCCGGCCGTCGCGGTTGCGGCATCCATCCGGGCGTTAGACTGGCGGTGGCCATGCCTGAGTACCCGGACCTCACCGTCTACCTTCGCGCCCTGGAGTCCCGGGTGGTTGGCCAAACCCTGGAAGCCCTGAGGCTGCGCGGGCCGGCCCTGCTTCGGACTGCCGAGCCGCCCCTGGCCAGCGCCGCCGGCAAGCGGGTTCTCGGCCTTCGTCGACTCGGAAAGCGACTGGTGTTTGTCCTCGAGGACGAGCTCTTCCTCGTCCTGCACCTCATGGTGTCTGGCCGCCTCCACTGGCGGCCCCGCCTCGCCCCGGTGCCTGGGCGCATCGGCCTCGCCGCGTTCGACTTCCCCGAGGGTACCCTGGTGCTCACCGAGGCCAGCCCGAAGAAGCGCGCCCAGCTGCACCTCGTTCGCGGCGAGTCGGGCCTGCAGGCCCTGGACCGCGGCGGCGTCGAACCGTTGACGGCTTCGGCCGAGGAGTTTGCGGCCGTCGTCCGCCGGGAAAACCATACCCTCAAGCGCACGCTCACCGACCCGCGCCTCTTCGCCGCCATCGGCAACGCTTACTCGGACGAGATTTTGCACCATGCGCGGCTCTCGCCCGTCGCCCTGAGCCAGAAGCTCGACGACGCGCAGGTCGAGCGGCTCCGCAGCTCCACCCGCGCGGTGCTCGAGGCCTGGACGGAGCGGCTGGGCGCCGAGGCGGCGGAGGCCTTTCCGGAGAAAGTCACCGCCTTCCGTGAAGGGATGAGCGTTCATGGCCGCTACCGAAAGCCCTGCCCGGCGTGTGGAGCGCCGGTCCAGCGCATCGTCCACGCCGACAACGAGACCAACTACTGTCCAGTGTGCCAGACGGGCGGGAAGTTGCTCGCCGACCGCTCTCTCTCGCGGCTGTTGAAGCAGGACTGGCCACGCACCCTGGAGGAGCTCGAGGAAAGCCGCGCCGCGACACGTGCCAGGATGACGGGGACGGAGCCCCCTTAGCTGCGGGGTGAGAGGTGCCCCGGGAGGCTGGCAATGGCACAGCGCGCCCATTCGTAGTGTCCTGGAGGGGCTCCTTGCGGGCGTCCCTATGGGCTGGCTTGGGGTGAACCCCCCGAGGGAGCGTGGCGGATGGGCATTCGGGTAGACCTCTTCGAGGGCGGAAAAATCGCCCTGTACAGCCTCCGCGCCCACCGGCTCCGCACGCTGCTCACCACCCTCGGCATCGGCATCGGTGTCTGCACGCTGCTGGCCATCATCGGCATCATCCAGGGCCTGAATGTCTCCTTCGCCCGGCAGCTGGCGCAGCTCGGCTCGAACTCCATGTACATCTCCAAGTTTCCGTGGGTGATGCGGGGGGACTGGTGGGAGTACCGGAACCGCCACGAGCTCTCGGTGCACCTCGTGGACAGCCTCCGCGAGCAGGTGCCGCAACTGAGCGCGGTTGCGCCCATGACGCAGCAGAATGTCGACGTCTTCGCCAACGGGGAGCAGCTCTCCTCGGTGGCGCTGGTGGGCACCACGGCCGAATACCCCCAGGTGAGCGGCTACGACGTCGCGCAGGGCCGCTTTCTCACCGAAGGTGACAACGACAATTCCACGAACGTCGTGGTGCTGGGCGCCGACGTGGCCAGTGGCCTCTACCCGTCGGGGTCGGCGCTCGGGAACGGCGTGCGCCTCAACGGGCGTCCCTTTCGCGTGGTGGGAATCCTCCACCGGCGCGGAAAAATTCTCGGCGAGAACCAGGACCTGACGGCCATGGTCCCCATCCGTACGTTTCTGACAACCTTCGGCAAGAAGCGAGGCATCACCATCGGCGCCGCCGTCGCCGAGGGGGAGGACATGCTCCGCACCGTGGACGGCGTGGAAATCGCCCTTCGCCGCGCACGGGGCGTCCCGCCGGAGAAGAGCGACGACTTCAGCATCAACCGGCCGGAGATGCTGGCCAACACCTACGCCCAACTCACCGGTGCGCTGTACGGCGTCGCCACCGGGATTGGCCTCATCACGCTCCTCGTGGGCGGCATCGGCATCATGAACGTCATGCTCGTCTCGGTGCGCGAGCGCACCCGCGAGATTGGCGTCCGGCGCGCACTGGGAGCGAGGCGGCGCACCATCGTCACCCAGTTCCTCCTCGAGGCAGCGGCCGTCTCGGCCCTGGGCGGTGCCCTCGGGACGCTGGTGGGGTTGAGCCTGGCCAAGCTGGTCTCGCTGGTGACCCCGCTTGCGGCCGCCGTCGAGCCGTTGACCATCTTCGGAGGGATTGGCTTCGCCGCTGCGGTGGGCCTCGTCTTCGGCATCTGGCCGGCGGCCCGCGCGGCTCAGCTTGACCCGGTCGAGGCGCTGCGCGCGGACTAGACTAGACGTCTATTCGGCCGCTTTTTTCAGCCGGACGAGGACTGCCGACCAATTCCTGACGAGCTCCCGCCGCGTTTCGTCGTCAAGGGGTGTCTCCGTCCGGGTGTCCTGCGTCAGGCGGATGTTCGTCGTGACGCCGGAAGGCTCGAGGTCGAAGGTGACCAGGTGGTAATTCTCGGACCGGTCCTCGAGGCCCGAGAGGGGGCTCCAGTGGGTGAAGCGCAGCTGCTTCTCCGCGGAGAAGCCCGTGAGCTCGCCCTTGTCCTGAAACTGCATCCCCTCCCATTCGCCAGTAAAGAGGATGGGTTCGCCAACTTTCCAGGTCGTCTCAACCTTGCTCCCGAAGAAGGCCCGTCCGAGCACCTCGAGGTTGGTGAGCGCCTGCCACACGGTCGCGAGCGGCGCGTTGATGTGGGCCGCCACCTGTACGGCTTGGGTCGACAAGGCGTTTCCTCCCGTCCCTGCGGTAGATGTAGGGACGCTCGCCACTCGGTGCAAGCGCCTCCCCGTCCCCGTGTGGGCCTGGACCGGAACGGGCGACATCGACCACGCTGCATTCCGTGACGCAGGACTTCGAAGGTCTGCTCGCCGAGGGGGATGACCGACGACTGGTCGACCTCGTCCATCCCTCCGACTGGACCAACCCCAAGCCTCCCCGTCGGTACGACCTGCTCGTCATCGGTGGCGGGACGGCGGGGCTGGTTACGGCCATCGGTGGCGCCAGCCGAGGGGCGAAGGTGGCCCTCTGCGAGCGCTCACTCCTTGGCGGCGACCGCCTCGTCTATGGCTGCGTCCCGAGCAAGGCGCTTTTAAGGAGCGCGCACCTGGCCCACGAAGTCCAGGAGGCGGCCGCGCTCGGCGTGGAGAGCGGCGACGTGGAGGTGGATTTCGCTTCAGTCCTCGAGCGCGTTCGCCGCCTCCGCGCGGACCTCGCCCCCCAGGACGCGGCAACCCGTGCCCGCGATGCCGGCGTGGACGTGCACCTCGGGGAGGCGCGCTTCGTCGCCTCCGACGCTGTGGAGTGCGCCGGACAACGACTCCGCTTCCGCCGGGCTGTCATCGCCTCCGGGGGGCGCACCCGCATCCCGGCCATCCCCGGCCTCGAGACGGCAGGCTACCTCACCAATGCCACCGTCTTCGGCCTTGGGCGCGCCCCGCCTCGGCTGGCAGTCATCGGCGGTGGCCCGGTGGGCTGCGAGTTGGCCCAAGGCATGGCTCGCCTCGGGCTCGAGGTGACGCTCTTCCACGAGGCGAACCGCCTCCTTCCGCGCGATGACCCGGAAGCGAGTGACGTGCTCGGCAGCGTGCTCGAAGGCGAGTTGGAGCTCCATCTCGGCACGCAGGTGACACGCGTCGAAGTCTCGGCAAGCGGGAAGCGGGTGCACGCCGAGCGCCTCGGCGAGGCGGTGAGTGTCGAGGTGGATGAAATTCTACTGGCCACCGGCCGGGTTCCAGCGCTGGAGCACCTCGGACTCGAGGCGGCGGGGATACGGCTGGAGGGCGGGCACCCCGCCATCGATGACCATCTGCGCACCAGCAACCACCGCGTCTTCGTGGCCGGTGATGCGGCAGGCCGCTGGGCCTTCACCCACGCCGCCGATGCCATGGCGCGCCTGGCACTCCAGAATGCGCTCTTCCTGGGAGGCAAGCGCGTCTCGGCTCTTCACATGCCGTGGTGCACCTACACCGAGCCAGAGGTGGCCCACGTTGGGCTCGGGGCCGAGGAGGCTTACGGAGCGGGAGGACGCATCGTCACGCTCACCACCGAGATGAGCGCCAACGACCGGGCCGTGGTGGACGAGCAGACGGAAGGGTTTGCCCGAATGCACGCCGACGCGCGTTCAGGACGGGTGCTCGGGGCCACGCTCGTCTCGCGGCACGCCGGGGAAAGCATCGGCGAGGCGGCGCTCGCCATCCGGCTCGGTCTGAAGATGGGCGCGCTGGCGGAGACCATTCACCCCTACCCAACCCAGGCCGAAGCCTGGAGGAAGCTTGGAGATTTGTGGAATGCGCGGCGGCTCACCTCGGGTGCGCGGGGCGTCCTCAAGGCCTTCCTCGCCGTGCAGCGCTGAGGGGGGCAGTCCCGTCCGAGCTCCCCGTGAAGCCCGGACAAGAGGGCCCTGCGAGAGACGGCCGGGAGTTGAGCGCCGTCAGCACCGGACGCAAGGGGCAGTCACGACTCGAGGTAGTGGCCGAGCAGCGGTCGCAGGCGACTTCGGACGTCTTCCGGGATGCGCGCGCGGTCCGTCCAGATGGCCTGGGCCAGCGCGCTTTGACAGTGACAGGAGGTCGAGCCCAGCTCCCGCACCGCGGGGATGGCGCTGCGAATGAGGGCCAGCGCTGCGGCGGTGGCGGCCTGCAGGTTGCCGACAATCTCCCGGAGGAGGGCGTGCTTGTCCAAGTCGTCCGGCGTCGGGCGCCAGCAGTCATAGTCCGTCGGCAGGCAGACCGCCGCGTAGCAGAGCTCCGCTTCTCGAGCGAGCTTCGCCTCCGGCATCAACGTCATCCCGATGAGGTCGGCGCCCCAGGACCTGTGCAGCTCGCTCTCGGCCCGGGTCGAGAACTGGGGGCCTTCCATGCACACGTAGGTGCCGCGCGGATGGACTTTCACCGCACTCGGTAAGGCAAGAAGCGACGTGCGAAGCGTGGGACAGAAGGGGACGGCGAACTCGACGTGCACCGCGAGGTCCTCGAAGAATGTCCCCGGCCGGCGGAAAGTCTTGTCGATGACCTGGTCGGGGATGACCAGCTCCCGCGGCCGCACGTCCTCGTGAAGCGAGCCCACCGCGGCACTGGCCAGCACGTGCGTGACGCCCAGCGTCTTGAAGGCGTAGATGTTGGCCCGGGATGGCACACGGGACGGGTTGTAGACGTGCCCCTCGCCATGACGCGCCAGCACAGCCACCTGCATCCCCTCGAGCGTCGTGAGCACGATGGGCCCCGACGGGGGGCCAAACGGGGTGTCGACCAGGGTGGGCTTTCCGCCCAGCGCCCCCAAGGCCTGTCCGAGACCGCTGCCGCCGATGATGCCGAGCATCGGAAGTGCCATGTCGCTACGCTACGGCAGCGCTGGGAAGGGACAAAGCGAAAGGAAGGGCACTGTGAGCGGGAAGACGGGTGGACCGCGCCTCGCCTTCGAAGACTTGAAAGAGGGAGACCGACACTCCTTCGGGCCCCGGGTCCTGACGCGCGAGGAAATCATCAGCTTCGGTCGCGACTGGGACCCTCAGCCTTTCCACATCGACGAGGCGGCCGCCGCCCGCTCGCCCTTCGGCGGGCTGATTGCCAGCGGTTGGCAGACCGCGGCCCTCACCATGCGGCTGGTGGTGGATGGTCTGCTCGCCGACTCGACGAGCATGGGCAGCCCCGGGCTGGACGAGCTCAAGTGGCTCAAGCCAGTCCGCCCTGGGGATGCGCTCTCCGTCGAGTTGACGCTCTCCGAGGTCACGCCTTCTCGAAGCAAGCCCGACCGGGGCAGCGTCAAAGTGTCCTACCGGTGCACCAACCAGACGGGCGAAGTGGTGATGACCATGGTGGCCCGCATCCTCTTCCTGCGTCGGGAGCGTCCCGTCCCCTGAAGGCGCCAGCTCAGGGAGGCGTGGGCCCAGCAGCCACCGGGGGATGAAACCAGGCGTCGTCGAGTCGGGGGTTGAGCTCGATGCGCTCGATGTTGATGCGCTGAGTCGGGCTGCTTCCCGGAGCGCCCGATTCGATGACGGTCGGGAAGAGCACCCCCTCCACGCGCCGCGTGGCACGGATGGTGGATGCGAGCTCGCGCTGCTTGCCGTTGACCAATTCCGGCCCCTCCCAGCGAACCGGTTCGTGCGTGGCCGCATCGAGCTCGTAGCGCTGGGCCGTGCCGTCGCTGAAGAGGAGGTCCAGCGCGTCGGTCGGGCGCCCGTCCACGGCGCCCTTTCCCGCGGGCTCGACGCGGATGCCTTTCGCCGCCGAATCCACCAGCGGCCCATCCATGTCCGCTTCGCGGCGAGCGCGTGAGAGGTCGACCGCCGACATGGGCTCGAATTCGGGGTGCCCAGCGGGCCCGCTCGACATCCATCCCGACGTGCCATCGAAGAGTCGAACGACGGTCCGCGTCGGGAAGACCATCTGCATTCGCATCTGGTTCGGTCGTTTGAAGTCGATGGAGAGGTTGCCCTCCACCGAGCCGATGTGGATTTTCCCGCTCAGGCTCGCCGAGCGAACGGCCTTCAGCCGCTCGAGGCCGCCACGGGCCTCGATGGCTTGGTTGACCAGCCTCTTGGAGCTCGGTGTGCACGCCTCCAGCAACACCAGAGCCGCCATCGCCACCCTCGAAGAGTGCCTCGCAACGCCGGTTCCTCCTAAGGGACTCACGTGTCCAGGCGCTGGACGATGGACCGCGCCAGGCGCTCGGCCGAGACGGGCGCACTTCCCTCGGCCTTGTTGTTGATGGTGACGTACACCGGCTGCCCCGCGCGAAAGAATGCCACCGCGAGACCTGCGATGGCCGTGCGCATGGGGACGTCCTCGTTCACCAGCTGGTCGAAGGGCGCGTACTGCTCGCGTGCCTCCTCGTAGCCGAGGCCGGCGTGCAGCATCCACCGCACCACCAGCGCCCGACCTCGGCCCGCCCGTGTGCGTTCAGCCTGCTCCTCGACCGGGGGCATCGCTCCCCAGGCGGCTAGCACCGGCACCACCCCCGTCGCCGCCAGCGCATCGGCGTAGGCCGGGACGAGGAGCTCGCGATTTCTCACCTCCACTCCGTAGAGTGGCCCTGAGGGGAGGGCGGCGAGAAAGCCGTGCAGACGCTCCGCAAACTGCTGCGGCCCCCCGAGCCGGAAGACATCCTGGGGCGGAAACTGAAAGACCAAGGGGCCGGCCTTGGGCCCCAGGCCCTCGACGAAGGGCGCCACCACCGCGTCCGTGGCGTAGCCAGCATCGAGAAAGCGAGCGTTGCGTTGCCCCTGTCGCGCTCCGTACCGCGCTCGCTGTGGAAAGTGAAAGAGCGTGAGTTCCTCGTGCGCCTTGGCGAGAAAACGAAACTCGGGGGGAACGGCATCCGCCCAGACGCGAAACGTCTCGACGGGCACCGGGCCGTAAAATGTCCTGTCGATGCCCACCGTGCGCAGAACGGGGTGCCGGGCGTAGGCCGGGAGGCCGGCCCGGGCCAGCTGAAGCTGGCTGGCCTCCCTCGCGTAGACGATGCCGGTCCAGCCCGGGAAGGACCAGGACGAGCTGCCGAGGCGAACCTCCGTTGGCAGGCGCGCGCCGAGGTCGATGAGCTCCGCGGAGGGGGAGGCGGGCTCGGGTCGCCCGTCGCCCTGCGGCGGCGCGGCGTCGTTCTCAAAGAGCTCGAGCTGCGGCGGCACGGCCATCGGAAAAGCGCTTTAGCGCACGCCGCCGTCGGCGGCTGGCGGAGCGGTGGCGTGGATGGCCGCCGTGGCGGCCTCCAGCTTCTCGGTGACGTCGGCAATGACCCCGCAGGCGCCGGCCTCCTCGCGGTTCAGCATCTCCTTGGACTTACACATCTCGGCGTAGTTCCTGAAAATGTCAGGACACTCGCTCGCCCCACTCACCGCGATGTCTTCCAGGCAGCGGTCGCGGAGAAGCTCCGCCAAGCGCGTGTTGGCCGCGGTCACCGTGACCGGCGCCTTCATCCCGGCGATGTCCGGTTGTTTGATGAGGGTGTCCCGGATGGGACGACGGATGTTCTTGAAGTCATCGGGCCGCTTGTTGCAAGCCTCCGCCGCTTGACCGACGAGTCGTCGGATGTAGACCTTGAAAATCTCGCCTGTCTCCTCGACGTCGCCAAACTTGGCGTGCCGCTTGGCCACCTTGTCGAAGCTCTTGGCGGCCCGGATGAGCGCATGGCAGTCGCTGGAGTCGGCGAGCGCGGTGACGATGGCCACCACCGCATTGCGGTGCGGCTCATCGATGCCCTGGTCGGTGTTGCTTCGGAGCTCCTCCACCAAGGACTCCTCGAGCATCAGGGTGGCCTTGGCGTTGTAAGCGTCGTCGCGGACGAATTCCTGGAGCAGTGCGTAGCCCACCATCCGCTTGTCGGCGTTGGACTGGTCCGTGGCCAGCATCGAGGACTCGAAGAAGGAGCGGTACTTGTCCGACTCGCGCGAGCGCTGGAACTCCTTGTCCCACCGGTCCTGGTCCACCTTCGCCTGGCGCTCCTGGTTCTGCTTGTTGGCGAAGCTCTGGTAGGCGTTGACGCCGAAGCCGGCGATGGCCACCCAGCCCACCAGCACCTGGCTGGCGACGGTGAAGCGGTTGCGCGTCTGCTTACGTTTTTGGTCGGCCTCGATGAGGTCCAGGGCGCTCTTCAGCCGGCTCAACTCCTCCGCCGAGCTGGAGGAGGCCAGAGCGAAGGGGTCCTGACTCTCGAGTGCGGCTCGAACGTCCTGCGGTGGAGGAGGCGGGTCGGTGGGGGCCATGGGCGGCCCCTTCTACACGAGCGAGCGCCGCACGACGACACCTCCCGGCGGGGACGCACCCCCTGCCAGGTCGAGGTCAGCCCGTCTTCGAAATGGCCGCGGACGGGGCCTTCGCACCCTTCACGAACTTTTGAACCATCTCGCGGAGCTGGTTGAGGTCAAAGGGCTTCTCCATCCGCTCGTTCGTCACCCTGTCCAGGAATGCATTCGCCTCGGGAGTGAAGGCGCCTCCGGTGACGAAGACCACCCGAACCGCCATCCTCGGATGAAGCCGGGCCAGCGCTCCGTAGAACTCGATGCCGGACATCCCGGGCATCATGAGGTCGGAGAGGATGACGTCGAACTCCTTCCCGGTGGAGAGAACGTCCAGACCCTCCTGAGCCGTGGTGACGATGGTGACGTCGTGGCCTCGGAGGACCCGGCGCACCGCAAAGCCCACGGCTGGCTCGTCGTCGACGACCAGGACGCGGGCCGGGAAGTCCGCTCCGGCCTTGACGTACTGGACCATCTGCGGGACGAACGGCGCGCCCCCGCTCGATGCGGGCAGGACGACGCGGAAGACGGTGCCCTTGCCGACCTCACTTAAGACCGAGATGTCGCCGCCCATGCCGGTCACGATGTTGTGGCAGATGGCCAGGCCCAGTCCGGTGCCAACCCCGACGGGTTTGGTCGTGAAGAAGGGGTCGAAAATCCGGCCGAGGAGCGCGGGAGCCATTCCCGGTCCGGTGTCCCGCACCTCGACGATGGCCCGACCGGTGTCGTCGGTGGAGGTGATGATTCGGATTTCATTCCCGTCCGAGTTTCCCTCCGGGAAGGCCTGGGCGGCGTTCACCAGGAGATTGATGAAGACCTGTCCCAGCCGAGCATCGTCGGCATCCACGTAGGGGACCCTCCCGAAATCCTTCACCAGGCGGGCCCGGTGTCGTATCTCGTTGAAGGCCATGTTGATGGACAGCTCCAGGACGGGAATGAGGTCCACCACCCCCAGGCGCTCCTCCTCGATGCGAGAGAAGGTCTTGAGCCCGCGGACGATTTTCGCGACCCGTGTCGCTCCTTCGCGTGCCTCGACCAGGATTTCCTCGAGGTCCTTCATCCGGCCCGAAGACGAGCCGCCGGCGAGCGCGCGGACTTCCTCGATGGCGGTGGAGATGTTGGCTGTGATGTACGTCAAAGGGTTGTTGATTTCGTGTGCGACGCCAGCGGCCAGGGTTCCCACCGACGCCATCCGGTCCGACAGGACGAGCTGCTTCTGGTACTTCGCTTGGACCGCCGATGCGGTGCGCTCGTCGGTCAGGTCGCGGAAGACGAGCACCACGCCGCTGACCGTCCCGTCGGCCTTCCTGATGGGAGCACAGCTATCGGCGATGGCGACTTCCGAGCCATCTCTGCGGATGAAGAGCGTCCGGCTTGGAAGTCCGACTGTCGCGTCCTCGCGCAGCGCGCGGTCGACGGGGTTCTCCAGCGCCCCACGCGTGTCCTCGTTGACGATGTTGAAAATCTCGGAAAAGCGCCGACCCACGGCTTCTGCCTGCGTCCATCCGGTGAGCCGTTCGGCAACGGGATTCAAGCGTGTCACCACGCCCTGGGCATCCGTCGCGATCACGCCGTCGCCGATGCTGTGAAGTGTGGTCTCGAGGCTCTCGGTCAAATCTCGAAGCGCTTCCTTGGAGGCGTTGGCGTCCGTGATGTCGCGAGCCGCGGCGTAGACGGCCCGGCGTTCCACGGAGGGGATGACCTTCCAGTGGAGCACACGGTAGCTACCGTCCTTGCAGCGGTAGCGGTTCTCGAAGGAGATGATGAGCTCTCCGGTTGCCAGAAGTCTGCCGGCCTCGGCCGTCTTGACCTTGTCGTCGGGATGAACGAAGTCCAGCCATTCCTTGGACATCAGCTCTTCACAGGTCCAGCCAAGCACGCGTTCCCACTCCGGGTTGAGACGCGTGAAATAACCGTCGAAGTTGCCGATGGCGAGCAGGTCGAGGGCCATCGAAAAGAACCCATCCCGCTCCTCCGCGGTCACTTTTCGCGCTTCCTCGCCTTCTTTGGCAACGCGCCTTTCGTCGTCGATGTCGACGTTGATGCCAACCCAGCGGACGATGGTGCCTTCGGCGTTCCGGACTGGATTGACGTGCGTCTGGAACCAGCGAAAGACGCCGTCATGCCGACGCAGCGGAAACTCCATCTTGAACGGTGTGCCATCGCGGAGCGCTTTGTCCCAGTGCTCCATGACGCTCGGCAGCACCGCGGGGTCGTGGATTGTCTTCCACCCCCAGCCCTGCATCTCCTCGTAGGTGCTTCCCGTGTACTCGTACCAGCAACGATTGTAGAAATCTCTGAACCCATCCGGTCGCGCGCTCCAGCCGATTTGCGGCATGAAATCGAAGAGGGCTCTCAACTCCTTGTCGTCTTCCGTGGCGAGTTGCTCGTTGCGGGCTCGAAGCTGGCTGTTGGCTTCTTCGACTTCCTTCGCTCGGACGAACACCTCGAGTTCGGCCCGTCCAGGCCGTCCGTTCAGGCTCGAACCGTTCTCCTTGAGGCGAACGAGCTCGGTGACGTCATCGACCCGGTGGATGATGTACTTGACGACCTTGTCCACGCCGAAGACCGGCGAGTTGACGGGACTCCAGTAGCGGACCTCGAAACCGCCGCCTTCCGTCTCCGGCCGACGGATGTCGTACTTCTGCACGGCCATCATGTCGGGCACGCCGTTCCGCAGGACGCGCTCCAGCGAGGCTCGCAGGTTCGACGTGCCGTTGGCCGTCAGGTCCTCGGGGTTGTCGGGAAAGACGTCGAAGAGGCCGCGCTGCAAAATGTCCTGGCGCTTGGTCAGCGTTGCTCGAAGGTAGCTGTCACTCGCTCCGACAATGGTGAACGCCGGCGACAGGACGAGGTACAGGCCGGGCGATGCCTCGAAGAGCGCGCGGAAATCAGGTGCGTCGGTGTGCGCAGGCTTCACGAGTCATGACTCCATCTCGACTCACCTTAACACCTGCCGTCCCGCGCAATCGGCGGCTGGCGTGAAGTCAGACGCGCCGAGTCCACCAGTCTCCACAGAGCGTCAAGACGAGTGCACCGCAGCGCTCGAGGCGCGAATGCTTACACGTGGTGGAAGGGCCCACCCGGAAGGCGAGCACACTTCCGCAGGCTTCCGTTCCGCGTTTCAGCGCTTCTTCCGCTGGCCCGACACCGCGGCGTCTGAAGCGTCCGGGCAGCTGGACTCCAGGAAGCGGTAAAGCGCGGAGGCCAGGGCGCGGCGCCTACGAGAGCTTCGACTTTGGTTCCTTCACGAACTTTTGGACCAGCGCTCTGAGCTGATTGACGTCAAAGGGCTTCTCCAATCGCTCGTTGGTCAGCCGGCCCAGAAACGCATTGGCCTCTGGGGTGAATGCGCCACCCGTCACGAAGACGACCCGCGAAGCCATCTTGGGATGCGTTTGGAGAAGGGCCGTGTAGAAATCGATACCCGACATCCCGGGCATCATGAGGTCGGACAGAATGACGTCGAACTCTTTTTCCTTCAGAACGTCCAGTGCCGCCTGCGCGGTCGTCACCACCGTGACTTCATGTTTGCGGAGGACCCGGCGCACCGCGATTCCAACCGCGGGCTCGTCATCGAGGACCAGGATGCGGGCCGGCTGAAAGGGACCGGCGTTCGAGGTCTGGGTCGCCGCCGCAACCGAGACGACGTCGCCGGACGGAGCGAGGACGACGCGGAAGGTCGTCCCGGCACCGACTTCACTGCGCACGGAAATCTCCCCGCCCATCCCAGCGATGATGTTGCGGCAGATGGCCAGTCCCAGGCCCGTGCCGACGCCCACCGCCTTTGTCGTGAAGAAGGGGTCGAAGATGTGCGCCATGAGCTCCGGCGTCATGCCCGGACCGGTATCCTTCACTTCGATGACGGCGCGGCCCTCACCATCGGTCGAGGTGGTGATTCGGATCTCGTTCTCATCCGTCTTGCCCTCGGGTAGAGCTTGCGCGGCGTTGACGAGCAGGTTGACGAAGACCTGCCCCAGGCGAGCGTCGTCTGCCTGGACGAGCGGAACCTTTCCGTAGGCCTTGACCAGCCGGGCGCGATGCCGAATCTCGTTGAGGGCCATGTTGGCGGAGAGGTCCAGCACCGGAATGACGTCAACCACCCCGAGACGTTCCTCCTCGGTGCGAGAGAAGGTCTTCAAGCCACGGACAATCTTCGTGACCCGTGTCGCGCCCTCGCGAGCAGCCACCAGAGCTTCCTCGAGTTCCTTCATGAGGGACGAGGCAGAGCCACCCACCAGCGTGCGAATCTCCTCGATGGCAGTGTCGATGTTTGCGGTGATGTAGGTCAGTGGATTGTTGATTTCATGGGCCACACCCGCTGCGAGCGTACCCACCGACGCCATCCTGTCGGCGTGGATCAGTTGTTGTCGAAACTTCGCTTGAACCTTTTCCGAGTTGCGCTCGTGGGTGAGGTCGCGAAAGACGAGCACCGCTCCGCTCACGGAACCCTCCCCGGTTCTGATGGGCGCGCAGCTGTCGGCGATGGCGACCTCGGAGCCATCTCTTCGGACGAAGACAGTCCGAGTGGGCAGGCCGACGGTCACGTCCTCCCGAAGCGAGCGCGAAATCGGGTCGGCAACACGGACCCGTGTGTCCTCGTCAACAATCTGGAAGATTTCGCGGAAGGGTTTGTTCTTCGCTTCGAACAGGCTCCAGCCAGTCAATCGCTCGGCGACGGGATTCATCCGCATCACCGCGCCTTTGGCATCCGTCGAGATGACTCCATCCCCGATGCTGAGAAGCGTGGTTTCGAGGCTCTCCGACAGCTCCTGCAAAGCCACCTTCGAGGCTCTGCTCTCGGTCACGTCCCGGGCAGCGGCGTAGAAGAGTCCGCGCTCCAGAATGGGCAAGCCCGTCCACTGGAGCCAGCGGTAAGTGCCGCTCTTGGACCTGTACCGGTTCTCGAAGGACACGAGCTGTTGTCCCTGGCTCATGGCCTGGCTTGTCGCCGCCCGATCTTCGGGGTGCACGAACTCCAGCAAGCCTCGCAACATCAATTCTTCCCGCGTCCAGCCAAGGGTGCGCTCCCACGCCGCATTGAGGCGCTTGAAGTCTCCGTCGAAGGTGCCGATGCACAGCAGGTCTCGGGACATCTCGAAGAAACTGTCGCGTTCCTCCTCGGCGGCTCGTCGCTGGGTGATGTCCTCGTGCACACCGACCCAGACGGGCCCGAAGCTGGGCGTCTCGAGCCGCGTCGCCCGGGCGCGACACCAGACCGAGGTCCCGTCCTTGCGCAGGAGGGCGACCTCGTAGTTGGCCTGGCCTTCGCGATGCAGCTCGCCGATGACCTCGTCGACTCGATGGAATTGCTCCGGCGCGGTCGTCTTGATGTCCGCCACGAACTTTCCAAGGAGCTCGCGTGGGCCGTAGCCGAGCATGAGCTCGAACTTCGTGTTCGTGTAGACGATGGTGTTGTCGGCCACCCGAACCATGCAGACGCCTTCGGACATGTTGCCCAGGATGGCGGAGTGAAATTCTCCGGCTGCCCGCGCGACCTGTCTTTGCTCATCGATGTCGGTGTTGATACCGACCCAGCGGATGAGCTTGTTCTCCGCGTCGCGCACCGGGCAGACGCGAGTCAGAAACCACCGGAAGACTCCGTCGTGGCGTCGTAACGGAAACTCCATCTCGAAGGGAGTCTCCGACCGGAGACATTCGGACCAGCGGGCCATCACCAGCGGGAGGACGTCCGGATCGTGAACCGTCCTCCAGCCCCAGCCCCGCATCTCCGCGTACGTCGTTCCGGTGTAGTCGTACCAGCGCTGATTGTAGAAGTCCCTGAAGCCATCCGGCCGCGCTGTCCACCCGAGGAGCGGCAACGAGTCGAACACGGCTCGAATCTCCAACTGTCCTCCCGTCGGAGGTTGCTCGTCGGGTGGCTCGACGGACGACGCATCGTCTTGCGAGCCCGACTTCGGGTGCAGACGGGCTGTGACACTCTCCGGGGCAGCAGTTGGCGCGCTTGCCTGCTCCGCAGCGACGACGCGTTCGAGGCGAACAGCCTCCGTCACATCTTCGACACGGTGGACGATGTACTTGAGCTTCTTGTCGGAGCCGAAGACCGGCGAATTGGTCTCGTTCCAGACGCGTTGCTCGAACCCACCGCCGGCCGCATCCGCGAGGCGAAGGTCGTGCTTCTGAAGCTTCATCACGTCCGCGACGCCGCTTTGGAGCACGCGTTCCAGTGACTCGCGGAGGTGCGACGAGCCGAGGGCCGTCAGGTTCTCAGGGTTTGCCGGAAAGACGTCAAAGAGCCAGCGCGAGAGGACGTCTTCGCGGCGCGTCAGCGTGGCGCGCAGGTAAGCATCGCTTGCGCCGACGATGGTGAAGTTGGGCGTGAGGACTAAATACAGGCCAGGCGAAGCTTCGAAGAGCGCGCGGAAATCGAGGACGTCAGTGTGCGCGAATGTCACGTTGCTTCATGCCGATCTGAGGAAGAGCGTACCACCTTCCTGTCGGCTTCTTGACCGACGACAAATCTCGCAACAAGTCCGCCCGGCGCCGACCGTGACAACGGAAGGTGTCACGGGCAGTGCGTTCGACAGGCTTGATGGTTTCGAGGCGCACATGGACGGCCGTGTGTGCTCGAGCGCGGTGAAGACACCGATAAGACGCGCTTGGCGCCACCGGTTTCGGAGCGAAGCGCGTAGTAAGCAGGGGCCACGAGGGAAGGAGGGGCGATGGTCGGGACCAGGACGTGGGGGTACAGCGGTGAGCTCGTGCCGGAGGTGGGTCAGGGCACCTGGAAGATGGAGCACGATGACCGGGCCAAGGCCATCGAGGCATTGCGAGCTGGACTGGATGCCGGCCTGAGGCACGTCGACACGGCGGAGCTCTACGGCAGCGGTCGCGTCGAGGAGATGGTTGGCGAGGCGCTTCTTGGACGTCGCGACGAGGTTTTTCTGGTCAGCAAGGTGCAGCCCAGTAACGCGAGCCGCAAGGGAGTGCTGCTGGCGTGCGAGCGCAGTCTGCGGCGGCTGAAGACGGACCATCTGGACGGTTACCTTCTTCACTGGCCCGGGTCCCATCCGCTCGAGGACACCATCGCCTCCTTCGAGGAGCTGGAGCGGGCTGGAAAAATTCGCAGCTGGGGTCTGAGCAACTTCGACGTGGCGGACCTGGAGGATGCGCTGCGCATCGCCGGCCCACGGCGCATCGCCTGCAACCAGGTGCTCTACCACCTGAAGGCGAGGGACATGGAGAATGAGGTCCTGCCCTTCTGTGTACGGCACGAGGTGGCGCTGGTGGGCTACAGCCCCTTTGGCTCAGGCAAGTTCCCGGCCCCCGGAAGCGCAGGTGGCAAAGTCCTGTCCACCGCGGCGCAGGCACACCAGGCGACCGCGCACCAGGTGGCCCTGGCCTTCCTACTTCGCGACCGCCACGTCTTCGCCATCCCCAAGGCGGCCGACGCAAGCCATGTCCTCTCCAATGCCGCCGCGGCGGCGCTGGTGCTCTCCGCCGCGGAATTGGACGAATTGGACCGGGCCTTTCCAGTCCACACGGGTCGCGGGCTTCCGACGCTCTGAGGACAATGCCCGGGGCGCGGGCTCAGCGCCGGCGCCCCGTCCCATCCCGTCGCTGCCGGACGTCGGTGTCTCCCACCTTCTCCAGAAACTCCTCGTACGTGCCCTGGAAGTCCACCAACCCGGCCGGGGTGAAGGCGAAGAGGCGGGTGGCGAAGCTGCCGATGAGGTCCCGGTCGTGCGAGGCGACGATGGCCGTGCCGGGAAAGCGTTGAAGCGCGTCCCCGAGCGCGATGATGGACTCCAGGTCCAGGTGGTTGGTGGGCTCGTCGAGGATGAGCACGTTGTCGCGGGTGAGCATCAGCTTGGCCAGGATGAGCCGTACCGCCTCGCCGCCGGAGAGGGCGTTGGTCGACTTCAGGCCCTCCTCGCCCTTGAAGAGCATTCGCCCCAAAAGTCCGCGGATGTCCTCGTTGCCAGCGCGGGGGTCGATGTCGTGGAGCCAGTCGGCCACCGTCGTCCCGAGGGCAATCCCTTCGCGGTGGTCCTGGGCCAGGTACCCCACCTGGGCCTCGTGGCCCCAGGTGACGCTTCCTTCGTCGGGGTGCAGCTCACCGAGGAAGAGCTTGCACAGCGTCGTCTTGCCGACGCCGTTGCGACCGATGACGGCGACCTTCTCGCCGCGCATCAAGAGCGCATCGAAGTTGTCGCAGACGGTGACGCCCGGCCAGCGCTTGGTGAGCCCTTCGACGGTCAGCGTCTGCTTCCCCGAGGGGCGCTTCGGCTCGAAGCGGATGAAGGGGCGCTCGATGTTGCTTCGCTTCAGCTCCGTCAGCTGCAGCTTCTCCAGGGCCTTCTTGCGGCTTTGCACCTGACTGGCGCGCGTTCCCGCGGAGAAGCGAGCCACGAAGTCCTGCAGCTGGGAGATTTTCTTTTCCTTCTCGGCGTTGTCCTGCTCAATCTGGTTGCGCACCGAGCTCTTGGCCATCACCATGTCGTCGTAGCCGCCGGTGTAGGTGATGATGGTCTGGTAGTCGATGTCGGCGATGTGCGTGCAGATGGCGTTGAGAAAGTGCCGGTCGTGGCTGATGGTCACCAGAACGCCGTCGTAGGACTGGAGAAAGCGCTCCAGCCAGCGGATGGAGTCCAGGTCGAGGTTGTTGGTGGGCTCGTCGAGAAGGAGCGCCTGCGGCTTTCCAAACAGCGCCTGGGCCAAGAGGACGCGCAGCTTGAAGCCGCCGGCAATCTCCCGCATCCGCTTGGTGTGGTCCTCCTCGGGCACGCCGAGGCCAGTCAGGAGCTCCGCGGCGTCGCTCTCGGCGGTGTAGCCGTCCTCCTCCGCGATGAGGGCCTCCAAATCCGCCAGCCGATGGCCCTCGGCGTCGGTGAGGTCCGGCTTGTGCAGTAGCGCCTCCTTCTCTTGCAGGCCGGCCCACAAGCTTTTGTTGCCCTGCACCACGACGTCGAGCACGCGCTCTTCCTCGTAGGCGTACTGGTCCTGCTTCAGGACGGATGTCTTCTTCGGCCTTGAGACGCTGCCCGCGTCCGGCTCCAGCTCGCCGGACAGAATCTGCATGAAGGTCGACTTCCCGGCTCCGTTGGGTCCGGTGAGTCCGTAGCGGCGCTCCTCGTTGAAGACGACGTCCACAGCCTCGAAGAGACGCTTCTGCCCGTAGGCCTTGGTGACGCTGGTGACTTGAATGGTGGCCATGACTGACTTTGGGAGGGTGCGGGCCCGTGTCCTCTAGCGGGCCTGTGCCGCCGGGTCGCGGGGGGAGAAGCGAATTCGTGTGAGGAGGGACACTGGAGAGCGAGGGTCTCTAAACGCCCACGCGCCGAAGTTCAAGCAAGGGGTGGTCGGGAAGCGGCCCCTCGGGCAGAAGGGCTGCACAGTCCAGCATCCAGTCCGCGTGTCCCTCCGGGTCCAGGATGCGCTGGCGGGCCTCCCAAAGCCGCGGGCCAACGGGCTTCACCAGCGACATGTCGGGCCGGCGGGCCTCCGGGGTGAGGACGACGCTGCCGTGCTCGGCGAAGTAGGGCGCCATTTCCGCCTCGAGACTGGCCGCGGTGAAGGCATGGCCCGGCGCGAGGGCCTGGAGCGCCTCCTCCCAGGCCCGTGTCCCGAGGGCCCGCAGAAGACGGTGCAACTCTGCCCGGAGCCGTGCCACCACCGCGCGCTGGGACGGGGCCGAGGGCGGAGCCACCCGCGCGACGTCGGCCACGACGCCCGGCGGGAGCTGCATCCGCTCCCACTCGTCGAGCAGGCTACTGTCGACGTCCCGCAAGGCCTGGCGCAGCGCTGCCATCAGCTCCTCCACCTCCTCGCTGCGGTAGGACTCGGGGACGGTTTGCACCAGCGTCTTGTAGGCATCGGTGAGGTAGCGCAGAAGGACGCCCTCGGAGCGCTGCAGCTCGTACTCCCGCACGTAGTCCGCGAAGCTGCAGAAGCGTTCGAGCATGTCGCGGGCAATGGACTTGGGGTGAATGTTGTCCTGGCCCACCCAAGGGTGCAGGGCCGAGAAGCTGTCGAAGGTGCCGTAGAGGAAGTCGGCCAGGGGCTTGGGGTACTCCACCTTCTCCAGCTCGGCGAGGCGCTCCGAGTACTCCACCCCCGCCGCCTTGAGCTCGGCCATGCGGACAGTGCGCGCCGCGTCGCGCTGGCGGTGAAGCACCACCTCCGGGTTCTCGAGGATGGACTCCACCAGCGTCACCACGTCGAGGGCGTAACTCGGTGACGTCCGGTCGAGCGACTCGAGGACTGCCACGAGGTAGAGGGACAGCGTCTGGTGGAGGGAGAATTCCCGCTGCAGGCCGGGCGCAATCTCCACCTCCGCCGCGGCGGCGTGGGGGTGCTTGAAGGTGGAGACGAGGCCTGCCCTGCGCAGCGTCCGGAAGAGCATGGCCGCCTTCCGGAGCAGCTGGCGCTTCTCGTGCTCGGAGCCATGGCTCGCGCGCGTCAGCCGGATGAGTCGCCCGTAGCCCCCGCCGGCCTCGTCGGGCTCGCCCTGCAGGACGTTGAGAAGCATCCCGAAGGTGACGTCGAACCGCGAGACGAGCGGCTCGGGTGGTCGAGCCACCAGCTTGTCGAAGGTGGAGCGGTCCCACGGGACGTAGCCCCGTGCCGGGGGCTGCTTGCGCACCACCTTCTTCCCGGCAGCCGCCTTCTGGGCCAGGCGGAGGTTCTCGATGACGTGCTCGGGGGCCTGGGCAGCGACGAAGCCCCGCTCGTCGAAGCCCTTGCGGCCGGCGCGTCCAGCAATCTGGTGAAAATCCCGGGCGGAGAGGAGCGCCGTCTTCTCGCCGTCGTACTTGCACAGCTGGGTGAAGAGGACGGTCCGGATGGGGATGTTGACGCCCACCCCCAGGGTGTCGGTGCCGCTCACCACCTTGAGAAGGCCGGTCTGCGCCAGTTTCTCGCAGGCCAGCCGGTACTTGGGCAGGAGCCCCGCGTGGTGCAGCCCGATGCCCACCTGGAGGTAGCGACGCATGTCCTTGCCAAAGGGCGAGTCGAAGCGTGTCCCCTCCAGCGCCGCCCGCAGCCGCTCCTTCTCCTCTCGGGTGGTGAGGTTGATGGACGTCAGTGCCTGGGCCTGCTCGTTGGCCGCGCGCTGGGTGAAGTTGACGAGGTACACCGGGGCCTTGCCCTGGCCGACGAGTTCCTCCAGCGTCTCGTGAAGCGGTGTCTCGCGGTAGGAGAACTCCAGCGGCACCGGACGTTCGTTGCTGAAGACGCGCGCCACGGGCCGGCCGGTGGTGCGGGCGAGGCTTTCCTCGATGTGGTGGGTGTCCCCGAGGGTGGCCGACATCAAGAGGAAGGTGGCCCGGGGCAGCGCCAGGAGGGGCACCTGCCAGGCCCAGCCGCGGTCCTTGTCTCCGTAGTAGTGAAACTCGTCCATCACCACCGTGTCGATGTGGGGGCTACTTTCCCGGAGTGCCATGTTGGCCAGCACCTCGGCGGTGCAGCACAGAAGAGGCGCCGTGCGGTTGATGGACGCGTCTCCGGTGAGCATCCCGACGCGAGAGGGGCCAAACAGCTGGCAGAGCGCGAAGAACTTCTCGTTGGCCAGGGCCTTGATGGGCGTCGTGTAGACGCTGGTCTTTCCTTCGGCGAGCGCCTTGAAGTGCAGTGCGGTGGCCACCAGCGACTTCCCGGAGCCGGTGGGCGTGTTGAGCACCACGTTCTTCCCGGCCATCACCTCGAGGAGCGCCTCTTCCTGCGCCGGGTAGAGGGTGAGCCCGGCCTCCGAGACGTACTGCAGAAAGCGCGACAGGAGCTTCTCCCCATCGGCGGCGTGGGACTCTGGAAGGAGCGCGGCGAGCGGTGCGTCGGGCGTGAACAGGAGGTGCACCCTACACGACGGAGGTGCGTGGCCGCCGGGTCAGCCTGGCGCTCATGAGGAAGCCTGCACCGAGCGCCGCGAGGGTGCCGGCGGCGACGTCCACGGCCCGGTTGGCGGCCCAGTGCCAGTTGCCGGGTTCGAGCAGCGAGATGCCCAGCACCAGGGCTGGGGTGAAGAACGTCAGGCTCCATCCGTAGGCCACCGGCAAGAGGCGGAAGAAACCCACCATGAGGAGGAAGAGGAGGACGTCGGTCACGAGCAGCGAGGGAGCGAGGAAGACGAGTCCCACCCCGAGGGCGGAGCCGAGAAGCGTACCCGCCACCCGCTCGAATCCGCGCTGTCGCGTCACCGCCGCTTCCGGCCGGAGCACCACCAGCACCGAGACCACCACCCAGTAGCCGCGCGGCAGCTCCAGCGCTCTCACGACGAGAAGACACACGGAGACGGTCGCGGCGAGGACGAAGCCGAAGCGGACGTCTCCCTCCGAGGAAAAGACGGCGTCCCACAGGAAGTGCAGGCCGGTCCTCAATCTGTAGACGGCGAGGCTGGGCCATCCATGCGGGTAGGCCCAGACGACGAGCACCACGGCCACCGTGCCGCCCACACCCACGGCCAGGGCGCGCAGGGCCGCGCTCTGGACGTCGCCGGGGAGAATTTGTGCCAGGGCGAAGAGAATTGCGGGCGACATGGCCAACCGTCCCCCGGCCTCGCTCCGGCTTCGCGCCACACCCGCCACCCAGCCCAGGGCAAACATCCCCAGCGTCGCCAGGGCGAGCGAATGCCCGGCGAGCGTCCCGGCAAAGGCCGCCAGCGAGCCTGTGGCCGCGGCGAGGGCCATGTTTGCGACGCGCGAAGCAGGCGCGCCTCCGGGGTCGGAGAGGACGACGCGCCGCGCGCCCACGGCCATCGCCAGGCCCAACCCTGTCTGGCCCGCGAACTGGCCCGCGATGAGGCAGGCCGAGACCGCCGCCGCCGCGCGGACCGCCGGGACGAGGTGGCCCAGTCGACGGGCGAAGGCCAGGGAGGTTGACGGAGCCATGGAGCAGCCCAGCCGGGCGGCGGGGGACTCTAAGCCGGCGGGACGTTGCGCGTCGGTGCCGTCTCCGGTGGGCCGGGCGCGTGGCGCAGGAGCGCGTCGGCCGGCTTCGGCTCGTCGTGTCGTCGGACGAGCTCCAGGGCGGCCATCTGGCTTCGGAAGCCCGGACCGCCGGCGTGGACGGCCACCGGGACGTAGCTTCCGTCCGAGGTGAGCTCCATGGCCTTGGCCGTGTCCTTGAGGCCCAGCCCCAGCACCTCGTCGAGGAGGCGCTGGCGGAGGGCGGTGTCCTCGACGGGCACCATCACCTCGATGCGGCGAAAGAAGTTGCGCGGCATCCAGTCGGCTGAGGTGAGGAAGACCTCCGCCCGCTCCCGGGCACCGAAGGAGAAGAGGCGCGCGTGTTCCAGGAAGCGGTCCACCACCGAGGTGACGCGGATGTTCTCCGAGATGCCAGGTAGGCCCGGCCTCAGGCAGCAGATTCCGCGGACCATGAGGTCAATCCGCACGCCGGCCTGGCTCGCGCCGTAGAGCGCCCGGATGACGGAGGAGTCCACGAGGTTGTTCATCTTCGCGACAATCCGCGCCGGCTCTCCCTTCCTCGCGCGCTCCGCCTCGCGCTCGATGAGCTGCAGCAGCCGGCCGACGAGGTTGAAGGGGGCGACCACCAGCCGCTTGAACTTCGGCGGCACGGAGTAGCCGGTGAGCATGTTGAAGAGCGCGGTGACGTCGTCCGCAATCTCCTCCCGGGCGGTGAAGAGCGAGACGTCGGTGTACTGCCGGGCGGTGTAGCTGTTGTAGTCGCCCGTCCCGAGGTGCACGTAGCGGCGAATGCCGCCCGCTTCCCGCCGGACGACGAGCGCCACCTTGCAGTGCGTCTTCAGGCCGAGCAGCCCGTAGACGACGTGCACGCCGGCCTCCTCCATGCGCCGGGCCCAGGCGATGTTGTTCGCCTCGTCCAGGCGGGCCTTGAGCTCCACCAGCACCGCCACCTGTTTTCCATTCTCTGCCGCCCGGCTCAGCGCCTGGGCGATGGCGCTCTCCGCGCTCAGCCGGTAGAGCGTCTGCTTGATGGCCAGCACCGCTGGGTCGTCGGCCGCCTCGTCGATGAAGCGCACCACCGGGTCGAAGGACTCGAAGGGGTGGTGCAGGAGGACGTCCTTCTGCGCAAACACCGGGAATTGGCTCTCCACGTCCCTGAGAGGCGGGGGTAAGGCCGGGGTGAAGGGCTCGACGCGGAGTTCGGGACGAGGGTCCCGCTCCCCGAGGGCCACCATGTCCGAGAGCTGCAGCGGGGCGTCGGAGCGGTAGACGTCCTCGGCGCCGAGGTGCAGGGCCCGCTTGAGGGCCTCCTCGAGCGCGTCCGAGGCCAAGGCGTCGAGCTCGAGGCGCACCGTCGCCCCGCGCTCGCGGCGTTTGAGGTCGTCCTGGATGGAGGCCAGGAGGTCCTCGGACTCCTCCTCGTCCACGGCGAGGTCCCAGTTGCGCGTCACCCGGAAGGGAGCGGCGTGCTCCACGGTGAAGCCTGGAAAGAGGTCCGCCAGGGAGCGGGTGATGAGGTCCTCGAGGAGGATGTAGGAATGGCCGACGAGGGAGGGCAGGGGCACGAGCCGGGCCAGGACGCTCGGTACCGGTACCACCGCCAGCTCCGTCTCCTGGACGACGCCGCGGGTGCGCCGCTTATTCTCGCGCCGTAGGACGGCCGCGATGTTGAGTGACTTGTTGCGCAGGTGGGGGAAGGGATGGCCGGGGTCCACGGCCAAGGGGGTGAGCGCCGGAAAGACGCCCGAGGTGAAGTGCTCCTTGGCGGCCGCCTTCCAGGTGGTGTCCAGTGCCGTGGTGGACAAGAGCGAGACGCCCGCCCCGTTGAGTGCCGGGAGCAGCTCTTCTCCCCACAGCCTTCCGAGCCGCGCGACCAGCCCGTGCACGCGCTCGGAGATGGCGGCGAGCTGCTCGGCGGGAAGCATCCCGTCGGCCTCGGGAGCGGCGACGCCTCCGGCGAGCTGCTGCTTGAGGCCCGCCACCCGGACCATGAAGAACTCGTCGAGGTTGGCAGCGAAGAGGGCGAGAAACTTGATGCGCTCGTAGAGCGGCAACCCGGCGTTGGTGGCCTCGCGCAGCACGCGCTCGTTGAAAGCGAGCCAGGAGAGCTCGCGATTGAGAAAGAGGCTGGGGTCGGTCAGGTCCACGGGGAGGGGTGGTGGGGGCTCTTCACGGGCCCGCTCCTGTCACGAATAGGTGACAGGGCGGTGGTTGGGCAAGCCGGGGGGTCGCGGACGGTCGGACTGAGCTGATAATGCGTTGAAATTGCCGCCGCCGATGCGCCGCACCGCCCTCACAGAGCCAGTCCTGGCTGCCATCGACGTGGGGACGAACGCCGTCCGGCTCGAGCTCGCGCGTCGCCTGGCCAATGGTTCGCTCGAGCCGCTGCACAGCGAGCGCGACCCGGTGCGCCCAGGGGAGGGCGTCTTCCGGACGGGCTCCATCCCCCGCGAGGTGGCCGACCGCCTCCTGTCCACGCTGCGGCGCTACGGTGCGCTTTGTCGGCGCTACCACGCCCAGGTGCGCGCGGTGGCCACCAGCGCGCTGCGCGAGGCGAAGAATCGCGAGGACATCGTCCGCCGCGCCCGGGACGAGGCGGGCCTTCGTCTGGAAGTCATCTCCGGGATGGAAGAGGCAAGGCTCACCACTCTGGGGGTGCTTCGCGGCAAGCCGCCCTCGGCCCGGTCCCTGTGCGTCGACATCGGCGGCGGCTCGACCGAGGTGGCGGCGGCCACCGGTGAGAACCCCACCGCCATGTGGAGCGTCGCCCTGGGCGCCGTCCGCTTAACGGAGCTCTTCGGCACCGCCCGGGGCATCACCGGAAAGCAGCTCAAGCTCATCCGTGGGTTTGCCGGGGAAGCCCTCACCGAGTCCCTCCCGGCACGGATTGCCCGGGCTCCCCGGAGTGCGCTCGGCAGCAGCGGGACCATCAATGCCGTGGTGGCCTTTGCCGCCGCCGAGGGCACGGCCCACGCGACGGCACGGCAAATCACCCAGGCGGTGGAGGAGCTCGCCGAGATGTCGCCGGCGCAGCTGCGCAAGCGCTTCGACCCCCAGCGGGCGGAGATTATCTGCGCCGGGGCCATCATCCTCGAGTCGGTGGTGCAGCACCTCGGCCTGGAGTCGGTCACCGCCGTGCAGCGCGGGCTGCGCGACGGGATTCTGGTGGACTTGGTTCGGCGCATCGACTCGCCCGCCGACGACCACAGCCTGGCCGATGCTGCTCTGCTCGTCGGGCGGCGCTTCCATTTCGACGAGGCGCATTCGACCCAGGTGACGCGGCTTGCGCTGCAGCTCTTCGACGACTTGGCGCCACTCCACCGCCTCCCGGCGTCGGCGCGGCCCCTGCTCGAGGTGGCAGCCGTCCTGCACGACATTGGGAACTCGGTGAGTTACAACCGCCACCACCGCCACACCTACTACCTCATTCAGAACTCGGAGATTCCAGGACTCCGGGACCGCGAGCGTGAACTGGTGGCCCGCATCGCCCGTTACCACCGCCGAAGCGCGCCGGATGCCAACCATTCCGGGATGGACGGCCTGCAGCCGGCCGAGGTGCGGGTGGTGCGGAAGCTGGCGACGCTCCTGCGGCTCGCCGATTCGCTCGACCGAAGTCACCGGCAGACGGTGCTGCGGGTCCAGGGACGCCTCTTGCCCAGCGCGGTGGTGGTGAAGCTTCGCACCAAGCAGCCGGTCGACCTCGAGCTGTGGGATGCGGCACACGAGTCGGCCCTCTTCCGGCGCGTGTTTGGCCGGAAACTCATCGTCCAGGTCGAGCGTGCTTCGCAACGGCCCTTGCGCCGCGGGGTGCGCGTCAACTCGCGTCTCGCAGCCCGTGTCGCGGTGGCTCGCCGGTGGAGGTGAACCCGCCCCGGCCGGCTGTCCCCTCGGCGGAACGCCGCCGGGAGCCACGCGTCCCGACGCGAATCGAGGTGCGCTTCACGGATGCGGTGCACGCCGCGCGCGTCCTGCACGCCTACTCGCTCGACTTTTCGCTCGGCGGCCTGTGCCTGCAGACGAGGCGCGTTTACGCCGTGGGGCGGCGGCTCACGTTGAGCCTGGTGGTGGGAAGCGAGCGCTTTCCGGTGGACGCGGTGGTGGCCTGGGTGCGTCCGACTCAGAAGGCGGTGGGTGTGCGCTTCGTCGACGTGGCCGAAGACGCGCGCGCACGCCTTCTGGCGCTGATGCGGTCGGTCCAGCCCTCCTGAGGGAAATGCGCCGGCCGAGGCGGCCCCTCCTTCTTCCCCCTGGCTAAGGCGGACGCACCACCACGCCGCGCTCAGCGTCCTGGAAGTGCAAGGCCGTACAAAAGGCCACCGTGGCCTCCTCGGGAAGGCTTGGAAGCTGGAGCTCGACGCGCTTCACGCTCAGCACACGAGCTCGCTCCAGGGCCCTTTGCATGAGAGCCCGGGCCACGCCCTTTCGCCGCCAAGGGGCGGCCACCACCAGCTCGTCGATGGTGGCCACCCGGCCGGACAGCCGCAGCTGCGGCCGGTGCGAGAGCGACAGAAGGCCAATGGGCCGGTCTTGCGCATCCGCGGCGACGTAAACCTCGATTTCGGGGTGGCTCAGCACCCAGTGCACCGTGCCGGTGTCCCCGGCCCCGGGATGGCCGAATTCGTGGAGGAGGGCGCCCAGGTGCTCGCCGTCGCCACGCCGCGCCAAACGGATGCGGAAAGGCGGCGGTGCTGCCGGGCTAGGTCCTGGAGAGAGCGGTGCCACGGTGGCCAACGAGTCTACCGCCCTCGTGCACCGCCCTTTTGCGCTTTTTTCCAGGGTGGCGGCCGGCCGTCGGTGCTGGCCTCGGCTGGCCCTTCGCCGTCAGTCCCCCGACGGCGCCGGGACGAGGAGGGCGCCGGCCTGCCCCGTCTCGGCACGGTACTTTTGACAGATGTCTGCACCCACCGCGGCCGCAAGCCCTGTGGCGGCCAGGAAGAGGACGGCCCCGCCGCGGCCACCACCCGTCATCCGCGCGCCGAGGACACCCTCCGTGCCCTGGGCCAGCGCCACCAGCACGTCCACGTCGGGAAGCGACACCTCGTAATCGTCGCGCAGCGACTGGTGGGAGGCGGCCAGCAGAGCGCCAAGTGGCGCGCTGTCTCCCGCTCGAAGGGCCGCGGCGAAGGCCAGGACGCGCGCGTTTTCAGTGACGACGTGCCTGGCCCGTTGGTCGAGGGGGAAGGGGAGTTGCGCGATGCGCGCCAAGTCGGCCGGCTGCACATCCCTGAGGGACTCGACGCCCAGCGCCCGCGCGGCGGCCTCGGCCTCCTGTCGCCGCTGTGCGTACGTGCCGCCGGCGTTTCGGTGCGAGATGCCTGAATGGATGACGCCGACCTCCACGCCTGTGGGCAGCGACAGCGTCTCCATGGCCAGTGAGCGGATGTCGATGAGGAGCGCCTTTCCGGCCGTGCCAAGGCTGGCGGCGAGCGGGTCCATCAACCCCACCGGCGCGCCGACGAAGTCGGCCTCCGAAGCCTGTGCCAGCCGTGCAAGGGCGACATCGTCCAGCCGTAGCTGAAAGGCCTCCCGCAGGGCCCGCAGGAGACTCACGCTGAGCGCCGCACTCGACGCCAGGCCACCCCCGGCTGGAATGTCCGAGGAGATGTCGAGCTCCACTCCCTTCACCCGGAAGCCCGCCCGGCGCAGGACGAAGGTGACGCCCTGGACGTAGTCCAGCCATCCGCGGCCCGCGCGCTCGGCGCCAAGCCGGTAGGAAAGCGGTCCCGAGTCGTCCAAGAGGGTGCGCGCCACCACTTCCTCTTCCGTCCGGCGCCGGAGCTCGACGCGGGTCTGCAAGCCCAGAGGAAACGGCAGCACCAGTCCGTCGCAGTAGTCGGTGTGCTCGCCGATGAGGTTGACGCGCGCCGGAGCGTGAGAGAGGACGTCGGCGGGCCCACGCCCTGAAACTCTCGGCGGCTGCGCTGATTCTTCCATCGAGGGCCAGCCACCTTCTAGCCCAGGGCGCCGAGGCCGTGCCACGCTGAGGGCGAGCCGCGGCGCGCCGCCGTGGCAGTCTCCTCGGGGCCCGATGACGGACGCAGACTCCAACGCAGAGCAACTCCTCTTCGAGGCGCTGACCCGGAAGTTTCGCGCCGGGGAACTCAGCGCCGCCCCGGAGGCAGAGGCATTCGAGCCGCTCCTGCCGGGTGACGTCGTCGCCCTGCCGCCTGCGGGGACGGAGGCCTACGCACGGGTATCCCAGAGAGGAGAGCTCGCGCTACGCGAGGGCCAGGTGGCCGCGCTGGTGGTCGCCGGTGGCGCCGGTACGCGTTTCGGAGGGGCGGTGAAGGCCTTGGTGCCGGTGCTCGATGGGCTCACCTTCCTCGACTTGAAACTCGCCGACGTGGCCAAGGTGAGCGAACGTTGTGGGCGTCCAGTGGCCGCCGCGGTCATGACTTCCCACCTCACCGACGCGGCCATTCGCGCCGCCCTCGACGCTCGGCCACCACCGGTGCCGGTGCACCTCTTCCGCCAGCGAAGCCTGCCGCGCCTGCGGCCAGACGGCTCGCTGTTTCGCCAGGCCGACGGGGAGCCCTCGCTGGCGCCGGCCGGTCACGGCGACGTCTTTCGAGCGCTCGCTGCCTCGGGTGTCGCCGCCGCGCTGCACGCCGCCGGCGTGCGCCACCTTTATTTCTCCAACGTCGACAATCTGGCGGCCACCCTCGACGCGGCAGTCCTCGGTGCGCACCTCCTGGGGGGCGCGGCGATGACTGTCGAGGTGACGGCGCGCCGTGCCCCGGACGGGAAACTCGATGCAGGCGCAGCGCCGGTGCGCATCCGTGGGCAGCTCCAGCTGGTGGAGAAGGTGGAGCCCTCGGAGCACCCCACCATCTCCACCAACAACATCAGCTTCGCGCTCGAGCCGCTCCTGGCCGGCGACATCCCGCTGCCCTGGCGGGCGGTGCGCAAGGAAGTGGATGGGGAAGCGGTCATCCAGTTCGAGCAGGTGACGGCCGAAGCCACCGGTCTACGACGCGCGGACGGGAGCGCTCTCTTGCCTGCGCGCTTCCTCCTCGTGCCCCGTGGGGACCCAGCCACCACGCGTTTCGAGCCGGTGAAAACTTCGGGCGACCTGGAAGGAGTCGTGGCCCGGATGCGCGCGTCCATGGGACGCTAGTCCTTGGACGACGGCTTTCTTGAACCGATGACATGCCTGGAGGCGAGGACCGAGTGACGCCGGACGTCTCGGATGAAGAAGCGAATGCGCTGCGCATCGAGCGGAGCGGCATTTTTCTGGTCGGGGCGATGCTCAGCGTCGGTCTGCTCGCCGGAAGTCTCCTCCGGCATTTCGGTGCCCTGGAGTTGTCGCTGCGCATCGTCCTCACCGCGCTCCTCTTGGCTGCGCCGTTTCTGGTCCGGAGCGTCGGGGCTCCAGGTCGGAACGCGGTGGTGGGGTCGATTCTCATCGTCTCGACGCTCCTCATCTGCGCCATCGCCGCCATGGGCGGCGGCATCAAGAGCCCGGAATTCAGCTGTCTCATTGCCGTGCCCTTCACCGCAGGCCTCATCCTGCCGCACGCCCGCTGGGTCGTCTGGCTCATCGGGCTCGTGGTGCTGAGCTTCGGCGCCTCGCTGCTCCTGGTCGCCGGGACGTCGTTCTTCGCGGTGGTGATGTGGGCGGGCCTGGTGGCAGCCGGGACGACGGTCGCGACGATGGGGGCGAGCGCCTATGTCCGCATGTTCGAGAGCCGCATCGCGTCGGAACGCGCGCGCAGGGACGCCGCCGAGCGGCTGGTGGTGTCCGAGCAGCGGCGCTCACAGTCCGACCGGCTGGCCCTGGTGGGCCGCCTCGCGGCGGGAGTCGCGCACGAAATCAGCAATCCGCTCACCTACCTCTCGACCAACCTGCAGCTCTTGGAGCGAGAGGCCGAGGCCATCCAAGCGGTGTCCCGGAGGGACGTGGTGGCGGCCGTGGCGGAAAGCACCCGCGCCGTGGACCACATCACGGACGTTGTGCGTGACCTCCGACGCTTCGCGCGCTCCGACGGGACGGCCGAGGCCGGCCCAACCGACGTCCGGTCGGTGGTCGAGGAGGCCCTGCTCCTGGTCTCCGTCCGTCTCCGCGGCGTCCGGCTCGAGCGCGAGCTTCCCCAGAGCCTTCCCAAGGCGCTGGCTCGACGCCGGCGGCTGGTCCAGGTGCTGGTCAACCTCCTCCTGAACGCGGCCGATGCGGTGTCCGAGTCCAAGGGCAAGGACCGGCAGATTCGAATCTCCGCCACTCCGTCCGAGGGCCTCGTCACCATTTCCGTGGAAGACACGGGCGGAGGCCTGACGGCGGAGGCGCGTTCGCACCTCTTCGAACCTTTTTTCACCACCAAGGCGCCGGGGAAGGGAACCGGGCTCGGACTCGCCCTGAGTCGGGAGTACGTCGAGGCCGACGGTGGCACGTTGACCTTGGAGGATGTGCCCTCGGGAGGTGCACGGGCGTTGGTGAAGCTGCCCTCGGCCTAGAACCACGGATGGGAACCTTCCACAGCAACCTCCAGGTGTCGGGCAGCACACGGGAGGCGGCGCGCGAGGCCGTCCGGCTCGCGGGGTTACGGCCAGCCTTCGTCGTCGGGCAGCCGCCGTGGATTGGCGTCTGCGCGGAGCTCCTGGACGGCCAGGACGTCGAGTTGATGGAGGCGGCCTGCCGAAACCTGTCTCTCCGACTCGAGGCCAGGGCGTTCGGCTTCCTCGTCCACGACAGCGACGTGCTGCTCTTCTTCCTCTATGCCGAAGGACGGCGAGTCGACGTCTACTCCTCCCGTCCGGGCTACTTCTCCGGCGAGCGTCAGCCTCCCTCCGGGGGAGACGTGGCCGCGCTGCTCAAGATGGCGCTGCCCGGGACGACCGAGGCCCAGCTCCGTCGACTCCTCCACGAATTGCGCCTCGCCGGGCCAAGGAAGAAGCGATGGGCGCCGCAGGTGGAGGCCCTGCCTTTCTGGCGTCGCCTCATCGTCAAGCGCGCGCTGTGGCTGCTCACCCTCGGTGCTGGGCCCCCGGCGGAGCTGTTGCTCGCCGAGCTGGCGGCGCTCCTCGGCATCCCCGAGGTGCAGGCGCTCTCCAGCTTTCGCGACCTCCGGGAGGACGCCCGCCATGCGGGTGACGCCATCTAGGCGCCACCCGGGGCAGGTGCTGCTTCAGTCCTTGCTGTCCGGCTTGCTCCACGGCGGGACGACGCCATTCATTCGGGCGTAGGCGATGGACTGCCCGAGGTGCTCCGAGCAGTGGCTCAACAGCACCAGCAACACAGCCCGCTCCGACAGCTGTCGGCCGCCGAAGAAGGGGACCGTCTTGTCGAGGTCCGAGTCGCTCATCTCGGAGACGGACTTCTTGGCGTAGGCGAAGGCAGCGGTGAGGATGTCTTTGATGTCGTCCTTCTTCGTCGCCTTCATCAGCGCCTTCACGTCGACTGGAATGACGCGGCCCGTCTGGCCGGTGATTCCATAAATCGCCTCGGCGATGTGCAGGTAGACCTCGGCCACCGAGCGCACACCCTTGGCTGGGCGCCACGCAAACTTTGACTGCGGGACGGCCTGCTCGAGCGTGACGGTCTCGTGCTCGATGTGGCTCAGCACTCCGATGAAGTCGGCGCGAAAGCCGGTCGGTGCCGGCGTGCTTCCCGCGTCCTGTGCCAATGCCGGAGTGGAGACGGCCAAGGCGACGGACAGGACGCTAACCAAGCGCAGAGTGGACATGGTGCACCTCCTTCGGGTGGACGACGGCGCGACCTCTAGCATGGGGGTCGTCGCGGGCCTACCCGGGATATGAAGGCCCCCCATGAAGCCAACGAAGCCCGCTGAGCTCTCTCGTCGCGCCCTCTTGCAACTGGGCGTCGGCGCCTCCGTCGTGGCCGTGGGCATGCGAGGAAGCGCTTCGCTGGCCGCTCCGCCGGCAGCCGACGCCGGAGGAGCGTTCCCCCTCGAGGAGGCGACGCTCGACGAACTCCAGCGGCGAATGCAGACGGGCGAGGAGACGTCGCGCACTCTCACGGAAAAGTACCTGGAGCGAATTCGTGTTCTCGACCCAACACTTCACGCCGTGCTCGAGACCAACCCCGATGCGCTGGGCGACGCGTCCGTCCTGGATGCGGAGCGTCGCGTGGGCAACATCCGCGGTCCGCTCCACGGCATCCCGGTGCTCCTCAAGGACAACATCGCCACGACAGGAAGGATGCACACCACGGCCGGCTCGGTGGCGCTTCTCGAGGCGACGGTGCCGCGCGAGGCCCTCCTCGTGGGCCGACTCCGTGCGGCCGGCGCCGTCGTCCTGGGGAAGACGAATCTCAGCGAGTGGGCCAATTTTCGTTCCACCCACTCCTCGAGCGGATGGAGTGGACGCGGCGGCCAGTGCCGAAACCCCTACGTCCTCGACCGAAGTCCTTCTGGCTCGAGCTCGGGCTCGGGCGCCGCCGTGGCAGCCAACCTCTGTGCGGTGGCGGTGGGGACGGAGACGGATGGCTCCATCGTCTCCCCGTCCGCGGCGTGTGGCCTGGTGGGCCTCAAGCCCACGGTGGGACTCGTGAGCCGCTCCGGCATCATCCCCATCTCCCACAGCCAGGACACGGCGGGGCCCATGACGCGCACCGTGCGCGACGCGGCCCTCCTGCTTTCAGCGCTCGCCGCGCCCGACGCCTCGGACGCTGGCTCGCGCCCCTCCGGAATGCCGTCCGGCGCGGACTTCACCCGCGGGCTGGATGCCGGGGGCCTTCGCGGCGCGCGGATAGGCATCCCTCGCCCGGTGTACTTCGGCTACAGCCCGTCCGCGGACGCGCTGGCCGAGACGGCCTTCCAGGTGCTGAGGGATGCGGGCGCCATCCTCGTCGACCCGGCTCCCATCGGGACGGCCCCGAGTCTCGACGGCCCTGAAGACCTGGTGCTCTTGTACGAATTCAAGGCGGACCTCGACGCCTACCTGCGAGGGCTGGGCGGCTCTGGCCCGCGGACGCTCGCCGAGCTCATTGCCTTCAACGACAAGAATGCAGCGGTGGAGATGCCTTTCTTCGGGCAGGAGCGGTTTCTCAAAGCCCAGAGCAAAGGCCCGCTCACGGACCCGGCGTACAAGAGAGCGTTGGCCCTGTGCCGGAGGCTCGCCGGCCGGGAGGGCATCGACGCGACGATGGAGCGCCACCGGCTCGATGCCCTGGTGGCGCCCACCCAGGGACCGGCCTGGTTGATTGACTTGGTGAACGGCGACAGCTTCAGCGGGAGCAGCAGCACGCCCGCCGCCGTGGCCGGCTACCCCAGCATCACCGTGCCCATGGGACAGGTGCACTCGCTTCCCGTGGGCCTGTCCTTCTTTGGACGGGCCTTCAGCGAGCCCACGCTGTTGAGGCTGGCGTTTGCTTTCGAGCAAGCCACCCACCACCGCCAGCCTCCCCGTCTGCTTCCCACGCTCCCGCTCGACAGGGCCTA
>Ga0302325_10003811_pt1 | contig 35261 bp, 31 predicted proteins | sample Palsa_T0_2_FD_201948 | JGI IMG/M metagenome (GOLD analysis project Ga0302325, IMG submission 201948) | Peat permafrost microbial communities from Stordalen Mire near Abisko, Sweden - Palsa_T0_2 | ecosystem: Environmental > Terrestrial > Soil > Palsa > Peat permafrost | place: Sweden: Abisko...
CCGGGGCGAGCGCGGGGAAGCTGCTCGAGGCCGCCGGGCTGAGCGGCCTGCGGATCGGCGGGGCGCGCCTCTCGCCAAAGCATGCGAACTTCGTGGAGAACGTCGGCGGCGCAAGCACGGCGGACATCGTCGCGCTGATGGCGGCCGCCCGCGAGCGGGTGCTCGAACATGCGGGGATCGCTCTCGAGCGCGAGGTCCAGGCGCTCGGCCCGGTGAGCTTTCCCTGGGAGGAGGCGAGCCGCGCGGGGTAGGGGTTTGCCGGGCCGCGGCGAACCAGAGGAGGTATGCGTCTCCGCCACAAGCTGGCGTGTGTCGTACTTGTGCTGCTCGTTGGCTACGGGGCGTGGATCGCACTGGTGCGCCACCTGTCGGTCTTCCAGGTGCGGAACGTGACCGTAAGCGGTCTCTCAGGCAACGCTGCGCCGCAGATTCGCAGTGCGCTCCAGCTCACCGCGCGCGGGATGACGACGACCGACGTCTCGCTGGCGCGGCTCCACGCGGCGGTTGCGAGCTACACGCTCGTCGCCTCTTTGCGGGTCTCGAGCGAGTATCCGCACGGTCTTCACATCCGCGTGATCGAGCGTCGCCCGTTCGTGCGCCTCGACGTGGGCGGCGTGATCGTCGCCGTGGCGCGCGACGACAGTGTGCTCGCCGGGCTCCGAGCTTCGCGCCGCCTGCCGCTCGTGCGATCGGGGGTGGCGCCGATTGGCGGGCGCGTCAGCGATCCGCAAGCGCGCTTGGAGATCGCGCTCCTAGATGACGCCCCGGCGCCGCTGCTGGCCCACGTCTACTCGGTCACCGCTGGTAGCCACGGGCTGACCGTGCAGCTGCGCCGCGGACCGGCGATCTATTTCGGCGACGACGCGCTGCCCCATGCCAAGTGGGCGTCGGCCGCTGCGGTGCTGGCCAACCCGACCTCGCGCGGCGCGAGCTACATCGATGTGTCGCTGCCGAGCCGTCCCGCCGCCCAGGTCGATGATCCAGCGTCAATCAACGTGCCCAGCGCTCCCGCAAATCCTCCGACGACAGGCTCGACGCTCGACGATTGAGCTCGAGCGCCCCCTCAAGCTCCACTTCAGGATAAGCTCAATTTGCCGATCATTTACTTGAGAGTTGAGACTTAAGGCAGCTGCAAGGATCCTTGCGCCACGCCCGCGGCGTTGACAGGCACAGGACCCCTGCATAACGTGGGTTTTTGGCCCCGTCTATGCCGGGGCCAAAAACCCTTTATTATTAGTCGAGGCTCGGACGTATATGGACGGTGGCAACTACCTTGCTGTGATCAAAGTCGTCGGAGTCGGCGGCGCGGGAACCAACGCCGTTGGCCGGATGGTCGATGCCGGTATGCGCGGCGTCGAGTTCATCGCCGCGAACACCGACGCCCAGTCGCTGCACTCCTCCGACGCCGATGTGAAGATCAACATCGGCAACGACCTGACGCACGGGCTCGGGGCGGGCGCTAATCCTGAGCTCGGCTTTGGCGCTGCCGCAGAGTCGCGCGACGAGCTCAAGGAAGTTCTGAAGGGCGCGGACATGGTGTTCGTCACCGCCGGCGAGGGAGGCGGCACCGGTACCGGCGCCGCGCCGGTGATCGCGGAGATCTCAAAGAAGGAGATCGGTGCGCTCACGATCGGCTTCGTCACGCGTCCTTTCGACTTCGAAGGCACGCATCGCATGCGCCAAGCCGAGGACGGAATCCGCCGGCTGCGCGAAGAGGTCGACGCGCTTGTTGTGATCCCCAACGAGCGGCTGCTCACCGTCGTCGAGCGGAAGACCACCATGGTCGAGGCCTTCAAGGTCGCCGACAACGTCCTGCGCGCCGGCGTGCAGGGCATCACCGACCTGGTGACGGTTCCCGGCCTGATCAACCTGGACTTCGCCGACGTGCGCACGATCATGACCGGTGCCGGTACGGCGATGATGGGAATGGGCACCGGCATCGGCGAGGGACGCGCCAGCGACGCCGCCACCGCGGCGATCTCCTCGCCGCTGCTCGAGGAGGACATCCAGGGCGCGACCGGCATCCTGATCAACATCACAGGCCCGCGCGACCTCGGCCTGTTCGAGGTCGACGAGGCGGCGGAGATTGTCCAAGCCGCCGCCGACCCCGACGCGAACATCATCTTTGGCGCGGTGATCGACGAGCAGCGCGGCGAGGAGGTCACCGTCACCGTCATCGGTACCGGCTTCGCCCCGCCGGCCGAACGTCGCGTGCGTTCCGCTCGGCGCGAGGCGGCGCCCGATCTCGGCGGTCGCGACCGCCTCTCGCCACGCGACCACGCGCGGAGCGAGCGCCCGCCGCGCGATCGTCCCGCACGCGGGGCTGACCGTCAGCGGTCCCCGCTCGAGATTCGCGACGAGGACATCGACGTTCCGCCGTTCCTGCGCTGAGTCGGAACCCGCAAGGCGCTAGCCTGCCGGACATGGCATCCGCCGCAACGACGCCGCTGCGACGAACCTCGCTGTATGACACCCACGTCGCGCTCGGCGCGCGCATGGTCCCCTTTGCCGGCTGGGAGATGCCGATCCAGTACGAGGGCGTGATCAGCGAGCACCTCGCGGTGCGGACCGCCGCCGGCATCTTCGACGTCTCCCACATGGGCGAGATCGAGACCAGCGGGCCGGACGCGCTCCAGTTCCTGCAGCGCCTGTGCTCCAACGACGTCGCGCGGCTCGAGATCGGCGGCGCGCAGTACAGCGTCCTTTGTCGCGACGACGGCGGTGTGCTCGACGACTGCTTCACCTACCGGCTCGGGCCCGAGCGCTACCTCACGGTGACGAACGCCGCCAATCACGCGCAGGATCTCGCGTGGTTTGTCGCCCACCGCGACACCCTCGATGTCGAGATCATCGACCGTGCCGAGCATTACGCGATGCTCGCCGTCCAGGGACCGCTCGCCCACGAGATGGTGCAGGCGATCGCAAACGCACCGCTGCCGCCGCGGATGACGGTTGCCGAGCGGATGATCGACGGTGTCGAGACGCTGGTCTGTGGCACTGGCTACACCGGTGAGGAGGGCGTCGAGCTGCTGTTTGAGTCATCTGAGGCCCCGGCGGTCTGGGATGCGCTTGTCCGTCGCGGCGCCCATCCGGCGGGCCTCGCAGCTCGCGACACGCTGCGCACCGAGGTCTGCTACCACCTCTACGGCAACGACCTCTCGACCGAGCACGGACCGATCGAGGCTGGGCTCGGCTGGTGCTGCAAGGAGGAGAGCGGCTTCATCGGCGCTGCGGCCGTAGCCGCCGCGCGCGAGAACCCACCGCCGCAGCGGCTCGTGCCGTTTGTGTTGACCGAGCGCGGCGTCGCGCGCCCCGGCGATCCGGTGATCGGGGGCGGCCAGGTGACGAGCGGCACCTTCTCGCCGAGCCTCGGGGTCGGGATCGGACTGGCCTATCTGCCGCTCGCCGGCGCGACGCTCGGCAGCGAGTTCGACATTGACGTGCGCGGCAAGATCCGTCATGCGCGCGTTGCTGCGCGGCCGCTTTACAAGCGCGACTGACGGCGGCGCGGCGGGATCGTTAGGCTGCTTGCTCTCAGCGCTGCTGAGATCGCAAGCCATGGCAGACGCCTCTTATCCACCGGAACTGCTGTATCACCCCGAGCACGACTGGGCGCGGCTCGACGGTGATATCGCCACGTTCGGCATCACCTGGCACGCACAGGATGCACTCGGCGAAGTCGTCTTCTACGACACGCCTGAGATCGGCGCGCAGCTGACTCAGAACGAGCCATACGCCGAAGTCGAGTCGGTCAAAGCCGTTTCCGATGTGGTCGCACCGCTTTCCGGAGAGGTCATCGAGGTCAACGAGCAGCTCGCCAGCAAGCCGGAGGTGATCAACGAGGACCCCTACGGCGACGGCTGGCTGGTCAAGATCCGCGTCGCCGATGCAAGCCAAGTCGCTGGACTGCTCGATCGCGACGCCTACGTCGGCTTGCTCGACGAATGAGCCGCTACACGGCAGTTACCGACGCCGACCGCAGCGCCATGCTCGAGGTGATCGGCGTCGCCAGCGTCGAGGAGTTGTTCGCCGAGATCCCCGCAACGGTACGGCGGAGCTCACCACTAGAGCTTCCCGAAGGCCTCGGCGAGGCCGAGGTATACGCCCACCTGCGTGAGCTTGCTGCGCGCAACACCTCGGTCGAGGACGAGGTCTCGTTCCTCGGCGCCGGCATGTACGACCACTATGTGCCGGCCGTGATCGACATGCTGATGGGACGCTCGGAGTTCCTCACGCCTTACACGCCCTACCAGCCCGAGATCTCACAGGGCGGCCTGCAGGTGATGTTCGAATACCAAACGGCGATTTGCGAGCTGACCGGGATGGATGTCTCGAACGCCTCGGTCTACGACGGCCCCTCGGCGCTTGCCGCGGCGGCCTACCTCGCCAAGCTAACCAATGGGCGTCCACGCCTGGTCATCTCACGCGGCGTCCATCCGCACGCGCGCGAGACGCTCAACACACTCTCTGAGGGCTATGGCATGGCGGTCAACGAGATCCCGCTTGGCGACGGCGTGACCGACCTGGCGGCGTGGACCGCCGCGCTCGACGACGACGTCAGCGCCGTGTTCATCGCGCAGCCGAACTTCCTCGGCGCTGTCGAGGACCTCGAGCCGCTGATCGCCGCGGCTCGCGAACACGGAGCGCTCGTCGTCGTCAGCGCCGATCCGCTGGCGCTCGGGATTCTCGAGCCTCCCGGCGCGCTCGGGGTTGACGTCTGCGTCGGCGAGGGCCAGACCCTCGGCAACCGCCTCGACTTCGGTGGTCCGTCGTTCGGATTCTTTGCCGCGCGTGACGAGCACGTTCGCCGGATGCCAGGGCGGATCGCCGGCGAGACGCTCGACGTCGACGGCCGCCGCGGTTTCGTGCTCACGCTACAGACGCGCGAGCAGCACATTCGCCGCGAGAAAGCGACCTCGAACATCTGCACGGCGCAGGCACTGAATGCTCTGGCCGGGGTTGTCTACCTTTCCTGGCTCGGGCGTCGCGGCCTCGTCGAGCTCGGCGAGCTGCTGGTCCAGCGCACGGCCTACGCGCGCGCCGAGCTCGCAGCGCTCGACGGAGTCACGCTTCTGCACAGCCAGCCGGTGGTCCGCGAGTTCGCGGTGACGCTCGACGTTGCCGATCTAGCTGCGCTGCGGCGCGTGATCGCGCGTTGCGCGGCCGAGCACGTCAATCCGGGCTACGCACTCGGGATCGACTACCCAGAGCATCCTGCCGGGCTGCTCGTGGCGCTCACCGAGCAGCGCAGTCGCGCCGACATCGATCGGCTCACCGATGTGCTCGGCCGTGCGCTGGCAGCCGAGCGAGCGGGCGCACAGGCCTCGACCGACGGCGGGCAGGGGCCGTGAGCGACACGCGCGTGAGCCTCGAGGAGACCGCGATGCAGCGCGACCGCGCGGTGACGATCTTCGAGAAGGGAGCGCCGGGGCGCCGCGCGTTCGTTGCGCCGGCGCTCGACGTGCCCGAGCAGCCGCTCGACGAGCTGATCCCGTCACACCTTCGCCGCCGCGCGCCGGCCCGGCTGCCGGAGGTCTCAGAGCCCGAGCTCGTGCGCCATTACGTGCGCATCTCGCGCCGCAACTTCGATCTCGATTCCGGCTTCTATCCACTCGGCTCGTGCACGATGAAACACAACCCGCGCCTACACGAGCGTGTCGCCGGCCTGCCGGGTCACGCCCGCCTGCACCCGCTCCAGGATCCCGCCCGCGCACAGGGTGCGCTCCAGCTGATGTGGAACCTCGAGCGCGCGCTGTCGGAGATCGCCGGCCTCCCGCACGTCTCGCTGCAGCCGTCTGCCGGCTCGCATGGCGAGCTCGCCGGCGTGCTGCTCACGCGCGCCTACCACGCCGACCGCGGCGATCAGCGTCGCACCGTGCTGACGCCTGACACCGCGCACGGCACCAACCCAGCGACCGTGACGATGGGCGGGTATGAGGTCGTCAAGGTCGGCACCAACGCTGCCGGCGGCGTCGACATCGAGGACCTCCGCGCCAAGGCGGACCGCGACGTGGCGTGTCTGATGCTGACCAACCCGAACACCCTCGGCCTGTTCGATCCGAACATCGAGGAGATCGCGCGCATCGTCCACGACGTCGGTGCGACCGTGTACTACGACGGCGCCAACCTCAACGCCGTCATGGGCATCTCGCGGCCCGGCGACATGGGCTTCGACATCGTCCACTTCAACCTGCACAAGTCGTTCACCCAGCCCCACGGCGGGGGCGGGCCCGGCGCGGGCCCGATCGCCGTGTCCGATCGCATCGAGCCCTACCTGCCGCACCCGGTGATCGTTCGCCACGGCGGCGATTTCAGCAACGGTTCGACCCGCGAGTTCGACCTCGACTACGAACGACCAAAGTCGATCGGCCGCCTGCGCGGCTTCCAAGGCAACTACGGCTGTTTCGTCCGCGCCTACGCCTACATATGCTCGCTCGGCGCCAGCGGTCTGCGCGACGCCTCGGAGACCGCCGTGCTGAACGCCAACTACCTGCTGGCGCGCCTTCGCCAGCTCGGCGTCTGCGAGCTGCTGCCGCCGGCCTATGACCGCATTTGCATGCACGAGTTCGCGCTCACCGGTGGCCCGATGAAGCGCGAGCTCGGGATCCGTACGCTAGACCTCGCCAAGCGCCTGCTCGATTACGGCTACCACCCGCCGACCGTCTACTTCCCGCTGCTCGTGGAGGAGGCGCTGCTGGTCGAGCCGACCGAGACCGAGACCAAGGAGACGCTCGACGGTTTCGCGGAGGCGATCGCCGAGATCCTGCGCGAAGCTCGCGAGGACCCCGAAGTAGCCCGCGGTGCGCCCTACTCGACACCGGTGCGGCGCCTCGACGAGGCCACTGCCGCCAAGCAGCCGGTGCTTCGCCAGGCGCTGTAAGCGGCGCGGCCCCGATAGCCTGCGCTGACATCGTGCGGATCTTCTCGGGCATCCAGCCGACCGGGCGCAAGCACCTCGGCAACTACATCGGCGCGATCGTCCAGTACGTCGCGGGACAGGATCGCGGCGAGGCGATCTACTGCGTCGTTGATCTACACGCGACGACCGTCGCGTTCGCTCCGGCGGAGCTGCGCGAGCTGACCTACGACACGGCAGCGATCCTGCTCGCGGCGGGCCTCGACCCGACGCGCTGCCTGCTCTTCCGCCAAAGCGACGTCCCGGAGCACTCCGAGCTCGCCTGGCTCCTGACGTCCGTAACCGCCTACGGCGACCTCCAGCGGATGACGCAGTTCAAAGAGAAGTCGGCCAAGCAGCGCGAGCTGGTTACCGCCGGGCTCTTCCTCTACCCGGTGCTGATGGCCGCCGACGTGCTCGCCTACCAGGCCGACGAGGTCCCCGTCGGCGATGACCAGCGCCAGCATCTCGAGCTGATGCGCGACATCGCGATCCGCTTCAACTCGCGTTTCGGCGAGCAGTTCGTCGTTCCCGACGCGCGGATCCCGGAGGTGGGGGCGCGGATCATGGACCTGCAGGACCCGACCAGCAAGATGTCGAGCACCGCCGCGAGCGAGGAGGGGGTCATCTACGTACTCGACGCAACGGCCCAGATCGAGCGCAAGTTCAAGCGCGCCGTGACCGACTCCGGTGAGGGCGTCTATCGCGCGCCCGACAAGCCGGGCATCACGAACCTGATCGACATCCTCGCCGCCGTGCGCGCCGCCTCACCGGTGGAAATCGAGCGCGAGTTCTCCGGCGCCGGCTACGGTCAGTTCAAGGGTGCCGTTGCCAGCGCGGTGATCGACTATCTCGCGCCGGTCAAGCAGCGCTACGCCGAGCTCCGTGGAGACCAGGCGGCGCTCGAGGCCGTGCTCTCAGAAGGCGCAGCGCGCGCGCGTGCAATTGCCGGCCCGACGCTCGCCAAGGTTCGCGATGCGATGGGCGTCGGCGCGCCGCGGTAGTTTTCGCAAACGATGCGCATCGCCGAGCTCGAGCTTGACCTCGATGTCTTCAGCGGACCGTTCGATCTGCTGCTGACGCTAGTCCTGCGCGAGGAGGTGGACCTGCGCGAGCTTTCGCTCGCCGAGGTCGTGATCAGCTACATCGATCACCTCGAGGCGCGGGGCGAGCTCGAACTGGAGGCGACGACAGAGTTCATCGTGCTCGTCGCGGCGCTACTCGAGCTCAAGTCGCGGCTGTTGCTGCCCGACGGCGACGCCGAGGAGCTGCTCGAGCTTGAGCCAGCCGAGGCGGCCGAGGAGTTGCTCGCGCGGATGCTCGACGCGCGCCGCTACCGTTCGGCCGCGGCGCACCTCGCCGAGCTGCTCGCGCTGGCGCCAGAGGTGCGCTACCGCGAAGCCCCGCTGCCGCCCGAGCTCCGGCGGATCGATCTTGAGCAGGCGCCTGCCGGACTGTGGGATCCGGCGATCCTCGGGCGAGCACTCGGCGACTTGCTCACGCTGCCGGCACGACTCGACCTGAGCCACGTGCTGGTCGCGCGCGTGAGCGTCGCTGAGCGGATTGCGCTGCTGCGCCGGCTGCTGCGCAAGGGCGGCGAGCTGAGCTTCGACGAGGTGGTCGAAGGCGACGATCGCATGACCGTCGCGATCACGCTGTTCGCGCTGCTCGAGCTATACAAGCGCGGCGAGGTGAGTTGGGAGCAGCCCAAGTCGTTTGGCGAGATCACCGTTCGCGCGGCCGGTCGGGCGGCGGTGGGAGGCCGGCGATGAGCGAGCTCGCGCGGACGATCGAGGCGCTTCTATTCCTCTCGAGCGAGCCGCTGAGCGTCGCCGAGCTGTCCGCCGCGAGCGGCGCGAGCGACGACGTCGTTGAGGCTGCGCTAGCCGAGTTGGCTGAGGCGTTTGCGCCGGGCCGGCGCGGGCTCCTGCTGCGCGAGGTCGCCGGCGGCTACACGCTCGCGAGTGACCCAGTCGCCGAGGATGCCGCGCGCGAGCTGCTCGGCCGTCCGCGGCATGGTGCGCTGACGCCGGCGCAACTCGAGACGCTCGCGATCGTCGCCTACCTCGAGCCGGTCTCGCGCCCCGAGATCGCCCGCATCCGCGGGGTCAATGCCGAGTCGCCGGTCGCCTCGCTGCTGGACCGCGGCCTCGTCAGCGAAAGCGGTCGCTCGGAGTTCGGCGCCGTGCTCTATCGCACGACGGCGCTGTTCCTCAAACTGTTCGACTTGCAATCGCTCGAGGATCTGCCCGACCCTGCCCAGTGGGATCCGACGCCCGAGCAGCGCAGCGACCTCCGCGAGCGCCTGCTCGCCGCCGGCGAGGCGCGCGCGGGCGCTTCCTCACCCTAGGCTCACTGGCGCTGCGTCGCTACCAGTCGTGCATCGTGCCGTCGAGCAGGCGGTTGACGGGGAGGTAGGCGGCCTCATAGGGGTGCGCCTGCGCGATCTCGTCGTCGTAGTCGACGCCGAGCCCCGGTTCCTCGCTCGGATTGAGCATTCCGTCGGCAAAGGTGTAGCGCGGACGGAAGAGCGCGTGCGTTTCCGCGCTGTGGCGCATGTACTCCTGGATGCCGAAATTGGGTATTGCTATGCCGAGGTGAATCGCCGCGGCGAGTCCAACCGGTGACACGTCGGTCGGACCGTGGACGCCCGATTTGATCTGGTAAATCGCCGCGTAGTCGAAGATCCGGCGCAGCGCCGTGATGCCCCCGGTATGGGTGACGGCCGAGCGGACGTAGTCGATCAGCTGCTCCTCGAACAGCGAACGATAATCCCAGAGCGTGTTGAACACCTCGCCGATTGCCAGCGGAGTGGTGGTGTGCTCGCGCACGCGTCGAAGCGCGGCCTGGTTCTCGGCTGGCGTGACGTCCTCAAGCCAGAAGAGGTCGTAGGGCTCGAGCGCTTTGCCAAGTTTGGCTGCCTGGATCGGCGTCAGGCGGTGGTGGGCGTCGTGCAGCAGCGGCAGCTCGGGCCCGAACTCGTTGCGCACTGCTTCGAAAACGGTGGGCACGTGGCGCAGATATGCGCGCGTATCCCACCGCTCCTCGAGCGGGACCGCACCGCGGCGGGCGGGCTCGTAGTCGTAGCGCCGCTCACCCCCGCCCGTACTCGCGTTCTCACTCGCGGCGACGCCGTAGAGCGAACCCAGCCCGGGCACGCCGGTCTGCACGCGGACCGCCCGGTAGCCCTGTCCGAGGTTTCGGTGGATCGATTCGTAGAGCTCGGGCAGCTCGACACCGCTCGCATGGCCGTAGGCGAGCAGGCCGTTGCGGCTCCTTCCGCCGAGGAGCTGGTAGAGCGGCAGCTTGGCGACCTTCGCCTTGATGTCCCACAGCGCGGTATCAACTGCGGCGATCGCCGCCATCGTGACTGGTCCGCGGCGCCAGTAGCCACCGCGATAGAGGTACTGCCAGGTGTCCTCGATCTGGTGGGCATCAAGACCGATGAGCAGCGAGGTCAGGTGCTCGCGCAGGTAGGCCGCAACGGCCAACTCGCGGCCGTTGAGGGTGGCGTCGCCGAGACCGACAAAGCCATCGTCGGTTGTGAGGCGCAGCGTGACGAAGTTGCGGCCCGGGTTCGCTACGAGCACTTCGGCGTTGGCAATGTGCATTTGCTCCTGCCCTCCTCGCGCTCTGCTAATGGATCGACATGGCTGTTCGGATCATCGGCGAGACGATTCCGCGACGAGCTGGCGGATTGCGCTCATGACCGAGGCGTCATCGACGAGCCGAGGCTCGACGAGTGCGACAAGCTCGTTGACCGCCACAGCAGAGCGATTATCGCGAGCCGCGGCGATCGCTGCGGATTCGCTGTCGGCAAGGTCCGCGCCACGCAGGATCAGCGAGACCCACGCGGCGAGCACGCGAACGCTCGCCGCGGCATCGCCCCCTTCGCCGCGCTCGGCAAGCACGACAGGCGCGATCCGCACGCGGAGTTTGTTTACGCCGTCGGTTGCGATCTGCTCGAGCTTGTAGGCGATCCGCGGGTTTGCAAAGCGATCGAGCAGCGCCGCCCGATAGCCGGCGATGTCGAGCTGATCGGTGGGTAGGTGTCGCGCCGCCTCGTCCCAGTATTCGTTCACCCATTCAAGGCAGCTCCGATCGGCCAACGCCTCGGCAACGGTCGCGTAACCGCGCTCCAGGCCGGCGTAGGCGAGCAAGCTGTGCGCCCCGTTGAGTAGCCACAGCTTGCGGCGTTCGAACGGTTCGATATCGCTCACGAAGCGGGCGCCGGCGCTTTCCCATGCCGGTCGACCCGCAGGGAAATCACCGCTGAGGATCCAGTCCGCAAAGGGTTCGGTGACGACCGGCGCGCGGTCCTGCCAGCCGGTCAGCGCGGCCGCCTTCGCGAGGTCCGCCGCGGTGGTCTTCGGGGTGATTCGATCGACCGACGTCGACACGAACGACACGTTGTGATCGATCCACTCGACGAGCTCGCCCCCGGCGTATGCGGCCATGGCCCTCAGCCCGCTTGCGAGAAGCGCACCGTTACTGGGCATGTTGTCGCATGGGACGATCGCGACCGGGCCGCCGTCGGCACGTCGTCTCGCCTCGAGCCCTGCGAGCAGCCTTCCCAGCGCGGTCCGGGGAGCGCTTGCTGATCCTTCGAGCAGATCCTCGTGGCTCGCCGCCGCCGCGATCCAGCGCAGATCGGTCGCGAGGAGCCGGTCGCCGGTGTTGGGTTGACCGCCGGGGTCAAGCCGGTATCCGGCCTCGGTGATGGTGAGCGTGACGATCGCGGTCGAGGACAGCGAGAGCAGGCTCAGGAAGCGCGCGACGTCGGCGCCGTCAACGGCTTCGACGATGCTCGCGATGACCGACGCACGGTCGCCCTCGGCAGCTCGCTCGATCAGCGTGAAGAGGCCGTCCTGCGGCGCGAGCTCGAGCGCAGCTTGCGGGCTGCGACCGGTGAACGCGGCAATTCCCCAATCCGCCCCGTCGAGCGCGCGGTCGGTGAACCAAGCCTGATGTGCGCGGTGAAACGCGCCCAAACCGACGTGCACGATGCGCGCCGGCCGGGTCTGCGGCGGAGTGCCCTCAGCCGCGGCGAGCGCCAGCCTGCTCAACGGGCGCAAAGGCTGGCGACGCCGCGCGTTGCTCAAAGCTTGAAGACCTTGCGCGGTAGTGTGGTGACGAGGTCGACGGCAATCCGCTCGGCCGCGGCGAGCTCCAGTCGACCCTCGCGGACCAGACGGGCAAGAAAGGCCGAGTCCAGACGGCGGGACATGTCGTGTCGCACGGGAATCGAGAGAAAGGCACGAGTGTCATCAACGAACCCGGCGCCGCGATAAAAGCCTGCCGTCTCGGTGACCGCCGCGCGAAACCGCAGGACCGCGTCAGGCGCGTCCAGGAACCACCAGGGCGCGCCGATGTAAACACTCGGATAGAAGCCGGCTAGCGGCGCGATCTCTCGCGAGAAGGCTGCCTCGTCGACGCTGAATAGGACGAGGTGAAAGTCGGGATTGGTTCCGAAACGCTCGAGCAGCGGACGGAGTCCCCGGACGAAGCTGGTGCTCACCGGGATGTCGTGCCCGGTATCGGGTCCAAAGCGCCGCAGCGTGTCGCTGCTGTGATTGCGGAAGACCCCGGGATGGATGGTCATCACGAGGCCATCCTCGACGCTCATGCGAGCCATCTCGAGCAGCATGTGGGCGGAGAAGGTGCGGGCCTCCTCCTCACTCAGCTCGCCGCCACGCGCTCTGGAAAACAGTGCCGAGGCCTCCGGCTTGCTGAGTTCGAGAGTGAGCGGTTGCACCACCGCGTGGTCGGCGGAGACCGCGCCATGTTCGACGAAATAACGCCGGCGGGCCGCTAGAGCCTCGATGTAGCCGTCGTAGCTTGCCGGCTCGGAACCGTGCCATTCGGCCAGCGCCGCCAAGCGATCGCTCCAGCCGTTGGCAAGCGGGTCGAGGTAGGCATCGGGCCGGAACGTCGGAATCACACGCGCGCGGAAGGTCGGATCCGCGGCCAGTGCGTCGTGGTATGCCAGATCGTCCATCGGGTCGTCCGTCGTGGCGAGCACCTCTATGCGGGAGCGTTCGAACAGCGCGCGAGGTAGAAACTCATCCGTGTCCAGCGCCGCCTGGATGGCGTCGAAAAGGGCGTCGGCGTTCTCGGCACACAGGTCGTCTTTGAGGCCGAAGAGATCTACGAGAACGGTCTGCAGCCAATACCCGGAGGCGGTGCCGGCGAACAGGTACCAGTGCGCGCAAAACGTGCGCCACGCCGCGCGAGGCGAGGCGACGGGTGCGGCGCTCGTGCGGTCAGGGAGGCCCAGCTCCGCGAGCGGCAACCCAGCAGCGTGCATCAGGCGCGTCACGTAATGGTCGTGAGCGATGAACAGCTCGGCCGGGTCGGTAAACGGCTGGTTGTCGAGTAGCAGCGCTGGATTGACGTGACCGTGCGGAGAGATGATTGGCAGTTCGGCAACCTGCTCGTAGAGCCGGCGCGCAACGCGACGCGTAGCTGGGTCGCTCGGTAGGAGTCGGTCAGGATCGAGCTGCATCGATGTTCGCTCCCGCTGCCGGCGTCGTGGCCGGCGCGCAAGCGTTCAGAACGCTACTTGCCAGCGCGAGCGGGCGCTGGCCCGGTTTCGCCGGCTCAGCAAGCACAGGTAGACTCTCCGGCGCGATGGCCAAGCTGATCGGTCTTGACGTCGGCACTTCGTCGTTGAAAGGCCTGGCGATCGATGAGAATGGTGCGCTGCTACGCGAGGCCGAGCGCGACTACCCTTTCGCCACGCCGCAGCCGGGGTGGGCTGAGCAGGATCCCGAGTTGTGGTGGGCGGCCGCCGAGGCTGTGCTCGAGGAGTTGGGCGCCGGGGACGCCGATGGAATCGGGTTGGCCGGCCAGATGCACGGTCTGGTGGCGCTCGGAGCCGATGATCGGCCTTTGCGTCCGGCGATCCTCTGGAACGATGGCCGCTCACAGCATGAAACCGCGTTGATCGAGGAGCGGGTTGGCGTCGAGCGCCTGATCGAGCTGTCAGGAAATCGGGCGCTCGCTGGCTTCACCGCGCCGAAGCTGCTGTGGCTGGCCACGCACGAGCCGGAGGTCTACGAGCGGATCAACCGAGTGCTGCTGCCGAAGGACTACGTCCGCTTGCGGCTCTGTGGCGAGCACGCCACGGATGTTTCTGATGCGTCGGGGACGCTGCTTTTCGACGTGGCGGCGCGTGGCTGGAGCAGCGAGCTGCTGGCTGCGCTCGACGTCCCGGCGCAATGGCTGCCGGTCGCGCTGGAGTCCCCTGTGTGTAGCGGTGTCACGGCGGCAGGCGTACCGGTCGCCGCCGGCGCGGGCGACCAGGCGGCGGGGGCGCTCGGCGTCGGGGTGATCGATCAGCAAGGGCCGGCGTCGGTGGTGCTCGGGACGAGCGGGGTCGTGTTTGCCGCACGTGAGCGCTACTCCGCCGACGGCACGCTGCACTCGTTCTGCCACGCCGTCCCGTCGGTCTGGCACGTGATGGGGGTGATGCTCTCGGCCGCTGGCTCGCTGCGCTGGCTGCACGATGTGCTCGGCGGCGAGCGCGGCTTCCCCGCGCTGCTCGAGGAGGCTGCAAGCTGGGAGCCCGGTGTCGAGGGCCTGCTGTTCGCGCCCTACCTCGCCGGCGAGCGAACTCCCTACGCTGACGCCGATGCACGGGGGGCGTTCGTCGGGCTGAGCCTGCGTCACGATCGCGGAGCACTGGTGCGCGCCGTCCTCGAGGGCGTCGCGTTCGCACTGCGCGACTGCTTTGACCTCGTGGCGGCAAACGGCGGCGCGCCGACCCGCGCGCGCGTGTCGGGCGGCGGATCGCGAGGCGACCTGTGGCTGACGATTCTGGCTGCGGTCCTCGATCTCGCGCTCGAGCGCACGGCGGTCGACGCTGGGGCCGCATACGGCGCGGCGTTGCTCGGTGGTGTCGCCTCCGGCGTGTTTGCCGATCCACGCGAGGCGGTCGAGGCGTGCGTGCGCGCGAGCGAGATTGTCGAGCCGGATCCCGAGTTGAGCGCGGCCTACACGCAGCTGCGCCCGTCTTTTGTGGCGCTCTACCCGGCGCTTGCCGGGCTGCGCGACCTCGGTTAGTCCGACGGATCGAGTACGCGCGCTCCTTGACCGGGACGCACGTCGTATGCCCCGGGCGGCGGGATCGCGCCCGGCGGCAGCAGTCCGAGCACGTGGCCACCGAAACCACCGCCGATCATTCGAGCGCCGGCGGCGCCCGCGGCGCGGAGCCGCTCGACGGTCGCCTCGACCGCCGGCGTCGAGACTGCGTAGAGGTCGCGCAGGCTCGCGTGAGACGCATTGAGAAGACGACCCAACTCGACGATATCGTGGCTCGCGAGAGCGGACACCGCCGCATCGACCCGCTCGTTCTCCTCGAACACATGCCGCGCGCGCGCGTCGAGCGGCGCCGGCAGCCGCGCTAGCATCGCCGGGTCAAGATCGCGGAGACTCGTGATCTCGAGTGCCTCGCAGGCCTCGGCGCACTCGCGGCGACGGTCGTTGTAACCGGACACGGCATGTCGGTGGTGCTCACCGGAGTCCAGTGTGACCAGTCGCCACTCGCCGAGCTCGAGTGCCACCGGCTCGATCGCGCTGGTCCGGAAGTCGATCCGGAGCGCTTTGTCCGCGCGCCCGCAGAGCGACGCGAGTTGGTCGAGCAGTCCGGTTTGCGCGCCAACCCAGTCGTGCTCGACGCGTGAGCAGAGCCGGGCGAGCGCCAGCGCGGGGGGTGGGGTTACGTCGGCCAGGGCGAGCAGCGCGAGACACAGCGCCACCTCCAGCGCCGCCGATGACGACAGTCCTGCTCCGCGTGGGATGGTGCCCTGGATTTCGAGCACGGAACCGACGACGGGCAAATCGGCAGCGGCCATCTCGGCAGTGACGCCACGCACGAAGGTGCGCCAGCCCCCTGGAGAGGGCACTTCCTCGCCGAGGAGGAAACCGTCGCGCTCGCCGAGATCGAACGCGAGCGCCTCGATCCGTCGGTCGTTGGTTGCCGTCGCCCGGACAGTCACGCCGGCATCGATCGCGAACGGCAGCGCGAGTCCCTCGTTGTAGTCGGTGTGCTCGCCGATCAGGTTGACGCGGCCTGGCGCAAACGCGGTGACCCGCTCAGCTGCCATTGGCGATAGCTCCCCGCAGAGCGTTCGCCGAGGCCTCCGGCAGCACGTCCATGATGAACGTGCCGGCGCCCTGCTCGCAGCCGGCGAGGTACTTGAGCTTGTCGGCGGTTCGTAGCGGCGGGTAGAACTCGACGTGCAGGTGGCCCGCGCGGCCGCCGTCCGAAGGAGCCTGATGCAGCACCATGATGTAGGGAAAAGGTCGCCCAAACAGCCGGTCGAAGCCGCGCGTGACGTGCTGCAGCGCGGATGACAAGCGCTCCAGTTCATCGGCCGTGCACTCGGAGAGACTCGCGCGATGCTCACGCAGCACGACGTGCGTCTCATAGGGCCAGCGTGCTGCAAACGGCACGTAGGCCACGACCGCGTCGTTCTCGTGCACGACTCGCTCCGCCGAGGCCAGTTCGCGCTCGAGCAGCGTGCAGGTGGCGCAACCCCCGAGCCGTGCGTCCGCCGCCCGCTCGAGGGCGATGACGGGTGGCTCGAACGGAAAGCCGTAGATCTGACCATGCGGGTGGTGGAGCGTCGTGCCGACCTCAACACCGCGGTTCTCGAAGATCAGCACGTACTCGATGTCGGCACGCGCCGCGAGTTCCTCGTAGCGCTGGCGCCAGACCCACATCAGCGCTTCCGCTCGCTCCGGTGCGAGCGTGGCAAACGAGCCGTAGTGGTCGTCGGTGTAGACGACGACCTCGGCCGCTCCTTGCGGTGCTTCGAAGGTCGGGAACAAGTTGTCGAACACGACGATCTCAAACGAGGGGAAGGGAATCTCCGTCGGCGGGTGTCCCGGCCGCGTCGGACATAACGGGCAATAGTCGGCGCTGGGCAGGAACGTCCGGGCCTGGCGCTGGACCGCGTAGACGACGTCCTCGCCGCGCAACTCGTTGAAGCGGCGCTGGCTCACGATTCGGCTCCGCCGTCATGCCCGGCCCAGCTGAAGTTGATCAGCGAACGGCCGTCCTCCTTGACGAGCCGCCACAGCAGGAGCGGGCCGAATCGTTCAGGTGTCCGCTCGTCGGGCTCGTGCGCTGGCTCGGGTGGGTCTGGCGGCAACGCTGGCATTGGCGCGGAGGTATATCTGCATTCGGCCGCGCGTGACTAGTGCTAGGCTCGCCGCGTGTTCGGCCTCGACAACCCAGTTCACAGCCTGCTGTTGCTGGTGGTCCTACTGCTTGTTTTCGGAGCAAAGCGCCTGCCGGAGATGGGTCGCTCGCTCGGTGAGGGGATGCGGGGCTTCAAGGATTCGCTCAGCGGAGTGAGTCCTGAGCGCCCGGCGGCCACGTCGATCGCGGCTCAGCCCGCCGTACGGGTGCAGCCGCTCAGCACCGGCGACGCCGTGGCGAGCGTTGCAGCGCCTGGGGCTCTCGCCGTTCCGCAGGACGCTTCCCAATCCGGCGCCTGAGCGACGCTGCCGGGCCGATAAACCAGGGCACGGACGGGTCGCACTGATGCAGTACCTCGGCGCCCACCGCTGGGACCGCGACGCGGCGTCGCGCTGACTGCGCCTACTCGGGGTCGAGGACCGCTGCTTCCGCGGCTTCCGCGACTTCCTCGGCGTTAGCCGCGGCCCGCGCGCGGCGGTACTCGTCGACGACGATCTCGGTCAGCTCTTCGAGCGAGGTCTCCGCGGCCGGCTTGTCGAAAGTGATCACGCCGTCGACGATCATGTTCACGCGGTCGCAGCTCTCGAGCACGTGGACGTAGTTGTGGAGGATCATGATCATCGAGAGCTTGCCCTCCTTCTTGAGGCGGGCGATCAACTCGAGGATCATTGCGCCCTCCTTGGCGCCCATCGCGGCGAGCGGCTCGTCGAGCAGCAGGATGTCGGCGTCGGAGTACACGCCGCGAGCGACTGCGATCGACTGGCGCTGGCCGCCGGATAGGCGCGCGACGGGCACATCGAGACGCGGCAAATGGATGCCGATCTCGTCGAGCGCTGCGCGCGCCTCCTTCTTCATACTGCGCCGATCGAGGAACGGCAGCCTGGCGACCCGCTCCTCGCGGCAGAGGAACATGTTCTGATAGACGCTCAGCTCGTCGATTAGCGCGAGGTCCTGGTAGACGACGTCGACGCCGAGCGAGCGCGCATGGTCCACGCTCCTGGGCTCATACGGCTCGCCCTTGAGCCACATCGCGCCGGAGTCCTGCTTCTGAAAGCCGCAGATTGTCTTGATCAGCGTCGACTTGCCGGCGCCGTTGTCGCCGAGCAGCCCGAGTACCTCGCCCTTCTTCAGGTGCAGGCTGACGTCGCGCAGTGCGGTCACCGGGCCGAAGCTCTTCGCGATGTGCTCGACGCGCAGTACATCGTCGGCGTCCGACACCGGCGCGACGATGACCTCTCCGGGTAGGGTGTCCTCAGCCAAGGCCTGACCGCCTTCGCACACGCCCGACGTAGCGGTTGATCAACATCGCAACCAGGATCGCAACGCCGAGGTAGAAGTCGAGGTAGTCGGCGTTGACGCCCTTGATCGCGAGGCCGTCCTGGAGGACACCCAAAAACAGCGCGCCGATCATCGCGCCGACGACGGTACCCGAGCCACCCGCCAAAAGGGTGCCGCCGATCACGGCGGCCGCGATCGCGTCCAGCAACACCGAGTTCGCAGCGCCAGGGTCGGGGGTGATCGAGTTCGAACGCACCGCCTCAAGGATGCCAACGAATCCAGCAAGGGTGCTGCATACGACGAAGTTGCGGATCAACACAGCGCGGACCTTGACTCCCGCCTCGGCCGCGGCGATCCGGTTTGAACCCACGGCGATGGTATGTAGACCCCACCGGGTGCGGGTCAGCGCCACCTGCATGACCAGGACGATGCCGAGCGCCCAGAACAACTCCGAATAAGTGCCGGCGCCGAACGCGCTGGCAAAGCTGGTGATGTGGTTGCCGGTCGAGTTGGTGGTCACCTGCGCCCCGGGCATTTCGAGCTGCTCGGCATGCGAAACGATCAGCGTGAGGCCCTCAAGTGTGAACAGCGTGCCAAGCGTCGTGATGAACGAGTTGACGCCGAGTACCGCCGTGACGAATCCATTGAACACGCCGATGCCCATGCACACGATCAGCGCGAGGATCACGCACGGGATAAGCGGTATGCCGCCGCCGTGAAACTCGTAGAACATCAACGGCGCAAACAGGTAACAGCCGCCGATCGAAAGGTCGATCTCGCCGTTGATCATCAGGAACACCTCGCCGGCGGCGAGCATCGCGTACGGCGCGAAGTAGGGCAGCAGGTTCTCGAAGTTCGATGTCGTGAAGAACACCGAGAGGCTCAGCGAGAAGTACACGGTGAGCGCCACCGTGATTACGACGATGCTTCCCTCACGCGTCGTGAGGACTTGGCGAATCAGAGTCAATGGGGCCACCGCAGTGCGGGGGGCCCTGCGCTCATGCGCCGGACCCCCCGCCGAAGCAGCTACCGGAGACTCGTCATCGCTGCCAGACATCGGTGCCTAAATGGCGGCGACGCGGCCTTTAGGACTTGACGACACCGGCGTGCGTGCTGGTGCCCTCGAAGCGGCTCTTCGTATTGTTGTACGGCGCCACCGTCGCCGCAGTAAGGAACTTCAGGCCCGTATCGACGTCGGCGATGCCGCTCAGTCCATCGGATGCGTGATAGAGGAACAGCTCGAGCGCCGGCAGGAAGCCCTGCAGGTAAGGCTGCTGATCGATCGTGAAATCGAGGAACCCATCGGCCAGGAGGCCCGGCGTGAGCGCCGACAGGTCATAGCCGCCACCGGCGACCTTGCCCTTGAGTCCGTACTTCTGGATCGTCTGGCCGACGCTCGCGGTGCTGCCACCGTCCACTGCGAACAGTCCCTTGTAGGTCTTGTGCCCGGGCCAGAAAGCCTCGATCGTCGAGAGCTCCGTCGGCTGCAATGCACCAGTCGCGGTCACCGTGTACTTCGTCGATGTCCCCTTGAGCACCGCCTCCGCGCCGTTGATACGCGGCTGGATGTTCGCCGAGCCCGGCGTGGCGATGAACAGGGCGACCGTGCCGGACGGTACGAGCTCCCTGATCTTCGCACCCATCGCCTGGCCTGAGACGAACAGGTCCTGACCGATGTAGGCGAGCCGCCCGTTGGGCTCGTCTGCGTTGTAGGAGACCACCGGAATGCCCTTACCGAGCGCCGTGGCCACGAGCGGCGTGAACGCGTTCGGATCGATCATCGCGCAAGCGATTCCATCCGCCCCAGCCGTGATCGCGCTGTTGAACGCAGTGACCATCTGCGGAACGTTGCTCGTCTCGGAACCGGTCCAGGTGTACGAGCACCCCAGCAGGCTGCATGCGTCGGCGATGCCATAGATGGTCGGCGTGAAGAACGCGTTCGTCGTCACGTGGTTGACGAACACGAAGTGGTACTTCTTCTGTGCGCCGAAAATGCTGGCGTCGGAAGCGCCGAGCGCTTGAGCCGCCGGGCTCATCATGAACGCAGCCAGCGCACCGGCGCCGCCACCGAGTGCTGCGCGCCGGGTGATGGCGCGGGCCTTCGACTGCGGGGTCGCATCCTGCTTTGCGTCACTCCACTCGAGGCGCTCAACCGCCTCGTTTCCAAAGTCATCTGCTACAGACATACCCATTCCTCCCTCGACGCCTCAGCGTCGTTCAACGGATTCTCTCCATATGTAGGCAAACGAATGAAGCCCGTGTCCCACCGTATTCGGTTTCAGGCCGACGTGACCCTGCTTTCGCGGGCCGTCTTCACCGGCTCTCCTCCGAGGTCGCCTGGCTTGTCGCCCGAGCGCACGGGCGCAGAATGTCACAACTAGCATGAATTTGCCAGTCGGTTCGGCGCCACGTAGGGCATACGTTTGCACTGTCCGAAATCAGCGCTCGCCGCGCGGGTCTCCGAACAGGACGGTCGCGTCGTCCTGATTGACCCGCCTCGAGCGCGGCCGCGAGGAGCTAGCGTCGCGACACGCGCCAGCGGAGCGTCAGAGCCCCTGCGCGAGCCGATAATAGGCCTGGTTCCAACGCAGCTCGTTGCGGAAGTCGCGTATCCGGGTGTGCTCGTCGATCCGCAAAAGCTCGATGCCCGCGATCTCCGCGAAGTCGGCGATGACCTCGGCATCGAGAGCGGCGCTGAACACTGTGTGATGCGGACCGCCTGCGGCAAGCCAGGCTTCGGTGGCCGTTGCGAAGTCTGGCTTGGGCTTCCAGAGGGCCCGGGCGACCGGCAGCTTGGGTAGCGCCTGCGGTGGTGAGATCGTGTCGATCTCGTTGACGAGCAGTCGGAAGCGGTCGCCGAGGTCGAGCATCGCGACCACCACCGCCGGGCCGGCTGCCGCGCTGAACACGAGCCGCACGGGATCCTCGCGGCCACCGATCGAAAGTGGATGGATTTCGCACGACGGTTGCCCGTCCGCGATCGACGGGCAGATCTCGAGCATGTGCGCTCCGAGCACGAGCGGCTCGTCTCCGGCGAAGTCGTAGGTGTAGTCCTCCATGAAGCTGGTCCCGCCGGGTAGGCCTGTCGCCATCACCTTGAGGATCCGCAACAGCGCGGCGGTCTTCCAGTCGCCCTCGGCACCGAATCCGTAGCCGTCGGCCGTCAAGCGCTGGACTGCGATCCCGGGGAGCTGACGCAGGCCGTGCAGATCTTCGAAGGTGTCCGTGAACGCGCCAAACCCGCCGCTCGTGAGGAATGCGCGTAGCCCTCCTTCGATGCGCGCGGCCTCGATCAGCGAGCCGCGTCGGGCACCGTCGCCGCTCAGTTCGGGCACGAGTTGGTAGTGCTGCTCGTAGTCGGCGAGCAGGCTTTCGATCGTCTCCTCCGAGACGCTGCTCACGGCATCGACGAGATCGCCGACACCAAAGCCGTTGACCGCGACGCCGAGACGAATCTGCGCCTCGACCTTGTCGCCCTCGGTGACGGCGACTTCGCGCATGTTGTCGCCGAAGCGCGCGACCTTCAGCTGCTGGGCCTCGCGCCAGCCGCATGCAGCTCGCGACCAGGTGCCGATCCGCTCAAGCGTGGCTGGATCGCGCCAGTGGCCGACGACGGTCTTACGCGCCACCCCCATCCGTGTCTGGACGAAGCCGAACTCGCGATCGCCATGAGCCGATTGGTGGAGATTCATGTAGTCCATATCGATCTCCGACCACGGCAGCGCGGCGTTGAACTGGGTATGTAGATGGAGCAGCGGCTTCTGCAGTGCGCTCAGCCCGCCGATCCACATCTTCGCCGGCGAGAAGGTGTGCATCCAAGCCACCACCCCGACGCACTTTTCCTCGCCGTTAGCCTCCATGAAGACACGGCGGATCGCCTCAGGCGAGATGACGACCGGCTTGTGGACGACGCGAACCGGCAGCGCCGGCGACTCGTCGAGCGCGGTCGCGATTTCGTGCGCGTCCGCGTCAACCACCGTGAGTGCCGCTTCGCCGTAGAGAGCGTGGCTGCCCGCCACGAACCACAACTCGTGCTCACCTAGCGCTTTTGCAGCCACGCCCAAATCTCCTGTGTCGTCATGGTCTCCCCGTTCAGCGCTGCCCGTAGACGTTCTGGTACCGGTCGTGCAATGCGTCGATATCGGCCTGATCGAGACGCGTCAGCTCGCCAAAGGTGCGCGCCAGCAGCAGGGTGCGTGCAGCGTCCTCGCACATCACCGCGGTCTTGACCGCGTCGCGGGCGCTGGCGCCGATCGCGAAGACCCCGTGATTGCGCATCAGCACGGCCCGTGAGCGGCTTCCCGCGAGGGTCTCGACGACACCCTTGCCGATCTCTTCGCCGCCGATCCGCGCGAACGGGCCGACCGGGATGTCGCCGCCGAACTCATCAGCGATTGAGGTCAGCACGCAGGGGATAGGCAAACCGTGAGCCGCCCAGGCCGTCGCATAAGGGCTGTGGGTGTGCACGACGCCGCCGACGCCGTCCATCGACCGGTAGATGTAGGCGTGGGTCGCCGCGTCGCTCGACGGCGCGAGGTCTCCTTCGACGACGCGGCCGTGCAGGTCGATGACGACCATCGACTCCGGCGTGAGCTCGTCGTAGCTGAGGCCGCTCGGCTTGATCACGATTAGGTCGTGACCGGTCACACGCGCCGACAAGTTGCCGCTTGTCCAGGCCACGAGGCCGTTGCGTGTCAGCTCGCCGTGCAGCTCTGCGACGGTTCGCCGTACCTCGGCCACGGTGCTCATTAGGCCGCGGCGACACTCCGGGCGCGGTCGAGCATCTGCGTGACGGCGGGAAGCCCGATCGTTGGGAAATCCTCTGCGGTCATGTCGCTATCTTCTCGCGCGTGCGCGAGAACTGCGTGCTGCGCTCGCGGATGCGCTTCAACTCGTGCAGCAGATCGGCCGGCTGGCGCCCCAGCGTGTCGTGGAGGTCGCGATAGAGCGGATACAGCTGTTCGTAGACCGCGACTGCCTCGGGGTTCGGTTCGTAGGCGGCAGCGGTGCCGGGGGGGAGCGCGTCGATCGCCGCCATGATGTTGGCGAACCCGCCGACCTCGGGACCGGCGGCCACCGCGCCGAACAGCGCTGCACCGCGTGCCGGGATCTCCGTCGAACCCGGCACGAGCACCTGTCGGCCGCTGGCGTCGGCGAGCAACTGCATCGTCAACGGGCTGCGCTCGGCGATCCCGCCGCACGCCACGAACTGGTTGAGCTTGACCCCGTGCTCCTCGAAATTGTCGACGATCCGTCGGTTGCCGAAGGCGATCGACTCGAGCAGCGCGCGGTAGATCTCGGGCGCGGTTGTCTGCAGTGTCATCCCACACAGCACGCCGCTGAGGTCGGCGTCGGCGAGGATCGTGCGGTTGCCGTTCCACCAGTCGAGCGCGAGGAGCCCGTTTGCACCGGGTCGTAGCTGCGCGGCATCGCGCTCGAACTGGGCATAGCGATTGTCCGCGCCTGTGTCGCCGAACAGTTCGACAAACCACGCGAGCATGTCACCGACCGCCGCTTGCCCCGCTTCGTAGCCGTAGAAGCCGGGGAGCACGCCGTCCTTGACGACGCCGGTGATGCCGGGCAGGAGGATCTCCTCAGGATGGACGACGACGTCGCAGATCGAGGTCCCGATGACGATCACGAAGCTCGCCGGATCGAGCACGCCGGCCCCAGGGACCGAGACGAATGAGTCGACGTTTCCGATCGCGACCGCCACCGACGCCGGCAGGCCGAGGCGCGCGGCAAGCTCTGGCGCGAGCGTCCCAGCCCTCGCGCCGAGTGGGAAGAACTCCGTGCCGAGCTTCTCAGCCGGCGCGTCAAAGCCGGGGTAGGCGGCCTCGAAGAACTCCGTCTGTGGGAGTCCGTCGCGCGGCGACCACAGCGCCTTGTAGCCGGCCGAGCACATCGCGCGCCGCTCTTGTCCAGTCAACTGCCAGACGATCCAATCGCAGGCCTCGATGAAGCCGCTGGCAGCGTCGTAGACCTCGCGGTCCTCGAGCCACAGCTCGATCAGCTTCGGGAAGTACCACTCCGAGGAGATCTTGCCGCCGTAGCGGGCGAGGAACGGTTCGCCGCGCTCGCGCGCGACCTCATTGAGTCGATCGGCAACCGACTGGGCTGCGTGATGCTTCCAGAGCTTTGGCCAGGCGTGCGGGCGCGTTCGCCAGGGTTCAAGCGTGCACAGGGCGGTGCCGTCGGCGGCGACCGGAAGGACCGTGCAACAGGTGAAGTCGATGCCGATGCCGATGACGTCGCGTCCGGCCACGCCCGCCGTCGCGAGCACCTGCGGAATCCCGGTTTCGATCACCGCGCGCCAGTCGTCGGGATCCTGGAGCGCCCAGTCCGTTGGCAGTTCCTCGCCCGTCTCCGGCAGGACGCGGTCGATCGCGCCGCTTGCGTATCGCACGACGGCGACCCCCGCCTCGATACCGCTCTGCAGGTCGAGCAACAGCACGCGCCCGGACTCGGTACCGAAGTCAATTCCGATCGCGTACGCGGCGCTCGTCGCGCGTGGCGACCCGTTCCTCCCAGCACCCGCTACGCCCATAGCAAACGCATCAAAGCATACGTATGCAGGCAAGTCAATTACCTCGCACGCCCCGGCCTGCCGGCGACTGCGGGGCGGCCTTGGCGGTGGAGCGACGCACGACCAGGTCCGGCTCGAAGACGAGTCGCGGAAGCTCCCCAAGGCCGCTGGTCGACCACGCTCCGTCGCCCACAGCGAGCTCGACGCCAGCCGAGACGATCTCGGTCAGCGGCATCCGCACAGTCGTGAGCGTGGGAACCGCCGCCGCGGCGATCGGGATGTCGTCGAAGCCCACGATCGAGAGCTCCTCGGGCACCGCCACAGCGTTTTCGTAGGCGGCGTGAATCGCGCCCATCGCGAGGATGTCGGTGGCGGTGATGATCGCGGTGGGTCGCTGGCGGAGCTTCAGCAGTGCCGATAGGGCTTGCTCGCCGCCGCTGATCCCGTTTGGGACGTCGCGGATGTAGCCGTCCGGCTGTTCGAGCCCGGCCTCGCGGAGATATTCGACATAGGCGGCTTTGCGCTCGCGGATGTCGCCGTGGGAATCGCCGCCGATGAACGCGATGTGGCGGTGCTCGAGCGCCGTGAGGTGGGTCAGTGCGGCGCGGATGCCGGCGCGGTTGTCAACGCTGACGGTCGGGAAGCCGTGGCCGTGGTGTTGGGTTCCGTGCCACAGCGCGACGACGCGGACGTGTGATTTACGCAGATCCTCGACCAGCCGCGGCACCTCGCCGAGGTCTCCGAGCAGCACGATCGCGTCGCATTGGCGCGCTTCGAGCACGGCGGTCAGCGCGAGCGCCTCGTCCGGCGTGGCCCGCGCGTGACCGAGCACGACCGAGTATCCACGCTCCTTGGCCTGGAGCGAGAGCGCTTCGATGGCGGGCGCAAAAAACGGGTCGGTGATATCTCTGACGACCGCACCGAGCAACATCGACGGCGCGCCCCGCAGCGCGCGGGCAAACGGGTGCGGCTGGTAGCCGAGCTCGCTTGCGATCGCGCGCACGCGCGTCCGCGTCGCTTCGGAGACGCGGATCAAGACTGGCGCGTCGTTGAGGATTCGCGACACCGTGCTCTGCGCGACGCCCGCAGCATCGGCGACGTCCTTCATCGTCGCCGGCCGGCGCATCTTGGCAAATTCCGAGGTGGGTCGGCGCTCGCTCACAAGCTATCTCCCGGAGCCCGACCCAGCCCGCGGGGAATCCCGAACCGCGTAACGGCGTCTTGGCAGTCGTTCGAGTTGTCGTTCAAGTCGTAGCGCCTCGGATGTCGCTGCGTCTGGCGTCGCCCCCGACGCCGCCAGATCACCCGCTGACAGAGTGCGGTTGGCTCCAAGCATACGTAGGCTTCATACGTTTGCAGTGCCTCGCGCGGATCTAGATGATTTGGGGCAGGTTTCACGCAGCCGCTGCGAGCTGGCCGCAGGCGGCGGCGATGTCGCGGCCGCGAGTCAGCCGCACGGTGACGCGGACGCCTTGACTCTCTAAGGCCCCACGGAACGCGGCGATCGCGTCGCGGCTCGAGCCGTGGTAAAGCGAGTCCGTCGGGTTGTAAGGGATCAGGTTGACCTTGAATGCCTCGCGCGGCGAAAGTAGCCGAGCCAGGGCGAGCGCCTGCTCGTAGCGGTCGTTGATGCCGGCGAGCATCACGTATTCGACGAACACCCTGCGGCGCGTTGCCGCGTTATGGGCGCGACAGGCATCCAGCACCTCGGCTAGCGGATAGCGCTCGTTGACCTCCATCAGCGCGCTGCGCAGTGCGTCCTCTGGTGCGTGGAGCGATAGCGCGAGGCGGACCGGCACGCCGGAGGCGGTGAGCCGCTCGATCCCGGGGATCCAGCCGACTGTCGAGATAGCCGTGCGCCGGTTGGTGATGCCGAGCGCCGGCAACAGCTCGCAGGCGCCGAGAACCGCGTCGAGGTTCATCATCGGCTCGCCCATCCCCATGAACACGGCGTGGTCCGCCGGCTCCTGGCGGCGGAAGTGCAACGCTTGATCGAGAATCTCATCGCGGCTGAGGTTGCGCGCGAAGCGCATCCGCCCGGTCGCACAGAACGTGCAGGCCAACGGGCAGCCCGACTGCGAGGAGAGGCAAAGCGAGCGACGCCCGTCGCGGTAGCGCATCGAGACAGCTTCGACGGGGTGACCATCGGTGGTTCGCAGCAGTGCTTTCGCGGTGCCGTCGCGCGCACGGACCTCCTGCTCGAGCGTCAGCGTGCTGAGCGGCAAACGCTGCTCGAGCACGGCTTGCAGCGGCTTCGGCAGGTCGCTCATCTCGACATAGGCGTGGGCGCCCCGCGCCAGCCAGGCCCAGACCTGTTGGTTGCGGTAAGAAGGCTCGCCAAGTTCGTCCAGCGTCCGGCTGAGCAGTTCGAGATCCACCGGCTTATGGTTGCAGCCATGCGCCTGGCCAAGTACCTGGCCCACTCTGGTGTCGCCTCACGCCGCGGCGCCGCGGCGATCGTGCGTTCCGGTCGCGTGCGCGTCGATGGCGTCGACGAGCTCGACCCTGCGCGCGAAATCACGACCCAGCACGTCGAGCTCGATGGCGTGCCGCTCGCCGGTCCGCAGGAGCTGGTCGTCTATGCGCTGAACAAGCCCGCCGGCGTCCTGTCGACGGCGCGCGAGCGCCACGGCCGCCCGACGGTCGTTGCGCTGATCGCCGAGGAGAAGCGCCGGCTCTACCCCGTAGGCCGGCTCGACGCGCCGACGACGGGGCTGATCCTGCTGACCAACGATGGTGAGCTGGCGAACCTGCTGACACACCCGCGCTATGAGGTGCCAAAGACCTACCGCGCGCGCGTTGACGGCGGGCCCGTCGCAGCGGCGACATTGCGAACGCTGGCTCAGGGCATCGAGCTCGAGGACGGTCGCACGGCTCCAGCGCGCGTCCGGTTGGTCGCCCCGGGGGTGATCGAGCTCGAGATTCACGAAGGCCGTAAGCGCCAGGTCCGGCGCATGTGCGAGGCCGTGGGTCATCGCGTGCTGGCGCTCGAGCGCGTACGTTTCGGCTCGCTCGAGCTCGGCGATCTGGCCTCCGGCGCGCATCGCGAGCTGTCGCCGGCCGAGGTCGAGACGCTCCGGGCGCAGGCCCGCCGGTAGTGTGAAGCGATGAGTGACGAGCGTCTGTTCGCGTTGCGCGGGGCAACCGGCGTCGATGCCAACACCGAGGGGGCGATCCTCGACGCAACCGAGCTGCTGATGCGCGAGCTGATCACGCGCAACGCGCTCGAGGTCGCGCAGATCGTCAGCTGCATATTCACGGCCACCGACGACCTCAACGCGGCATTCCCCGCGGTCGCTGCGCGGCGTCTGGGCTTTGACCGCGTGCCGCTGCTCTGCACGCGGGAGATCAACGTGCCGGGTTCACTCCAGGGCGTGATCCGCGTGATGCTCCACTACTACGCGCCCGCTGAGCACACTTCCAGTCACGTCTACCTCGGGTCGGCTCGCAGCCTACGCGCCGACCTCGATGCCGCACAATAAAGGGGTCATGGCGCTCGAGTTCGCTCCCGCAGTCAAGCGCATCCCGGTCTACCCGGCGGGTGCCGGCTACGCGCGCCGCGGCCCGCTCGTACGACTGGAGAGCAACGAGTCGCCCTACCCACCGCTGCCCGAGGTGGTGGCGGCGGCAAACGCGGTACTCGAAGGCATCAACCGCTACCCGGACCCGAACAGCATCGTGTTGCGCGAGGCGCTGTCTGCCCGCTACGGGGTCCCGGTCGAGAGGATCGCGGTCGGCAACGGCTCAGCCGACATCCTGCTGGCCGCCGGTTCGGCGCTGCTGGAGCCGGGTGCCGAGCTGATCTATGGCTGGCCGTCGTTCTCGGTCTACCCGCAGGTCGCCGGGCTTTCGGGGGCTCGCGCGGTTGTCGTGCCGCTCGACGAGCGCGAATACCTCGACCTCGACGCGATGGCCGACGCCGTCACGCCGGCGACGCGCCTGGTGATCGTCTGTAACCCGAACAACCCCACCAGCACGGCGCTCGAGTTGGACCGCATCGCCGCCTTCATCGAGCGTGTGCCGAGTCGGGTCTGCGTGATGATCGACGAGGCCTACTGCGAGTTCAACACGCTCAACCCGCCGGACGCGTCGATCGCGCTGCTCGCCGTACACAAGAACCTTGTGCTGCTGCGCACCTTCTCCAAGGTGCACGGGCTCTGCGGCCTGCGCGTCGGCTTCGCATTGTGTGCAACGACAGAGCTGCCCGAGGCGCTCAGCGTGATTCGCCAGCCCTTCTTCGCCAACGCCGCGGCGCAGGCTGCCGCCACGGAGGCACTCGCCCACCCCGAAGAGGTGGCGCGTCGTGTCGATTCCGCCCACGTTGCGCGCAGTGAGATGCGCGAGCGCCTGCGGTCGCTCGGCCTTTCGCCGGCACCGTCGGAGGCGAACTTCTGCTGGTTTGAACTCGGCCCGCTGCGCGACGAGGCAGAGATCGTGCGCGGCCTTGCCGAACAGGGCGTACTCGTCCGTGCCGGCAGCGCACTCGGCAAGCAGGGGGCCCTGCGCGTCACCTACGGCACGCGCGAGGAGAACAGCCGCTTCATCGAGGCGCTGAGCGCGCTGCTGTAGCGCTCTCGTCGTGAAGAGCGTCGCTCGCGGCCCACACAGACCGCCAAGACGATGGTTCGCGGTCGAGATTGCCCTCAGGATCTGCTACACCTTCCAAAGCGATGCATTCCGCAAGCGACCGATCGGCTCACCGCGCAGGCACGGGTTCACTCGTGCCCGGCTACGTGCGTGGGCTCGCGGGCGCCAGCTATCGCTATTACGCCTGGTCCTGGCGATTTAGCTAGGCGCTCGGACCTGCGTTTGCGCTGAGCGCGACGCGGCAAGCTCCGAACTGGGGCCCTCCGGGGCCGAGCGCCGTCTCCACCCGCGCAAGGCATCGTTCACGCCAAGCGCAGCCTCGTCAATAAGCTTCCAGACGAACTTGAAAGGACCAGACCGATGATGATTGTGATGAAACCGACGGCGAGCGAGGACGAGATCGCTCACGTCGTCGCGCGCGTGGAGAGCGTCGGTGCGCGAGCACACATTTCCAAGGGCGAAGAGGTGACCGTGATTGGCGCGATCGGCGACCGCGAGCACGTCGCGCGGCTCGAGCTCGAAGGCGCCCCCGGCGTCGCGCAGGTCGTGCCGATCCTCAAGCCATACAAGCTGTCCTCATCCCAACTGCGGGCCGGTGAGCGCTCGGTTTTCGAGATCGGCGGCCGCAGGATCGGCGGCGAGCATTTCGCGCTGATCGCCGGGCCGTGCACCGTCGAGTCGCGTCAGCAGCTGTTCGACACCGCGCGCGCGGTCAAGGACGGCGGCGCCTCGATGCTGCGCGGCGGTGCCTACAAGCCGCGCACCTCGCCCTACGCCTTCCAGGGTCTCGGCGAGGCCGGGCTGCGGCTGCTCGCCGAGGCCAAGCTGGAAACCGGGTTGCCGATCGTCACCGAGCTGATGGATGTCCGCGACATCGAGGCGGTGATTGAGGTCGCGGATGTGGTGCAGATCGGCGCGCGCAACATGCAGAACTACACGCTGCTGTCAGAGGTTGGCCGTACCGGCGTGCCGGTGCTGCTCAAACGCGGCCTCTCGGCGACGCTCGAAGAGTTGCTGCTGGCAGCCGAGTACGTGCTCAAAGAGGGCAACGAGCAGGTGATGCTCTGTGAGCGCGGGATCCGCACCTTCGAGACGGCCTACCGCTACACGCTCGACTTGATGGCGGTCCCGGTGCTCAAGCAGCTCTCGCACCTGCCCGTAGTCGTCGATCCGAGCCACGCAGCGGGGCGGCGCGACCTCGTCGGACCGTTGTCGCTGGCGGCGGCGGCCGCCGGTGCGGACGGAATCATTGTCGAGGTCCATCCGAACCCTGAGGAGGCGATCTGCGACGGGCCGCAGGCACTGCGCGCCGACGAGTTCGCCGAGTACGCGGCGCTGGTTGAACGGGCCGCCCAGATCGCGGGCAAGGCGCTCAGCAGCGCGTGAACGTCGGCATCGTCGGCGTCGGGCTGATCGGCGGGTCGATCGGCCTTGCCGTGCAGGAGCGCCTCGGTGCGACGGTGGTCGGCTTCGATCCCGCGGCGCGCGTATGCGATGAGGCGCTGCGCCGCGGCGCGATTGGGGAGGTCGCTGCTAGCGCGGCGGCGGCCGCCGAGGGGGCGGAGATCGTGTTTGTCGCGGCGCCCGTCAGCGCGCTGCCGGGCGCGATCGATGCGGTGCTTTTGGCCGCGGGGGGCGACTGCGCAGTGACCGACGTCGGGTCGACCAAGCGCGAGCTCGTGGCCGGCCGGGCCGACGAGCGCTTCATCGGTGGCCACCCGCTAGCGGGGGCCGAGACCTCCGGCGTCGAGCACGCGCGCGCCGACCTTTTCGAGGGCGCGACTTGGTATCTGACTCCCGGACCGGGAACCTCGGGCGCGCTCTATGAGCGCCTGCACAAGACGCTTGCTCGAATCGGCGCCCAGCCCACGGCGATCGACGCCGCCGACCACGACCGTGTGATGGCGTCGGTCTCGCACCTGCCGCACGTCTTCGCAAACGTGCTCGTCGCGCAGGCTGCCCACGCGCTCGCGGGTGGCGAAACGGTCCCCGCGACCGGCCCCAGCTTCCGCGATGCGACGCGCGTCGCCGGTGCCAGCGCGACGATCTGGCCCGACATCTACCTGTCGAACCGCGAGATGCTCGTGACGCTGATCGACGAGGTACAGGAGCGCCTGGGCGATGTGCGTGCGGCGCTCGCTGCCGCCGATCGCGCCGCGATCGAGCGCTGGAACGACGCGGCGCGCATCGACCGCGACGCTCTGCTCGGCGCGGGCCTTGTCGGTGGCGCTGTCTTCGAGTTGCGCGCGGCGGTGACAGACCGGCCGGGGATCGTGGCAGAGATCGCGCTGGCACTCGGGCGCGCCGGGATCAACATCGTCGACATGGCGCTCTCGCCGGCGCGCGACGGCAGCCAGGGCGTCGTCGCGTTGTGGATCGCGGGCGAGGCTCAGACCGAGCGCGCGGCGGTTCTGGTCGGCGAGCTCGGCATCCCGGTGGCGCGGGCGTGAGCGCGGCGGCGGTCGCGCGCGTCGAGCCGCTGACGGCGCCGCCGGATGCGGTGGTGCGTGTCCCCGGCTCGAAGAGCATCACGAACCGTGCACTCCTGTGCGCGGCGTTTGCCGACGGGACGAGCGTCCTGCATGGCGCACTGTTCGCCGACGACACACGCGCGATGATGGGCGCCGTAGAAGCACTCGGGGCGAGAGTTGAGCGCGACGAGGAGAGTTGCGTTGTGACGGTCCGCGGCGGGCGGCTCGCCGCGACACGCCTGACCCGGGTCGACGCGTCGGCGTCGGGGACGACATCGCGCTTCATCCTCCCTGCGATCGCGACCGGCACGGCGGAGTGCGTCGTCGACGGCGACCCGCAGCTTCGCGCGCGACCGTTCGCACCGCTCATCGACGCGCTCGGTGCAATCGGCGCCACGGTTCACGCGCTGGAGGAGGCAGGCCATCTGCCGCTCGCAGTCCGCGGACCGGCGGTCGGCGGCGAGGTGAGGCTTGCGGGGCACATCTCGAGCCAATTTCTCTCGGCGCTCCTGCTCGCCGGGCCGCGGCTGGAGCGGGGACTGTCGGTCGAGCTGACCTCGCCGCTCGTGTCCGTGCCCTACGTCGAGATGACGCGCGCGGTGATGGCCGCGTTCGGTGTCGCGAGTGACGGTCTGCGCGTTCTGCCCGCGGAGTACGAGCCGCGCGAGTTCGCCATCGAGCCGGACGCCAGCGCCGCCTCCTACTTCTTCGCCGCCGCGGCGATCAGCGGTGGGCGCGTTAGCGTTCCCGGGCTCGGGTGTGACTCGATCCAGGGCGACGTCGCGTTCCTCGACGTCCTCGAGCAAATGGGCGCGCAGGTCGAGCGGGGGCGCGACGCGCTAACGGTCACCGGCAGCGGCCCACTGCGCGGCGTCGATGTCGACATGTCGAACATCTCGGACACCGCACAGACGCTCGCCGCGGTGGCGGTCTTCGCCGAAGGGCCGACTCGCGTTCGCGGTATCGGCTTCATCCGCCGCAAGGAGACCGACCGGATCGCCGCGATCGTGGCCGAGCTGCGTCGCGCCGGCATCCAGGCGACGGCGGAGGAGGATGGTTTTGTCGTCGTTCCCGGTCCGGTGGTCGCGGCGCGCTTCGAGACCTACGGCGACCACCGCATGGCGATGAGCCTCGCGCTGCTCGGCCTGCGCGTCAGTGGCGTCGAGGTGGCAAACCCGGGCTGCGTCGCCAAGACCTACCCCGCGTTCTTCGAGGACCTCGCGGGACTCGCGGCGTGATCGTCGCGGTCGACGGGCCAGCTGGCGCCGGTAAGTCAAGCGTGTCGCGTCTCGTCGCGGCGCGCCTTCAGGCCCGCTATCTCGACAGCGGCGCGATGTACCGCTGCGTCGCCCTTGCGAGTCTCGAGGATCCGGACCACACGCCGGCAGAGCTCGCCGCGTCGATCCAGATTGAGCTCGGCTCTCGCGTCCGGATCGACGGCCGCGACGTCAGCGCCGCGATCCGCCGGGCCGAGGTTTCCGCGCGAGCCTCCGAGGTTGCCACCGATCCCGATGTTCGCGCCGCGCTAGTCGCCCAGCAGCGCGAATTGCTCGCGACTGGCGATTGGGTCGCCGAGGGCCGCGATATCGGAACCGTCGTCGCGCCCCACGCCGACCTCAAGATCTTCCTCACAGGAAGCCCCGCTGAGCGCGCTCGCCGCCGCGGCGAACCGGTGAACGAGCGCGACGTACGCGACAGAACGCGCGTCCACAGCCCCCTACAAGCCGCGCCCGACGCGACGGTGATCGACACGACCGACCTTTCGCTCGAGCAGGTCGTCGAGCGGGTCGTCGAGCTCGCCGCCACGGCCAACGGGGGGAGCCAGGACGCCTGAGACTCCGGCGTGGGCGACGTGTACAAAATCACGGACGTCCTCAGGGGGCGCCGCTCGACGCCACAAAAGGGGATACTGGCTCGGTGGTCGAGTTTGTGGCGAGCATTGCCGGCGAGCGCTGACCGGCTCCGGCTGGGACGGCGCGGCTGGTTGCTGCTGCTAGCGCTCGCCGCATGCGCCGGGGGCGCGTCCTCCGCCGTCGCGATCGCCGGTGCGAAGCATTCGGCCAGCAAGCCGTCACGGGTGGCGAGCGCGACCGCCGGCTGGCCGTCGCCCAACTACGACCTCTCGAACACGCGCGCCGACACCGACACGGCGATCGATGCGGCCAACGTCGCGACGCTGAAGCCGAAGTGGACGTTCAAGCTGCCCGACCTCGGCGAATACGGGGCCTACACGACGACTGCGCTCGTGCTCGGAGGCGTCGTCTATTTCGAGAGCCCGAAGTCAAACGTCTTCGCTTTGAACGCGAACACGGGCGCCGTGATCTGGGAGCGCAAGTACAACAGCCTCGTGCCATCCGGCGGACCGACCGGTCTGGCGATCGGCGATGGACTGATCTTCGGCGCGACCGAGAGCTCGGCGTTCGCGCTCGATCTCGCGAGCGGCAAGCAGGTCTGGATCCACTCGCTGATCCAGAACGACCGTGAGGGCATCGACAGCGCGCCGCAGTTCTACGACGGCAAGGTGCTGATCTCGACGATCCCCGGCAGCGCTTACAACTTCTACACGGGCGGCGCCTACGGCATCGTCTACGAGCTCAACGCGAAGACCGGCGCGACTGAGTGGAGCTTCTCTACGATCAAGGGTGGGAGCGCGCTTTGGGGCGACCCGAAGGTCAACGGTGGCGGCGGACTCTGGTACCCGCCGGCGGTCGACAGCCACGGTCGCGTGTTCTTTGGGACCGGCAATCCCTCGCCCGTGTATCCGACGTCCTCCGACGCCAACGCCAAGAGCCGGCCCGGCCCGGACCTTTATACGGACTCGATGGTCGCCGTCGATGCCAGCAGCGGCAAGCTCCTCTGGTACGACCAGGTCACGCCGCACGACGTGCGCGACCACGACTTTCAGGACTCGCCGATCGTCGCGACGCAGAAGATCGCTGGCAAGCGCACGGAGGTCGTGATCGGCACCGGAAAGTCCGGCAAGGTCGTCGCCTTCCGCGCCAGCGACGGACGGCAACTCTGGCTGCTGAACATCGGCGCGCACAACGCCGCTGAGTACGGTCCGCTGCCCGCCAAGCCGGTGCTCGTGTGTCCTGGACCGCTCGGCGGCGTCTTGTCGCCGATGGCCTACTCCGCGGGCGTCGTCTACGTTCCCTGGATCGATCTCTGTCTTGAGGAATCGGCCACCACGGGACCGGCGGCGCCGAAGAACCTGTCGGAAACCGGCGGGCTGGCGGCGGTCGACGCTGCCACGGGCGGCGTGATCTGGGCCCACCGCTTCAACACGGTCGTGGACGG
>Ga0302325_10003812_pt1 | contig 35252 bp, 35 predicted proteins | sample Palsa_T0_2_FD_201948 | JGI IMG/M metagenome (GOLD analysis project Ga0302325, IMG submission 201948) | Peat permafrost microbial communities from Stordalen Mire near Abisko, Sweden - Palsa_T0_2 | ecosystem: Environmental > Terrestrial > Soil > Palsa > Peat permafrost | place: Sweden: Abisko...
GGGCGGCTTTACGGTGTCGTCCATCAACGTCCTCAAAAGTGACTGTAAGACGCCCGCTTGAACGCGAGAGCGCCGCCGTCAGCGGCCATGAAGCGCGCTTCGCGCGGTCCCGCCACGACCACGCCGATCTCGGTCAAGGCAACGCCTGCTTCGGCGGCCTCGGCGCGCAACTCCCCGACGTGATCGGCCGGCACGGCGGCCACGACCTCGAAATCATCGCCGCCGGTGAGGATGGTCTCGATCGCTTGCGGATCGGAGGCGAGCACCTGGCGCGCCGCGGCCGAAAGCGGCACGCGGCGGACCGCAACCGCGGCGCCGACGCCGGACACGCGGCAGAGCTTGCCGAGATCGCCGGCCAGGCCGTCGGAGACATCGAGCGCGGCGCTGGCGTGGCGGCGCAGCGCCTCGGCAATGGCGTTGCGCGGCTGCGGCAGGAGATAGCGCGCCAGCAGATGATCGCGCATGGCGTCGTCGAGCTCCCAGCGCGCCGCGGCCGCGGGATCCTTGCGCAGCACGAGGCCGAGCGCCGCATCCCCGATGGTTCCCGTGGCCATGACGAGGTCGCCTTCGCGGGCGCCGGCGCGCCGCACCATGGTGCCGTGGGGCACCGTGCCGAGCGCGGCGATAGTGACCGTGATGGCGCCGGGGCTGCGATCGGTATCGCCGCCGAGCAGCGGGCAGCGATAATGCGCGGCATCCTCGCGCAGGCCCTGCGCAAACGACTTGAGCCAGTCGGGCGGCAGGCCGGCCGGCAATCCGATCGACAGCAGGAAGCCGAGCGGGGCGGCGCCCTTGGCGGCGAGATCGGACAGATTGATGCGCAACGCCTTGCGCGCCACCGCATCGGCGGGATCGTCGGGGAAGAAATGCACGCCGCTGATGACGCCGTCGGTCTTGAGCACGAGATCGCACCCCGGCGGCGGCGCGATCGCGGCGGCATCGTCGGTGAGGCCGAACGCACCGGGATGGGTGGCGATCGGCCGGAAATACGTCGCGATCAGGCGGTCCTCGCCCGATTCCTCGTCCAGTTTCGCCATGGCCTCCAGCCCAGCAGGGCGCGGTTGCCGGAAGCTTAGACCACTATCGCCTCGAATTGAAACCGGACGGCGCGCAATCCCTTTGATTCTACGCACGATATTGTTCAAGTTTTCGGGGATGTGTGGGTTCGAACGGTCATCCCGGATTTTGTGACTCATCATCCTGACGGGTCTATCTATGGCTCTCCTGTAAAGCTCTCTTGATCGGCCCCTACCCGCCCTCGAAATCCGTGCCGCGCAGCTTGCGGGCGAGTTGGTCGAGCACGGCGTTGACCATGCCGGTCTCGGTCTTGTCGACGAAGGCGTTGGCGACGTCGACGTATTCGGACACGATCACCCGCGCCGGAATGTCGGTGCGGTTTTCCAGCTCCCAGGCGCCGGCGCGCAGCACCGAACGCAGGATCGCCTCGATCCGTTTGAGCGGCCAGGTCGCCGCCAAAGCCTCGTCGATGCGCGGATCGAGCGCACGCTGGGCGCCGACCACGCCGGCGACGATGTCGCGGAAGAACGCCTGCTCGGCCGGCAGGTATTGGTCGCCCTCGACCTCGCGGCCGAGCCAGTGGCTTTCAAACTGCGCCAGGATCTCGTTGAGGCCGGCGCCCGCCATGTCCATCTGGTAGAGCGCCTGCACGGCGGCGAGCCGCGCCGCGCCGCGCCGATTGGCCTTGCGGGGGCCGGCCTTTTCGGGGGCGCGGCTCATCGCCGCTTGCGCGGGCTGGCCCGGTCCCGCTCGAGGCGCACCAAAGCGAGCGCGGCCGCGGCGGCGACGCCGCCCTTGTCGCCGCCGTCGAGACCGGCGCGCTTGCGCGCCTGCTCCGCCGTGTCGACGGTGAGGATGCCGTTGCCGACCGGCACGCCGCGCGTCACGCCGATGTCCATCAGCGCGCGCGCGGACTCGCCGGCGACGATGTCGTAATGGCTGGTCTCGCCGCGGATCACGCAGCCGAGCGCGACGACGCCGTCATAGGCCTTGGCGCCGCGCGCAGCCGCGAGCGTGATCGCGACCGCTTGTGGGATTTCCAGCGCGCCGGGCACCGTCACCACGTCATAGCTCGCCTTCGCCGCATCGAGCGCGCGTGTGGCGCCGGCGAGAAGCGTGTCCGCGATGTCCTCGTAATAGCCGGACTCGACGACGAGGATGCGCACGCCCTCGAGGGGCGCGTCCTTTGCCTGCTTGCGTCTGCGCGCCTCGACCATGCGGTTCCGTGCCGGAGGAGAAATGAGCGGAGCCGTCAGTACCAAGGCGATGGTGCCGCAAGCAAGGACAACCTTTACGTCCCGGTCAGCCGTGCGACATAGCGTGCCATCAGGTCGACCTCCAGATTGACCGGATCGCCCGTTGCCAACGCGCCGAAAGTCGTCACCGCGAGGGTGTGCGGAATGATCAGCACCGAGAATTCGTCGCCCGCGACCTCGTTCACGGTCAGCGACACGCCGTCGAGGGCGACCGAACCCTTGGCGGCGATGAAGCGCGACAGCGGCCCCGGCGCGCGGAACACCATCCGCGCCATGCTCTCGAGATCGGCCCGCTCGGCGAGCACGGCGATGCCGTCGACATGGCCGGCGACGATGTGGCCGCCGAGCTCGTCGCCGATCCGCAGCGCGCGCTCCAGGTTGAGCCGGGTGCCCTGGCGCCACAGTCCCGCCGTGGTGACCGCGAGCGTTTCCGCCGCGGCATCGGCGGAAAACCAGGTGCGGTTGTCCTCGACTCCGGCGCCGACCACCGTCAGGCACACTCCATTGCAGGCGATCGAGGCGCCGTCGGCGATGCCGGCGCGATCATAGCCGCAGGCGATCTTCAGCCGCCGCAGATTCTCGGCGCGCGGATGAACCGCGATCACCTCGCCGATGTCGGTCACGATGCCGGTGAACATCTAGTCTCTTTCGCGGGTCCGCTCGAACGTCTCGATGGTATCTTCGCCGACCGCCTCGATACCACGGGAGGCAAAGCGCGGCGATGCCATCAGGGTGGCCAGCGGCATGGCTTCCAGCGCATCGATGCCGTCGGCGCCGATGACGGCGGGCGCGCGCAGGATCACGGCCGCGTCGACGAGATCGGCGGCGACGAGCGAGGCCGCGACGGTCGGTCCGCCCTCGACCATCAGACGGGTGACGCCGCGGCCGGCGAGGAGGCGCAGCATGGCGGCGGGATCGATACGCCCGGCGCTCGCGCCGCAGCGCAGGACCTCGACGCCGTACCCGCGCAGGCGGCGCTCGGCCTCCGCGCCCGCCGCCGGATCCGCCACGACCCAGACCGGGGTGGTCCGGGCGGTGCGCACCACCGCGGCGGTTTCCGGCAGGCGCAGCGCGGTATCGAGCACGACGCGCACCGGCGAACGCGCTGCGAGGCCGGGCAGCCGGCAGGTGAGCTGGGGGTTGTCTGCGAGCGCAGTTCCGATGCCGATCACGATGGCGTCGTTCATGGCGCGCATGAGGTGCACCCGTGCCCGCGCCGGCTCCCCCGTGATCGGCGCCGGCTTGCGGCCGGCGAGCCCAGCCTTGCCGTCGGCGGACACCGCGAGCTTCAAGGTGACGTGGGGACGCCCGTCACGTACGCGGCTGAAATGACCGGCGTGGGCGCGCCGGGCGGCCTCGGCGCGCAGCCCCACCTCGACCGCGACGCCGTGGGCGGCAAGCAGCGCATGGCCCTGCCCCGCGACCTGCGGATTGGGATCGGCGATGGCCGAGACCACCCGCGCGATGCCCGCAGCGACGATCGCGTCGGCGCAGGGCGGCGACTTGCCGTAATGGGAGCACGGCTCCAGCGTCACATAAAGCGTGGCGCCGCTCGCCCGCGCCCCCGCGCGGCGTAACGCCTCGGCCTCCGCGTGGGGCCGCCCGCCCGGCTGGGTCCAGCCGCGGCCGACGATTTCGGGCACGCCGCCCGCGGCATCGACGATGACCGCGCCCACGGCGGGATTGGGCCAGGCATTGCCGAGCCCGCGGCGGCCGAGCGCGAGCGCGAGGTCCATGAAGCGCTCGTCCTGATGGGAATCGATGCCGAGCATTGGTTGTTCCGAGCAGCCCATATGTGCCGGAAGTCGCCCTCACGCAATGGGACACCGCATGGACCGCGGGGGAAGTCGCCCTCACGCAATGGGACACCGCATGGACCGCGGGGGGACGCGCCTCATCGGGGTATGAAGGAGCGGGCACAGTGTACCGCCCGGCCGCGCCATCAGCCGCACCACCGAGGTGCCGAGACGCCCGGACGGGCTCACAAAAAAGGGGCGGCACTCGGACCGCCCCTCCCCTACGCGTGTTGCTGCAAGATCAGAACGGATACCAACGCACCGAGGCTAAGACCATATTGTCGTCCGCATGGACCGCACCGACTCCTGCGAGAGCGGGGCCAGCAGCGGAAGCGGGAACAACGCCGTAACCCGCGAAGCTTTCGCGATGGATCCACTCCCACTGAAGGCCCGTGGCGACCCGACCCATCGGGCCCTTGTAGACGTCCTGCCAGAAGCCGGTGGTGACCCCCGAGACTAACTTGTTGACGGCGGTGCAATTGGTGGTAGTGCCGGTGAACGAACCGGCGGTCGTGATGTAGCAGCCGGCGTTGATCAGGTTCGGGACGCCGAAGCCGGAAACACCGCCAGTGCCGGCAAGGTTGGCGAAGACGCCCGACTGTTCCTTCTCGATGCCGGCGTAACTGTAGACGTCGAGACCCGCCCAGGGGTGAGCGATGGCACCAACAAGGCCATGAATGGCCGTGATCGTTTGAAGCGAGCCGTTCGCCCCGACATACACGTCGGACAGCTGGGACGCGCCGTAGCGACCAATGCCCCTGCCGTACATGGTCGAAGCCGTCACGTCGAGGTACTTCGGAATGAGCGGCAACAGCACCGAACCGCCGACGCCTTCACCAAGGGTCGTCCTCTGGCTTGCCGAAGCCGGGGACAGTGATCCCGCAGTACCGGCCGCAAAACGGCACAACCCGGTCGCACCGACGTCGACAACGGGGCAATCGAGCACGTTGTCGTTGAAGAAGCGCGCAATGCCGAACGCTTCGTAGTGACCCCAGCCCGGATCAAAGGCGGCCTTGCCGATGATGTCCGGAATGTTGTCCGCCGTGAAGACGTTGGCGGTGCCTGCGCTCGAAAAGCCGTTGTTCAGAGTCCCGTTGCCGGGATTCGCGAAGTTCACGATCCAGCCGTTGGCCGTTCCGCCGTTTGCGATCGCGCCGGAACTGGAGTAGACGATCGCAGCGGGAGCTTCGACCGACGCACCGATGGATGCCCAGGGCGCGATGTCCTGCACAAAGCGCAGCTGCCAGTTGCGGGTGTAATCGAAACCGGGAATGTAGCCCGCATCGATGGTGATCGGGGCGTTTTCCTTCCGCGGTGTCATGTCGATGGTGGTCTGGGTGACCAAGCTCCAGGCCTGACCGGCAAGGAAATGGAAGCCCGAGTCGAGGTTGTCATAAGCGAAGAAACCTTGGCGCAGGCGGGGCGTCCAGCTGTTGCTCTGGTTGAAATTCGCGGTCGGCGCGGCGCCTTGGAAGTCCATCTCAAAGTAGCCTGAGAGCTTCTGGGTCGCGGTGACCGGGCCCTCGACGAGGAGCGAAATCCGGCTCTGCCGTGCACTGGCGCGGAACTCGTTCTCGCCATAAAGCGGCGAGAACGGATACGGAATGCTGCCGAACGACGTGTTGGCGTCTTGCACCGTTGAGTGCTGCCGCCAGACCGCGTCGGCCGAGAAGTAGCCGCCCCAGGTGAGCTTCACCTTGTCGAGGATGCTCGGGGCCTTGGTCGGAAAGGGCTTCAGGTCGGCGCCGTAGGCTCCGTTGAAGGCCGCCGGTACATCGGCCTTCGCCGCGGCGGCCTTTTTCTTGGCGTCGGCCAGCTCGACCTTGACCTGCTTCATCTGCTCCTGCAGCTGCTCCATCTGGCGCTGCATCTGATCGACCTTGTCCAAGTCGGGTGCGGTCGATTGGGCGTGGGCCGTACCTGCCGCGAGCACCGCGGTGGTCGCGAGCAGCCACCAATGACGTTTCAGCATTGCAAACTCTCCTGTTTCCCTGACGCCCATGAGTTCGATCATGGGTTTTGTGAAGCAAAGCCCGAGCATTCGGGTCCGCGAAATACGGCCTTGAGCGTTTTCCATCCCGATCGTGAGGTTGTTCTCGATGTATTCAGCTCGACTGGACCAGCAAAGACGACCGTCTGAGTGCCGGCCGCGCCGGCGAGGCCCCCGACCTCGCGCAGGCCGTTTCCCCGAATGGCTTGTTTCACTCCTTCAGACTTGCCCTTCGGATTTCCCCGCGCACGACGGTGCGAGCCACCGAATCCACATGTTCTGCCCGGTGAGCCCCCAAAGATGGAAGGCGGAGCCGGACAGCGATCCGGGATCGACTCCCATCCCACCGCCGCAATTTATTCTAAGTATTCATCAAGGCAAAACGGAATAACTCGGTGATCATCAGGATTATCGAATCATTTCTCGCGGTGTTGCTCGGTTGCAACTCAAAATAATACCATGTATATGTCATATTATATTGATATTTGCTTGAAATATCGTGGATACGTCATGTTTATTCATTTGAATTATACATAAATAACATAATATTGTCGTATTTAGTTCATGGATCTATTGTGATGCTTGGATTCGTGAGCGTCTGCAGGCATTTCCCGCACAACATATTGCAGCGAGCCACTGGGCCGGACCGCATCGCCGACGCCGTGCCGAGAACATACAAAGTCGTTTGCCGACGCTGAGATCTGGACAAGCCGTCGGTGCCCCGCCTGGCGCCACCACGGTGGGTTTGCCCGCCTTACCGGAAATCGCGGGCTTCATCGCAACCGGCGATAGCGCCACGGGCTCGGGCGCCCTGGGGTGCCATGGTGCCGCTGTCCCGCAGGAGGCTTCGGGACCGCGATATCAGCGCGCCCGGACGGCGGTCACTTACCGGCCGTCACTTGCTCACGGGAGCGATCGGCGGGTGCTCGTCCTCGCCGGACAATTCGCCCAACACCGTCTCGAAGTCCTTGGCCTCGCGGAAGTTGCGGTAAACCGAGGCGAAGCGGACATAGGCGACGTCGTCGAGGTCGCGCAGATGCGCCATCACGGTCTCGCCAATGGTCTCGGTAGTGACTTCGTTCTCACCGAGGTTTTCGAGGTCGCGCACGATCTTGGAGACAGTCTGCTCGACCCTTTCGGGGTCGACATTGCGCTTGCGCAGCGCGATCACCACGGAACGCGCGAGCTTGTCGCGGTCGAACGGCACCCGCCTTCCGTTGCGCTTGATGACGGAGAGTTCGCGCAGTTGCACCCGCTCGAAGGTGGTGAAGCGGAAGCCGCAGGCGAGGCACAGGCGCCGCCGCCGGATCGCGGCGGAATCCTCGGTCGGCCTGGAATCCTTCACCTGGGTGTCGAGGCTGGTGCAATTCGGGCAGCGCATGGGTCGCCTCGTCAGGAGTAGATCGGGAACCGCGCGAGCAGATGTTTGACCTTGTCGCGCACCGCCGTCTCGATGAGGCTGTCGGCCTCGACGCCCTTTTGCGACAGCACGTCGAGCACGTCCGAGATCAGTTGGCCGACCTCGCGGAACTCGGCGGCGCCGAAGCCGCGGGTGGTGCCGGCGGGCGATCCGAGCCGGATGCCGGACGTGACCGCGGGCTTCTCGGGATCGAAGGGAATGCCGTTCTTGTTGCAGGTGATGTGGGCGCGGCCGAGCGCCGCCTCCGCCACCTTGCCGGTCAGCCGCTTGGGCCGCAGGTCGACCAGCATCAGGTGGGTGTCGGTGCCGCCGGAGACGATGTCGCAGCCGCGCGCCTTCAGCGTCTGCGCCAGCACCTCGGCGTTCTCGACGACGCTCGCGGCGTAGGCCTTGAACGAGGGCCGTAGCGCCTCGCCGAACGCCACCGCCTTGGCGGCGATGACATGCATCAGCGGCCCGCCCTGCAGGCCCGGAAACACCGCCGAATTGATCTTCTTGGCGAGACCCTCATGGTCGGTGAGGATGACGCCGCCGCGCGGCCCGCGCAGGGTCTTGTGGGTGGTGGTGGTCACGATCTGGGCATGGGGAAACGGGCTCGGATGCACCCCGCCGGCGACCAGGCCCGCGAAATGCGCCATGTCCACCATGAGAACGGCGCCGACCTCGTCGGCGATCTCGCGGAAGCGCTTGAAGTCGATGATGCGCGGATAGGCCGAGCCGCCGGCGATGATCACCTTGGGGCGGCTCTCCCGGGCGAGCCGCGCGACTTCGTCCATGTCGATCAACTGGTCGTCGCGGCGCACGCTGTAAGGCACCACCTTGAACCACTTGCCGGACATGTTGACCGGCGAGCCGTGGGACAGATGCCCGCCGGCGGCGAGGTTGAGCCCCATGAAGGTGTCGCCGGGCTGCATCAGCGCCATGAAGGCGGCGGCATTGGCGGACGCGCCGGAATGCGGCTGGACGTTTGCGAATCCACATCCGAAAAGCTTGGTAACACGTTGGATTGCCAGGTTTTCAGCGATGTCGACGAACTGGCAGCCGCCGTAGTAGCGCCGCCCCGGCAGTCCCTCCGCATATTTGTTGGTGAGCACCGAGCCCTGGGCTTCGAGCACGGCGCGGCTGACGATGTTCTCCGAGGCGATCAGCTCGATCTCGTCGCGCTGGCGGCCGAGCTCGAGCCGGATCGCATCGGCGATCTCCGGATCGCTCTCGGCGAGCGTCGCGGTGAACATGTTCCGCGCTGGCTGTGCAGTCGGCTGGACGGGTTTATTCATCGGAAAATCCAAACGGGCGCCCGCGAGGGTGGCAGCCGGCACGGCCAGGAGACGAAGGGTTGCCCGGCCCACGGACAACTGGGGTCGCGATACCACATCGCCCCCCTCCCCGCCAAGTTTGGTCGCGCGGCGAACGTACAGGCGCAAGATGTTGTGGGGCGGTACTGACACTTCGCTGTCATCGCCCGGCTCGACCGGGCGATCCAGTAAACGCCGACCGTGAGTACTGGATTGCCCGGTCAAGCCGGGCAAGCCGGGCAATGACAATTGGATGAGCCCAAGCGGAAATTGCTCATGCCCCGCAAGCAACGGTGCCACATCCCCCCACCTCTGAATCAAAAAACCCCCGGCTGTGAGGCCGGGGGGTTCGAGGACCGAGCGCAAGATCAGAGGCGGTATAAGATCTGGTCGGTCCAGAAACGCTCGAGGCGGTGCAACGCCTTGTTGAGCGTGACAAACTCGTCGGCATTGATGCCGCCGACCTGCTCCACGGTGCGGACATGCTTGTGGTAGAGCGCGTCGACGATGTTGCGGACCTCGCGGCCCTTCTCGGTGAGCTTGATGCGCACCGAGCGGCGATCGACCCGCGAGCGCTGGTGATCGAGGAAGCCGATCTCGACCAGCTTCTTGAGATTGTAGGAGACGTTGGAGCCGAGATAGTAGCCGCGCGTGCGCAGCTCGCCGGCGGTCAGCTCCTTGTCGCCGATGTTGTAGAGCAGCAGCGCCTGGACCGAATTGATGTCGGCGCGGCCGCGGCGGTCGAATTCGTCCTTGATGACGTCGAGCAGGCGGCGGTGTAGGCGCTCGACGAGCGTCAGCGACTCCAGATAAAGCGGGCGGACGTGCTCGAAGCGCTGATCGCGCTCTGCGGGTTCTGCCGCCTTCAAGACTGCTTTCATGGGTGACGCCTTCCTGCTTTTATTTTCGAGCGGCGAGGCTCCTGTTCCCCACCCTCTTGTTCGAAAACTCTACCCACAACGATCTAAAATCGACTTAAACAATACTGTGAAGACGAGGTTTATGGGCACGCATCAATGCTTGCGGACGCGTTAACGCTGCAGCCGCGCCGGGGCTTGGCAACAGCGGCTCGCGCGCGCCCTGCCTCGTCGAGAAGAGCCGGATTATGCTGGACTAATCCGCACCGCGGTCCGCAAGCGAGCGCGCCGGCGGATGTCGGAGTCGGGTTACGGCTTCATCCTTCATTCACTGCAAAATCGCAGCTTTCGTTCACTGCGAAATCAGTGCGAAACCGCGCTCGCCGGTGGCGAGACCTGCGTCACCGCGGATGTTCGCGCGCCGCCATCAGCGCAAACGCGAGATAGGCGGCGACCGCGACGACGTTCAAGCCGATCACCACCACGCTGGTGCCATAGACCTGGGGAAGAAATACGTGGACGACGATCAGCGACACCGTCGACGTGAGCCACACCACCGCGCCCCATGGCGCCACCAGCCACAGCCCGACCGCGGCGACGAGATCGATCACCGAGAAGAACACCGTGGTCACCTGCCAGGATTGGATGTGAGCCTCGAACCCACCCTCCTCGCCGATGATGCCGCACACTTGCGCCCAGCTATAGAGGCCTTTGATCATGGAAATGCAGGCCATGACCCGCAGGAACAGCGCGAGGCGGCCGGACCAGTCGGTGCCGGCCCAATTGAGCATGGCGCCGTGGGCCGGCCTTATGTTCTCGATGGCGTCGTCGGCGCGCGGGTTGCTCATGGGAGCGCAAGTTCCTCGTCGACTGCGGCGAAATGGCGGTCGACCTCGGCCTGCGTCACCTCGGCGAGAGTCGCGGGACGCCAGCGCGGCCGGTTGTCCTTGTCGATGATCACGGCGCGAATGCCCTCATAGAAGTCCTCTCCATAGACGACGCGCGAAACGATGCGCCATTCCGCGCGCATGCAGTCCGCAAACGACCACTCCCCGCCGCGCCGCAGCTGCGCCAGCGCGAGCTTGAGGCTGAGCGGCGCCTTGGCACGGATCGTCGCAGCGGCGGCGCCGGCCCATTGCGCGTCGGCGTGTACCGACGACGCCTCGGCGTCGAGCCGCGCCAGTATATCCTCGACGCGGTCGCCGGCGAAATTTCGATCGATGGCGACGCGGGGCGCGACAAGCGCCCCCTGCCCCGCCGGCTGCGCGAAGGCGCCGAGCAGGGCGTCGACCGGCGCCGCGCCGCACAGCGCGTCGATGAGATCGCCGAACCGCGCCGACGCGACGCGGTGGGTCGCGACCCCTGTGGCGACGCCGTCCGCCGGCCCGAGCCGTTCCCCCGTCAGCGCGCAATAGGTGCCGAGTTCGCCCGGAAACCGCGGCAGGAACCAGGTCGCGCCGATATCGGGAAAGAAGCCGATGCCGACCTCCGGCATGGCGAACAGGAATCTATCGCCGGCGACGCGATGGGAGCCGTGCACCGAGACGCCGGCGCCGCCGCCCATCACGATCCCGTCGATCAGCGCCACATAGGGCTTGGGGTAATGCTTGATCGCCGCATTGAGCCGGTATTCTTCGCGCCAGAACGCGAGCGCATCCTGCTGACGCCCGGCTTGGGCGGCCTCGTAGATTCCGCGCAGGTCGCCACCGGCCGAAAACGCGCGGTCGCCGGCTGCGGTGACGACGATGCGGGTGACGGCGGGATCGTCGCGCCACGCCTCGAGCTGGGCGTGCAGCAGGCGCACCATCGCCAACGTCACCGCATTGAGCGCCGCCGGCCGGTTGAGGGTCACGATCCCTGCGGTGCCGCGTCGGTCGAACACGACTTCGGGTTGTTCGGTCGCCATCGCCAAGGTTCCCACAACATTGGACCGCGGACTGCTTGACCGGAGATGGTCGATGTCCGACTACTCAACGCGGACAGCAAAGCTCATCGAAATCAGCCCAGGGGCCTGTTCATGAACGAGCTTCCCCGCAAACTCCAGCCCGCCATCGCTCCGATCGAGGTCACGCGTGTCGACGTGCTGACCGGCGCCGAACTGGCGGGATGCCGCCGATGGCGGCGCGCCTTCGCCGACGAACGCAAGGACCGCCGCTATTACGAGATCGTCGAAGCGACCCTGAGCCAGGGCTTCGACCACCGCTATTTCGCCCTGCGGGATGCCGGCGGCGAGGTGCGCGCGGTGGCCCCGTTCTTCGTGCTGGACCAGGATTTGTGCGCCGGCATGAGCGCGGGCGCGCGCAAGGTCATCGCCGCGCTGCGGCGGCTGTGGCCGCACTTCATGACGGCGCGCACCCTGATGATCGGCTGCGCCGCCGGCGAAGGCCATCTCGACGGCGATGACGAGGTGCCTCACGACGCCCAGGCGCGGCTCCTCGCCGCATCGATCCCCGCCCACGCCGCCAGGCTCGGGGCGCGCCTCGTCGTCTTCAAGGAATTCCCGGCGAAATACCGCGGCGCGCTCGCCGGCGTCGTCGCCGCCGGATATACCCGGGTGCCGAGCTACCCGATGACCCGGCTCGACATCGACTATCCGTCCTTCGACGCGTACATGGTCCGGGCGCTGTCGCGCAAGACGCGCCAGGACCTGCGGGTGAAGTTCCGCGCCGCCGCCGCGGCGGCGCCCATCGCGCTCACGGTGGTGCGCGATATCGCGCCGCTCATCGATGACGTCTATCCGCTCTATCTTCAGGTGTTCGAACGCTCGAGATTCCGTTTCGAGAAGCTGACGAGGGAATTCCTGTGCGAGCTCGGCCGGCGGATGCCGGACAAGGTGCGCTATTTCATCTGGCGGCAGGACGGGCGGCTCGTCGCGTTCAGCCTGTGCATGGTCGAAGGCGACGACATCTACGCCGAATATCTCGGGCTCGACTACACCCTCGCACTGAAATTGCACCTCTACCACTATGCGTTCCGCGACGTGGTGAGCTGGGCGATGGCCAACGGCTACAAGAATTTCCGCAGCAGTGGGCTCAATTACGATCCCAAGCTCCACCTGCGCGCACGGCTCGATCCGATCGACCTCTACGTGCGCCATACCTCGCCGGTGGTGAACGCTGTGCTGGCGAGAATGCTGCCGGTTTTGGAGCCAACCCATGCCGACCCGATCCTGCGGCGGTTCCCGAATTACGGCGAGGTCTGGGGGCGCAGCGCCGACGGCGTGGATCGGGTGTAATGCCTTCTGGCCGAATCTGATCGACAGCAGGCCGGTAGTGAAATTCCGCGCCGGCAGGGTTGGACTATGTTCCTTGTTTGTTCTATGTGTCTGCAAACTTATTCCACCCACAGGGCCGTATATATCTGTGACGAATCGGAGGCTTCGGTTGTTCCTGAGTCCTCCTGTCTGTAGGGTCGGGCCAACCATTGGACGGTCACATGCCCGCTGCAAAACAAAAAAGCCAGCCTGAACAGCCGGTCTCGGGCCTTGCCCCGGCGGACATTGTGGACCGGCTGTTTACCGGTCACGCCGCGGAGGTGCTGCGCGGCTTTCCCGAGGGCAGCATCGATCTGGTGGTGACGTCACCACCTTATTGGAACGCTGTTGAATATGACCAGGGGGAGCATTCCTGGACCTCCTATGAGGCCTACCTCGCCGACATGCAAACGGTCTGGAACCAGTGTGCGCGGGTGCTGCGGCCAAACGGCAAGTTGTGCATCAACGCGCCGCTGATGCCGATCCCGAAGGATGTCATCCAGCAGCACACGCGGCACCTGAAGAACATCGCATTCGACATGGACCACGAGATTCTCGCAGAGACGGACCTTCAGCGGTACAGCCTTTTCGTCTGGCAGAAGCAGACGTCGAAAATGATGTTCGGAAGCTACCCGTATCCCGGCAACATCATCGAGAACAACACGATCGAATTCATCAACGTCTACGTGAAGCCGGGCAAGCCACCCAAATTCGAAAGCGAGGTAAAGGACGCGAACGAGCTCACGCGGACCGAATGGCTCGATCTCGCGCAGCAGGTCTGGTTCATGTACCCTGAGGACGTGAAGCGCGAGGGCGATCATCCGGCGCCGTTTCCGGAGAAGCTGCCGGCGCGCCTGATGCGCCTCTACACCTACGGCGCGGTGGCGCATTTTCCCGGCGAGGTCGTGCTCGACCCCTTCGTCGGCACCGGCACGACGTGCGCCGTCGCCAAGAGCATGGGCCGCCGTTACGTCGGCATCGACATCAATCCGGCCTACGTGAAGATCGCGCAGGAGCGGGTGCGCGACGCCGTCGGCTTCGAGCCCCTGCTTCTGGTCGGCCGTGCCAAATATCCGGGCAAGGAAGAGCTCACGGACATCGCTGCCGCCGAAGCGGGCAGCAACGGCAAAGTTGCCGAAGCAAAACACAAACGTAAGACCTACGGACGCAAGGTGAAGATTAAGGACGACGAGCAGCTGACGCTCGTCTAGCTCTGCGGCCGGGGGCCGGAGCCAATGGCGAAGGCGAAGCTTACGCTTGCAAAGGAATGGCGCCAGTTCGCCAATCGCTTCGGGATTGATCGTGCCTATTGGTACGTCCCGAAGGGACTGGCCGTGAGCACTGATTCCCTGAAGCCCCGCCTGAAGGTCCTAAAGGAATTCGAAGGCGGCAAGGCATGGCGCGATTGCCAGCAGGACTATGTCCAGCGCCTCAACGACGAGGCGATTTCCGTCGCAGCTGCCGACTGGGACGAAGGCGGCGCCCCCCTCGCCCGGATGCTCAAGCAGGTATTTGTCATACTCGGCCTCGCATGGGTCGACTCAAATGACCGCATCGAGATCACTCCCGCCGGCGACAAGTTTCTGACGAACAAGGATCCGGACGGCGTCCTATCCGATCAAATGTCGCGTTACCAATTCACCAACCGCAGTATAGCATCTATCGCGCACCAGGCTATCGCGCTCCACCCGATTCCGTTTCTGGGCGAGGTGCTCCGAAGCATCGATGGTCAGAGCATAGACGCCGCCGAATACATGCTTTTCGTTTCGAGGGCGAAGACGTTCAAGGATGTCGACGCGGTGATCGACCAGATCGAGCGCTTCCGCGGCCTGCCGGGCGAAATGAAGGCAACCGTCGTCGATAACTGCAATTCCTTCAAGCTTCCAGGGATTCGACGCTCCAGCATATACAACACCATCCGGCTCGATCGGCCCTATGCGCTCAAAATGTTCGCGCTGTCGCGGCTGGTGGAGATCAACGATGATGGGGGGCTCGCGATCCGCAAGGGCTCGCTCAAGGCATATCGCAGCTATCTGGCCGACTACGGCCGCGACGGCGCTTACATCGAATTCGCTAACGAGAAGGACTGGATCGCCTATTTCGGCGACCCGAAGGCGGCGCCGACGGTCGACACCGCGCTGGAATACTATGTCAACAAGGGTGACGTCGCCGCAGCTATTGCAACCAAGAAGATCACCGCCAAGTCAGCCAGGGAACTCGCGGAATTTCAGGACATGATCGTGTCCGAGAAGGCGGTCGAAGATTACCTCGAAAACCACCTCGAAGTGATAGGCTCCAAGATTGGCGCCAAGCTCAAGCTCGTCGGGCGGCAGTACAGCACCACCGTCGGGCCCATCGATCTACTCGCCATCGATACGAAAAACCGGGATTACGTCGTCATCGAACTCAAGAAGGGTCGGAGCGCCGATAAAGTATACGGCCAGTGCTCCCGCTACATGGGTTGGGTTCGCAAGAACCTCGCGCCGGAAGGTGCCAAGGTGCATGGCGTCATCGTGGCACGGCAAATCGACGACAAACTTAAGGCGGCGCGTGACGCGCATGATACAAGGGTTCATCTCATCGAGTTTGAGATGAAGATCGGGGCGACCGCGGTCTAACGCGGCAGAAGACTCCGCGAGGCCGGCTGGAGCGAATGGCCAAGCCCGGGGCGGACCATTTCTGACGGCTTGGTCGGTGCGACAAGGGCAAAGAAGGCGGGATACAGGTCTCTCCGGCTTAGCGGCGCCAGGCCCTTCCAGCCCGCGACCGTCCTACTGGAATTGGCGGAATTTTAAGGATAAAAAGGCTACAGTTCCCCGAAGGAGCTTCTCTATGGCCATAAAGTTCGGCCGTCCGCTGGAGCCGACCGTGCGTTTTTCCCCCGTCGAGGCGAAATCGCCGGGACGGGGCGCACCGCCGCTCGATCTCACCGTCCGCCACCGCCGCAACCGAAAGTGCGAGTGGGCCCGGCGGATGGTGCGGGAGAACGTGCTGACCACCGACGACCTGATCTGGCCGCTGTTCCTGGTCGACGGCGAGCGCAGCCGTATCCCGGTAGCTTCGATGCCGGGGGTGGAGCGGATTTCGATCGACCAGGCGGTGCGGGATGCCGAACGGGCGGCCAGGCTGCAGATTCCCTGCATCGCCCTGTTCCCCTATACCGACCCCAGCCTGCGCGACGAGACCGGCGCCGAGGCGCTCAACCCGGACAATCTCGTCTGCCGCGCCATCCGCGCCATCAAGAAGGAAGTGCCCGATATCGGCATTCTCTGCGATGTCGCGCTCGATCCCTACACCAGCCATGGCCATGACGGCCTGCTGAAAGGCGGCGAGATACTCAACGACGAGACCGTCGCGGTGCTGGTCCAGCAGGCGATCGTCGAGGCGGAAGCGGGCTGCGACATCATCGCCCCGTCCGACATGATGGACGGGCGGGTCGGCGCCATCCGCCGCGCCCTCGACGCACAGGGGCGTGTCGACGTGCAGATCATGGCCTATGCGGCGAAATATGCCTCGGCCTTTTACGGGCCGTTCCGCGAGGCGGTCGGCTCCTCGGCGACGCTGATGGGCGACAAGCGCACCTACCAGATGGATCCCGCCAACACCGACGAGGCCTTGCGCGAGGTCGAGGCGGACATCGCCGAAGGCGCCGACCTCGTCATGGTCAAGCCCGGCATGCCCTATCTGGACGTGCTGCGCATCGTCAAGGACGCGTTCGGCGTGCCAACGTTCGCGTATCAAGTTTCCGGAGAATATGCCATGATCATGGCGGCGGCGGGCAATGGATGGCTCGACGGCGACAAGGCGATGATGGAAAGCCTGGTCGCTTTCAAGCGCGCGGGCGCCGATGGGGTGTTGACGTATTTCGCCCCTCGGGTCGCGGAGAAGCTTCGGAACGGTTGACGTTCCGGTTTCGGTGGGTGAGACGGGGATTTTCGGGGGTCGGCAATGGCGAAAACCAGCCTCAAATATGAGCAGCCCTCACGGGCGTCCCGGCTATTGGTCCTGGGCTTCAGCGTCGCCGTGGCCTTCATGGCGGGCTGGCTGGTGCTGACGATCCTGCTGGGCAACGGTGGTTCCACCATGGTGGCCACCTCCGACGACGGAGTCCCGGCCATGGCGACCAAACAACCGCCGCGGGTGGAAAACGCGCGAGTGGCGGTGAGCGCACCGATTGTGCCGCCGCAGCAATTGCTGTCGCCGCGGGCGGATCCCGGAAGCTGGCCTGGCGCCGCGTCGCCTGCCGCTACCGCGAGCACCGCCGCTGCGGCACCTGCCGCTCCCACAGGGCCGGCCTTGGCATCGCTGCCCGGCGCTCCCGCGGTCGCGGCTCCGGCGACGGTCCCTGCCGCGCCATCGCCGGTGGCTTCCCTGTCGGCAAATGACCGGGTCGCGGTGGGGGACATCTACGCCCAGATCACCAACAAGATCGAAGAAGAGCCGGCGGATGCCCCCGAGGTCGTGCCCCTGCCGCCGCACCGTCCACGCGTTGCGGCAATTCCATACCCGCGGCCGCGGCCGCAGCTGGAAGAGCAGGCCCAGGCCCAGGTCGATCAACCGCGGTCCTTCTTCGATTTCCTGACCGGCGGTTCGCGGTAGAGCGCCATCCTTTCGGATTGAATGGGATAGCGCTCAATTTCCTTTGATTCGAGCATGATCTCGTCCGAAAAGTCTGCAACTTTTCGGATCATGCTCAGTCGATCGCATCCCCCGTGGTGATGTGCACGGGCTGGTAGCCGCCCTCCGACAGAGCGCGCAGGATCTCCTCGCTGTGGGCGCGGTCGCGCGCCTCGACGGTGATGTCCAGCTTGGCGCCCTTGGCGGGGACATCGAGAAACAGCCGGCGGTGATCGACTTCGAGGATGTTGGCGCCGAGCCCGCCCAGCAACGACGCGATCGGCCCGAGCACGCCGGGACGGTCGGCGATGGTGAGGCGGAACGACACGATGCGGTGCTCGCGTTCGAGCTCGCGCACCATGATCGAGGCGAGGATGCGGGGGTCGATGTTGCCGCCGCACAGGATCAGCCCGACCTTGCGGTTGCGGAACCGCTCGGGCGCGGCAAGCATGGCGGCGAGGCCGGCGGCGCCCGCCCCTTCCGCCATGGTCTTCTGCAAGGTGAGATAGGCGTTGACCGCCCGCTCGAGATGGGCTTCGTCGACCAAAATGATGTCGGACACGAGCTCGCGCACCACCGGCAGCGTCAGCGCCCCCACATTCTTGACCGCGATGCCTTCGGCGAGCGTCGGACCGCCGATCGGGCTGTTCGCCCCGGTGATCGCATTGCGCATGGACGGATAGAGCGCGGCCTCGACACCGACGATTTCCACCTCCGGCCGCAGCCCGCGCGCGGCGATGGCGTTGCCGGCGATCAGCCCGCCGCCGCCGATGGGAACGACGAGCGTGTCGAGGTCGTCGACCTCCTCGAACATTTCGAGCGCGACGGTACCCTGCCCGGCGATGATGGCGGGATCGTCATAAGGATGGACGAGCACGAGCCCATGGTCGCGGGCAATGGCGGCGGCACGCTCCTGGCATTCGCTCAGCGTTTCGCCGTCGAGCACCACCTTGGCGCCATAGGCCTCGGTGGCCTTCACCTTCACGAACGGCGTCGTCACCGGCATCACGATGGTGGCGGGAATGCCGAGGCGCCGGGAATGGTAGGCCACCGCCTGGGCATGGTTGCCCGCCGACATGGCGATGACGCCGCGGCCGCGCTCGGCCGCCGACAGCGAGGCGAGCTTGACGTAGGCGCCGCGGTCCTTGAACGAGTTCGTCACCTGCAGGTTTTCGTATTTGACGAAAACCTCGGCACCGGTCAGGGCCGAGAGCTTGGGCGCCGGCAACATCGGCGTGCGCAGCACCGCACCCGCCAGCGTGCGCCGGGCGGTTTGCACGTCTGCGAGCGTGATCGTCATAAAGGCTGCTTTCCCTGTATTTGCCGGCGGCGTAACCTTTGGCCTGCATCGACTCGACCCTGCATCGACTCATGGCCGATTTTCGATCTTAGCGCGGGATCGGCTGCCATGTTGCCCTTGCGGCGGCGGCATGTCTGCTCCATTCCGAGCGGACCGGGAGATCATCCATGACCGACCAGCATCCGCGTGGCGGGCCCGATGTCGAGGTCAAGCCGCATGCCTACGACCCGATCGCGCACCCGGAGCTGTTCGAGGGGGTTCTGACGCGGCGGGTGCTCGCCTTCGTAATCGACGTCCTGATCATCACGATCCCGATCATGCTCGTCAGCATATTTATTTTCCTGTTCGGGATCTTCACGCTCGGTCTGGGCTGGCTGCTGTTCTGGCTGCTCAGCCCGGCTTCCGCGATCTGGGCCATCGTCTATTACGGCGTGACCATGGGCAGTCCCGCCTCCGCCACCTACGGCATGCGCGCGTTCGATCTCGAGATCCGGACCTGGTACGGCGGCCCCTGCTATTTCCTGCTGGGGGCGGTGCACGCGATCCTGTTCTGGATATCGATCTCGGCGCTCACGCCCTTCGTGGTGATCGTAGGTTTCTTCAACGAGCGCAAACGCCTGCTCCACGACTTCCTGCTCGGGACCGTCGTGGTCAATTCCGGGCGGCGCGTGGCGGAGATGCGGCGCTACGGGGCGATAGGCACCGTTCCCTTTGAACCCGGACCGTAGAATGGGCAAAGGCGGCGAAAAGCTCTCCGTTTGGCGCACCATGCCGGCTTCTTCGGCCCTGCCTGCAGCAAAAAATGCTGCGGCGGCCGGCCGCGGAACACAATTGGGCTTTGACGAATGCCCGGCGGCGCGCAAATCTAGGCGTGTAGCGATTTGAAGTCGCCCGCAGGAACCGACATTTGACCCAGCATTCTCGCGATACCCCGCAATTCTATCTGACTGCGCCGTCGCCTTGCCCCTATCTGCCCGGCCAGGAGGAGCGAAAGGTGTTTACGCACCTGGTCGGGGAGCGCGCTCCGGAGCTCAACAACCTGCTCACCCATGGCGGTTTCCGGCGCAGCCAGTCGATCGCCTATCGCCCTGCCTGCGAGCGCTGCCGTGCCTGCGTCTCGGTGCGCGTGATCGCCGATGAATTCCGCCCCACCCGCAACATGCGCCGGGTGCTGGACCGCAACAGCGACCTGATCGGAGAGATGCGCGTCGGGGTGCCGACATCGGAGCAATACTCGGTTTTCCGGGCCTATCTCGATGCCCGCCATTATGATGGCGGCATGGCCGACATGACCGTGCTCGACTACGCCATGATGGTCGAGGACAGCCATGTGCAGACCCGGCTGGTCGAATACCGGCGCCGCGGCCCCGATGCCGGCATCACCGGCCGGGGCGAAGGCGACCTGCTCGCCGTCGCACTGACCGACGTACTCAAGGATGGGCTGTCGATGGTCTACTCGTTCTACGAGCCCGAGTTCGGCCCGCGCTCGCTGGGCACCTACATGATCCTCGATCACATCGCCCGTGCCCGGCGCATGGGCCTTGCCTACGTCTACCTCGGCTACTGGGTTCGGGACTCCCGCAAGATGGATTACAAAGGCCGCTTCCTGCCCCAGGAACGTCTCGCCCCCGAAGGATGGCTGCGCACGGAAACGTGATCGGAGCCGCGGGCAGGGCCCTGAGCACCCGCAGCAAGCAATTGATTTCTTTACTCCTATACCGGCGGCTCGCGTTTGCTGAGTGCCCCGTTTACCGAATATCGAATATGCAAATGCCAAAATTCGTAAAACCGTAGAACATCTCAGGGAGACTAATCTCAGCTCGTTCGCAGACCGGACGGAACATGAGCCCCCGCTCCAGCGTTTCCCCGGTCTCTATCGGCCCCGGAGAACGGAGATGCACGCCTTCATCAGACGCTTCCTGATGCATTACGGTATTTACCGCCGCTACCCGCTGGGACGGCTTCCTGCCCTGCGCAATGCATGGCGCACCGCCCGCCCCTGACACGCTGAGCATTGCGCGATTACGCTGACCCCATAGGTGTCATTGCCCGGTTTGCCCGGGCGATCCAGCACCCACGGTCGGCGTTTCTGGATCGCCCGGTCAAGCCGGGCGATGACAGCGAATTGCGTGCCAGTCGAAATTCGCACTCACTCGAATTTGTTGCTGCGCGGAAAGCCCTTCGGCGCCAGGCGCCCGGCGTCGGCGCGGTTGCCGCGCCAGTCCGCCAGCTCCTTGAGTGACAGCTTGAACAGGCGGCCGGCGGAATCCGTCCAGGTCAGTCCGACCTCGGCCCGGAACGCCTTGAGGTCCGACAGTCCGCCTTCCTTGTAACGCTGGAGGCGCACGCCGCGGCCGCGCACCATTTCCGGCACCTGCTCGAGCGGGAACACCAGCATCTTGCGGTTGTCGCCGATGGCGGCCACGAGTTCGCCGCCGGCCACGCTGACGGCGCAGGCCTCATCGGGCATGGTGACGTTGAGGATCTGCTTGCCCTTGCGGGTGTTGGCGATGCATTCGTCCTCGGGAACGATGAAGCCCCTGCCCTCGCGGCTGGCCACCAGGAATTTGCGCCCTCCCACCGCCGGGAACACCGACACCAGGTCGGATTCCTGTTCGATATCGATAAAGAGGCGAACCGGCTCGCCATGGCCGCGCCCGCCCGGAAGCTTTCCCGCCTCGATGGTATAGAAGCGGCCGTTGGTGGCGAGGATCAGGCACTTCGAAGTCGTCTCCGCCGGGAACGCGAAGCGCAGGCCGTCGTCGCCCTTGAAGGTGACGCCGGCGAGATCGGTCACAGTGCCCTTGAGAGCGCGGATCCAGCCCTTCTGCGACACCACCACGGTGATCGGCTCGCGGATCACCATCGCCTCTTCGATCGCAGCTTCGTCGTGGGCGGGCGCCTGGGCGAACGTGCTGCGGCGCTTGCCGAGCTTCGTTTTCGGTCCGAACGTGGTGCGCACCGCCTTGATCTCGTCGCCGATCTTCTTCCACTGCTCCTGTTCCGAGCCAAGAAGATCGCGCAATGTCTTGCGCTCGCTGCGCAAATCCTTGTCCTCGCCGCGGATTTCCAACTCTTCCAGCTTGCGCAGGTTGCGCAGCCGCATGTTGAGGATGGCGTCGGCCTGGACGTCGGTGAGCTTGAAGGACCGGATCAGCATCGGCTTGGGCTCGTCCTCGGTGCGGATGATCTTGATGACGCGGTCGAGGTTGAGATAGGCGACGAGATAGCCGCCCAGCACCTCGAGCCGCTCCTCGATCTGGCGCAGGCGGTGGTTGGTGCGGCGCAGCAGGACATCGCGGCGGTGGTCGAGCCAGGCGCGCAAGACCTCGGCGAGGCCGAGCACCTTGGGCACCTTGCCCTGCACCAGCACGTTCATGTTGAGGGGAATGCGGCTTTCCAGCTCGGTGAGCTTGAACAGCGATTCCATCATCAGCTCGGCATCGACCGTGCGCGCCCGCGGCTCGATGATGAGGCGCAGATCCTCGGCGGATTCGTCGCGGACGTCGGCGACCAGCGGCAGTTTCTTGTCGTTGAGCAGCTCGGCGATCTTCTCGACCAGACGCGACTTCTGCACCAGCCACGGAATCTCGGTGATGACGACCTGCCAGGTGCCGCGGCCGGCGTCTTCCTGACTCCAGCGCGCCCGCACGCGGAACGAGCCGCGTCCGCTGACATAGGCTTCCGCGATTTCGCCGGGCGGATCGATGATCACCCCGCCGGTCGGGAAATCCGGGCCGGGAACGAACCGCACGAGGTTGCGGCTCTTGGCATTGAGATGGTCTATCAGGTGAAGCGCGGCATCGCACAGTTCGGCCGCATTGTGCGGCGGGATCGAGGTCGCCATGCCGACCGCGATGCCCTGCGATCCGTTGGCGAGCAGATTGGGGAAGGCGCCCGGCAGCACCACCGGCTCGTCCTCGGAGCCGTCATAGGTGGGCCGGAAATCGACGGAATCCTCGTCGATGCCGTCGATCAGGAGGCGCGCGACCTCGGTGAGGCGCGCCTCGGTGTAGCGCATGGCGGCGGGATTATCGCCGTCGATATTGCCGAAATTGCCCTGGCCGTCGATCAGCGGATAGCGCTGGGCGAAGTCCTGGGCAAGCCGCACCAGGGCGTCATAGACGGCCTGGTCGCCATGGGGATGAAACTTGCCGATGACGTCGCCGACGACGCGGGCGCATTTCTTGAAGGCGGCGCCGGGGTCGAGCCGCAACAGCCGCATGGCATAGAGCAGCCGCCGGTGGACCGGCTTGAGGCCGTCGCGCGCATCGGGCAAGGCGCGATGCATGATGGTGGAGAGCGCGTAGGCGAGGTAGCGCTCTTCCAGCGCCTCGCGCAGGCCGATCTCCTGCACATCGGATGGCTCGGGAATCAATTTTTGACTCATGACGACTCGATACCCAATGCGGACGGTGCAAACAACAAGGGATCAGATGCCTTTTCTTTTACCACTCGGCAAATCTTTCCGATCCTGAACCGAGGCTGAACGGCACAGCCATGAATCTGTTGACAAAAGCGTGGTACGGTCAAGGCTTGGGGTGGAAAACCTGATCGTTCAACGATCCGATGATCCAGGAGGAGTACATGCGCAAATATGCTTTGCTGGCGGCATTGGCCAGCGCCATCTTCGCAATGGCATTCGGCTCGCCCAATCGGGCGGACGCTATGACTTTCAGCACCCCGGCCGGCGTGATGAGCGCGGCGGAGACCATTGATGTCGCGCAGCCCGAGCAGGTCCGCTGGTGCGGCTGGCGCGGCTGCTGGGGCGGCTATGGCTATTGGAGACCTCGCCCTTATTATTACGGTTATTATCGCCCGTGGCCCTATTATGGATATTACCCGAGCTACTATTACCCGTACGCGGGCTGGGGCTTCCGGCGCTGGTGGTGGTAACTGATTAAGCCAAAGCGGCACCGATCGAGAAGAAGCGCGATCCGCCCAACCGGATCGCGCTTCATCAACCTCGGCGGCATCGGCTCGCTTGCAAAAGATCCCGATCGAGTGATCCAATCAGGCGAAGCTGATGGTGACGGAGGAGTTCATGCGCAAATACGCCCTGACGGTGGCTATGGCCGCCGCGATGTTCGCGACCGCAGCCGCGCTGCCCCACCGCGCCGATGCAATGGCCTTCAGCGGCCCGGCCGGAATGCTGACGGCGGCGGCGACCATCGATGCGGCGCCGGCCCAGCAGGTCCGCTGGTGTAACCGGCACGGATGCTGGCGCGGAGCCGGCGTTCCATATTGGCCCGGTCCGCCCTACGGCCTGTACCAGAGCTATCCCTATGTCGGCTACAATCTGGTGCCGGGCGGCTACTATTATCATCCTCTGGTTTGGCCCCACGCCTGGGGCTACCGGCCCTGGTAAGGGATTGGCCGTATCGCCTCTTTAGTTCCCCTGCGCGTCACGTCGCCCAGAACGAGCGTGGCGGCGGGTCCGCGGTCGCCCGGGTCACCGCGGCGATGAAATACTGGCGGGCCTCCGGCAGCGGTTCGCCGCGCGGCTCGAACACATAGCGGGCGAGAAAGAATCCGGTCAGCGCGAACCCGGCGTCGAGCGCCGCGGCCGACGGTTCGCCGGGCGCGGCCGCGCCGAGGAAGGCCGGCAGCGCCAGCAGCCGGTCATGCCAGGGTTCGCCCGCGCTGCGCGAGACCGCACGTCCCGACTTCGGCGAGACATAGACGAGATCGGCCGCGCTTCCCGTGACCGCGCAGGATTCCAGATCGAGGCCGAAACCGAGTTCGGTCAGCAACTGCAGCTCGAACCGGGCGACCAGCGCCGCCGCCGACGCCGGATTGCCGAGCCTGGCGATGGTATCGTCGAGCAGGTCGAACACCGGCGCATGGGGGTCGCGCTCCGGCAGCAGCCGGCACAGCGCGGCGAGATGATTGAGGCCGTAGAGCGCGTGCGCTGCCGACATGAACGTCGCGGCACGCAGATCGATCGCTTCGACGACGTAATAGCCGAGGTGCTCGTCGAGCCGGGCGCGCCAAGTCGCGCTCACCCGGTTGCCGGCCTGCAGAACCGGCTTGAGCCGCGAGCCGGAACCGCCGCGCACGAGTCCGAGATGGCGCCCATGCCCGCGGGTCATCAACTCGACGACGGCGTTGGCCTCGCCATGACGCCGCGCGCCGAGCACAATCGCGATATCGCTCCACTCCACGGCGTTGCCCGATTTTCCTAAAGATGAATGTCAGCGCGCCTTCCGATTAAGCCGACCCTGTCGATGTCATTGCCCGGCTTGACCGCGCAATCCAGTACGCCCGGTCGGTGTTTACTGGATCGCCTGGTCGGCCGGGCGATGACAGCGCTGGTGCGTCGGTCCAATCGCGACACCCGACTCATAAAATTACCATGGCCGCTCCGAATCAATCCTTGGGAAATTCGAGGCCCATTTCGCGGTAGCGCTCGGGGTCCTCGCTCCAGCCTTCGCGCACCTTGACGAACAGGAAGAGATGCACCGGCTTTTCGAGGATTTCGCCGATTTCCTTGCGCGCCTGCGCGCCGATCGACTTGATCGCCTGGCCGCCCTTGCCGAGCACGATCTTGCGCTGGCTCTCGCGCTCCACATAGATCGTCTGCTCGATCCGCACCGAGCCGTCCTTGCGCTCCTGCCAGGATTCGGTTTCGACCGTCGAGTGGTACGGCAATTCCTGGTGCAGCCGCAGATAGATCTTTTCCCGGGTGATTTCCGCCGCCAACGCACGCAGGGGCGCATCGGTAATCTGGTCCTCCGGATAGTGCCATGGCCCTTCCGGCACATGGGTGGCGAGCCAGGCCTTGACCTCGCCGACGCCATTGCCGGAGAGCGCCGAGACCAGGAAGGTGGCGGCGTATTTCGCCCCTTCATTGGCGGCCGCGACGAGGCCGAGCAGGCTCGGCTTGGCGACGAGATCGACCTTGTTGACGACGAGGATCTTCGGCATAGCGACATCGGCGAGCCTCGCGGCGATGGCAACGCTTTCATCGTCGAGGCCGCGCTTGGCGTCGATCATCAGGGCGACGACATCGGCGTCGTGCGCTCCGCTCCAGGCGGTCGCGACCATGGCGCGGTCGAGCCGGCGGCGCGGCGAGAAGATGCCCGGCGTATCCACGAAGATGAGCTGCGCATCGCCCTCGATGGCGATGCCGCGCATGACCGCGCGCGTCGTCTGCACCTTCGGGCTGACGATCGTGACCTTGGCGCCGACCAGCGCATTGACGAGGGTCGACTTGCCCACATTCGGCGCGCCGATGATGGCGACGAACCCGCAGCGCCGGCCGGGCGGCGCAACGGACGGGCCGGAATCGGTCCCGTTCATGTGGAGGCTTCCACGCCCTCGCGGGACAGCAGCGCGGCGGCGGCGGCCTGTTCGGCGGCGCGCTTGGAGCGTCCGAGGCCTTCCGCCGGCAGCAGTTCCGGCAACAGCACGGCGACGCGGAATTGCGGATCGTGATGCGGGCCGGTGCGGGCGATCTCCCGGTAGGACGGCGTCGGCAGTCCGCGCCCCTGGGCCCATTCCTGCAGCGCGGTCTTGGGATCGCGCACCGGGCTCGCCGGCGTGCGCAGGCGCTCGCCCCACAATTGCTCGACCACGGCCACCGCGGACTGGTAACCGCCGTCGAGAAACACCGCCCCGATCAGGGCCTCGCAGACATCGGCCAGGATCGCGATCCGCTGCCGCCCGCCGGCATTGGCCTCGGAAACCCCGAGCTTGATGGCGGCGCCGAGGTCGATGCTGCGGGCGACCTCGGCGCAGGTCTCCTTGCGCACGAGATCGGCGAGCCGGCGCGACAATTCGCCCTCGTCGGCATTGGGAAAGCCACGGAACAGGAGATCGGACACCACGAGGCCGAGCACGTGGTCGCCGAGAAATTCGAGGCGCTGGTAGCTGCCGACCCGGTTCTTGCCGCTGAGCGCCGAAATGTGGGTCAGCGCGCCGTCCAGCAGCGAAGGGTCGGCGAACACATGGCCGGTCTTCTGTTCGAGTTCACGCCTGCCGGATGCCGACCGACGGCTCATCTGACGATCGTGAACAGCCGGCTCCAACGCACCGACCACGGCCAGCTCCAGATGTGCCAGGCAGGCTCCCCGTCGCCGATCGAGAAGAAGATGAGCTGGGCACGGCCGACGAGATTTTCGAACGGCACATAGCCGACCTGGCTCAGCACGCGGCTGTCGGTCGAGTTGTCGCGGTTGTCCCCCATCATGAAATAATGGCCGGGCGGAACATTGTAGACCTGGGTGTTGTCGAGAAAACCGTTGTCCTGGAGGTCGAGCGTCTCGTAGCTCACGCCGTTGGGCAGCGTCTCGCGCCACCGTTTGACGCGCACCGAGCCGCCGTTCTCGTCATCGATGAAATCGGTGATGCGTTCGCGCTTGACCGGCGTGCCGTTGATATGAAGCAGGCCGTCGATCATCTGGATGTGGTCGCCGGGCAGCCCGATGACGCGCTTGATGTAATCGGTGGAGTCGTCCTTCGGCAGCCGGAACACCACGACGTCGCCGCGCGCCGGCTCGTGGCCGAAGATGCGCCCGGTGAACAGCGGCGGCGACAGCGGCAGCGAATAATGGCTGTAGCCGTAGCTGTATTTGGAGACGAACAGGTAGTCCCCGATCAACAGCGTGTCCATCATCGATCCCGACGGGATGTTGAAGGGCTGGAACAGGAAGGTGCGGATCACGAGCGCGATGATGAGGGCATGAACGATGACCCGGACGGTCTCGACGATACCACCCTCTTTGCGCTTTTCTTCACTGGACACGCTCATCGGCCTCTCGCCTTTCGTCTGTCGCGCCCGGAACGGAACCGTCCCGGGGTTCCGACCGGCTTGCGGCCACGTCCGCTTCGAGCACGATCCCGAAGGGCTGCCGCCGTTTCGGACGAGATCATGCTCGAAATCAAGGACTTGAGAGCGCTGTCCGTTTCGACGTGAAACGCCGGCGCTCCAGTGAAAATCCACGGTTCCTCAGCGAAAAACCATTGAATCACCGCACCTTAGGAGCACCCGCAGGCAAGCGGCCGAGGTCTGCAAAAAGCCGGGAATCCCATTACTTTGTACCCGCTCGCGCGACAACGCGCAATCAACTCTCCGGGTTCGGTTCGGGTTCAATCATGCCGTCCTGCACCGCCGAGATGACGACGAAAGCCTGCGCCATCGGCCATTCGTCGGTGATGGCGAGATCGATCCGGGCGGAGTGCCCCGCCGGCGTAATGGCGGCGAGCCGGCCTGCCGCCCCGCCGGTCAGGGCCATGGTCGGCCGCCCCGACGGCAGATTGACGACCCCGAGATCGCGGAAGAACACGCCGGCGCGAAAGCCTGTTCCCAACGCCTTGGCGCAGGCCTCCTTGGCGGCAAAGCGCTTTGCATAAGTCTCCACCCGGTTGGCACGTCGCTCCGCCAGCGCGCATTCGGTCTGGGTAAAGACGCGCTGCAGGAACCGGTCGCCGTGGCGCTCGATGGTCTGCGCGATACGGCGGATGTCGACCAAATCTGTGCCGATCCCGATGATCACGCAAGACGTTCCAGCTTGGCACGGCCGCGGTCCATTACCGCACGCATTCGCCGCACCGCCGCTTCGATGCCGCCCATGATGGCTTCGCCGATCAGGAAATGCCCGATGTTGAGCTCGACGATCTCTGCCACGCCGGCGATCGCCTCCGAGGTCATATAGTCGAGGCCGTGGCCGGCATGGACCTCCAGCCCGACGCCATGGGCGAGCCCGGCGGCGGCGCGAATGCGGTCGAACTCCACGGCGGCCCGTTCGCCCTCCCTGCGGTGGACCGCCTCACACCAAGCGCCGGTGTGTATCTCGATGACGGGAACGCCGAGGGCGGCCGCCGCTTCGATCTGCCGCGCCTCCGGCGCGATGAAGAGCGACACCCGGATGGAAGCAGCCACCAATTCCCGCACCAGCGGGGACAAAGCGCCCGCCTGCCCCGCGGCGTCGAGCCCGCCCTCGGTGGTGCGCTCCTCGCGCCGCTCGGGCACGATGCAGGCGGCATGGGGTTTGACCCGCGTCGCGATCCCCACCATCTCGGGCGTCGCCGCCATTTCGAGGTTGAGGGGTTTGGCGATGCGCGCCTTGAGCGCTGCGATATCGGCGTCGCAGATGTGGCGGCGGTCCTCGCGCAGATGCGCGGTGATGCCGTCGGCGCCGGCGGCGACCGCGAGCTCGGCCGCGTGCAACGGATCGGGATGACGGCCGCCGCGGGCATTCCTCACGGTTGCGACGTGATCGATGTTCACGCCAAGGCGCAGATGCGGGACCGCGCTCATGCCGCTAGCCGTTCACCCGTTCCGCCTTGGCGACCATGGGCTTGGCACGCAACTGGGCGATGATGGCGGTGAGGTGCTTGAGGTCGTAGACCTCGAGGTCGATGGTCATCGAGGTGAAATCCGGCGCCCGGCGGCTCATCCGGATGTTGTCGATGTTGCCGTCATGCTCGGCGATGATGCGGGCGATCGTCGCCAGCGAGCCTGGCTCGTTCACGGACTGCACGGCGATGCGGGCGGGAAACCGCTGCGGCGTCGCGCCGTCGACATCCCAGCGCACGTCGAGCCAGCGCTCTGGGGTGTCCTCGAAGTCCTTCAGGGCCGAGGATTGGATCGGATAGATCGTGATCCCCTCGCCCGGTGTCATGATGCCGACGATGCGGTCGCCGGGAACGGCGCCGCCGTCGGGGGCGAAGCTCACCGGGAGGTCGCTGTTGATGCCGCGGATCGGGATGGCGGTGCCCTTGCTCTCGCCGTCCGGAAGCTTGAACTTCACGGCCTTGCCGGACCCAAGCCCGAACCAGCCAGGCTCCGGCTTGCGTATTCCTATCGTCGCCGCGCGCTCTTCCTTGTAGTCGGGATACATGGCGCGCACCACGTCGGTCGCCTTCATCTCGCCGCGGCCGACGGCGGCGAACACATCATCGATTGAATGGCGGGCGAGGCGCGGCAACGCGCCGATCAGCCGGTCGTCGGAGTACTCCCGCTTGGCACGCTGGCACAGGCGTTCGACGATGCGCCGGCCGAGCTCGGCATATTGGACCCGGACCGCGTGCCTGGTGGCGCGGCGGATTGCGGCGCGCGCCTTGCCGGTGACGACGAGGGATTCCCATGCCGCCGGCGGCGCCAGCTGGGCCTTCGACGTGAGCACCTCGACCTCGTCGCCGTTCTGCAGCTCCGACACCAGCGGCGCGATCTTGCCGTTGATCTTGCAGCCGATCGCCCGATTGCCGACATCGGTATGGACCGCATAGGCGAAGTCGATCGTGGTCGCCTTGCGCGGCAGCGCGATCAGCTTGCCCTTGGGAGTGAAGCAGAACACCTGGTCCTGGAACAATTCGAGCTTGGTGTGCTCGAGGAACTCCTCCGGATTGGAGCCCTCGGCGAGCAGCTCGATGGTGCGCCGCAGCCACGCATAGGCATTCGATTCCCGCGACAGCAATTCGATCGGCGACCCCTCGATGTCCTTGTAGAGCACGTGGGCGGCAATTCCGTATTCGGCGATCTCGTCCATCTCCTCGGTGCGAATCTGCAGCTCGACGCGCTGGTTGCCGGGGCCGATCACAGTGGTGTGGATCGAGCGGTAGTCGTTCTGCTTGGGCGTCGAGACGTAGTCCTTGAAGCGTCCCGGCACCACCGGCCAAGTGGTGTGGACGACGCCGAGCGCCTGATAGCATTCCGGCACCCCCTTCACGATCACCCGGAACCCGAAAATGTCGGACAGCTGCTCGAAGCCGACCGCCTTGCGCTCCATCTTGCGCCAGATCGAATATGAACGCTTGCGCCGCCCCTTCACGTGCGCCTCGATGCCGCGGTTGGCGAGCTTGCGGAAGAGCTGCGCCTCGATCTCCGCGATCAGCCCGAGATGGCGCTCGGCGAGCGCGTCCAGCCGCTCGCTGATGACCTTGTGGGCCTCGGGATTGAGCTGGCGGAACGCCAGGCTTTCGAGCTCCTCGCGCATCTCGTACATGCCGATGCGGCCGGCCAGCGGCGCATAGATGTCGATCGTCTCCTCGGCGACGCGGCGGCGCGCTTCCGCCGGCATGTGCTCGATGGTGCGCATGTTGTGCAGGCGGTCGGCGAGCTTGACCAGGAGCACGCGCACGTCCTCGGCGATCGCCAGCAGGAGCTTGCGCAGGTTCTCCGCCTGCTTGGCCTCGCGCGAAACGAGGTCGAGCCGCTTGAGCTTGGTGAGCCCTTCGACCAGATGGCCGATGTCCTTGCCGAACAGGTGGTCGATCTCGGCGCGGGTGGTTTCGGTGTCCTCGATGGTGTCGTGCAGCAGCGCGGCGACGATGGTGGCGTCATCGAGCTTGTGGTCGGTGAGGATCGCGGCGACCTCGAGCGGGTGGGAAAAATACGGGTCGCCGGAGGCACGCTTCTGCTCGCCGTGAGCCTTCATGGCATAGACATAAGCGCGATTGAGGAGCGCCTCGTCGGTGTTGGGGTTGTATTTACGGACCCGCTCGACGAGATCGTATTGGCGCATCATCGGCTTGGCCGGCCGCGGCGCCGGCTCCGAACCCGGCACCAGGCTCGGCGCCAGGCGCTCGCGCGCCGCCCGGTTGCGCGCCTTGCCCTGCGTCTCCATTCGCGGCAGATCTGTCGACGTCTTCGTCATGCCAATACCCTGCCGCGCGCGACGACCGCCACGGCCGCGCTCAGGATATCATGGCAAAGGCGTCGTGCAGCAAGCGTTAAGACATTTTGCGCGGACGCGGGAACTTCAGGCGACGTAATAGAAACGACAACGGCCCGGATTTTCCGGGCCGCCCGTTCGCAAACCGAAATGATGCCCGCTATTCGTCGTCGTCCGGCTCCGCCGGCTCGGGGCGCTCTTCCGGAGGCGCCAAGCCTTCGAGACCCTTGAGCAGCTCTTCCTCGGTCATGCGGTCGATGGTGACTTCGGTGTCGTCGGCCTCGATGCCGCCGGCGCCGGAGATCAGCGGCACCGTCTCCGGCTCGGGCTCGTCGACCTCGACGTATTTCTGCAGGGCATGGATCAGATCTTCCTTGAGATCGCCCGGCGAGATGGCGGCATCGGCGATTTCACGCAGCGCCACCACCGGGTTCTTGTCGTTGTCGCGGTCGATGGTGATCTGGGCGCCGGACGAAACCATGCGGGCGCGATGGCTGGCCAGCAGCACGAGCTCGAATCGGTTTTCGACCTTGTCGATGCAGTCTTCCACGGTGACGCGGGCCATGACCTCGGCACTCCTTCGCTGCGGAACCCTTGATGATTTGCGGCCTGACTATAGATTACCGCAATGCAGCGCAAGAATAAAATCGTGGGCTGCGACCTCATCGCCACAAATTCGGCTTGGCGAAGGCGCAAACCTCTGTTAGCTCAACGCGATCGAGAGCAGGCGACTGTGATTTTCTCTGCTGCAGCGGGGGCGCGCGACAGAGCATTTTCGTGTGGCAGCCCTGTTCCCGAGCCTCGGAGCTGCTTAATATTGCTTTTGCCGGGCATTTTGGCCGTCCGACCAATTGCCAGCCTCTAAGAAGAGAACCCCAATGTCCGTACCCAGTGAGAAGACTGCATTGTTCATTGACGGCGCCAATCTTTATGCAACCGCAAAATCGCTCGGATTCGATATAGATTACAAGCGACTGCTGCGCGAGTTCCAATCGCGCGGCTACCTCGTGCGCGCGTTTTACTACACTGCGGTTGTAGAAGATCAGGAGTATTCGTCGATCCGTCCTTTGATCGACTGGCTCGATTACAATGGTTATACGGTCGTCACCAAGGCGACCAAAGAATTCGTCGATCAGGCCGGCCGCCGCAAGGTCAAAGGCAACATGGATATCGAGCTTGCGGTCAACGCCATGGAGATCGCCGGGCACATCGACCACATGGTGCTGTTTTCCGGAGACGGCGATTTTCGTTCGCTGGTCGAGGCGGTGCAGCGGCGCGGCGTGCGGGTCACCGTCGCTTCGACGGTGTCGACCCAGCCGCCCATGGTCGCCGATGAGTTGCGGCGCCAGGCCGACGTGTTTCTCGATATCGCCGAACTGCAATCGAAAATCGGCCGTGACCCCGGCGATCGCGGCGACCGTGCGCCGCGCGAGCCGAGGGGCGAACCACGCCAGCACACGCCCCAATTCCTGCAGCGCAGCACGGCGGCGCCGCGGGCCCCGGTCACCACGGTGGCCGATGATGACGATTTCGAAGAGGATTGAGTTTCGGCGCCGATCCGATCTCGACCACACAGCCGAGCAGCCATGGCGGATTCGAGCTCGGACGCCGGCCGTGACTGCCCGCGGTGCCCGCGGCTCGTGGCGTTTCGCGAGGCGTGGCGGAGCCGGCAGCCGGACTGGTTCAATTCGCCGGTGCCGTCATTCGGGCCGGTCGAGGCTCGCCTCCTGATCGTCGGCCTGGCGCCGGGATTGCAGGGCGCCAACCGCACCGGCCGCCCGTTCACCGGCGACTATGCCGGCGATCTCCTCTACCGGACCCTTCTCGACTACGGCTTCGCCACCGGCGCCTACTTGGCGCGGCCGGACGACGGCCTTGCGCTACGCGATGCGCGGATCACCAACGGGGTGCGCTGCGTGCCACCGGAAAACAAGCCGAACGGCCAGGAAATCGCGCACTGCCGCGATTTCCTGCGCGCCACCATTGCGGCGATGCCGAACCTCACGGCGATCGTGGCGCTAGGGCGGATCGCCCACGACACCACCGCCGTCGCCCTAGGCCGGCGGGTGTCTTCCGTGAAATTCGGCCATGGCGCTATCCATGACGTGGCGAACGTCACAGTCTTCGACAGCTATCATTGCTCCCGCTACAACACCAATACCGGCGTGCTGACGCCGCAGATGTTCCGCGCCGTGTTTGCGGCGGTGCGCGCCCACCTCGATGCACGCAGCCACGCGGCGACGACGGCCGCGCTCGAGTGGCCCAATCCCTGAAATCCCTGGGTATTCCGAAGCCTGCATCTCACTGCGTGAGGTGCGCGGTTGCGACGGCGGTATTGAACAGCTGCGCCATGGCGGCGGTGATATCGCCGTCCGTGGTCACCGAGAAAAACAGCCCTGGCGACGCGCAGCTCTGCATGTTTGGGCTGATCTGGCTCTGAAAAGGTGCAATCCATGAATTGTACCAGGTGTTTGTGGGCAGCGGCAGATAGGCGGTGTACAGGACGGCAATGCGAGTCCCGCGATTCTTCACCGTCGTGCACATGGTCGTGTTGAAGGGTTGCTGGCAACGCGTTCCATTGAGCGGCTGCGAGCACGACGCCGAGACCTCGTCGTCGACGCCGTCGGTGACCAGAAACAGCACCTCTTGAGGCGTGCTGTTGGATGCACCGGTCCCCGGGGCCGGCATGTAGTTGTTGATTTGCGACGTCGCGGACTCGAAGTTGGTGTCGGTGTCGCTATTGTTGATCGTGCTCGTGAGCCAATTGTTGTCGTACACCTCCAGCACGTCGACGCCGCCCGCTGCCGTTTGCGCGGCCGACAGATTGGTCGTCAACGGCTGGACAGTGGTGGTGCCCGAATAGTTGAACGTGTAGATCGCCATGCGATACGTCGTGTTGTTCGCTGCGCCCGTGGTGGACGCCGTGGTCATCAGCGACTTCGTCGCGCTGACCATATTTTCGATCCGTGTCACCACCCCGAGTTGGTTCGCGAGCGTGTAATTGTCGACTCCACCGGGGTTGCCGAGGGCAGGGTTTTCGCCTCCTGGATTGGTTTCATGGCAGGCGAATGCGCAGCCGCCCTGGGCCGCAGTGTTGGCAACCATCGTGTTGATGCCGGCCGTGGTGGCGGCAATATCCATGGACGGCGAATTATCGAGCAGCAGATAGAAATCGATGTTGGGTGGAACCGACGCCGCCGCGGCCGATGTTCCGGATAAGGTAGCCTGCTTCATCCCGACAAATCCCGCGAACAAAAGGTTTGTGGTGGTCTGCCAGGTCACCGTCATGCTGTAATTGCTGCCGCTGATGTTGGGGGTGACGCTCAGCGTGACGCCGTTGACGCCGGTGATGTTTGCGACCTGCGAATTGAACAAGGCGGTGGCGGCGTTGCTCATTGCCGTTTCTCCTTGCGCCATGACGATTGGCGTCAGAGCGGCCAGTGCGGCGGAATCCGCGAAGGTATCGAGTTCGGCCTTGAGCTTCGAATCAAGGGCGTAATTGATTCCGATGCCGATCAGGATCAGGACCGGAATCAGGGTCAGCGCGAACATGATGGCGATGTTGCCCTCCTTCGCGGCAAGGAAGGTCTTCAATCGCCCGCGCAGTTCCTGCAAGACATTTCCGGTCGGCATGGCAATCCCCCTGTGTTTAGGATGAAGTTGCACCTATTATCGTTGGTGGTAGATGCTAAAATTTGTCGAAAATTGTTAAGATGGTCCCGACCTCGCTCGCGGGGGCGGGAAAGGCCGGGACCGTACTCTCTGTTGGGAAGAGCATTGAGGTAACTGCAACATGCTCTATTCGTTCCGAAGCTATAGGACGACTCGTTCAAC